>OHHU01000136.1_pt1 | contig 49044 bp, 46 predicted proteins | sample 1568151 | NCBI WGS metagenome assembly OHHU01 (sample SAMEA3879572, study PRJEB24766) | human gut metagenome | biome: human-associated habitat; feature: feces | place: USA | collected 1985/1987 | reverse complement strand
AATGCACGCCCCGGCGGGTTGTTTATTCTCATGTATTCAGTTCGATTGCCGTATTCTGTAAATACCCCCTGTGTCCTTACCAACATATTCAAATGTTCTTGCATCTTCGGTAAGAACCGCTTTCAGCAGCCAGCCCACATCCTTTGCCGCATCGCCCGCCGGGTCTTTCGCCTTTTTTATGTCTTTATGGTATTCATAAATAGCTTGGAGCGGGGTGTTTCCCCAATCTCTGTTATCCCCGCCGAACAAAATGCGCACAGACAATTCGCCCGCCGGATCGCTGCTGCAATGAGCATGGACGGCTCCCTGAATGTAGGCCTTGGCAAGCGCAATTTCTGCTTCCGGGATTTTTGCAGAAATGTGCCGAACCGTTTGGCTTGTATTCTCTATCATTTACATCACCATCATTCCAGCTTGATAATGCCTTCGCGTCTCATCAGCTTCTTACTCTCTATAAAATGTATAAGAATAATATTCCACCATCCGTTCATATGCTTTTTCAGGGTCAGACAATATATCAGACGATATTTTCGATATTAGCGCGCCATTCGCTCCCTGCCTTTGATACCATCCATCGGGATTCTTAAATATTACGCGTGTAATGCCGGAGTTTTCAAACGGCGATTGGTCACTGTACGCTATCTTATTCACATTTTCCGGAATGGTCAATTCTTTCAGATTCGTACAGCCAACAAAGCAATCACCGCCAATGTACTCTAAACTCTGAGGAAGATCGATGTGTGTCAAAGAGGCACAGTCCATAAATGCTGCGCCTTGCAAATATTTTAGATTATTTGAGATTATAATGTCGCTCAGCGAGGAGCATTCCCTAAAAGCATTGGCGTAAATCAAAGTGATCGAATCCGGCATAACCACTTTTCTTAGCCGGCTGCATCCTCTAAAGCTACCAATTTTTGTAACCTCTATTCCATACCACTCTGAAGGTATGTAGACTTCATCAATAATTGACTGATATTCCTTCTTTATTCCAACTGACAAGGTTCCATCACTACGTAGTTCAAAGCGAAGATACTCCGTGTTTTGATTTTGGTTATTGATCTTTCCCAGATTATCGCTCGTACCATCGGTATAAGTGATCACAAGCTCGCCGTTTACCAGCTCGGTGCCGGCGATTCCCCTGCCGTTTTCTCCGGGATCGCCCTTGTCACCCTTTTCGCCCTTCTCGCCGGGGTCGCCCTTCTCGCCCTTTTCGCCCTTGATGTTGCCAAGGTTATACACGCTGTTATCCGTCATGAGGATGCTCAGGTCGCCCGCAGAGGAGAGCGTGACGCTCTTGATGCCAACGCCGTCGGCGCCGTTTGCGCCGTTCGTTCCCGTGATTTTCCCGAGGTTTTTCGTCGTGTTGTCCGAATAGGTCAGGAGGAGCTCTCCGTCGGCATTGATCTTGGATTTCAGGATGCCGATACCGTCGGCGCCCTTGATATTTCCAAGGTTCAGAACGCTGCCGTTTGTCAGCGTCATGGTGAGCGCGCCCTCCGGCGAGATCGTCACATTCTGGATTCCCGTGCCGTCCTTGCCGTCCGCGCCGTTCGTACCGTCGACACCGTCCCGGCCATCTTTGCCATTTACGCCGTCTTTTCCGTCCGCGCCGTCTTTGCCGACAATGCAGCCCAGATTGACGCTGCGCAGATCCGAGAAGGTCAGAACAAGTTCATTTTCCGCATTGATCGTCACATCCGTAATGCCGACGCCGTCCTCACCGTCTGTACCGTTCTGGCCGTCAACGCCGTCGCGGCCATCCTTACCATCCGTACCGTCAACGCCGTCCCGGCCGTCCTTGCCGTTCACGCCGTCAACGCCGTCCCGGCCGTCCTTGCCGGCTTCGCCGGTGTCGCCCTTTTCGCCCTTCGCGCCGGTTTCACCCTTCGCGCCGGTTTCACCCTTCGCGCCGTCGTTGCCGACCACGCGGCCAAGGTTTGCAGAGGTTCCGTCAGAATAGGTAATAACCAGCTCGCCGCTCTCCGTGATCTCGGATTTCGTCACGCCGACGCCCTGTTCGCCTTTATCGCCTTTATCGCCTTTGTCGCCCTTTGCGCCGTCTTTGCCATTCGTACCGTCGATGCCATCGCGGCCATTCTTTCCGTCCGTTCCGTTCAGGCCGTCCTTGCCGTCTTTTCCGTCGGCGCCGACCACGACGCCAAGGTTCACCGCCGTATCATCCGAGTAAGTCAGCACCAGCTCGCCATGCTCATTGATCGACGCGGACGCAACGCCGCGCCCGTCCTCGCCGTTCACGCCGTCAACGCCGTCACGACCATCTTTGCCGTTCACGCCGTCAACGCCGTCCCGGCCGTCCTTGCCGGCTTCGCCGGTGTCGCCCTTTTCACCCTTCGCACCGTCCGCGCCCTTGATCGTGCCAAGGTTCAGCTGCGCGCCGCTGCTCAGCAGGATCTCCAGCTCTCCGACATCATTGATCGTGATGGTCTGGATTCCGACACCGTCCGCGCCGTTCGATCCATCTTTACCGTCAACGCCATCCTTGCCGTTCGTACCATTCTGGCCGTCCCGACCGGCTTCGCCGCGCTCGCCCTTTTCTCCCTTTGCGCCGACAACGACGCCCAGATTGGCTACGTTGCCGTCGGAATAAGACAGCACCAGCTCGCCCTTCTGATTGATCTCGGACTTTACAACACTGACGCCGTCTTTTCCGTCCGCGCCGTTCAGGCCGTCTGCACCGTTTGTTCCGTTTTTCCCGTCAGCGCCGACGACCCGGCCAAGGTTCGCCCGCTGCTGATTGGAGAAAGCAAGCACAAGCTCCCCGTCAGAGTTGATCTGCGCTTCGATCACGCTGATCCCATCGGCACCGTCCTTGCCGGCCAGACCGTCCTTGCCGTTCTGGCCGTCTTTCCCATTTTTGCCGTCTTTGCCGTCTGCGCCGACGATCCTGCCGAGGTTGGCTGCGGTCCCGTCAGAATAGGCCAGCTCCAGTTCGCCCGCGGCATTGACGAAAGCGTTGGCAATGCTGACGCCATCCTTGCCGTTTTGGCCATCCAGACCATTTTTACCGTCCTGACCGACCACAACGCCCAGATTCGCCGTCTGACCATTGGAATAAGTCAGAACCAGTTCACTGCCGATGATCTCGGATTTTACAATGCCAACGCCATCTTTGCCGTTTTCGCCGACGATCTTATCCAGATTCACGACCCGGCCATCCGAAAAGCCAAGCAGGAGTTGCCCTTCGGAATTGACGGATGCCCCGCTGACGCCGACGCCGTCCTTGCCATCCAAGCCATCCTTGCCGTTCTGGCCGTCTTTCCCGTTCTGGCCGTCTCTCCCGTTCTGACCGTTCTTGCCGTCTGCCCCGTTCTTGCCGACGGCAACGCCCGCATTCAGGACGGTTCCGTCAGACAGGGTGATGAGCAGCTCGCCCTCAGTGGAAAAGGAAGCCGAGCGGATCGTGACCACTTCGTTCTGTGCCGCCGCGTTCAGCGCATCGGCCCAGTCCGACTCCGTCCCGGTGTAGCCGTTTTCCTTTGCAATCTCATAGGCAGACTTGCCGTTCAGGGATTCCAGCCATTCCTGCAGGCTGCCCTCGTAACCATATTTTTCCGCCAGTTCATAGGCAGAAAGGCCGTGTTCTACCGTCGCCCCACCGGTTTTATGTACGATCTTTGCCACAATAAAGGCGATGCCGATCATCAAAAGGATCGCCAATATGACGCATAACACCTTGAATAAAACCGATTGCTTTTTCCGAGTTCGCTGTTCCATTTTCATTTCTCCTTTTCTCCGCGCAGCGGTTGTTTTTGATATTCAATAAACACCTCCGGGCTGACATTCAGCGCCAGACAGATCGCTTTGAGGTCATCGGCATACAGGGTCCGTTTTCCGCTCAGGATGGCTTGGAATGCCGTCTTTGGAATTCCGGCCTTCTCCGCGACCGTGCCCCGCGGATAGCCTCTTTCCTCTATGTACGCCCGCACCTTTTCATATACTTGCACCGTCCTCACCTCGGCTACAGTTTTTCTGTATTATATTGCTATATTATCACAGTTATTCTGTAAAATCAAGGCAGGGTTCAAGAAAATCTTGATTTTTTGATTGCTATTTCCCGTTTTTGACCCTATAATTAGAAAAAAGGTGGTGGCATTGTGAAAGAAACGAAGTACGAGATCGGAAACCGGATCCGCAAATACCGTGAGGAATGTAACATGACGCAAAAGCAGCTCGCCGAACGCATCGGCGTCAGCAACAGCAGGGTGTCCAACTGGGAGCAGGGGCTCAACCGCCCGGACGCGGACATTCTCGCCGCCGTCTGCGTCGCGCTGGATGTATCGCCCAGCCTTCTGCTTGGAATTCGGGTCACCGGCGACGATCTGACCGAGCAGGAGCGCCGGGTACTGAAGGCCTACCGTGAAAAGGACGACGTCCGTCAGGCGGTGCATATTCTCTTGGGGATTTCGGAGAACGCACAGGAATAAAAGGCACTCCCCGATTTGCTCCGCAAATTCGTCCTGAGAAGCATTATGACAGCTTGAAACAAAGCAGCAAAAAAGTGTTGAGGAACAGGGAAAACTGTGCTATATTAGTTCTTAGTCTGTGGCTTAGCCGCCGCATTGTGCATCAGAAAAGCTCAAGGAGAGGTAAAGATATATGAAATTAGGTATCGTCGGGCTGCCGAACGTCGGCAAATCCACCCTTTTCAACGCCATCACCAACGCCGGAATCCCGGCGGACAACTACGCTTTCTGCACCATCGACCCGAATGTCGGCGTCGTGCAGGTGCCGGACGAGCGTCTGGAGTGGCTGCGCGATCTGTACCACCCAAAAAAGTTCACCCCCGCCGTCATTGAGTTCGTCGACATCGCCGGCCTTGTCAAGGGCGCGTCCAAGGGCGAGGGTCTGGGCAACAAGTTTCTTTCCAACATCCGCACGACCGATGCGATCATCCATGTCGTGCGCTGCTTTGACGACAGCAACGTCACCCACGTGGAAGGCAGCACCGACCCCCTGCGCGACATCGACATCATCAATCTGGAGCTGATCCTCGCGGACGCGGAAATGTGCGAACGCCGCGTGGACAAGGCGCAGAAGGCCGCCAAGGGCGGCGATAAGCGCTTTCTGCGGGAGGCGGAGGTCTTTACCGCGCTGCTGGAGCATTTGAACGAGGGCAAGCTGGCGCGCACCTTTGAGTGCTCCGACGACGACCGCGCACTGATCGCCACCTCCGATCTTCTGACGCTCAAAAAGACGATCTATGCGGCGAACATCTCCGAAAATGACGTGAACGACCCGGAGAGCGTTCCCTACTTCCAGCAGGTCAAGCAGCTTGCGGACGCCGAGGGCTCGCTGGTGCTTCCCATCTGCGCCAAGCTGGAGGCGGACATCGCGGAACTGGATGACCCGGAGGAAAAGACAATGTTCATGGAAGAGCTTGGCCTGAAGCAGTCCGGCCTTGACCGCCTGATCAAGTGCAGCTATGATCTTCTGGGTCTGATCTCCTTCCTGACCGCCGGCAGCGACGAATGCCGCGCCTGGACGATCAAAAAGGGCACCCGCGCACCGCAGGCCGCCGGCAAGATCCACAGTGACTTTGAGCGCGGCTTCATCCGCGCGGAGGTCATCGCCTTTGAGGATATGAAAGCCTGCGGCAGCATGGCCGCCGCCAAGGCAAAGGGTCTTGTCCGCAGCGAGGGCAAGGAGTACGTCATGAAGGACGGCGACATCGTCAACTTCCTGTTCAATGTGTAAATAGCCAAACCGGGGCGTGGTTCTCACGCCCCGGTTTTTTGTGACCTTTCATATTCAAGCACCGGCCGGACCTCCCGCCTGCCGCGCCAGACGATAAGCCAGCAGGCCGTCATTGCGACCGCGCCGCAGATCGTCACGCACAGCCGGTAATCCAACACCTCGCCCAGCGCGCCCACCAGCAGGGACAGCACGCTCGCCGCCAGCGTCAGCTCCATGTCGAAGAAGGAATTCACGCGCGAGCGCATTTCCTCCGGAATGTACTGCTGTACCGCCGCCTGCCGCATGGTCGCGCTGTTCGTGCCGAGAAAGCCGCAGATCGCGCGGTTGACCAGCATCAGGGGATACGGCAGCCACAGCAGGCACATATCCATCGTTTCGTAGACCTGATACACCCCAAATATCATCGCAAAGCGCCGCTTGGCTGGAATCTTCACCGTGTATTGCAGCAATCCCGCGACCGTCCGTCCGGCAAATTCCGCAACGGAGAAAAAGGAATACAGCACCATGCTCAGGCCGGGCGCCGTCCGGAAAAAGGCGGTGATCACCGGCCCATAGCCATAGGAGACGCCGTTCGTCACCGCCATATAGGCGTAAATGCTGCGCAGCCCCTTTTCCTTTCTGAAATACCGCCCCACCTCACGGATGTCCTGCCACCACAGGCGAACCGTATAGCGCTTCTCCGTCAGACGTTTTTCCTCGTGGATACTGATGCGGCTTTCGATGAGCGCAGCCAGCAGTGACAGTGTTCCCTGCCCGATGAGCAGCAGCCCAACCCCAAAAAGCTCATACAGCACCGCTGCGACCGGCATGATGAGCACTTGAATGACAGGATAGAGCATGGCAGACACCGCGTAGCCCTTTTGTTCCATCCCCACCGGAATCAGCTTGGGGTAGATGCTGTTGTAAGCAAGCTGATCAAAGGACGACAGCGTCGCCAGCAGCAGAGAAAAGCACAGATAACCAACGTAGGAGAATCGGAACAGCAGCAGGTACACCCCCGCCCCGGCATACAAAACGCCGTTCAGTACGTCCCCGCCCACCAGGAAGGGCTTGCGCGGCATCCGGTCCATCCACGGAGCCAGAAGGAGCGGCATCAAAAAGCCCGGCACGATCTGGATCGCCAGCACGATGGCAGAGGCCAGCGTGCTTCTGGTTTCGTCGAACACCAGAAGCGACAGTGCGTACCCGCCCGCGATTCCTCCGATGCAGCCGAGCGTTGTCGCCGTCATCAGGAGCGTGTAGTTTCTCGTCCAGAGTCTGTTTTTCATCTGATCACCTCAGCTATATTCTAGCAGAGGATTCAGAGAATAAAAAGCAGGTATATGTGGGAAAATCATCCCTCATATACCTGCTTTAAATCTATACGATCAGCGTTTTTGGGAAAGTCCGCAGGAGTTCATATGCCTGCTTGTACTGCCGCGCAGCCGTGTACCATTCCAGCACCCACGGCAGATGGAAGGAAGCATAGCCGATCGGCAGGCGCTCCCGGCATTCGGCGAACACCGCCAGCAGTGCCTCTCCGTAGGCCGGATCGTGCAGATACTCCGGATTTTCCAGCCGCATCCGCACCAGCGCGCAAAGACGGCGGGCCGTCGACGTGTCCGGCGAGGAGCTCTCCATCTGCTCCGCACGGTCGAGCGCAGCCAGTGCCTCCTCACGCCTGCCGAGTTTTTCGCAGCAGATCGCCAGCTTGTGCAGCGTCATCACCGACGGCTGTGCGCACCCGGCGTAGTAAGCGTAGGCTTCGGCATACTCGCCCGTTTCCAGTCGGACCGCCGCTGTATTGTAACGGATGGTCTCCAATATTTCCTCGTCGCCCAGCGCTTTTGCCAGCCGCTGCGCCACCTCATACTGCGCGAGCATATTCGGTACATCAAGCATATTGCAGTAGCAGTTTCCCGCCAGTGCGCGGCAGAAGAGCATCAGATGGGCGCTGCCCTCCTTGGCCGCAAGCTCAAAGCCGGTCTGAAACAGCTCCAGCGCCGCCGGATAGTCTCTGCCGTGCTCCGAGGCGGCGTCCCCGGCGAGGTAGTAGAAATACGCCCGCGGATAGAGCGCGATGGCTTCCGAAAACCGGTTTTGCAGCGCACGCTGGAGCGCAAGCTGACGCGCATCCATGCAGGCCTCCAGCTCCTGCGGCAGAGCTTCGTGCGGCTGCTGTGACAGAGCTGTCAGCAGCATCGCGTCCAATGCAAACGGGCTGTAGCGCAGAAGCGCCTCCTGCGGCTCCAGCGCCTTCACGCTTCCCTGAAATTCTTCCATTCGGAAGGAAAACAGCGCATCATAGGCCGCTTCCACCTGCGCGCGCAGGGGCGCAAGCGTCTGCGGCGCGCCCTGCCATGTGATCCCTATCCGCGCAAAAAGCTGCCGCACGATCTCCTCGGAGGCCGCAGCGCGTCCTTGCTCGATCTTGGAGAGGTACGACACCGCACAGATCCCTTTGCATAAACCTTCCTGACTCCAGCCGAGGTGCAGCCGCTCCCGGCGGAGCAAAATTCCTTCCACAGACACATTGCATCCCTCCGTTTTTTACTATAACAGCAAAATTTCGGAAAGGCAAGACAATTTCTTTTCCCGCATCTTGTATTTCGACAAATTCTTCGCACAATATATGGTATTTTGTCTTTAGTAAGCATGGGGACGCAGAGAAAGCACCACCGCCGTCATATCATCTATCGCCGCAGCGCCTGCAATCAGCAGCGCCGCCAGTTCCCGCGGTGAGTCCCCGCTGAAGCCAGCGATGATCCCCTCCGTTTCCTCCCCTCCTGCCCCATCGCTCAAAAGAATCAGCATTTCTCCGTTCCTCAGGGACAGCTTGTACTGCTCCGGCGCGTGGCCCCCTCCCACACCCACGCCCGGCGGCAGTGCGGCTGCCCCCATTTTTTTGACCAGCCGTTCGTTTTCACGGAGATAAGAGGGCGCGCCGCCCCATTTCAGAAGCTCCGCTTCGCCGCTTGCCAGATCGACACGCACCAGATCGACCGTTGCAAAGCAGCCGTTTCCGCGCAGGAGAAAGGCGCCGTTGAGAACCTGCAAGGCATTCTCCGGCCCCATCCCGGCATAGAGCAGCTTTTTCAGGAAATGCACCGTTTCGCTGCTGAGCGCCGCGGCTTCGCGCCCGCTGCCCATGCCGTCGCAGAGCAGCACATAGTAGTCCGCGCGCGGCCCGGCAAAGCACACTCCACGGTCGCCATTGGCAAGGTTTCCGCGTTTGCGCGCCGTGCTGACACCCGTTACGGGCGCGTAAGCCCCCCGGCCGTGTTCCGGCTCGTGGATCTCCTCTTGGCGATCTCGCAGGAATTCCGCAACGCAGGAAAACTCCTGCGACACCACCTGCTGCGCCTCCTGCATCTGCATCCGATAGCGGCGGCGGTAGAGCATTCCCTCCAGTTCCTGATTGACCGCAGTGAGAAACCCGTCCAGATGGCAGCAGCTTTCCCGGAAGCTCTCCGGAAAATCCTCCGGTGTCGCTACGCCGCGCTCCAGGATTGTCTTTGCTGCGCCGGTCAGTGCATAGTAGGTCTGATCCGCTGCGTGTTCCCAGCAGCGGTGAAATTTGGAACAGCACCGGCACACGCGGTCGGCCGCACCGTCGTAGACGCTGTCGGCCTCGCTTTGCGCTGGGTGCGGCTGACCGCTCGCATCCATCTGGCCGCGCAGCGCGTCTATGACCTCCGCCGCGTCGCCCAGAGAATGTGCTGCGCTCTCCCTTGCCGTCGCCGCAAAGGATGGGCTTGGCAGCCCCGTCCGAATCAGAAGCCACCCGACCGCATAGCCCAGCGCGATTCCCAGCAGATTTGCCGTGCTGCCCGCGCCGCAGAGCGCCGTCACCGCACCGGTGAGGAGAATTCCTGTTCCGGCGCGTAAAGCAGGCCTACGCAGCCACGTAAAGCGCCAGACCGCCGCCGGAAGAAGCAGCGCTGCGCAGGCGCAGCCGCTTCCGCTCAGGTCGAGCGCCAGACCAAAAGCCGTAACTGCCGTCAGTTCCGGTACGCAGAGCGTCAGAGCGGCCGCGCCGAGCAGCCCGGCATTTACGGGCAGCGGCAGCCCGCCAAGGCCGGCCAGCAGAGCCGAGGCGAAGAGCAGCTTCCCTCGCCGGTCGCCCTGCATCGCGCTCCGCAGCGTCAGCGTGCCGATGGCCGTGACTGATGTCTTGAGTGCCCATGTACACAGCTCCTCCGTCCCCGGGTCGCTCAAAAAAAAGACCGCACCCAGAACGGCGGCCACAGCGCCGCCGATGACCGGGAAAAACCATCTCCGTGCCGGAAGCTCCGTGCCCTGAAAGACCGCTGTGGAGGCCAGCATCAGAACCGTCATCGCCACAAGCTCCGCGCTGGCCGCGCCCTCTCCGAACAGGAGATAACCGCCCGCCGCCCCGACTGCAGCGAACAGTGTCCGAAAGCCCGCCGGCAGCGCGGCGGCAAGGCAGGCCGCGAGCGGGATCAGACGCCCGGCAATGCGCGCGCCGGAGAGCAGAAAGCCTGCCAGACAGAACAGAACGCAGTCGCGCAGCAGCGCGCCCCAGCCAGCCAGAAAAAAGCTGGCGGTCCGCCGCTTCGGCAGGAGTCTGGGTGCCCCATTTTCCTTCATGCGATTCACCTCATCGTATCTGTATTGTACATGTACCATCTTAGCACGGAGCATTGGGGTAAATCTGTCGAGAAACCGCTCTTCGCGCGGAAATTGCAACGGAACCTCTGAAGAAATTCTCTGCACAGAAGAAAGCCGGTTGACGCGCCGGAACGACAATGATATGATTGTGGTATCATTTGACTGGAGGAAGCAATGGGACAGGAACTGGAATTCAAGCTGGCGGTCCGGGATCCGGCGCAGCTTGCAGAAATTTTGGCAGACCATGAAGTCGCGGCGCTCTGCAGCCCATGGAGAGAAATCAAAATGGAAACGACGTATTACGACACCCCCTCCCGCGCGCTCTCCACTCGTAAATGGATGCTGCGCCGCCGCTGCGAGAACGGGAACAGTGTCGTCTGCGTGAAAGTCCCGCTGGAGGATCATTTGCGCGGCGAATGGGAAATTGCCGCAGCCTGCATGAATCGCGAAGCAGTGCAAGCACTGGTAAGATCCGGCGCGCCCGCGGAACTCCCCTCGCTCTGTGCCGCAGGACTGGTTCCCGTCTGCGGGGCGGCGTTCCTGCGCCGTGCGGCACTGCTGCGTTTCCCGGACGGCAGTAGTGCCGAACTGGCCGGAGACCACGGCGTCCTGCGCGGAAGCATGCAGGAGCTGCCTTTCACCGAGGTAGAGCTGGAGCTCTGCGGCGGTTCCCCTGCCGCGATGCAGGTCCTTGCCGAAGCGCTCTGCCGCCGCTACAGCCTGCACGAGGAGCCCCTGAGCAAATTTGCCCGGGCAAGGCAACTGAAATAAAATCACCCCCGCCGGTTGAGGCGGCGTCCGTGAGACAATTAAAAATGCAGCCGGCGTGACTGAAAAGGTCACGCCGGCTAATTTAACCCGTGTAAGGAAATCAACTCTCGCTTGGAACGCGGTGACATAAAGCGCCGAATTCAGGCGGCCGGACGGCTCGCTTTGTGGCACATACATACGCACGTCCAAAGCACATCGGAAGGCGTATTCGGCAGGCCGGAAGCGATCGGGTCACATAAGCAATACAGGCGGACTCCATCGTCAGCAAAATACCATCAATCTTCAATCTCGGACTGATCTGTCGCCTAATCTTTGAAATAGAACGCAGAAGCAAGTTAAGCCCTTTGGTTGACAGGAAGTTCGGCTGAGATGGGATAATCACACTGTCTGCGGCAACGAGCGCATTGATCGTCATCATTCCCAGAGATGGCATACAGTCAATGAGGATGTAGTCGTAATTCTGTTTCATACCTTCGATGGCGTTTTTAAGAACATACTCACGGCTCATTACATTGAACAGTTCTGTTTCTATGCCGGAAAGTTCAATGTTTGAGGGGAGTAAATCCACACCCTCTTTGTGCTTGATAATCACATTGCCCGAAAGCCGTTCATCTTCCATGACCGACTGCATAAGGGACGAAAGCGACACATCAAGAGCGTCCGGATTTTTCACTCCGAGGCTCACCGTCAAGCTACCTTGTGGGTCAGCATCGACCAGCAAACCCTTTTTACCGGCAGTTACAAGACCCACGCCGAGGTTGACAGTGGTTGTTGTCTTACCGACTCCGCCCTTCTGATTTGTGATGGCGATCACCTTACATTTTTCCATGGGGTTATCCTCCTTTCAAAGTATTGAATCATTGCTGATCCACGAAAGCCTCAAAGCATCCTTTGGGGCTTTCGTCGCTGCATTTCATTTTTCCTCGAACCCAAAATGCAGAAAAGGAAGTCAACAGGCGTTCGGCTGCTGACCGAACTCATAGGAATCTCACCCCCGCCGGGTACTCCGCCGGTTCCGTAGAAAAGTATCATTATACCCTAAGCCTGTCGTGGCCGTATCCGTAGCTGCCAGATATTTCAGAATGGTTTCGGGGTCGCTCTCCACCTTTTGTCCCGCTGATACCGTTAGCGGCAGGTGGGTCTTGGCGTACCTTCATTTGGCTGTTGGCTCAAGGAATGTATCTGATGAATGTATATGAAATTTTCAAGGTTCACGGAAGGCTCATCGCCTTCTCACTTTCTCTTTGCCGAATTTTTTTCCGATTTTCCCGCCCTTTTTCAAAAATATTTTTTCAGCGCTCCAAAAAGCAAAAAAGCGCCCATCGCACCTGTCTGTCAGGCGCAATGAGCACAAAAAATAAGACCCGGTGATTTCTCACCGAGTCTCATATCTGAATATATAGTTTTCAAAAAAACAGCCCCGCAGAATCACTTCTGCGAGGCTGAAATTCAATCGCACATTTTTCTCGGCATCCGTGGTGCACCCTTGGTGTAAATTGGTGTACGGATTGGTGTACGAGAGGCTTTTTAGCCCGATCAGGGGGCAATCAATAGAGCTTTGCGCCTGCCGGAATGTGGGGATCAACCATCAGCAAATGCAACTTTTCTTCGCCGTTTTCGTGATGCACAGCGGAGATCAACATACCACAGGAGTCGATACCCATCATCGCTCTCGGAGGCAGATTGGTGATTGCGATGCAGGTCTTACCGACCAGCTCTTCCGGCTCATAATACTCGTGAATTCCGCTCAAAATGACCCTATCTACGCCGGTTCCGTCGTTCAAAACGAACTTTAAGAGCTTTTTGGACTTCTTCACAGCTTCGCATTCCTTGACCTTTACGGCACGGAAATCACTCTTGGAGAAGGTGTCAAAATCGACCTGATTCTGGAACAGCGGCTCGATCTGAACATTGGAAAAATCGATCGGATCGTCCTTAATCTCGATCTCGACCGTACCCTTAGCTCCGCCGATGATACCGACTTCCTCAGGCTTTTTCTCCGACTTGGGAGTGTCCAAAGGTTTCATTGTCGGGAACAGGAGGACATCGCGGATGGAAGGGCTGTCTGTCAGCAGCATGACCAAACGGTCAACGCCGAAGCCCAGACCACCTGTGGGCGGCATACCATATTCCAACGCATTGATGAAATCATAATCCACCTGCGCACGGCAATCCGGCTCCAGCTCCTTGCGCTCCGCGACCTGACGCTCGAAGCGTCCCTTCTGGTCGATGGGGTCGTTCAGCTCGGAGAAGGCATTGCCGAATTCCGTCGCGTTGATGAAGTATTCAAAGCGCTCGGTAAACGCAGGATCATCCGGCTTGCGCTTGGCCAGCGGGCTGATCTCCACCGGGTAATCGTAGATAAAGGTCGGCTGGATGAGCTTGTCCTCGACAAATGCGTCGAAGAACTCGGCGAGAATCGCGCCCTTGGTCGGGATCTCGGGCAGATCGACCTTGTGCTCCTTCGCACAGGCGATTGCGTCCTCGTCCGACTTCCATTCGTTGAAGTCCACACCGCTGTACTTCTTGACCGCCTCGATCATGGTCAGGCGCTCCCAGTGGCCGAGGTCGATCTCGTGGCCCTGATAGGGCACGACCAGCGTACCGCAGACCTTCTGCGCGACCTGCTTCATCATGTCCTCAACCAGATCCATCATGCCGTGGAAATCGGTGTAGGCCTGATACAGCTCGATCGTCGTGAATTCCGGGTTGTGCTTGGGGTCCATGCCTTCATTGCGGAAGATGCGGCCAACTTCATAAACGCGGTCCATGCCGCCGACGATCAGGCGCTTGAGGTAAAGCTCCGTTTCAATGCGGAGAACCATGTCGATGTCCAGCGTGTTGTGGTGGGTATAGAAGGGACGCGCGGAAGCGCCGATCTCAAATGGCGTCAGGATGGGCGTGTCGACCTCAAGGAAGCCGCGCGCGTCGAGGAAGCTGCGCAGCTCGCGCATGATATTGCTGCGCTTGACGAAGGTGTCCTTTACATTGGGGTTGACAATCAGGTCGACATAACGCTGACGATAGCGGGTCTCCAGATTCGTCAGGCCATGGAACTTGTCCGGCAGCGGCAGCAGCGCCTTGGTCAGAAGGGTCTGCTCATGCACACGGACGGAAATCTCACCGCGCTGCGTGCGGAACACGTCGCCATGCACGCCGACGATGTCGCCGATATCGTATTTGCGGAAGTCATTGAACTGCTCCTCCGGCATCTCGTCAAACTTGACATAGAGCTGGATGCGCCCGGCGGCATCCTGCAAATCGCAGAAAAGCACCTTGCCCATGCCGCGCTTGGTCATGATGCGTCCGGCGAGGGAAACGGGCTTGCCCTCCATCTCGTCAAAGTGATTTTTGATCTCTTCGCTGGTGGTATTGGTTTCAAAACGGGTCTGGGCGAAGGGGTTCTTCCCCTCGCTCTGGAGCTGCGTCAGCTTCTCTCTGCGGATGCGCATCTGATCGGTCAGCGACAGCTCCTCCTGCGGTACAAACTTTGCCACGATCTATCTCCTTATTTTATCTCTCTACTGCCAGAATTTCAAACTTTACGATGCCGATCGGCGCCTCGACCTCGACGACATCGCCGATGTGCTTGCCGATCATCGCGCGGCCAAAGGGGGAGTCATCGGAAATGCGCGACTCGCGTGGGTTGGCTTCCTGAGAACCGACGATGGTATAGACCGCGTCCTCATCCAGCTCAACGTCATGCACTTTTACGGTGCATCCGAGGCCAACCGTTCCGGCGTGAGCCGCCTCGGCAGCCTCGTCGATCACGACGGCGTGCGTGAGGATGTTTTCCACTTCCGCGATGCGGCCATAGAGCTTGGCCTGCTCGTTTTTGGCTTCATCGTATTCACTGTTTTCGGAAAGGTCGCCGAAGGAGCGCGCTTCCTTGATCTGCTCGGCAACTTCTTTTTCCTTTGTGGTCTTGAGGTAATTCAGCTCCGCCTCAAGCTCTTTCAGACGTTCTCTGGTCAGTTTGAATTCTTTTGCCATTTTATATACCTCCTGTGCCGTAAGGCGATTGCAGTACAAATTGATTCGTTATATTATAGAGGATGCGTCCCCCGCCTGTCAAGGATTTTCTTGCGGCAGCGCGGAAATTGCCGCCTGAAGCTGGGTATCCGCGGCCGCATCGACCAGGCCGAGGTACAAATTCTGATAGGTTTCGTCGTCGACCTCCACCACGATGTCCGGCGTCACGCCGACATCCGTGAGCGTTACGCCGTGCGGCGTCTTGTAATGGCCGGTGGAAACCGCCACGGCGGAACCGTCACTGAGCTGGAAGGTCTGCTGATAGTTGCCCTTGCCGCAGGTTTTGGTGCCGACGATGGTCGCCGCGCCGTATTCCTGAAGCGCCGCCGCAAAGAACTCCGCCGCGGAATAGGAGTCGTCGTTGACGATCACCGCCATGGGCATATCCAGATAGTTCGCGTCCGAATAGTCTGTGGTTTCATTGCCGAGATAGTCCACGGAGGTGAAGAGCGGGCCCTCCGGAAGGAGATAATCCAGCACCGTCAGGAGCTCCGTTTTCATTCCGCCGGGGTTAAAGCGCAGGTCAAACACCAGCGACTGCGCACCCTGCTCCCGCAGCGACTCAATCGCGGCAATGGTATCGCGCGCGCAGTTGGAGTCAAAGTTGTTAATCTTGATATACCCGATGCCGTTATCCATGAGCCTGGAGGCAACGACCTCGACCTCGATCTTTGCGCGCATGACGGCGACATCAAAGGATTCCTCGCCGCGGAGGATGGTCAGCGTGACCTCCGTCCCTGCCTCGCCGCGCACGCGGTTTTTCGTTTCCGTCATGCCGAGGGCAACGGTACTCTCCCCTTCTACCGCAGTGATGATGTCGCCTGCCCGCAGCCCGGCTTCCTCGGCGGGGCTGCTGGGCGTCACGCTCTTGATGGCAAAGCCCTTGGCCGTCGCCTCATCCTCCGGCTTCTGGATGGTCACGCCAATGCCGACATAGGCATTCGCGTTGGACTCCAGATAAGAGGCAAAATCCTCCGCGCTGATATAGTAGCTCCAGCGGTCGCCGGTTGCTGCCACGGCAGCATTGGAGAGCGCATCGTCCAGCTTCTTCATATCCAGCCCGTCCACGTACTTTTCATCCAGCAGGGACACGAGCTCCTCTACCTTGGACAGATACGCCGGGGTCTGGGCATCGTCGGAAAGATCCGTCTGGGCATTGCGCTGCTCGCGGACGTGGAAGCCCGCCATGCAGCCCAGCACGGTCGACACAAACACAACGAGTGCCGTCACGCCGGCACAGAGGAAATAGGGCCATACTTTTCTGTTCTTTTCCATAATCTTCTCCGAGTCATAAAAGTCAATCGCCCACAGCCCCGCGCGGGGCTGTGGGGAAGTTAGCGGTTGCTACCAATTAGGATGATAGCCGGAACGCGCACCGTTTAACCGCTCAGACCAGCACCGAGGCCACAAGGCCAAGGATGATCACGAGCGCCAGCACGATGGCGATCACGGAAACGATCACACGCCGGTACTTATACATTCACAGTGCCTCCTCAGGGGACGGAAACATAGTCAAACGGATTTTGCAGCGAGCCGTTGTAGTAGACATTGAAGTGCAGATGGTTGCCGGTGGAGTTGCCGGTCGTGCCGACATAACCGATTACATCGCCCTGATTGACGTACTCGCCGACGCTGACCGCATAATAACGCATATGCGCATACAGGGTGGAATATCCGTCGCCGTGGTTGATAACCACGTAATTGCCCCAGGAATACTGGGCATAGGCCGCCGTCGTGACCGTGCCGCTCTTGGAGGCGTAGATGGGTGTGCCGCCGGCAGCGGCAAGATCCACGCCGCTGTGGAAGGTGTAAGTACCGCTGATCGGATGGTAGCGATAGCCATAGGGAGAGGTGCACCATGAGCCGCAGCTTCTCGGCAGCGGATAGAGGAAGGAACCGTCGCTGGTCGTACCGCCGCCGGAACCGCCTCCGCTTGAGCCGCCGTTATTCTTATTGGCCTCTTCCTGCGCCCTGCGCTCGGCCTCGACCTTTTCGTTATACTCTTTTTCCTTCTGCGCGATCTCCTCGGCAAGCTCGTTCTCCATGGCGTCGTATTTTTCCATATCGGCATCCAGAAGCTCCGCATTGGCGATCAGCTCATCGAGCAGCTTTTCGGATTCGGCGCGCTTGGCCTCCAGCTCCTCCTCCGCCGCGGCAAGCTCGGTCTTTTTCTCTTCGACCGTCACCTTCTCGGCGGCAAGCGTTTCCTTTGCGGAAAGCACGTCGCTGGCCAGCGTGCGGATCTCCTCCATCATGCGCTGGTCGCTCTTGGCGATCTCTTCGACCATGGAAATGCGGTTGAGCATCTCGGAAAAGCTGTTGGCACGGAAGATGACCGCCCAGTAGGAAATATCACCCTGCTCCTGCATGGCACGCAGGCGCTGCTTATAGTGCTCCAGCAGATCGTTCTGCTGCGCCTGAAGGTCGTCCAGCTCCGCCTGCTTTTCCGCGATCAGCAGATTGTACTGCCGGAGCTGCTCGTTGAGGTTCTGCACCTGCTGATAGATCAGCGTGACCTCATGGTCGACCTGTGCGCGCTGGTCAACGACGTTGACCGTTTTTTCATCGTTGGCGTCGATCTGCGCCTGCAATTCGTTTTTCTGCGCGTCGATCTCGTCGGCCCGTTTCTCCAGCGCGTCCAGCTCATCCTGAATATCGGAGGAGCTGACCGCAAATGCGGAGGAAAACAGGCAGGCGATCAGCGACAGCGCCAGAAGCACTGTGCAAATGGAACGAAAGAAATGCTTCATCAGTGTATCACTCCTTAAACCTTGAGGAAGCGGCGGATGGACATCAAGCTACCGACAATACCGATCAGGAAGCCGACCACGAGGCAGATGCCGGCCATCGGCCACAGGACCTGCGTGAAGGGCACGATGGTGAGGAAATCCAGAGAGCCGGTCTTCTGGATGGCGCCGCGGATCGCCTCATAAAGGCCCCACTCAAGGAAGAAGGAGCACACGGCACCGATCAGCCCCAGCAGGAAACCTTCGACCACGAAAGGCAGTCGGATAAAGCTGTTGGTCGCACCGACCATCTTCATGATGGCAATTTCCTCCCGGCGGTCAAACATCGCAAGGCGGATGGTATTGGAAATAATGATCAGGGAAACGATCAGCAGCACCGCGGTGATGCAGACCGCCGCCAGATAGATCACATTGCGGATCGTGGAAAGACCCTCGGCGATCTCCGGCTGGGCATAGACATCGGCGACGCCGGGCACATTGCGCAGCGTTTCGACGGTCTCTGCGAGTTTGTTGTTATCCTCCAGCGTGACGATATACTGGTCGCGCATGGTTTCGGCCGTGACGCCTTCGTACATGGCCTGATTGTATTCGTCGATAAACTCCTGCAGCGCCTGCTCGCGGGAAACGAACTCGGCATTGGCAACATTATCGACCAGATTGATCTGAGAGCCGACGCTCTTGGCCTCAGCGGAGGTGTAATTCTCGTCGATGCAGACCAGCACTTCGTTTTCCTTCTGCAAGTCCTCGACGATCAGGTTGAGGTTATAGGTGATCAGGCCGAAGCTGCTGACGATCACCAGGCAGGCGACCGTGATGCAGATGGCCGCAAAGGACATAAAGCCGTGCTTGAAGATGGCACGCACGCCCTCCTGCAGCAGAAAGCTGAAATTATTGTTCTTCTTCATAGTTATAGTACCCGTCCATTCCGTCGCTGATCACCTTGCCGTTGTTAATGGCAACGACGCGCTTTGTGAAGCGATCCACCAGAGATTTTTCATGCGTGACGACCATGACCGTCGTGCCCAGCGCATTGATCTGCTCCAGAAGCAGCATGATCTCAAAGGAACGCGCAGGGTCGAGGTTGCCGGTAGGCTCGTCCGCGATGATCATTGTCGGGTTGTTGATCAGCGCACGGGCAATGGCCACACGCTGCTGTTCGCCGCCGGACAGCTCGTTCGGCAGACGGCGGGCCTTATTTTCCAGCCCGACCAGCTCCAGCACGTAGGGCACACGCTTTTTGATCTCCTTGGTCGGCGCGCCGATGACGCGCATGGCAAAAGCGACGTTTTCGTAGACCGTTTTGTTCTCGATCAGACGGAAATCCTGAAAGATGACGCCGAGGGTGCGGCGCATGTACGGCACAGAGGAACGCTTGATGGATTCGAGCTTGTAGCCGTTGACGAGGATAGAGCCGGAGGTCGGCTTCAGCTCCGCCGTCAGGAGCTTGATGATGGTGGACTTGCCGGAGCCGGACTGCCCGACCAGAAAGACAAACTCGCCGTCGTCGATGTGCATATCAATGCCGTTGAGGGCGTGCGTTCCGGTTTCGTATGTTTTGGTAACGTTTATCAGATCAATCATAAAGTAAATGACTTCTTTCTTTAGAGCATATGGTTCTCGCGGGAAGCGAGGTACTTCTTGACCATCAGCGCGACCTTGAAGATGATCGCGTCGTCAAATTCGCGCAGATCCAGTCCGGTCAGCTTCTTGATCTTCTCAAGACGGTAGACCAGCGTGTTGCGGTGGACAAAGAGCTTCCGCGAGGTTTCGGAAACGTTCAGACTGTTCTCAAAGAACATGTTGATGGTAAACAGAGTCTCCTGGTCAAGCGAGTCGATGGAGTTTTTCTTAAAGACCTCCGACAGGAAGATCTCGCACAGGGTCGTCGGGAGCTGATAGATCAGGCGGCCGATGCCGAGGTTTTCATAATTGATGATGGTCTTTTCCGTATCAAAGACCTTGCCGACCTCGATGGCGACCTGCGCCTCTTTATAGGAGTCGGCCAGCTCGCGCAGATGCTCGGACACCGTGCCGATGCCGATGGTCGTGCGGACGAACAGCTCGGACTTGAGCCGGTCTTCGATCGTGCGGGCAAAACGGGTCAACTCTTCCGACGTAACATCGGCAGCGACCTGACGCACGACGGCAATGTCAGTTTCATTGACATTGATGACAAAATCCTGCTGGGTATCGGGGAACATGTTCTGCAGCAGCTCGACGGCGCTCACATCCGCCCGGCCGAGCTGGCGGATCAGAAAGACCACGCGCGGCAGCTCCGTCTGGAAATGCAGCTCCTTCGCGCGGATATAGATATCCCCCGGCAGAATATTGTCGGTGATGATATTCTTGACAAAGGTACCTCTGTCATGTTTTTCCTCATAATAGGTCTTGGTAAAGTTCAGGGACACCTGCGCCATACGGCAGACGGAAAGCGCGGTGTGATCCGTTCCTTTCGTAAAGACGGAAAAGCCGAAGGTCGGGTTCCATCCTTTCAGCGTCATGAAAGTATACTCTCCGCAGAAAACCGGCGCGTCCGGCATCGCCGCGATCGCCGTGACCGCATCCGGCCACTTTTCTCCGATCAGCGCCGCATCGCTGCAGGAAATTACGACACCGTCCGTGTCGATCACACCCATAGGCAGACCGGCAGCCTCGCTGAGCTGTGTTACAACACCCTGAAAAATACGACTGGACATACGCTTTGTCCTCCTTACCTTTGAAAGAAAATGTCGATATTCGGCAAATTTCAATAGTTATCATACTATCTTTTTCGTCGGATTGCAATAGGGTTGAGCATTTTATTTCAAAAAAGGCCGTCGTTTTTATGGATTTTTCATAATACCTTCGTCATAATGGCCAAAAGCAGCAGCATGATTTTGGCACATTGAATCAAATTCCGCTTCCCTCCGCTTCGTCAAAATGAACAGAGGCCAACAGCGAGAGCTCTTCGTTTGTCAATTCACGTGTCTTTCCGATCGGAAGCTCTCCAAGCTGCACGCCGCCTTCGGCAATTCTGCGCAGATACGTGACAGGCTTTCCCCGGCTGGCGAGCATCCGCCGCACCTGATGATACTTCCCCTCGCACACGTAGACGAGGCTTTTCCCCGGTCCCTGCGGCTCCAGCCGCGCCGGAAGGCACTTCGTCCCGTCGCGCAGCTCCACGCCCTCGCGGAAGGCCGCGATGTCCTGCGCGTCGGCTGTGCCCTCGTGCTCGGCGTAGTAGCATTTTTCCACACCGCGGCGCGGCGAGATCAGCCGGTGCGCAAGCTGGCCGTCGTTCGTAAAGAGCAGCAGCCCCTCCGTGTCCTTGTCCAGCCGTCCGACCGGCGTCAGATCGCGGTACTGCGGCGGTAAAAGCTCCATGACCGTCCGGTCGCGCGGGTCGGCCGTGGAAGTCACGAATCCCGCCGGCTTATGGAACATCAGCACGATGCGCCGCGCACCGCCGACGCGCACGCCGTCGAGAAAGATCTCGTCGTTCTTTTCGTCCACTTTATATTCCGGCTCGCGCACAACGCGCTCCCCCACCCGCACCCGTCCGGCGCGGATGATCTGGCGCAGCTCCCTGCGCGAGGCGACCTTGCTGTCGGAGAGAAACTTATCCAATCGCTGCATTGCTTGACCTCCATACGGCATATTTGTCCGAGGACGGACATACAGTGTATCACATCAATCACTTCTGGGGGGAATCTCATGTTTGTTATGACTGCAAAAATATCAAAGACAAAGCTGGCCGCAGCCGCCGTCGTTCTGGTCGCGGTCGTCCTCGTGGTCGTCCTGCTGGTCACCGGCAGCGGCGGCAAAAAAGCCTCGCTGGCAGATGCACCCGCCGGCGCGACCAACGACGAGCGCGTCGCCTACCTCGCCACCTTCGGCTGGAGCGTCAACGCAGAGCCGAAGGAAGTCCAGAAAATCCGCATTCCGGAAAGCAGCGACAACAAGGTCTTTGCACGCTACAACGAATTACAGCGCAGTCAGGGCTTCGACCTGACCGGCTTCGGCGGGAAGGAAGCCATGCGCTATGTATATGAGATCCTGAACTATCCGAACGCCGCAGCCCCGGTCTACGCCAGTGTGATCGTCTATGACGGTCACATCATCGGCGGCGACATTACCAACTCCGCACCGGAGGGAAAGATCCACGGCTTCAAGATGCCCGGCACGGCCCCGGAAACGAGCAGCGAGTCCGCCTCGGAATCCAGTTCCGGCGCATCCGGCGAAAGCACGGAGCCCTCTGAGCCGAGTGAAAGCACCGCACCGGAAACCACCGAGCCGACCGTCTCCTCTGCTTCCTAGTATACCACAGGCGGTCAAGGGCAGAAAGGGATTGACATCTGGCGCGGCGGTGCTATAATAAAAGCAACTCCATATGTGATCTTCAGGGCAGGGTGAAATTCCCGACCGGCGGTAGAGTCCGCGAGCGCCTTCGGGCGCAGGAACCGGTGCGATTCCGGTACCGACAGTATAGTCTGGATGGAAGAAGAAATGCAGTTTTTTATGCTGTCCAAGGAAGATCCTTTGGACAGTTTTCTTTTTGGAGGTGTTTTGTTATGAAACACGAAAAAACCAGGCGGCTTGCCGTCACCGCCATGCTCTGCGCGTTGGCCTATGCGGCCGTCGCAGTCGCACGCATTCCCATCACGCCGGTAGAATTCCTGAAGTACGAGCCAAAGGACGTCATCATCGCCATCGGCGGCTTCCTCTACGGGCCGCTGGCAGCGCTGAGCATCAGCGTGATTGTTTCGCTGATCGAGATGCTGACCATCAGCTCCACCGGATGGATCGGCTTTGCGATGAATGTTCTTTCCTCCGTAGCCTTCTCCGGTATCGCCGCACTTGTCTACCGCAAAAAGCGGACACTGGGCGGCGCGGTGCTGGGGCTGTGTCTGGGCGTTGTGTGCATGGCCGGAACCATGGTGCTGTGGAACTACCTCATCACGCCGCTGTACATGGGGACCTCGCGCGCGGATGTGGCAGCCATGCTGCTGCCGATCATCCTTCCCTTTAATCTGCTCAAGGGCTGCCTGAACGGCGCGCTGACGGCGCTGCTGTACCGCCCCGTGGTGCAGGGTCTGCGCCATGCGCATCTTTTCCCGGAAAGCAGTGCCGCACCCGCAAGGAAGCGCGGCAAGCTGCTGGTCTGGATCGGCTCCGGCGTGCTGTTGCTTGCCAGCATCGTCATTATTCTATTTTTACGCGGAATTTTCTGAAAAAAGCATGGCGGGATATCCTCCCGCCATGCTTTTATATCCGCATAAATCCGCAGCAGCCAAGCTCTGAAAGCTCCTGAAATCCCATTGAGTGATAAAAAGCGAGCGTTTTCGGCGTGTTGTCTGTCATAAGCTCAATCTGCCGCACCGAAGCGAACCGCTTCAAAAGTTCCCGCAAGAGCGCCGAGCCGATGCCCCTTCGCTGCTGTGCCGGATAGACCAGAATATCCTGCACGAACACGACAGTCTCACCGTCCCCGACCGCGCGCAGGATTCCCTGCAAGTGTCCGTCCTCATAGGCCGCCAGCGTCAGGAGGGAACGGGCAAAGCCCCGCCGGAGCGTTTCCGGCCGGTCGGTATAGGCCGTCCAGCCTACGGCGGCATACAGGGGAAGGATCTCCTCCTCACGGTATTGGAGATATTCTCTGATCTCAAGCATCCGCCGCTTCCCCCTCGCCCAGCAGGTTCAAAAACTCCTGCTCGGTCAAAACAGGAATACCCAGCTCGTTGGCCTTTTTCAGCTTGCTGCCTGCGTTTTCGCCGGCGACCACATAGGTGGTTTTTTTCGACACGGAGCCTGCGGCCTTTCCGCCGCGGGCTTCGATTTTTTCCGTCGCCTCGTCGCGCGTGAAGAGCGTCAGCGCACCCGTGAGCACGATGGTCATCCCGGCCAGCCGGTCGTCGCCCTGCGGCGCAGTGCTCCGGAAATTCACCCCCGCCTCGCGCAGGCGCGAGATCACGTGCTGCGACTGCGGGCTTGCAAACCACGAAACGATGTTCTCCGCCGTGATCGCGCCGATGTCGCGCACCTCAGTCAGTTCCTCCGCCGTCGCCTGCATCAGCGCGTCCAGAGAGCCGAAGGTCTTGGCCAGCACCTTGGCCGCCTTCTCGCCCACCTGACGGATGCCGAGGGCGAAGATCAGGCGGCTGACGTCGTTTTGTTTGCTGGCCTCGATCGCCGTCAGGAGCTTCTGCGCGGCCTTGCTGCCGCTTTTCCACAGGCTTTTCAGCTCGTCCAGCGTCAGATAGTAGATATCCGCCGGGGAGTGGATCGCCCCCATGGCGATGAGCTGCTCGACGATGGAATCGCCCAGTCCCTCAATATCCATGGCATTGCGCGACACAAAATGCGCAATGTTTCTGGAAAGCTGCGCCGGGCACTCCGCACCGGTGCAGCGGATGGCCGCGCCGTCCGAATCGCGCTCCACGGGCGCGCCGCAGACCGGGCAGGCCGCAGGAAGATGATAGGGCTGCGTCCCCGCCGGGCGCTTTTCCTGCACCACGGAGAGGATTTCGGGGATGATCTCCCCGGCCTTGCGGATGCGGACGGTATCGCCGATGCGGATGTCCTTTTCGGAAATAAAGTCCTGATTGTGCAGCGTCGCGTTCGTGACGGTCGTCCCGGCCAGACGCACCGGACTGACCACCGCCTTCGGTGTCAGGACGCCGGTTCTGCCCACCTGCACGACAATGTCCTCCACGACCGCTTCCTTGATCTCCGGCGGATACTTGTAGGCGCAGGCCCAGCGCGGGAATTTCGCCGTACTACCAAGCACCGTGCGGTCGGAGAGGTCGTCCAGCTTGACGACCGCACCGTCGATGTCAAAGGAATAGTCATAGCGCTCCTGCCCAATGCGGCGGATCTCCGCAATGGCCTCCTCCGCCGTGCGGCAGAGCTTGTGCGGGATCACCCTGAAATGCCGCTCGGCAAGGTATTCCAGCGTCTGGGTGTGCGTGTCGAACCGAGCCTTCTCCGACAGCTGCAAATTGAAGATCAGAATATCCAGCCGGCGCGCCGCGGCGACCGACGGGTCAAGCTGACGCAGACTGCCCGCTGCGGCATTGCGCGGATTGGCAAAGAGGGGCTTGCCCTCCTCCTCGCGTTTTTCATTGAGCGCTTCAAATACCGCCCGCGGCATGAAGACCTCGCCCCGGACGATCAGGCGGCCGGGCGTATTCTCCAGCCGCATGGGGATGGAGCGGACGGTCTTGAGGTTCTCCGTCACGTCCTCGCCCGTCACACCGTCGCCGCGCGTCGCGCCGCGGACAAACAGACCGTCCTGATATTCCAGCGCGACGGACAGGCCGTCCACCTTCGGCTCCACACTGTAGGCCGCATCCGGTGCCGTTTCGCGCAGATGCGTGTCAAAGTCCCGCACCTCGTCTTCAGAAAACACGTCCTGTAAGCTCTCCAGCGGAACGGCGTGCTGCACTTTTTCAAACTTGCTCAGCGCCTCGCCGCCGACGCGCTTCGTCGGCGAAAGGGGCGAGGCGTACTCCGGATAGGCGGCCTCTAATTCCTCAAGCCTGCGCAGCTTGCGATCGTATTCATAGTCCTCCATCGTCGGCGCATCAAGCACGTAGTAAAGGCGGTTGGCCTCCTCCAGCTCTTTCGTCAGCGCTTCGATCTCGTTTTTCGGATTCATGGCAGTTCCTCCATGTCAATATAAGTCGTCGGCACCTGCCCGACGATCACCGTTTCGGCCGCGATCACGCTGGAATCCACTTCGACATCCTGCGTTCCGGCGAGGGTCAGAATTGTTATCGTAACATTGATGTCAATCGTGATCCGATGCAGCGTCTGATTGATGCCAGCGGCAGTAAATTCGTTGTGAAACACTGCGTCCGACGTACGAACGGCCAGGACGCGGACGGCAAGATTCGGCCCGCAGCCGGAAAACAGCTCTGGAAGGATGACGCTTCCCAGAGGAACGCCGAGCTCCTCCACAGACAAATCGAGGAGCCGTTCATCCACGCGGTTCAGTATTTCCGTTTTAAGGCGGTTGATTCCGGCAATATTGGCGTGCAGCGCAGTCACACTGCCCGCCGTGTCTTTTTCCGTAATGATCATCCGCTCGTAATCAATTTCGCCGCTCTCAATCTGTTCCTGAATAGCATCATTAATCGCAGCGGAAGCCTGATTGTCCACCTGTGTAATGACCAGCTCCTCTGCCATGGGTGCAAAGCGCTGGCGGAGTAAAATGGTAAAGCCCACCAGCACGACCAGTGCAGCCGCCGCCAGAAGGCGAAACCGGTTTCTTTGCTCCAACGTCATTTAGACCACCCCGCAGATGGATATGCCGCGGGCGGCCGGAATATACCGGATTTCCTTACGCCTTGTGCATCCGCGCCGCGGCGGCGCAGGCCATCAGGCGCTTCGTCCCGACCTGATCAAAGGCGATCTCCAGCATGGCGTCGTTGCCCATCTTCAGGACGGACAGGATCATACCGCGGCCGAAGGTGTCGTGCACGATCATATCGCCCTTGCGGAAGTCCGGCAGCGCCGCCTGCGTCTTGCGGGTCTGAAAGGAATCCGTCCATGCCCGCGGCTGATGCTGCGGCTTGGCGGGCTTCTGATAGGTCTTGGGCAGCTCCGCCTTCTTGCCGGTGACCAGCTCCGGCGGAATTTCCTCAATAAAGCGCGAATGGCGGTTGACCGAGGTGCGACCGTAGAGCATACGCTGTTTGGCGCAGGTCAGCGTCAGGTGCTTCTTTGCGCGCGTAATGGCCACGTAGCACAGCCGACGCTCCTCCTCCATCTCCTCCGGGTCGCCGATGGAGCGCATCCCGGGGAAAAGTCCCTCCTCCATGCCGATCACATAGACATTCGGGAATTCCAGTCCCTTGGCCGAGTGCATCGTCATCATGACGACGGCGTCCGCGTCCTGGTCGTACTGCTCAATATCCGTATAGAGCGCGATCTCCTCCAGAAATCCGCTGAGGGTCGGCGTATCTGCGTTCTCCACATAATTGACGATGGAGGATTTCAGTTCGCGGACGTTTTCCAGACGGGTGCGGTTTTCCAGCTCGTCCTTTTCTTCCAGCATTTTGACATAGCCGGTGCGGATGAGCAGCTCCTCATAAAAGTCCGGCAGCGGCAGCGTCTGCGCCAGCTCCGCACATTCTTCGATCAGCACGGTAAAATTCATCAGCTTCTGCGCCGAGCGCTCCATCGCGGGATAGGAATAGGGATCGCTGACCACGCTGTAAAGGGGCTTCCCCGATGCGGCGCAGAGGCGCTCTATCGTTTCGACGGTCTTTGCGCCGATGCCGCGCGGCGGCTGATTGATGATGCGCTTGAGGCGCAGGTCGTCGGCGCGGTTGCTGATCACCCAGAGATAGGCCAGCATATCCTTGACCTCCGCGCGGTCAAAGAAGCGCGTGCCGCCGATGATGCGGTACGGAATGCCGCAGCGCTTGAAGGCATATTCCATCGCGTTCGACTGCGCGTTCGTGCGGTAGAGAATGGCAAAATCCTTGAAGTTTTTTCCGTGGGATTCCGTCAGAATATTATTTGCAACAAAATTCGCTTCATCCGACTCGTTGTACGCCTCGTAAAACAGAATATTGTCGCCCGCGCCGTTGTTCGTCCAGAGCTTCTTGCCCTTGCGGCCGTGGTTGTTGGAGATCACCGCGTTCGCCGCGTCGAGGATGGACTGCGTGGAGCGGTAGTTCTGCTCCAGACGGATGACGCGCGCGCCCTTGTACTCCTTTTCAAAGTCCAGAATATTGCGGATGGTCGCGCCGCGGAAGCGGTAGATGCTCTGGTCATCGTCGCCCACGACGCAGATGTTCTCATAACGTCCTGCCAGCAGCGAGGCCAGTAAGTATTGCAGATGGTTCGTGTCCTGATACTCGTCGATGAGGACATAACGGAACTTGCGCTGGTAATAATCGCGCACGTCCTCAAACTGCTGCAAAATCTGCACGGTCAGCAGGATGATGTCGTCAAAGTCCACGGCGTTGGATGCCTTCAGCCGCGACTGGTACTCCTTGTACAGCTCCGCGATCCGTTTGAGACGGTAGTCGTCGCCCGCGTCCTTGGCAAAGGCCTCCGGCGAGGCCATCTGATCCTTGGCCTTGGAGATCATGCCGAGAACGGAGCGCGGCGGGAAGGTCTTTTCGTCCAGATTCCGATCGCGCAGGATCTCCTTGATCACGCGCTCGGAATCCGCCGTGTCGTAGATCGTAAAGCTGCGGTCGTAGCCGATGCGCTCGATCTCCCGGCGCAGGATGCGGCAGCAGGCCGAATGGAAGGTCATTGCCCAGACGTCGTTGGCCTCCGGCCCCAGCATGGCGGTCAGACGTTCTTTCAGCTCATTGGCTGCTTTGTTTGTAAATGTAATGGCGATGATGGACCACGGCGCCGCAGGATGCAGCGCGCACAGCTCGTCCGCCGCCGCGCGGTTTTCCTCGTGCGGCTTAGCAAGCTCGCCTTCCAAAAAACAGACGTCCTCCTCCGTGACCGGCCGCGCCAGCTCGTCCGAGCCGGCCGCGCAGCCGAAGCGGATGAGATTTGCAATGCGGTTGATGAGGACGGTCGTCTTGCCGCTGCCGGCGCCGGCCAGCAGCAGCAGCGGCCCCTCCGTCGTGAGGACGGCCTCCAGCTGCATGGGGTTCATGCGGGAAAACTGTCGGATGATGTATTCTTTTCTTGCGGTCAGAAACCGCTGTTCCAAGCTCTGTGCCATTGTCTGCTCCTGATCAAAATGATTTGCTTCTATTCTACTTCATTTTTCCCCGGAAATAAAGAGCCTGTTTTCCGCCGCAGGAAAAATCAGCAATTTCACCGAAGCGGGATTTTATATAGCTTTTTCCCCAGGGGTTTGCTATAATATATTCAATTTTGATCAGGAGGTGCGCCCATGTCCCTCTCCGCTTCCGCGCCATGGCGCAGATTCTACGGCAATATGCCCTGCACCATTGACTATCCAAGGCTCACCATGTATCAGCTCGTAGCGCAGACCGCCAAGCGCGTGCCGAATCTCTGTGCCTACGAGTTCATGAACCGGAAAACCAGCTTTTCCGCCTTCCTGCGCCGGATCGACCGCGCCGCCGCCGCGCTCTATGCCCTCGGCATTCGCAAGGGCGACCGCGTCACGATCTGTATGCCGAACATCCCGCAGGCCGTGGACTGTTTTTACGCGCTCAGCCGCATCGGCGCGGTCTCCAATATGATCCATCCGCTGTCCGCGGTGGAGGAGATCACCTTTTACCTCAACCAGTCGGACAGCAAGGCAATTCTGACGCTCGACCGTCTGTACGGCAAGGTCACGCAGGCGATGCGCGGGGCAAAGCGCCGGCCGCTGCTGCTGATCGCGCGGATCTCGGATGAGCTTTCCCCTCCCATGAAGCTCGGCTACGCCCTGACGCAGGGACGCAAAACGCCGAAGCTGCCGCGCAGCGGCTACCTTCTCTGGGCCGATGCGCTGCGCTGCTTCCGCACCCACCTGCCCGACCCGGACGAGGACTACGCCGCCTGTGCTTCAATTCTCTATTCCGGCGGCACAACGGGAACGACCAAGGGCATCTGCCTTTCCAGCTACAACTTCAATGCGCTTGCGCTGCAAACCATCGCCGCCAGCGGCTATGCCAGTCTGGAAGGCCTGAAAATGCTGTCCGTCATGCCGATCTTCCACGGCTTCGGTCTCGGCATTGGCATCCACACCGCACTGGTCGGCGGCGCACGCTGTATTCTCGTTCCCACCTTCACCATCAAGGGCTACGCGGAGCTGCTGCGCAGGAAGCACCCGAACTTCATTCCCGGCGTACCGACGCTCTTTGAAGCGCTGCTGCGCACGACACATCTGGACAAGTTGGATATGTCCTTCCTGATGGGAATGTTCTCCGGCGGCGATACGCTCTCGGTCGAGCTGAAGCACAAGGTCGACCGTTTTCTCAAAGAGCACCGCGCTACCATCCAGATCCGCGAGGGCTACGGCACGACCGAATGTGTCACGGCAAGCTGCCTGACGCCGATCGACTACGCACGCGACGGCTCCATTGGTGTGCCCTTCCCGGATACCTATTATAAAATTGTCAAAACCGGCACCACGCAGGAGCTCGACCCGGACGAGGAGGGCGAGATCTGCATCTCCGGCCCGACCGTCATGCTGGGCTATCTGGATAACCCGGAGGAAACCGCGCAGACACTCCGCCGCCATGACGACGGCAAGCTCTGGCTGCACACCGGCGACCTCGGCTGCATGGACGCCGACGGCTTTGTTTACTTCCGCCAGCGCATCAAGCGCGTCATTATCACTTCCGGCTACAATGTCTACCCCAGTCAGCTTGAAAACATCATCGACGGGCATGAAAAGGTGCTTCTTTCCTGCGTCATCGGCGTGAAGGACCCCTACAAGATGCACAAGGTCAAGGCCTTCGTCGTCCTCAAACCGGGAATCACGCCTTCCGAGGCCGTCCGGCAGGAGCTTTTCGCCTACTGTCGGGAGCGCATTGCAAAATACGCCATGCCCTACGAGATCGAATTCCGCGACGAGCTTCCGAAAACGCTGGTCGGCAAAGTTGCCTACCGCGTTCTGGAGGAGGAAGCGGAGAAGGAGGCGCAGGCATGACACCGCAGAAAAGCCGCATCTGGGAGCTGGACGCGCTGCGCGGGATCTGTATTCTGGGCATGATGGTCGTGCATTTTGTCTTCGACCTGAACGAATTTGCCGGGCTCGGCCTCACCATGCCCGGCTGGTTCAACTTCTGCCAGCACTATGGCCACATTCTTTTCATTCTCATCTCCGGCATCTGCGCGACGCTCGCCTCCCGCAGTTTCCGGCGCGGCGTGATCGTCTTCTGCGCGGGGCTTCTGGTCACAGGCGTGACGCTTTTCATGGTCTGCGTTCTGAAATTTAACCGGAGCCTTTCCATTTTCTTTGGAATTCTACATTTGCTCGGCTTATGCATGATTCTTTTTCCGCTCTTCAAAAAACTGCCCGTCTGGGCGCTTGCGGTGCTGGGCGCGGGCTTTGTCGCCCTCGGCGTATGGCTGGCGGCGCTGGAACCGGTCGCGGTTTCCTTCCCGAGCGCACAGGGTCTGCTTCTCGGCGCGATCGGCATCCGCCCCGCCGGCTTCTACAGCGGCGATTATTTCCCGATTTTCCCGAACCTTGGCTGGTTCCTGCTCGGCGCCGTTCTCGGCCGCACCGCCTACCGCCGCAGAGACAGCCTGCTGCCGAAGGTGAACGCCGATTTCTTCCTGCTGCGCTTTTTCCGCTTCTGCGGCCGCCATTCCCTGTGGATCTATCTGCTGCATCAGCCGGTGCTGGCCGGGCTGACGATGCTCCTGGCCGCTTTCTTCTGAGAACGAAAACAAGCAATCGGCACAACCGTCGAAATGACAGGCTGTGCCGATTTGTTATGCAAAATATCCGCCCTGCCGACTCGGGCAGGGCGGCAAAGAATTAACGCTTATTACTGTATTGCTTTGTGGTGCGTACCATCATGATAATGCTGGCAACACCGCTTGCAGCAAACACCGCAAATGCATACAGGGCATATGGTACAAAGGTGTTGGCCATCCAGAGCGCAACCGCGCACAGACCCCACAAAACATGCACTACTCCCGTTCCGTAGCACCATCCGCGCAGCGTGCGCTCATCCTGAATGCGCGCCCGAACGCCCTTGGGAACCGTTCGCCCGTTGATAAGCAGGATGCCTTTAAAGATAAAAAACACACCAAAAAACAATAACAGGTAAATCATACGTCGCTCCTTCTTTCGATATCAGTCGAGCAGAATTCGATTTTTGATGCACATTCCTTTGGAATGCTCCAAAATTGCGGTTTCGATCTGCTCAAGCGGATAAGTCTCACTGACGAAGTCCTCTGCGCGGATCACTCCGTTTTTCAGCAGCTCAAAAGCCGTCATAGTATACACCGGTGTGGTGTGATAAAGCCCCATAATGGTAAGCTGTGAATAATGCACCAGATTTGCATCCGCAACGAGCTGTGTTCCGGCCTTGGTTCCGCCGAACAGCAACACCTTGCCACCCTTACGGGCCATACAGATGTTCTTTTCCCAGACCTCAGGGTAACCGGTCGCCTCAATTGCTATATCACAGCCTCTGCTTTCCTCGGTCAGTGCCTTCACCCGTGCAACCGTATCTCCCTGCGAAGCGTTTACGGTCTCTGCGGCGCCGAGCTTTCTAGCCATTGCAAGGCGAAGATCAGAAAGGTCGGTCGCGATCACACGCGCTCCCTTTCTGGTCAAAAGGGCTACATACATCAGGCCGATCGGCCCTGCGCCATTGACGACAACGGTATCGCCCAGATGTACACCAACTGACTCTACGCCGTAAGTGACGCAGGCCAGCGGCTCCATCAAAGCTGCTGTTTCAAACGTCATTTCGTCCGGGAGCAAAAATGTATTCTGCTCGACAATGCGCTGCGGGATGCACTGATACTGTGCAAAGGCGCCCATATTCCAAAGAATATCATCGCACATGGAGTGGATTCCTTTTTTGCAGTAATAGCACTTCTGACAGGGTGCGGAATTGTGGCAGACTACACGATCGCCGACATGAAAGCGTGTGACCCCCTCCCCCACGGCGGATACAACACCGGACGCCTCATGGCCGAAGCCGTAAGGCGGAATATCACCGGGATAACCGCGCAGATAGGTTTTTACGTCCGTACCGCAGGTCAGCGCAACCTGATTGCGCACAATGATCTCGCCGTAGGCAGGTTCCGGGATGGGCGCATCCTCAATTCGGATGTCTTTCGGCCCATAGAACATCACTTTTTTCATTCGTCGATCTCCGGCTGAACGCCATATGTTTCGAACTTTTTCAGCACGACGTCCATCTGCTCCTCAGAAAGCAAAACCGGTTCGCCCGCCAGCTTGCACTTGTAGTAGATCTCCGCACAGAATTCAATCTCCTCCGCTGTATCGAAGGCGGACGGCAGATCCGCACCGCCGGCCAACAGGCCGTGGTTGCCAAGCAGCACCGCATAGCGGTCCTTCATGCCCTCAAGCGCGGACTTTGCAAGCTCGGCCGTGCCGAAGGTCTCATACTTCGTGCAGCGGACATTCTTGCCTGCTGAGCCGATCAGATAGGTGCAGGGCTCAATGCCCCAGTTCAGGCTGGCCAGTACGCAGGAATAAATGCTGTGCGCATGTACCACGGAACGGATTTCCGGGCGCTCACGGTAGAAAATGCTGTGCATTTCATGCTCACTGGAGGGTTTGCGTTTGCCCTCCACGACGTTGCCGTGCAAATCCATCACAACGACATCCTCAGGTGTCAGGGTGAAGTAATCCATGCCGCTCGGGCTGATTGCCATAAGCCCTGCTTCCGGGTCGTAGATGCTGATATTGCCGCCGGTACCCTTGGTCAGGCCGTGCGTGATGAGCATTTTCAGATGTTCAACAATTTCCTGTCTTTCCTTTTGCATTAACGTCATAATTTTCTACCTCGCATCAGAATTTGTTGTAAACACGCGGCGTCCGTCCCTGCTCCAGAACCTCGCGCATCGCCTGCGCCAGCGGGTAGGGTGAAAGTGCAATCGCATCTACGGTGTCACCGGCAATGTGCGGCGTCAGCGTTACGTTGTCGAGCGTCAGCAGCGGAGAATCTGCCTTGAGCGGCTCGTCATTGAAAACATCCAGGGCCGCACCCGCGATGGCGTGCGTTTTGAGTGCCTGCACAAGCGCTGCTTCGTCGATTAAGCCGGCTCTGGCAGCATTGATCAGATACGCCGTCGGCTTCATGCTGCCTAGCAGTTCAGCGCCAATCATTCCCTCATTTTCCGGCGTCAGTCGTAAATGCAGAGAAATGACATCAGATTCCTTGAAAAGAGCTTCCAACGTCTTTACGGGCTCCACGGGAAGCGTTTTTATCACCTGTTGTGGAAGATAGGCATCAAAACCGAGCACACGAACGCCAAGTGCCGAGAGCTTTTTTGCCAGAAGCGCACCGATGTTTCCGAGGCCGGCAATGCCGACCGTCATATTTTTCAGTGTCGCGGTGTATTCGCTGTTCGGAAATTCGCTGGGCCATACCCCCTGCATCAGCAGGCGGTGGCTGCGCGCAATATTGCGTGTCTCGGCAAGCATCAGCCCGAGCGTAAACTCCGCGACCGCCTCAGCGTTGCGGATGATGTTCACAAGCGGGATCTTCTGCTCCGTCAGAGCATCAACGGCAATATTGTCCACACCGCCGCGGCATACACCGACCAGCTTCAGCCGCTTTGCACGTCTGAGCAGATGCGCAGGAAGCGGGCAGAAATGCACCATAAGCACATCAGCGGTTTCGATCAGGGTATCCAGCTCGGAGGGATATGGCGCTGCATCGGGTCCCTTGTGCTCAATGGCTGTCTGCATCTCGGAAAACTCGTCACGGTCACCGCTTCCCCACTGCAGTACATCGATCTTCGCTTGCGGGCAGTCCAGATCGGCGGCAGCTTTTTCCAGCGTGTGGGGGGACACATATGCGTCCCCTACCACAACAATTTGTTGAATTTGCGCTTTGTTGATCATCATGTTAAGCCTTTGCCTTCACGTCGTTGCAGGTGAGCATATAGTTCAGGACTGCTTCCTTGTTCTTACGGTACAGGAAGTAGGCAACGAAGTAGACAACAACCGTCAGACCGATCCAGATGGGACTCTGGGAAAGGAAGGCTGCAAACAGCAGTGCCAGGAAGGGCATGAAGCAGGTGCAGGTGATGAGCATGGTAGAGCTTGCCAGCTCAAAGCCGACGCTCACAGCAACAGCGGTGTAAAGCTCTGCCATCCAGCCCCATACGTACAGTGCCAGGGAGAAGTAAAGGATCGCGCCGATGAGCGTCTTGAGCATGTTGCCCTTGGAGATGCTGATCATCGGGATCATACAGTAAGGCATCGCGATCAGGTCAACCATGATAAGCGCACGGTTGCCGGGCAGGAAGAAGGCCAGAACAAGCATAATGGGAATCATCAGCGTGCCGACCATGATGGTTGCGGGCTCGCCGTAGCCGGTCGCGTCATTGACGGACAGGTACCACTTGCGGTCCTTGCCGTGCTTCTTTGCAACGCCCTTGGTAGACTCAGTCAGAAGGGTGAATGCGGCGGCGAAGAGAGAAGCGATCTTCGGGAAAATGGCCATAACTGCCGCAGTTGCAATTCCGGCAGACGCGATTTCGCCCCAGGCAGCCAGCGTGTCGAGCTCCTTGATGTTTCCGATGAAGCCGAGCACCAGTCCGACGATCAGGCCAAGCACCATCGGCTCACCAAACAGGCCGAGCTTCTTCTGGACGGTCTTGAGATTGATGTCCACCTTGTTCAGGCCGATCTTGTTCATCAGAAAGTTCACCAGAACGTAGAACGGAACACCTTCAGCATGGTGCGGCGCAGTCAGTGCGCAGCCGGGATAGTTGTAATAGCTTGAGAAGCAAGGTGCCAGCATTTCTGCGAAGAGCAGAACATAGAGGTTCATCAGAACCATCAGGCCCAGAGACAGCCACACATTTTTGGTCGCAATGTACAGCGTGGAGCCCCAAAGCATGAACGAATACGTGTTCCACAGGTCAGAGGGCATGAAGATGTCCGTCCACTTTGTGATGAACAACACAACCTGCAGTACGATGGCAATGATCAGGAAAGCCATGCCGATCTTTGTGGAATATGCAACCAGAGCGCATGCCTGCCAGCCCACATCGAGAACGGGCAGATTCACGCCGGTGTTGTTGACCATCTTGTCAACGATGCCACTGATGGTAGGCATATAGGCGTTGATGAGGAGGCTGAAGCCGGTCAGTGCAACGCCTGCCAGGAGAGCAGAGCGGAATGCCTTTGCAGGCTTTGCCTTCATAATCAGCGCAATGACAAAAATAATCAGCGGAACAGAAACCGATGCGCCAAAGGTATCAAACACTTTGGAAAGAGTTTCCAAAAACATTCTGTTTTCCTCCGTTTTTCTTTTTATTTTGAGTTATTTGCCGAGTTGATCCAGAACACGCAGTGCTTCTTCCATAAATTCTTCTTCTGCAAAGCCGGTCATAAAGCCGACAGCATTGATTTTCGGAATATCCACGTCATCCTCGATCGGGCTGGTATAAGCGATAAAATCGTAGTGGCTAGACATCAGTGCAAGCTTTACGCCGCCCGGACTGACTTCCGTTGCCTCAAAGCGATAGCCGAGCGCCTCAAACTGCTCCTGCATTTTAACCGCAATCATCGTCGAACTGACAGTGCCTGAGCCACATACAGACAGGACGCTTACCGTCTTTCCTGCTCCGCGAAGGGCTTTCTTTTCCTCTTTCGCACCGTCATTTTTCTTACGAAACAGTCCCATAATTCTCCTCCCTTCTGTTTCTCATTTTTCCGTGCTGCTGTGTCGAAGCCCCGCTTCGTTTCAGCCGTTAAGACAGGCAAGCGCCGCGTACATATCCTCTGTGCTTGCGCTTGTCATCACTTCGCGCAGAACCTCTTCATCCGCAAACAGGCGGAGAATTCTGCGCAGCAGGCCGAGCTGTTCCTGCGGATTGGAGATTGCCATCATCATAACCAGCGAAACGGGAAGATGCGCGTCCTTCGTTCCCATTTCCAGAAAATCGACCGGTTCTTTCAGGCGAGCAACCGCAATGGCCGGTTCTATCACATGCTCTGCAAACGTGTGCGGCATGGCGATATTATATTCGCCCAGCGGCAGGCCCGTCGGGTAGGTCTGCTCTCGGATCAGAACCGCGTCTTTGTAGGTGTCGCGTACTTTTCCCGCCGCCAGAAGTTTGTCTGCCAGCAGAGAAATTGCCTGCTGTTTGTCCTTCGCTTCCAGGTCAAGAAAAATCAGCTCTTTGTGAATCATGCGCATTCCCCCTCGGTGATTCTTGTAAGTATTGACGAAAAACATGCGATTGTTTTGTGATAACTCGTGCGGTTTTCCGCCTTGTTATGCAGTATAGCAGAAAACTTCCAGTTTTGAACGTCCAATCTTGTTCAATTTTCCGGAAGAAAATTAGTCTTCACGGAAATCGAAAAACGGTGTATGATAGGATCAACATCGGAAAGGAGGCGGCATTAAAATGCTGAACAAAAAACAATGTGATTTTTTTGATGAAATATGCCGGCGTCCCGATGTCTATCGAAGCTATGAGGAACTGGCCACGATCTTGCAGGTCAGCACGCGCTCCATTCGCAATTACTGCGCGGCTGTTGCCGACTTTGCGGCAGAAATCGGCGCCGGCAGTCTTCTGAGCCTACAGCCTTCCGGCCTGACTCTCTGCGCAACGCGCGAACAGATTCTCTGCGTTCAATCTCACATCCGCGACAGTGGCTTTTATGCCTACCGCCTTTCTCAGGAGGAGCGTATTGTCGCCATCACACTGATGCTGCTGTCTTCGCAGCAGTCGGTGACCGTCACGCAGATCTGTGATAAGCTCTATGTCAGCCGCGCAACCGTTTTGAATGATATGGAGTGCACGCGCGAATTCTTCCAGCAGTATAACGTACAAATTCAGAATATCCGCGGTTACCGTTTGGCTGTAAGTGAGCACGAGCGGCGCAGCATTGTGCTCGCCGCCGTATTCCCGCATCTGGGTGGCTGGAATTTGCTTGGCGGCAGTTCAAACATGATCGGAAGTCTCCTGGAGGAGTCCTTCGGCCTGTCTACCCTTCTTGGTCAGACGGTGTCCGTTTTGCAGGATACGGAAAAGCAATATGCCATAACAGTCAACGATGCCGAGTTCAAACAGGCGGTGCTTGCAGTCGCGCTGACTCTGCGCCGTATCCTGGATGGCCAGATTCTCACACAGTATTCGCCGGAGCGTACCTTTGCGGCCAATTCGTCCGTGCAGCGCATCGCGCGCAGTGTGCTTCAGGCGCTCGCACCCGCCATTGACGTCGGTGAAGCCGAGATCACTGACCTTGCACAGCGGTTGTATGACTGCCGCTTTGATAAACTGCAAAATTTCGAGCATTCAATCGACATCCATTTATATTTGGAAATCCACCGTTTTCTCAGTGATGTGGAGAGCGACCTGCAATGCAGTCTGACGGAGGACCAGCAGCTCCTTATCATGCTGACGCGTCATATTCAGGGAATACAGAACCGTTATTGCAGCAGCGGTGATCTGCAGCAGTTTGAACAAGCTCTCGTTTCAGAATACCGCTCCTGCTACGACGCAGTCATGCCTCATATCAGCAGAATTGAAAATTTCCTTGGACATGCTTGCAGCTACAGTGAGATCTGTTCCATCCTGCTGCACATTATTTCCGCCATGGAGCGGCAAAACCGTGTCAGTGTCCGACCGCGCGTGTGCGTGGTCTGCCACATCGGCATAGGCACAGCGCACTTCCTCGCCGAGCGGCTGAAAGAGACATTCAACCTTGAAATTGCCGGAGTAACCTCCATCCACAGCCTTCGTGCTGCCTTACAGGAAGAAGAATTTGATCTGCTCATCAGCACCGTGCCGCTCAAGATCGACGGCTATCACTGCGTACACATATCGCCAAGCCTTGCCGATTCAGATATTCTGGCATTGCAGGCAGCTCTGGCGCAGGTTCGCAAAGTACTGCGCGAGCAGCGCAAGCCGCTGCCGCACATGGCCGCTCCCTGCCTGACCGGAACAGTCCTCCCGGAACATGTTGTTCTGAACGTGCCGTGCAGTGACTGGCGCGATGCCGTACACATCTGCGGAGCGCCGCTTCTGGCTGAGGGTGCGATTCACCCGGAGTACCTCGAGGCCGTCATTCGTTCAGTACAGAGCAACGGTCCGTATTTTGTATTTTCGCCGCATATTGCGCTCGCACATGCTGCTCCCACGGATGGCGTCGAACGGTTCTGCTGCAGCATTTACCGCCCGGAAAAGCCCGTTGCGTTTCACCATCCGACCAACGACCCGGTTAAGCTGCTTGTGCTGATTGGCATTACTAATGTCAAAGCACAAATCGGTAAAATATCCGCACTGATGAATCTATTGGCAAACAATGCCGTGCTTGAGCGTCTGCTTACAGTGCAGGACGCAAAAGAAGTCGCCGCCATTCTGAATGGCAACATCTGAAGGAGGACAAATCATGTCAAATTCCGCATACTTTTTCCTACCGAACGTTTCCCTGTTCGGCGCAGGCTGTCTGACTGAGATCGGCGCACAGGCCGTCCGTCTTGGGGTAAAAAAACTTCTCCTGGTCACAGACCGTTTCCTCGCAGGAACTGACGGCGCTGCACGCATTCGTCAGTATCTCCGGGAGAGCGGCGTCGAACTGGAAGTTTTTGACTGCGTCGAACCGAATCCCACCCTGCAAAGCGTCAACGCCGCTTTTGATCTGTACCAAAAAAACGGATGCGATGGTGTCATCAGTCTCGGCGGCGGTTCCAGCCACGATTGCGGCAAGGCCGTGTGCATTCTTGCAACCAATCCCTCCCCACTGGAGCAATATGTTGGCGTCGATCTGTTCAAATACCGCAGCGCACCCATGATCGCCGTAAATACCACTGCCGGCACCGCAAGCGAGATTACCAACTGCTTTATCATTACTGATACCGCCACGAATACCAAGCTGATTTTTGAAGGCGCAAACGCTCTGACGGACGTTGCCGTCAATGACCCGGAACTGATGCTCACACTCCCAAAGAGCTTGACCGCCGCAACAGGCATGGACGCATTAACGCATGCGGTGGAGTGCTACGTTTCCACCTTCTCTTTTAAGCTGACCAACGATCTGGCTGTGCTTGCCGTGCGCTACATCTTTGAAAACCTTGTGCGTGCCGTTGAGCAGCCTGACGATCTGGAAGCACGTGAGAACATGACCTACGGTGAATATATCGCTGGCATGGCTTTCGGCAGCGGCGGAGTAGGGCTGGTACACGCCATTGCACATCAGCTCGGCGGTCTGTATAATCTCCCCCACGGTCTGTGCAATGCCATTCTGCTGCCTCATGTGATTCGCTTCAATAAGCGTGCGTGCGCTCAGCGTTATGCTGATCTGCTCCGTGTCATTGAGCCGGAAACGACGCTTTCCGCTGAGGCCGGGGCTGACGCGCTGGCCGACCACATCACAGCGCTTTCCACACGGATTGGAACCACGATACCGCTTCGCGAGCTGGGTGTGCTGCGTGAGGATTTCCCCCTGCTTGCAAAAAAAGCGCTTGAGGACTCGTGCAGCAGCACAAATCCCGTTTCCGCACTTCCCGAAGAAATCATCGGCATCTTGGAAGCCGCCTACTGAGAAAGGAGCGCCCCAATGCTTTACAAAGGAACTCCCGTCTGCGCAGGCTATGCGCGCGGCAGCGTCTACCAATACCGTCCTTTTATCTGTGAGGTGGAGGAATCCAGTATCACGGATGCAGAGATCTCTTCGGCGCTCTCGCGCTGGCAGCAGATTCGCATTGACGCCGCCGCAGAACTGGAAGAGATTCGGCAGCGGCTTTCCGTGCATGATGCGGAAAAGGCCAGGGTTTTTTCTGCGCACATTGAAATTCTGAATGACGAAGCTATCGCTGAGGAGATTGAGGCTGCTATTTCTGAGGAAAATGCGGCGCTGGATTGGGCGATTGCAACCGTATTTGAGCGTTTTATCCACATTCTATCCAAAACCGCCGACCCTTTGATTCGCGAACGGACGGCCGATTTGCAAGACGTTAAGCTGCGGCTGCTGCGGCTGGAACGCGGCATCCCGGAGCGCAATCTTTCGGCGCTTTCCGAGCCAGTCGTCGTCGTTGCGCACGATCTGCTTCCCTCAGATACGGCAACCATTGACAGAGATAACGTTCTTGCCATTCTGACCGAAACCGGCGGTCCGACGTCGCATACCGCAATCATCGCAAGAAGCTATGCGATCCCTGCGATTCTGGGTCTTGACGAGATTTCATCGCACCTTGCAGACGGCGAAACCGTTCTTGTTGACGCCGTATGCGGAACTGTGCTTTCTGATCCGACAGAGGAGGCGCTGGAGGCGTTCTCCCATTTGCAGCACGACTATCTGCAAAAGCAGCAGAGCGACGCCGCCTATCTTGCCCATCCCTGTGCAACCGCCGATGGCATCCGCATCAGCATTGGCATGAATGTCGGCGCACTGAACGACGCCGAGCGGGAGCTCGTCCCCTGCTGTGATTTTGCCGGGCTCTTCCGCACAGAATTCCTCTATATGGATGCAGCACATTTGCCAACTGAGGAAGAACAATACCGCGCCTACCGAGCCACTCTTGAGGCCTTTGCAGGCAAGCCTGTCACCCTGCGCACACTGGATATCGGCGGAGATAAAACACTCCCCTATTTCCCGCTGCCGCAGGAGGATAATCCCTTTCTGGGCAATCGTGCGCTGCGACTGTGTCTGACACACCTTGACCTCTTCCTTACGCAGCTTCGCGCCGCTCTGCGTGCCGCTCAGTTTGGGAATCTCTGGCTGATGTTCCCCATGGTCGGCAGCATTTCGGACATTCACCGCGCACTTGATGCATTGAACGACGCAAGAACCTCACTGGAACGTGACGGTCTTTCTTACGGCGCCTGCAAGGTCGGCATCATGGTCGAGATTCCCGCCATTGCGCTGCTTGCCAAGGAAGCTGCTGCTCTGGTCGACTTTGCCAGTATTGGAACAAACGATCTGTGTCAGTATCTTTCTGCGGCGGATCGTCAAAATCCGCAGGTCGAGCCGTATTATCAGCAGTCGCTTCCTGCCGTATTGCGCATGATTGCGGGCATTGTCCGCGATTTCGGAGACAAGCCGCTGAGCGTTTGCGGCGAAATGGGCGGCGACCGTCTGCTTGCGCCCGTCCTTGCCGGTCTTGGATTGCACAAGCTCAGTATGAGTGCCGCGCGCATTGCGGGCGTAAAACACGTCCTGGCGGAAAAAACGCTGCCGCAATTGCAGGATCTCGCACAGCATGCGCTCGCACTGCCGACCGCAGAAGAAATCCGCGCCTATCTGGAACAATCGCTTTGAAAGGAGCATAACTCATGTATCAGAAACAAGTCACCGTTCTCAACCCCACAGGGCTGCACGCACGTCCTGCCTCCGATTTTGTTGCACTGGCCAAAACATTCCCCTGCAAGATCAAAATCCGTGACCTGATCTCCGATGAGCCGCCCGTCAATGCAAAATCCATCGTGATGCTGCTTTCTCTCGGCCTTGCGCAGGGCGCACAGGCAGAGCTCTCCGCCGACGGGGAAAATGAACGGCAGGCTGTGGACGAGCTTGCCGCCCTCATCGCCTCCGGTTTTGGCGAGCTGTAAGGAGGAATTGATATGACGATGAAGCGTTCTCGCATCGTCTCTGCAATTCTTGCGTTTCTGACGATCCTTTGCGGCGCTGCGCTGAAAATCTTCCGGAATTTTCCGCCGTTTTTGCGTATTGAAATCGCAATTTTGGCGATTCTCCTCGCCATTGTGACAGTATTTGTCATCGTCAAATGGCACCGCTGTCCGCATTGCGGGAAGTTTATTCCCATTACTGCACGTCCGAAAGAGTGTCTGTACTGCGATGAGCCGATTAGCTGACTGCTCTGACCATCATTGCCGCCGAGACCGCATTGCTGACTGCAAGTTTTCCATTGGGACATACCACGTTCGAGCCAAAAGGCCCGGCAAAAAGCCTGCTGCCACTCGGCTTTCATGACTGCGCCAATGAGAATTCCATCTTGTTCCGCAATTTTGATTAAGCAATTAACTTCCTGTTTCCTCTTCTCGGCACAGAAGTCTTCCCTTCTGGTACCGCAATTGATTGCTTGAAACTACACTTATTTTATTTTATAAAATTGCATCTGTCGCATATATACGGGACTCTACCAATGGTAGAGTCCCTATCTATTGTGAGGAGAGCCGCATCCAGAATCCGTGGCGGTTCATTTCATGCACGGTTCTGCTCTTGATATTGACGCAGCAGAACTTTTATGTTATCATACGCGCACACATGAATACATGTGGCAGTGATCAAACTAACCGGAGGTTTTATATGGAACAAACATATGCCATTCTGACCGATTCCGCCGCCGACCTTTCGGCGGATCTGGTGGAGCGCCTGAACCTTGTCGTTCTGCCCCTGAGCGTGACGCTGGAGGGCAAAGAATATCTGAATTATCCCGACGAACGTGACATCACCGCCAAATACCTCTATGAGCGTCTGCGCGCCGGTGCGATGGCTACGACTGCCGCGCTCAACGTCGATACTTTTGAGCGGGAGATGGAAACCTATCTGAAAGCGGGAAAGGATGTTCTCTACCTCAGCTTTTCCTCCGGTCTGAGCGCGACCTATAATGCCTCCTGCATCGCCGCGGAGGAGCTGCGCGAGAAGTACCCGGAGCGAAAGATTCTGATCGTCGACACGCTCTGCGCCTCCTCCGGTCAGGGCCTGCTGTGCTGCCTGACGGCAAAGCAGCGCGAGGCCGGCGCAACGATCGAGGAGGCCGCAAAGTACGCCGAGGAAACCAAACACCATCTGGCGCACTGGTTCACCGTGGATGATCTGCACTTTCTCAAGCGCGGCGGCCGCGTTTCTGCCGCCACCGCCATTCTGGGCACGGCGCTGGGCATCAAGCCGCTGCTGCACACAGACGACGCTGGCCATCTGGTTTCCGTGGACAAGGCCCGCGGCAGAAAGCGCGTGATCTCCGCCATGGTCGACCGCATGGAAAAGACCGCGATCCGTCCGCAGGAGCAGACCGTCTTTATCAGCCACGGCGACTGCGAGGAAGATGCGCAATTCCTTGCAAAGCTGGTGCAGGAGCGTCTGCATCCGAAGCAGATCGTCATTCAGGTCATCGGCCCGGTCATCGGCGCGCACTCCGGTCCCGGTACGCTGGCGCTGTTCTTCCTCGCCACAGAGCGTTGATTGTGCATATTGCATAATTATCCAAGCGCATCCTTGTGTACTTTGTTCGGAGCAACAGTTGACTTTGCTGATTTAAAGCGGTATAGTATGAACAACAAATTTGAACGGAGGACACAGAAGATGTATCGTATGTCTGCTCAGAAACAGAATATGTGCAAGAGCGCTTCTGCGTCCGCCGCAGACGCTTCCTTCTGCGCGTCTGCTAACCTTGTGTCTGTCATGATGGGTGCCATTACTCTGGCATCCATCATTCTTTTTACCGTTGGTGGGGTAATTGGCATGATTCTTATGATTATTGTATCCCTGCTGATTCTGGTACTGAAGAATGTCGAATCGCGTCAGACAGGCACGTTGGTCGAACCGTTGTAACAGCGTATACGTTACCGGCCGCGTCCTCAAGACGCAGGCCGGTTTTTGTATATATTCTCAAGATTCCGAAAGGAGAAATGAAAAATGAAAAAGGTATTCAGTGTAGTTCTCGTATTGGCGCTTGTCGCGTGTCTTTTCGCCGGCTGCGGAAAGAAGAGCAGTTCTGAGGGCGGCGCCCTCAAAATCGGCACCATTGGTCCGCTGACTGGTGATGCCGCGCAGTATGGCAACGCAACCAAGCACGGTGCAGAGCTTGCCGCAAAGGAAATCAATGCCAAGGGCGGACTTCAGATCGAAGTCAACGGTCAGGACGATGAAAGCGACGCCGAAAAATCCGTCAACGCTTACAACAACCTCCTCGACTGGGGCATGCAGGTTCTGGTCGGTCCGACCACCACGACACCTTCCATCGCCGTTTCCGCAGAGGCCAACCGCGACCATGTCTTCATGCTGACTCCCTCCGCTTCTGCGGTCAAGGTCACGGAAGGCAAGGACAATGTCTATCAGATCTGCTTCAACGACCCGAACCAGGGCTCCGCTTCTGCGACTTATATTTCCGAGCATATGCCGGATGCGAAGATTGCCGTGATCTACGACAACGGCAGCGCTTACTCCAGCGGCATCTATCAGACCTTTGAAGCAAAGGCAAAGGAGCTGGGTCTGGACGTTGTTTCCGTCAGCACCTGCACCGAGGACACCAAGGACTATTCCGTCCAGCTTGCTGACGCGAAGAAGGCCGGCGCCGACCTCGTGTTCCTCCCCATCTATCACACCCCCGCTTCCCTGATCCTCAATCAGGCCAACGCCACCGGCTACAAGCCCACCTTCTTCGGTGTGGACGGCATGGACGGCATTCTCTCCCTCAAGGGCTTTGATACCAGCCTCGCAGAAGGCGTCATGCTTCTGACTCCGTTCGCCGCCGACTCCACCGACGAGGCCACCGCTTCCTTCGTCAAGGCTTATAAAGAGGCCTATGGCGAGACTCCGAACCAGTTCGCCGCCGACGCTTACGACTGCGTCTACGCCGTCTATCAGGCGTTCACCGCCAGCGGTCTTGACACCTCCGCGAATGCACAGGAGGTCTGCGACGCTATGACCAAGCAATTCAACACCATGAGTTTCAGCGGCATCACCGGCGCGAACATGGTCTGGAAGGACGGCCAAGTCGACAAGGCCCCGTTCGCAGTCGTCATCAAGGACGGCGCCTACACCAGCGCGACCTGATTTTCAAGCAGAATTTCTGTCTCGCGCCGTGATTTCCGGCGCGAGACTTCCCCGCGATTTTTCGATCCTGCAGCGATACAGAAACAGGAGGCAATCTTATGGCTTTTCTATCCAACCTGATCAACGGTTTGAGTCTGGGCAGCGTCTACGCCATCATTGCGCTGGGCTATACCATGGTCTACGGCATTGCAAAAATGTTGAACTTCGCCCATGGCGATGTTATCATGATCGGCGCCTACGTTTCCTTCGTCACCATTACCTCGTTGGGAACGCCTCCCCTGCTGGCGCTGGCCATTGCAATGCTCGTCTGCACCGGTCTCGGTATGCTCATCGAGCGGCTCGCTTATAAGCCCCTGCGCTCGGCCACCTCTCTGGCGGTGCTGATCACCGCCATCGGCGTGAGCTATTTCCTTCAAAACCTCGCGCAGCTCATCTGGTCGCCGAATACCGTCGTGTATCCCTCCATCGTGAGCTTCGGTCCCCTGCAGTTCTTTGACGGCCGTCTGATCATCACGGGCGAAGCGCTCGTCACCGTCGCGGCCTGCATTGTCATCATGGTCGCCTTGACGCTCTTTACCGGCAAGACCAAGACCGGCAAGGCCATGCGCGCCGTCGCGGAGGACCGCAGTGCAGCCGAGCTGATGGGCATCAGCGTCAACCGCACGATCTCCATCACCTTTGCCATCGGCTCCGCGCTTGCCGCTATCGCCGGCGTGCTGTACTGCTCAATGTACCCGGTGCTCTCCCCCACAACGGGTTCCCTGCCGGGCATCAAGGCGTTCACCGCCGCCGTGTTCGGCGGCATCGGCTCCATTCCCGGTGCACTGCTGGGCGGCATTCTGCTGGGCATCATTGAGATTTTCAGCAGCGCCTACATCAGTCAGGAATTGAGCAACGCTATCGTCTTTGCCGTTCTGATCATCATCCTTCTTGTCAAGCCCAATGGTCTGCTCGGCAAGAAGGTTCACGAGAAAGTGTGAGGTGTGCTATGAATCTTTGGAAATCCAAAACATCCCGGCGCAACCTGATCACCCTTGCGGCCGTGATCGCGGCCTATGTCGTGACGGAGCTTCTCAACTCCGTCGGCGTGTTGTCCCGCTCCCTGAGCGGCCAGCTCGTTCCGATCTGCGTTTACATCGTCATGGCGCTCTCCCTGAATCTGGTGGTCGGCGTTTCCGGCGAGCTGAGCCTCGGCCATGCAGGCTTCATGAGTGTCGGCGCATTTTCCGGTGTCGTTGCCGTCGCCTCTCTGGGGGATAAGATCAGCAATCCCACGATTCTCATGCTGGTCGCCATGCTGATCGGCGGCGTGCTGGCAGGCATTGCGGGCGTCCTCATCGGCATCCCGGTGCTTCGTTTGCGCGGTGACTATCTGGCAATCGTGACGCTTGCCTTCGGCGAGATCATCCGCAATATCATCGACTGCCTTTACGTTTCGCTGGACTCCGCCGGATTGCACTTCTCGATGTTCTCCGGCAGTGAGCTGCCCGGTCAGGCCATCATCGCAGGCCCGCAGGGCGCGTCCGTGCCTGCCCGGCTCTCCACCTTCACACTGGGCTTTGTCCTCGTGATGGTCACGCTGGTGCTCATCATGAACCTTGTCCACAGCCGCGAGGGGCGCGCCATCCGCGCCATCCGCGACAACAACATCGCCGCCGAATCCGTCGGTCTGAACATTACGGCCTTCAAGATGAAAGCCTTCGTGATCTCCGCCATCCTTGCGGGCATGGCCGGCGTTCTGTTCGCCATGAACTACTCCGCGATCGAAGCGAAGAAATTCAACTTCAACACCTCCATCAGCGTGCTCGTCATGGTCGTTCTGGGCGGCATGGGCAGCCTGCGCGGCTCCGTGATCGCGGCCGTCATCCTGACGGTGCTCCCCGAAGCCCTGCGCGGTCTGGAGGACTACCGGATGCTGATCTACGCGGTCGTGCTGATCGTCGTCATGGTGCTCAATAACAACGCCCGCTTCCAGCAGTTCAAGCTGAGCTTCCGCAAAAAGCTGAGTAATTTCTTCCGCCGCATCTTCCGCAAAAAGGAGGCCAAGGCATGAGTACAAAAACAAAAATGGTTCCGCTGCCGACCGATACCATCATCCCGGAGCGCGACCTGCATCGCCAGCCTGTTCTGGACGTGCGCAACCTCGGCATCGACTTCGGCGGTCTGACCGCCGTGGATAAATTCACGCTCACCATCGGCGCAACGGAGATCGCCGGTCTGATCGGCCCGAACGGCGCCGGCAAGACCACCATCTTCAATCTTCTGACCAATGTCTACCAGCCCACACGCGGCACTATCCTGCTGCGCGGCGTGGATACCAAGGGCATGACCACCGCGCAGGTCAACCGCATGGGCATCGCCCGAACCTTCCAGAACATTCGCCTGTTCGGCAGTATGTCCGTGCTGGACAACGTCAAGGTCGGTATGCACAACGGCATCAAATGCTCCTTTGCCTCTTCCCTTCTTCACACGCCGCGCTACTACCGCAGCGAGCGCATCGCCAGAGAACGCTGCATGGAGCTGCTGGACTTCATGGGCATGGCCGATCTGGCCGAGCAGCGCGCCGGCAGCCTCCCCTACGGCGCACAGCGCCGTCTGGAGATCGTCCGCGCGCTTGCGACCAACCCCGCCATCATCCTGCTGGACGAGCCGGCAGCCGGCATGAACCCCTCGGAAACCGCGGAGCTGATGGAGCACATCCGCCTCATCCGCGGCACTTTCCAGATCGCCATCATGCTGATCGAGCACGATATGAATCTGGTCATGGGTGTCTGCGAAGGCATTGCCGTGGTCAACTACGGCAAGATCATCGCCAAGGGCACGCCCGATCAGATCCGTTCCAATCCGGAAGTCATTGAAGCCTATCTGGGCAAGAAAGGAGCCGCCGATGCTGAAAGTCGATAACATTCACGTCTACTACGGCGCGATCCATGCCATCAAGGGCATCTCCTTTGAGGTTCACGAGGGCGAAACCGTTGCGCTGATCGGCGCAAACGGCGCGGGAAAGTCCACAACTCTGAAAACCATTTCCGGCCTGCTGCATCCGAGATCCGGCAGCATCCACTTTCTGGGCAAGGACATCACCCACGCCACCGCGCACACGCTCGTGCGGCACGGCATGGCACACGTCCCGGAGGGCCGCCGCATCTTCCTTCAGATGACCGTGCAGGAGAATCTGGAGATGGGCGCCTTCACCCGCCGCGACGACATCTCCGAAACGCTGGAAAACGTCTACGAGCGCTTCCCCCGCCTGAAAGAACGCCGCAAGCAGATTGCGGGCACGCTCTCCGGCGGTGAGCAGCAGATGCTTGCCATGGGCCGTGGTCTGATGATCCATCCGAAGCTCCTGATGCTGGACGAGCCGTCCATGGGTCTTGCGCCCATTCTGGTCGATCAGATCTTTGACATCATCAAGGAGCTGCACAAGGCCGGAACCACGATTCTTCTCGTGGAGCAGAACGCCCGGAAGGCGCTGCAAATCGCCGACCGTGCCTATGTTCTGGAAACCGGCAGCATTACCCTAAGCGGCACCGGCGCGGAGCTTGCCAGCTCCGACGCGGTGAAGAAGGCCTACCTCGGCGGTTAATTATCTGGCACCCCCTGCATAGGATAAGCAGGGGGTGTTTTTATGTGCCGGAAAAACCACCTGCATGGGTGCTGCTGCCTGTTTTTCGGGCTGGGGCTGATTCTGGGGCATTGCGTTTCCAGCTGGTTCGTCTGCTGCTGCGGCGGGATCGCGCTTCTGGCGCTGGGATTTTGTATCATGAAAAGAAGATAGTCATAAACTTGTCCCGCGTTGAATAGACTGTATCGACAACGTGGGATAAGGAGTGATCC
>OHHU01000114.1_pt1 | contig 52698 bp, 42 predicted proteins | sample 1568151 | NCBI WGS metagenome assembly OHHU01 (sample SAMEA3879572, study PRJEB24766) | human gut metagenome | biome: human-associated habitat; feature: feces | place: USA | collected 1985/1987 | reverse complement strand
CTGCTGCTGGGTTTCGGCGGCCACGAGCTGGCCGCGGGCTTCACCATCCGGCGGGAGAACATTCCCGAATTCCGCCGCCGCATCTGTGAGCTGGCCGCGGCCTACGCTGCCACCGGCGCCGCCGTCCCCACGCTGGAGATCGACTGCGAGGTGCCCGGCCGCCTGCTGACGGAGCGCAATGTGCAGGGACTGTCCCAATTGGAGCCCTGCGGCACCGGCTGTCCCAAGCCCATGCTCTGCCTGACCGAGGCCATCGTGGAGCAGGCCGCCGCCGTCGGCGTCTGAAGCTGCGCAGCCGCGACGGCGCGGCATTGCAGGCCATCTATTTTTCTGCGGGCAGCCTGAAGCTGCTGCCCGGCGAGCGTGTGGACGTTGCCTTCACGCCCCAGATCAACGAATTCCGCAGCGCACGCAGCGTGCAGCTCAATCTGACCGACCTGCGCCGCGTGTCGCCCTGCGAATACTATGACCGCTTCCGCCGCCATGAAGCGCTGCTTCCGTGCGAGGCAGACGCCCTGACGCCGGAGCGCGCAGACGTTGCGGACGTCTGGAACTATCTGCGCGCAAACGCGCAGGAGGCCCCGCTGCAATTTGACCTTTCCGCCTTCTGCGCCGCTGTCGCCAGCGCCTCGCGCGAGCGCCACAGTGTCCGCAGGACCATGGCGTGCCTGGATATTCTCGCGGAGCTGCGCTTCATCGAGGTGCGGCGCAGCGACCCTGTGCTTCTCATCCGGCTTCTGCCGGTCAGCGGCAAAAATCCCTTGGAAAACAGCAGGCTCTACCGCGCGCTGCGCGGGGAAAGCCTTTGACATTCGGAGGTCCTTATGGAAACCTTTCAGGAACATTACGACAGTCTGATGCGCACCATCGCGCGGCGGAACATGAACGTGGATATGCAGGCCATCGAGCGTGCCATCCGCTACGCCGAGAAAAAGCACGCCTCGCAGAAGCGCAAGGACGGTTCGCCCTACATCATCCATCCGCTGGCTGTGGCGGAGATCGTCGCAGAGATCGGTCTGGACACGGACGCCATTTTGGGCGCGCTGCTGCACGACTGCATTGAAGATACCGACTCCACCTATGACGACATTTCCCGTCAGTTTGGCTCCACGGTCGCCGCGCTGGTCGAGGGCGTCACCAAGCTGACCCGCGTGGAGTATTCCACGCTGGAAGAGCAGCAGATGGAAAATCTGCGCAAGATGTTCATGGCCATGAGCCGGGACATTCGCGTCATTCTCATCAAGATCGCCGACCGCCTGCACAACACGCGCACCATGCAATATCAGTCGCCGGAAAAGCAGATTCTGAAATCCCGCGAGACCATGGACATCTACGCACCGCTGGCGCACCGTCTCGGTATGCAGAAGATCAAATGGGAGCTGGAGGATACCAGCCTGAAGTACCTCGACCCTGCCGGATATAATGAAATCATGCAGTATCTCGATGCCCATCAGGCTGAGGCCGACGAGTTTATGAAGGCCATCCAGAGCAAGATCACCACGCGCCTGTCCGCCGTCGGCATCCACGGCTCCATCTACGGCCGCATCAAGCACGTCTATTCCATTTACCGCAAGATGAAGGCGCAGGGCAAGGGCATCAACGAACTGTATGATATGTATGCGTTCCGGGTGATCGTTGATACCATCCCGGACTGCTATAATGTGCTGGGTCACATCCACGACCTGTTCAATCTGGTGCCCGGCCGCTTCAAGGACTATATCTCCACCCCCAAGCCAAATATGTACCAGAGCCTGCACACGACCGTCATCGGCCGGCAGGGCATCCCCTTTGAGGTACAGATCCGCACATGGGAGATGCACGAGACGGCGGAATACGGCATTGCCGCGCATTGGAAGTACAAGCAGGGCGTCGAGGGCGGCGACGAAAAGCAGTTCGAGTGGGTACGCCGCCTGCTGGAAACGCAGCAGGAAACCGACGCCGAGGATTATATCCACTCGCTCAAGGTCGAGATGTTCGACGACGAGGTGTTCGTCTTTACGCCCAAGGGCAAGGTCATGTCCCTGCCCTCCGGCTCCACACCCATCGACTTCGCCTATGCCATCCACTCCGGCGTGGGCAACGCCATGGTCGGCGCGAAGGTCAATAACCGCATTGCCTCCTACGACCAGCAGCTTGCCAACGGCGACATTGTTGAGATTCTCACCTCCAAGACCGCCAAGGGTCCCAGCCGCGACTGGCTGAATATCTGCAAGAGCAATCAGGCGCGCACGAAGATCAAGCAGTGGTTCAAGAAGGAGCGGCGTGAGGAGAACATCGTCCACGGCAAGGCCAGCTTTGAAGGCGAGCTGCGCCGTGCGGGCATCAACCCCTCCGTATTGCAGGACCCGGAGCTGCTGCCGGTGCTTCTGAAAAAGCTCTCCTTTGACTGTCTGGACGATATGTACGCCGCTATCGGCTACGGCGGCCTGACCGCGGTCAAGGCCTTCGGGCGCATCCGCGACGAGCTGACCCGTGCCGGCCGCGAAAAGCAGCAGAAAGAGCAGCTCCGCCAGCCGGAGCAGCCCTCCGTGCGCCAGAGCCGCCACAAGGATTCCGGCGTGATCGTCGAGGACATCGACTCCTGTATGATCAAGTTCTCCCGCTGCTGCACGCCGGTGCCGGGCGACGACATCATCGGCTTTATCACCAAGGGCTACGGCGTTTCCGTCCACCGCCGCGACTGCCCCAACGCCGCCGGCGCGAACGATCCCCGTCAGGCCGGGCGCTGGGTCAGGGTGTCCTGGAACACGGACGCGGAGAAGCCCTTCTCCACCACACTGGAGGTCGATTCCACCGACCGTGACGGCATCTGGCTGGACATTGCCACGGCGCTCTCGTCCTCCAAGGTCAAGGTCACGGAGATCTCCGGCCGCGATATGCCCACCGGCAAGGCACGCACCATCGCGACCTTTGAAGTCAAAAACGTGCAGGAGCTGGAGGCGATCCGCACAAAGATCCGCGCGATCTCCGGTGTTCTGGACGTCCGAAGGGGGCAGAACTGATGCGCGCCGTCGTCACAAGAGTGAAAAGCGCCAGCGTTGCCATTGACGGCAATGTCACCGGCGCGATCGGAGAGGGATTCCTCATCCTGCTGGGCATCGCGCCCGGCGACACCTCCGCGCACTGCAAAAAGCTCGCGGACAAGCTTCTCGGTCTGCGGGTATTCCGCGACGAAAACGACAAAATGAACCGCTCGCTTGCAGATGTAGGCGGCAGCGTGCTGGTCGTCAGCCAGTTCACGCTCTACGGCGACTGCCGCCACGGGCGGCGGCCCAGCTTCACGGGCGCGGCCGCGCCGGACATCGCCATTCCGCTGTATGAGCAGTTTTTGCAGGAGTGCCGCGACCGCGGCTTTGCGCCGCAGCACGGCGAATTCGGCGCAGATATGCTCGTCACCTCGGAAAACAACGGCCCTGTGACCCTGATTCTGGACACGGACGAGCTGATGTAAGGAGAGATTTTATGAACATTCACCGTCTGGTGGTCGGCCCGCTGGAGACCAACTGCTATCTCGTTTCGGACGAAGCGGGCAATGCCGCCGTCATCGACCCCGGCTTCGAGCCGGAAAAGATCCTCTCTGCCGCGCGGGAGCTGGGACTGACCATCCGCGCGATCCTGCTGACGCACGGCCACTTTGACCACGTCGGCGGCGTGCGCGCCATCGCGCAGGCGACGGCCTGCCCGGTCTGGATGCACGAAAACGACGTGACGCTTCGCACGGCGATGACCGTCACCGCGCCGTATTACACCGACCTCTACGCCGAGGGCGACGAGGTGGACGTGGGTGCGCTGCGCTTCACCGTTCTGGAGACCCCCGGCCACACGATGGGCTCGGTGTGCCTGCGCTGCGGGGACACGCTCTTCACGGGCGACACCCTCTTTGCCGGCGCCTGCGGCCGCACTGATCTGGGCGGCAATGCGCAGGAGATGAAAAAGAGCCTTGCGCGTCTGGCGGCCATTCCGGAAAACCTGACCGTTCTGCCCGGCCACGGCGAGGGAAGCACGCTGGACAGAGAGCGCGCCTCCAACCCCTATCTGCCATGAAGCTGCTGCTGCAGGGTCACGAGGACCGCTATGCCGTCGAGCAGCTCCAGCTCGCGCTGTTCCCGGAGGAATCCATGGAGCCGGTCGATGCGCCCTTCACGGGCGACGGCGCGGTGTCCGCGCTGCACACGGGCGCGCTGTGGCTCACCGCCACGGCAAAGATCACGCTGCACGGAAACACCGTGCGGGCCAGCCGCCGCATGAAGCGCGCGGATGCGGACGTTCCCTCCCGCCGCCGTCTGCTGCAAAATGCCTACTACGCCGCCGCGATGCTCCTGCGCGAGCCGCCGGAATGGGGCAGCCTTTCGGGCGTGCGCCCGACGAAGCTCACGACGCGCTGCCTGCTTTCCGGCGGCACGGAAGCGGACGCCCGGCGGCTTCTGGAGGAAAACTACCATGTCACCCCCGCGCGGAGCCGTCTGGCCGCGGAGTGCTCGCTCGCGACCGTCGAGGCCGCAGAGCGTCTGCGTCCGCAGGACGTTTCCGTGTATATCGGCATCCCCTTCTGCCCGACGCGCTGCGTTTATTGCAGCTTCGTCAGCCAGACGACCGGCCGGCAGGGTGCGCTGCTGGAGCCTTATCTTGAAGCGCTGGAGCGGGAGATCGCGCACACCGGCGCGCTGCTGCGCGCCTCCGGCAAGACTGTCCGCACGCTCTACATCGGCGGCGGCACGCCCACGACGCTCTCGACCGGGCAGCTTTGCCGCCTGATGCAGGCGATTGCCGCACATTTTGACCTCTCGTCCCTCATAGAATACACCGTGGAGGGCGGCCGTCCGGACACGCTCGACCGCGCCAAGCTGGACGCGATCTTTCAGAACGGCTGCGGGCGCGTGAGCATCAATCCCCAGACGATGAACGACGCCGTCCTGCGCCGCATCGGCCGCTGCCACACCGCGCAGCAGACCCGCACCGCCTACATGGACGCAGCCGCGGCGGGACTGAGCATCAACATGGACCTGATCGCCGGTCTGCCGCTGGACACGCCGGAGAGTTTTGCCGATTCCCTCGCGCAGGTGCTTGCCTTGGCGCCGGACAACATCACCGTCCACACGCTGGCCCTCAAAAAGGGCGCGGATCTCTATTTCTCCCGCGAGGAGCTGCCGACGGCCGAGGCCGTGCGCGCAATGCTCGACGGCGCGGAGCACGCGCTGCGGGAGCACGGCTACCGTCCCTACTACCTCTACCGCCAGAAATATATGTCCGGCAGCTTTGAGAACATCGGCTGGACAAAGCCGGGCTCTGCCTGCCTGTACAATATTTATATGATGGAAGAGCTGCACAGCATCCTCTCGCTGGGCGGCGGCGGGATGACCAAGATCAACCTGCCGGACGGCCGGCTGGAGCGCTTCCACAACCCGAAATTCCCCCAGCAGTATATCGCGCGCATAGACGATGTCCTTTCGCAGAAGGACGCCGCCTTTGCTCTGCTGAAATGAAAGGACGCCTTATGGATATTCTCTTTGCCAATGTCACCGCCGTCACCATGGACGAGGATCTGCGTGTGCTCTTCTCCGCCTTCGTGGGCGTTACGGACGGAAAAATCAGCTATCTTTCCCGCGAGGCCCCGGAGGAAAAGCCGCAGAAGATCATCAACGGCGAGGGCATGGTGCTCATGCCCGGCCTCATCAACTGCCACACACATCTGGCGATGTCGCCCCTGCGCGGCTATGCAGACGACTGCGAACTCTCCGTCTGGCTGAATGACCACATCTTCCCGCGGGAGGAGCGCATGGACGACCGCTGCGTCAAGGCGGCGACGCTGCTCTCCATCGCGGAGTGCCTGCGCTTCGGAACGACCTCGGTGTCGGATATGTACGACCACTGCAACGCCATTGCCGAGGCCGTCGCCGAATCCGGCATCAAGGCCAACCTTTCCCGCGGCACGACGCTCTTCGGCGAGGACTTCGACGTGGAAAAGCACCCCGGCTGCCGCGAGATGATGGAGCTGAAGGAAAAGTGGGACGGCTTCGACAACGGCCGCATCCGCGTGGACGCCTCCATCCATGCCGAGTACACCTCCGATCACCGGCTGTGGGATGCCGTGAGCGAATACGCCATCAACGAGCATCTGGGGATGCACGTGCATCTGTCCGAAACGAAGGCCGAGCATGAGGCATGCAAGGAAAAGTACGGTCTGACGCCCGCCCAGCTTCTCGACTGCCACCACGTCTTTGACGTTCGCTCCATTGCCGCGCACTGCGTCTGGCTGGAGCCGGAGGACATGAAGCTGCTGGCAAAGCGCAAGGTATCCGCCGTCCACTGCCCGGTGTCCAACCTCAAGCTGGCCTCCGGCTGCGCCGACGTGCAGGAGATGATCAAATCCGGCATGAACGTCGCCCTCGGTACGGATTCCAGCGCCTCGAACAACAATCTCGACCTCTTTGAGGAGATCAAGGCCGCTACGCTGATGGCCAAGGGCGTGACGGGCGACCCGAAGGCTCTCCCGGCGCAGGCCGCCGTGATGATGGCCACCGTCTGCGGCGCGCGGGCGCAGGGCCGCGAAGCCGAGTGCGGCATGATCAAGCCCGGCATGGACGCCGACCTCATCCTGCTCGATTTCACCGCGCCGCATCTGATGCCCTGTCACAATGTCCTTTCCCATCTTGCCTACGCCGTCAGCGGCCACGATGTGGTGATGACCATGGTGCGCGGCAAGATCCTCTACGCCGCCGGCAAGTATTCGACCATCGATCTGGAAAGCGTCGTGCATGAGCTTGCCGCTTATGTCATGCCCCATATATTCTCTCCGGAAAAGGAGTGACCGATTTTTGGAAAACAAGAACAGCAAGCAAAATTATCTGACCGGCGCGGCGATTCTGTCGATCTCGACCATTCTGGTCAAGATCATCGGTATGCTCTACAAGATCCCGCTCAAGCGCCTGATCGGCGACGCCAACTTCGGCTATTTCAACACCGCCTATGACATCTACTCGGTCATGCTGGTCGTGTCCGTCACGGGTCTGCCGGTGGCGATGAGCCGTCTGGTCTCCGAAGCGCAGGCGCTCGGCAACGGCCGGCAGGTCAAGCGCATCTACCAGACCTCGCTTCTAGCCTACCTCGTCCTCGGCACGCTGGGCAGCGGCATTATGATGCTTTTCCCGCGCTGGCTGGCCTCGACCGTCATGCACAACCCCGGCGCGTATTACTCCATTCTGGCGCTCAGCCCGGCCGTCCTGTGCATCTGCATCGCCTCGGCCTGCCGCGGCTTCTTCCAGGGGCAGGGCAACATGAAGCCGACCGCGATCAGTCAGGTCATCGAAGCGCTCTGCAAGCTAATCCTCGGCCTGAGCCTCGCGTGGCTCGTGCTGCGCAACACCGGCGACGGCCCCAAGGCCTCCGGCGCGACCATTCTGGGCGTCACCGTCGGCTCTCTCCTGTCGGCGATCTACCTTGTCATTGCCCGCCGCCGCGCTGCGCGCGAGCTGGACTCCATGGGCGGCAAGGTCCGTTCCGTCCAGTCCACGATGAAGGCGCTGCTCGCCATCGCCGTGCCCATCACCATCGGCGCGGCCGGACTTCAGATCATCGCCCTGATCGATTCCTCCACCGTCATGTCCCGGATGCTCAGCTCCGCCGCCACGGTGCAGGCAGGGACCGACAGCGTGATGGGCCGTCTGCTCGCCATCGCCGCCGAAAAGCATCCTGCGGACACGGCGCAGTACGCCGCCGACACCGCCAAGGGTATGTACAACTTCTGCCAGACGGTGTTCAACCTCCCGCTGGCCTTCATCCCGAACATCACCGCCGCCATCATCCCGGCCATCACCGACCAGCTAACGCGCAGAAATATGCGCGGCGTGCGCATGGTGCAGGATTCCTCTCTGCGGCTCATGAGCCTGATCGCCGCTCCCTGCGCGGTCGGCCTGTTCGTCCTGTCCCGGCCGATCATCCAGTTGCTCGGCGGCTACTCCGGCCAGCTTCTGGACATGGCCTCGACCATTCTGTCCCTGCTCAGCCTGACCATCCTGATCTACAGCATCTCCAATATGGCAAGCGCCATCATGCAGGCGCACGGCTTTGTGTTCCTGCCCGTTTTCAACACCATCATCGGCGGCGTGCTGAAGGTCCTGATGAACTATATCCTTGTCGGCAATCCCAATATCTCCATCGTCGGCGCTCCAGTGAGCACCTTCCTTTGCTTCACGGTCGTCATGGCGCTGAACCTGTTTGCCATGCACCGCGTCCTGCGCCGCGCCCCGAAGGTCATTCCCAACATCTGGCGCAGCTGCCTTGCCGCGATCGTCATGGGCGCCGCGACCTACATTGTCTATTTTCTGCTGTCAAAGCTCATTTCCAGTGTTGTCGTCTGCTGCGGCTTTGCCATCATCATCGCCGTGATCGTCTATGCGATTCTGGTCGTTGTGTTCCGCGCAATCACCTATGATGACTGTATGTTCCTCCCGAAAGGCGAAAAAATTGCAAAAATTCTGCACATCCGGTGATTTTTTCCAGTTTTTTACTTGCGTATTTCCGTCCTATGTGGTAAATTTTATAGGCAGAGCGTTCCGAAGGGAACCCACCGCGGAATACCGCGCCAGATGAGTTCACTCATCTTTAAGAGAAATACTATATGAAAGAGGTTTTATTATGAACAAAGTTGAACTGATCGCTCAGATCGCAGAAAAATCCGGCCTGTCCAAGAAGGACGCCGAAAAGGCTCTGGCCGCTACCGTTGATGCCATCACCGAAGCCGTTTCCAACGGCGACAAGGTCCAGCTCGTCGGCTTTGGTTCCTTCGAGGTCAAGCAGCGCGAAGCCCGCGTCGGCCGCAACCCCAAGACCAAGGAAGCCATCGAGATCCCCGCAGCCCGCGTCCCCGTCTTCAAGGCAGGCCGTGCGCTGAAGGACGCTGTTGCAAAATGAAACCGTTCCGGTCAGGGCGCTGCCCTGACCGAATCTTATATCAGGAGTTCTGCTTATGCGTTTGGATAAATATCTGAAAGTATCGCGCCTCATCAAGCGCCGCACCGTCGCCAACGATGCCTGCGACAATGCCCGCGTCACGGTCAACGGCCGCCCGGCCAAGGCCTCCTACGACGTCAAGGTCGGGGACGTGCTGTGCATCGCCTTCGGCCAGAAGACGCTGACGGTCGAGGTGCTGGCCGTCGCCGAGGCCGTGCGCAAGGACGACGCCGCGGCCATGTACCGGGAGATCGCGGGCTGACCGCCCGCGGGGCGCTTGGAATGTCCGCAGGCGGCAGCGCGGGTACCCGGAGCTTTGCCCCGCTGCACAAGCCCGCCGCGGTTCTTTCCCGCTTCCCTGCCGCATATCGAAAAAAGTCGGAAAGATACGGAAGATTTCTCTTGACATTTCCGCCGCGCCGTGCTATTCTATATAGGCACTGAGAGATGTGTATGAATATCGCGGGGTAGAGCAGTTGGTAGCTCGTCGGGCTCATAACCCGGAGGTCGTTGGTTCAAGTCCTTCCCCCGCAACCAGATCAGTTACCGTTGTTGATACAATATCAACAACGGTAATTTTTTATTTTCCGGTGCTTTTAGGCGCTTATCGCATAAAAATGGGTGTTTTTCGAACATTTCCGGCTGAGAACTAACTGACCGCCCCATTTGCCGCAGCTACCTGCCCTGAAATCACGGCTTGGTGGTAATTGTAATCGTTATAAGATATAAACGATAAATGATTACTTTCTATATACATAGAACCGTCTATGGCTGGGAGTACCCCTGGCTGCGGACGGCTTTTCACTGATTCCCACGGGACAAAAAGGACAGAAAGGACAGAACCGAGTCGGCAGGATTATCCTTGTTGACCCGGTTCTGTTTCTGCAATATTTCATAGCCTCGTTACAATTTCCTTCCCGTCCTTGAAGTGGAACACGACCCGCTCATCAGCGTGGACGGTGACATGGTCGATGGTGCCTTGCCAGAGTTTTTCGTCAAAGTCAACGGGCAGGGTGTCCAATTCGCCCAGTTCAAACATCATGCCGCCGATGGTGATGGCGTCCGCGTTCATCTTGCCCCGCTGTTTTTGCAGTACTGCCAGCTTGGCTTCGGTTCCTTCAAAGCGGCTGCACAGTTCGGCGTGGGTGGTACGGTAGGTTTCTTCGGTCATGGTGTTGGCTGCGTTTTCTGCGATGCACAGGCGCAGCATTTCAGTAACGGCAGTCAATTCCTCTTCCAAAGTCCGAATGTCCTCGTCGATAAAATCTGTATCCGTAAGCACCCGCTGGGTATCGCGCAGCCGGACAATGACGGTCTCTCGGTCGGAAAGATACGCCCCAAGGGCCGACAGGAACAGTTCTTTCAGCCGCTCCTCGGTCAGATGGGGCGTTTCGCATTTGTGTTCCCCCTTAAATTTGTCGTTACACTGCCAGATGACCCGGCGGTAACGGTCGGTGGAGTGCCAGGTCTTGGCACCGAAAATCCCGCCGCAGTCGGCACAGAAGATCTTCCCGGAGAAGGGGCTGGTCTGACGATGCCGATTGCGGCTGCTTTTACGTCGCTCCAACTCTGTCTGGACCTGTTCCCATTCTCAAGGCTCGATGATGGCAGGATGGCTGTCCTCCACATAATACTGCGGAACCTCGCCTTCGTTGACCTTGGTTTTCTTGGTGAGAAAATCTACCGTGAAGGATTTTTGCAGTAGCGCAGAGCCTTTGTACTTCTCGTTCCGGAGAATGCTCTCCACGGTGGCCCGCTGCCACACGGTTTTCTTGCCAGGAGTGGGAATCCCCTCCTCCGTCAGCATGGCGGCAATGGCGTTGGTGGATTTCCCTTGGAGCAACTCCCGGTAGATGCGCCGGACGACCTCCGCTTCCTCCGGCACGATCTCCGGCAGTCCGTCGGCACCTTTGCGGTAACCGAGGAACTGTCCGTAAGGGATGCTGACCTTACCGTCGGAGAACCGCTTCCGCTGTCCCCATGTGACATTTTCGGAGATGCTGCGGCTCTCTTCCTGCGCAAGGCTCGACATGATGGTGATGAGCAGTTCCCCTTTGGAGTCGAAGGTCATGATATTTTCTTTCTGGAAGAAGCATTCGCAGCCGGCCTCTTTCAGTCTGCGGATAGTGGTCAGACTGTCCACGGTGTTTCTGGCGAAACGGCTGACGGATTTGGTCACGATCAGGTCAATCCTTCCGGCAAGGGCATCCCGGATCATACGATTGAAGCCGTCCCGGTGCTTGGTGTTGACGGCGCTGATACCCTCGTCGGTATAGACCTCCACGAAGTCCCAATCCGGATTTTCCCGGATGAATTTGGTGTAATAGTCCACCTGGGCTTCATAGGAAGTGAGCTGTTCTTCGCTGTCCGTGGAGACACGGGCATAAGCCGCTACCCGGCGGCGCACCCGTTCCGTGGTGGGTGTTTTGGTATGGATATTCAGCGTGGCGGGGATGACGGTGACATTTTTAGCTTTCGGCATGGCGTTGATTTCTTTCCCGTGTTTTTTCTCCGGCAGTTTTGCGCATTTCCGCCGTCCAGCTCTCGGCACGGGAGCGGTCCTGCCACCGTTTTACGACACCGGTTCCGTCCTCGAGGGTGAACTCCAGGAGATTGTCGTTGTGGGCCGTAATCGCCGTTATTTCGCCCGTATGCCCAACCAGGGCGACGGTCTGCATCAGCTTTTCCTCCGGGATGGCTTTGGAGGGGCAGTAGGATTTGCCGTAGGAATTGTAGGTAGCGCAGATCCAGATCGGTCCCGTGGCGGTGGTTTTGCGGCGGTAGTGCTTGCCGCAGATGGCACAGGTGATGAGTCCCGTGAAGGGGGATGGTTGCTGCGGCTTGGTCGGCGCATACTTCCGCTTTCTGCGCAGGATCTCCGCTTGGATTGCATCGAATGTTTCCTGTGAAATGATGGCTTCGTGGGTGTCCGCCGCATGATACCGGGGCAGCTCACCCTGATTCTTCCGGGTGACCTTTGTCAGATGGTTTTCCCGGAACTTGGTCTGCAACAGAAGATTTCCGGTGTAGGCATAATTGCGGAGGATCCGCTCCACGGCACTCTTGTGAAACACGCAGCCGCTCTGGGTGGCATATCCGCTTTCGTTCAGCCGTTTGGCGATGGCGGTGACACCCTTTCCAGCCAGGTAGTCATCGAAGATGCTTCTGACGATCTCCGCTTCTTCCGGAACAATGGCCAGCTTCCCGTTCTCCCGGCGGTAGCCCAGCATGAAGAATCGCCAGGGGATGCCTTCTTCAAAGTTCCGTTTCACCCGCCACTTCTGGTTTTCGCTGGCGGAGAGACTTTCCTCCTGAGCATAGCTTGCCAGGATGGAAAGCATCAGTTCGCCGTCAGCGGTGGCAGTGTCGATGGACTGTTCCTCAAAATAAACGCTGATACCCAGGCCCTTCAGTTCCCGCACCGTTTCCAGAAGCGTCACGGTGTTTCGGGAAAAGCGGGATATGGACTTGGTGATGATGTGATTGATCTTCCCCTTACGGCAGTCGGCGAGCATCCTCTGGAAATTTTCCCGACTGTCCTTGGTGCCGGTCTTGGCTTCGTCTGCATAAACGCCCACATACTTCCAACCCGGGTGGTGACGGATGTAGGTGCTGTAATGATCCACCTGTGCCGCCAAAGAGTGAAGCATGGCATCTTTGCCACAGGATACTCTGGCATACGCCGCCACCCGAAGGGCTTTCGGCATGTGGGGAGTAAATTGGATTTGTTCTACGGTTCTCGGCATGGTCTTCTCCTTCGTATCAAGTATCGTCAGCTACATATATTGCTCGTTTCGGAGGATATAGCAAGTCCATATCATGACGAATTTAAAGGAAAATGCTGTCCCGTTTCAGGCCGGTCTTCATGGCGAGAACGGCATTTGCCCGTTCACGGGTTTGGGCGTCCAGTTCCCCCGCTCGGCCGAGGTGATCCAGCATTGCGCAGAGGATCCGATACCGAATGAGTTCTTCTTGCGTCGGCGTAACAGAGGCGGGAGCAGTATTTGCGTTTCCGGTTTCCATAGCTGACAAACTCCTTTCCGCAGTATTCACAGGTCAGACGGTAATAGGCTTTCCGCCGCACCTGTTCCGGATGGGCGTTCCACCATGCATTTCGGCATCGGTCGGAACAAAAGTATTTGGCCTTTCTGCCCTTCACTTGGAGTATCGGTTTCCCGCACCGGCGGCATCCGATCCGAACCGCATCTTCCGGCGGGTGGCGGCGGATGTAAGAGCGAACGGTATTGACGGAGACTTGAAGGGCAAGCGCAATATCCGTGGCTGTTTTGCCCCGGCTGCGCATGATGTTCAGAATCTCAATTTCATGTTTGGTCATTTTGTAATCTCCTTGTTTGATTCCGGAGTAATTCCCCTTTTGATTTCGCCGTTTTTGTGCGTAAGACCCCGGGCCGTTGCCCGAGGAGAAAAGGCACAGAGATTGCGAACGCCCCTCCCCCCCTCGGGCGCAACGGACAAACGGACGGATCACGTATTCAGTACGGCAGGATTTGTGAGATAGATCTCCGAGGGACGGCGGCCAACTCCCAGGGTCGGTTCTTGGAGCTTGACGGCAATGTAGCCATACTCGCATAGCCGATTCAGCACGGGCTGCAGAGAATCTGCGGTCTTGAAACTGCGGCAAAGCCGCATGGCATCTCGGCGGGAAAACTCCGCCAGCCGCTTCCGTTTGACGGCAGCGAGGAAAAGTCGGGCGTTTTTGTTGACTGCGTCGGCACCCATGAGGGAATAGGCGGCTTTGGCGTGTTCCAGAAAGTAACGACCAATGGAAACCGCATTCTCCATGGTTTCCCGGTCCACGGGGTCGAACATGGAGTCTTTGGGATATTTTATGACATGGAGAATACCGCCGATTCGCAGGACGGCTCCCACGAATTTGCCTGCCCAGTCTGGAATCTCTGCCAAGTCTCCTTTCAACCGGCCTTCTATCTCGTTGAACAAGTCTTCCAGCACTTCCCGGGCACCATCGTCCAGACTGATCGGCTCCTGCTCATTGCCGCCGGACAGGATGGTTTCAATCAGCGCCTGATATCTGGCTCTGACTCCTTCCGGGATCGGCTTCGTGGAGAAAGAACGACTGCCAACGGTAGACTTCGGCATGGAGTACAGGAATCGGGCGGTAAGGCCGCGACCACGGAAGGTGTTGTTGCTCATCAGACCGTTCAGCACCTCGGGCTGTACGGCCAGCACCATGGTCAATGCCGGGTGGATAATGCTCTCGCTGGCCCTGCCGATCCGGTCGACCCGGATGGTATCCCCGCTGTGACCTTTGAGGAATACATCGATATTCACATTGCGGCTGTAAAGACCGCTGATAATATCGAAAATACCGCCCTCAGCGGAAACCACCGCCGCACGGCCCTTGTTCTCGGCCAGAACGGAGGTCAACTTTTCTGATGTCACATCGTCCACGAATAACCGCAGAGGCTTGACCGGCTCGTATTTGGCAATTTCCGTTGCCTTGGCGCGAACCTCTTCCTCGGTGGCTTTGCCCTTGGATGCCCGCTCTACCAGACTGCGTTTCTCTTTTTCCAGCTTGCTCAGTTCCATTTGGCTTTTGACGATTTCCGGGCTGCGCCGTTCGTTTTCCGTTTTTTCATATACTTCCACCGGGCGGATCATCATGGACAGCACCGAGGATTTCCGCTCTGCAGGAGGAAGGATGACGACCGTGTAGATATTGAGGGGTTCCGCCCAGTCCGCATTGCCCCGGATAAAGCACTTCCCCTGACAGCACAGGGACACGATGCCCAACGCCTCTACCGCCGCCATGTCCACGGGAGACTGCGTGGATTCCGCCACCGCCAACACATAGCGCCGTATAACCTCCGGCAAGGCGTCCACGGGAAATGCGGGAAGGTCGTATTCATCAAAGGGAATGGGCGTGTCCCAAACCACAGCATCGGCAGCATTATACGCATCCGGCAAAATGTATCCGGGCTGTTTGCGCATTTTGGCATAAAGTTTCTGTTTCCCTGCCCAAATATTCTCCAACTCCTGCTCGTCCAAGGGCGGACTGCATTGCTCGGCGGCTTGCAGGAACAGATTCTTTGCTTCCGGCGTATCGCCGTACCGCTTGATGATTCTGGCACCGATTTGCGACATAGTGTTGTTGCGGCTGCCCTCGGGGATGGCGTGTCCCATGTTGGCAAAGGCCTGTTCGTTCTCCAGGTCATCCAAAAATTCATTCAGAGGAGTTGTGCCGGGGTGATAGATGACCAGCGGATCCTCCGTGCCGAACAGGAACCGGGCGACATCCATGGCGTTGGCATCGAAAAATGGAAATGCCGCCAGCAGACGCTGCTTCAAGTCCGCATAACGCTCCGCATCTCGTTCGGGGCCGATGAGAAAAACGACATGGAACCGTGGTCGGGCACTTTTTTCGCCTTTGCTCTTCATGTGGTGGCGGCTGTAGTGCAGTACATAGGGAACATCGGCAAAGAGGTCTGCAATGTCCTCCGGGGTGATCCACTCTGCCGCTATCTCGGAGTGGTCATTGTCACAGTCTCCTGGCAGTGCATTGGCAACCTCAAAATTCGCGGTGCTGCGGTAGTTGTTTTTGTACCGGGCACAGACCATGTCTTTGGAGAATGCCAGCTTTGCGGTGGATTCATCCGTGATATTCACTTCGTCGGGATACAGGCAGTTGGCCGCATTTCCGATGCAGTCTGCCGTGTACACGGTGATGGGTTTGCTTTCGGTCATGAAATTTCCTCCTTCCTTAGTCATTTCGATTCAGCCAAGTATCCAATGCAGAGCGTGCAATGAGCCAACGCTGCCCCACACGGCGGTGCGGAATGTCCCCGCTCCTCAGTAGCCTTACCAAAGTCGGAATGCTAATCCCCAAGTAAACCGCCGCCTCTTTGAGATTAAATGCGGACTTGTACAAAGTCGTTTCCATATATTTCACTCCCTTCTCTTGTGTTTGGCTGTATTATCGCATATAATAGAGCTAAAATTCTTTGCTCTATCGGTAAGACTAATGAAAGAATGCTTACTTCTATCGGTAAGGCTTTTGGTGATAAAGGAGTGCTATGATATGGATCTGAAACGAGAACTGACGGATTATGAGATCGGCGGAATCGGAGACATAAAAAAACACACCCTCCGGTTCCATTCATACAGAATGGGAACGGAGAGTGGGAAGCTGACGATTTATGCGGAGTATGATCCGGAAAATCCGCCTACGGTGTTCGAGGGTTATCCATCCGGGCAGGAGCTGCTGATCGAGCTGTGCAATCTGAATCTGGAACTCCGGGGCAAATCGCTGGAGGAGTGCGCCCGGATTCTGATCCGGTGGAGCATGGAAAATATCCATCCCTACTATTTTTACGGGGACAGTGTATCACATTTGGAATGGAATAAGGACGATCCGGCAAGTTATTGGGACGTCATGGTGAATGCTTTGGAATGCTATTATGTCCATGTAGAAGAAATGGTGCGGGATCTGGAACGGCTTTATACCGAGACCATGACGACCTTTGCCGTCCGTAGCTTGATGGAGGGCAAGGTGGCAGACGCACAGCGAATTTATGAAAATGTTCGTGTGCCGGAACAGGAAAATCTGCTTCGGGAGTGGTATCAGACGGACGACGCTCACCGTCCCGCTGTGCTTCAGCGATTTGTTGAAAAAGTTGCGAAACTGAACATGGGGCTTGAATACGACCTAACCACCGGGCAGGTTCAACTACAGCCTGTGGTTAAGTCTGTGGTAGATGCGGCATATTTCGGTCTTGCCCGCTTTATGGCGGTGAATGCCAATGCGCTGGATGACTACGGCGGCAAAACCAATATTGCATTCTGCCAGGCGTGCGGTAAGGCGTTTATCAAACGTGGCAACCGGCAGAAGTATTGCGGCACTCTGGAATGTCAGAGCGTGCGGAATAAAAACAAGGCGAAGGACTATTATTACCGCCATCGATAGGGTTTTGAATCACTGAAACTCAACTCTTCTAAAACGAATTTCACACAATCTTGAGAAAAAATGACATGATGTGGTATCCAAGCTGTGAAGCGTTTCCTCCAGAGGGGATGCAACCGTAGCAGCTGCTGCATCGGCATCCAAAGAACCTCCATAGTGACGGTCTGTTTTGTTCAGTTCGGACAGGTCCTCCAGTTCAAATTGGTCAAAGGTTTCATATAGCTCCTTGCTGAGTTCCATAAACTGTGTCACGCCCCGACCATCCTGAAACTCAAGGAAGTATCTCGGGTGGTCCGTATGGATTCCGGATGTGCGGATGGTGTATGGATTGTCTTTATGCTTTCGCCGTTTGGGCGGCGCATCGAATGGGATGGAGTGATTGTTCTCCATAATGTGTTCCTCCATGAAATCTGAATTTTGGGAAAGGCCAAAATCCAGCGGAGGACCACGGCAGCGCCGCAGACAGCGGCATAAAGCAGAAAGAGGGGGAACGCTTTTACAGCTTTCTGCAAAAGCGTTCCCCCTCCAAGAAAAGGCTCCAAGTCTTCCGCTGAAGGGAAACAAAGACTTGTAGATTGGCTATTTGCTGTGGAAGTCATGGGTCTGCCCGAGTTTCACGATTGTACAAAAGCATATCACAACTGGTTCAATGAGATACTCAATTCTATGGATGTCCCGTGGTCAAATGGCTTTATTGAGGGCTGCAACAACAAGACCAAAGTTCTGAAACGAGTCTGCTTCGGGATGCGTAACTTCCGCAATTTCAAAAATAGAATTCTCTTCTGCCATACATAAAATCGTGCCGGAGCTTTCGCTCCGACACGACTTGCGATTTTTTGTTTTTTGCCTCTACCCCAACTATTGACATAGAGCCTATATATTTTTGCGCTCAGGAGAATGTGGATTCCCCCTTCCTGCGCTTACTATGGGTATACAACAAGATCGCCGCTGTGAGCATCAGTGTCAGTCCTCCGATGGTAAACATTCCGATCCCTCTGCCTCCGGTTTCGGGAAGCACAGGATAGGAAATGTTGTTGGTCACAGTCACATTGCTCTGTGCGGTACCAATTGTCACCATGGCACTATCCGAATAAGAGGCCTTGAACTGATTTCCATTCACAGTTCCGACCCGTTCGTTCAGGATCGGTTTCCCGGCATCATCCAGCTCGAAGAGATAATAGGTTTCCCCCAGTACCAAATTGGTAAACTTTGCCGTTTTGGAACCGCTGTCACCATCTGCAAAGGAAATCGAGACGGTCTGCATGGGGTCTCCCACAGGATTGGGCGTATCATAGAGGCCAAAGCGGTAGGTTCCGCTTACCGGGGACGCTTCGCCCTCCAGTCCGGCAAAGCACTTTGTGACACTGGCCTCGCCCCGTCCGTTGCCCATGCGAAATTCGTATGTATCACTTTCGTACCACACATCCACACCGTCCGGGTATTCGGGGTAACTGCCGTCAGCATTCGCTTTGGCAACAAGGAAGTAATGGGGAGCTGCGTCCAGCACATAGCCATCCGGTGCCTTCGTTTCGACAATTCGGTAGACTGTGTTGTACGCCATAAGCGGATCAGCTCCGAACGCAAGCACGCCATTGGCATCCGTTGTTCCGGTCCATGTTTTGCCCTCTGTTGGCGTAAAGGTGCCATTGTCCATGGTCCCCTCTGCCATTTCGAATTCTGCACCGGGCAGCCGGTTGGTGACCGAACCGCTGTCATACTTGATGATCTCCACAGTCGGTGTCGAGGAGCCAACGGCGGTTCCACCGGCAGCATAGGCGTAATCATCGTCAATTATGGTTCCGGACGAGGTGGAGGCATACCCCTTCCAGTGGGCATCATTGCGGATCGCTACTTTTACCCCCGGCTTTACCTGCACTCTTGCTTTGTAGCTTATGGTGATGGGGACGCCGTCAGGAATAGTGATACGAAGGGTGCTTCCCTCTACCGAAGCGGTATAGGGGACGGAGGCTCCGGTATTGGTATTCGTTACCGTAATGGATGTGGGGTCCAGCTGTAAGGTCTCACTAAGCGTATCCACCACTGTCAGATAGTCCGTATCCGCCAGCAGATCTTCCCCAAGGCTGTTTACCTGAATCGTGAACGGGAGTGTTCTGGCCCCTGTTTCCACCGTCTTTTTCAGCGTGGAGGTGGAAACATTAACAGACTGAGAATCAATGTCCCGCTGGCGGCCGTCCTCCCCGTAAAGGATAACCTGATTGTTAAACTGCTTTTCCTCGCCGCCCAGCAGGACAGCGGGGTCTGTGACACGGCAGACGATCTGGAAAGTAACCGCACAGTTATTTACAACCCTTCCCGCCACCAGATTGTCCACATCCCATACAAGGGAGTTTCCATCGGTGTAGTAGTACGCTGTAACGGAATTGGCCGTTGTCATATGTTCGGTGTAATCCGCACCGAGATCGGTGAGTCGGGGAGCAGTTGTATTCTGAGCCTGGCTGCCACGTGACAGAACCCGAAGATAAGCAAGCTCCATACCGTCGGGTATGGTATCTTCCAACCGGTACCTGCCGGACAGTTCGCCGGCATAGTTCACGGTTATCTCCCATGAAACAAACATACCCGGTTGTCCAAGCTCCTGGGTCAGAATGGTTCCCACGCTTCCACTCGTGGTTTCCTGAATTGATTCACCGTTAAACTTGAATACGGCACCGACTTTTTTCCATAGATTGGTTCCCTCATACAGGATATCGAACGCCTTGCCCCGCTCAGTCCAGTTTTGGCCATCATCGCTCGTCCTGAGAAAATTGTGATAATAGATCGAATTACCACCAAAGAAGGGGTTGGGTGGAAGGCGCGCAGGAGCAGTTTTAATAAAGATATACAGAGATTTCCCATCCAAAGGCAATGTCTTTTCCATCTTTATTGTGGCATAAGAGTAATCCTGGGTTTTCTCGCCAATAACATACTCTACAGAATAAAAATCGTTTTCAACTTCAGTCAACTGGCCGCTGTTCAGAGCCGCGTTCAAATCGGTGAATCCCGTCAAATCACTTTCCGACAAGGGACTGGTATAGAGGCCAACCAGAGAATCCGCACGGATATAGGAATAGGCAGAACCAGTTTGCAGATAGTCCTGCATATAAGTTCCTGCACGGACAGAATCCCCATCCACCTTGATCGCCCAATATAGGGTTCCCTTTGAATAGTTTCCCGAACTGCTTGTGGGACCCTCGTAATACCAGGAGAGCTTCTTTGCCTCGATGGTATTTCCACCTTTCAGAATTACGTCCTTGGAAGCCGTTACTCCGGCCAGCGTAAAGGGGTCTCCGGTTCCGGGAATGATCTCGCCGGAGAGAGTAAAGCTGTTCTTGACAATTACCGCGGCAGTTCCCTCAACGGTTTTCGGCTGAGCGTAATAGCTGAGCCGGTAGGAATAGTTGTTCCCGGTCAACCCAAGCTGTGCCATGGTGAAGTTGAAGCTGGTATTGCCGTCTACCTTGACCCACAGGGTATCGACAACGCTGTTTCCATTTTTGATATCCAGCGCTTCCACCTTCACATAGCCCACAAACTGCATATAGGTGCCGTCGAGTTTGTCTGTCATGCTGGCGGAGGTCACGTTCCAGTCGCCCAGTTCGTTGACCAGAACCGTATACAGGTAGCTTCCGGCAGGGGCGGTGAAGTTTTCCGGCGGATTGATTTCCTCAACGGGCTCTGTTCCGGTGGCGTCAAAAACCCGGCCACTGATGGAAATATCAATGTCCTCTGTCAGCGCTTCCCCCACAAATTTTTTTGCCCAATGGGAATACTGCAGGAATTTGGATTGCTGACTGGTTGCGAGATAGTCAAAGTCATCCTTCTTCGCGTTGTCGGAAAAAGCTTTGACGCTGTTATTGATGTACAGCTCCTTACCACCCGCCGCCGTCAGCGCTTCCAGCCCGACATGGACCTGATACTGGATGGTGAGGGCTTCTCCGGGAGCAAGATCGCCAAGAACCGCCGAGAACCCTTTGCCGTCCTCGTGCATAGTGGGCGTAAGGGCGGTGCCTGTCCCGCTGGCACTGGTTCCAATAAAGTACAGGAAAGAGCCATCCACATAATTCATGTAGGGTAGATACGCCTCGTTCGTCGGTTTTTCCGGGTCATTCAGGCAGTCATCAACCCGTACATTTTTCAGCGTAAACAGATTGCCCTTATTCGCCTGAGCCACCACCGTATAGGCGATGGTGTAACTTCCGTCCTCATTGCGGACCGGGCTTTCGGCAGTCTTTTTCAGATTCAGTCCGGCCTTGGGCTCCAGATTCGCCGTAGAATTTTCTTTGGGGTACTGGGCGGCATAAGCCTGAGCTTCGTTGGAGATCAGTTTCTCTTCGCTGTTCTGAAGATAGGTGTAGTTTTCTCCCAGCTTTACCCGGTAGCGGAGTGTACGGGTCTCGTTGGCAGTCATATCTCCGATTTCCCAGACAAGGTCTCCGGAAGCATCGATGCAGACGGTGCCGTGAGCCTTTCCTACCGCAATGGTTTCCCCGGGACTTCCGGTGCTTGTCAGGGTTTGCGCCTCGCTGCCGACCCCAAGGTAACTGACGAAGTCACTGTTTGCGGTAAAGTGATCGACCACCCGAACCTGCGGGCAGCCTTCCTTGCCAGCGGTCACGGTCAGTGTGTACTCCGCATAGTTTCCGTCCTCAGACTCCACAATTTTCGGCGAAACCGATTTTTTGAGGGCGACCGTGCCGTTTTTTGCCGCGATGTCTTCCTCAAATTGGGCAATGATGGTTACATCACCAAACACCAGTTTCCCCTTGCCTTCCTCGTCCAGCGCGGCGGGATCAACCCGGCTGGATACATTGAAGGATCCGCTGATAACCGTGACATTGTTTGCGTTCTGCACTTGCAGCCATTCATCATCGAAGTCAATTGTCAGGATGCCGTTCTCTACGGAAACCGTGCCAATTATTTCGCCATTTTCATCTGTCATATCGCCGTCCTTCACGGGGTCGAGAAGAAGCTGCGGTAGTTCAAATTGGAAAACGCCTCCATTGGCAAGCAAATCCGAAAGAGGCACATTGGCAAAGTTCGCAGTCAGTTTTAATTTCGCGTCTCCGGGGATAACCACACCGTCAGTGACCGTTATCCATTCTTCACCGGCTGCTTCCCGATAAAAGAGGGTTGCTCCGGTTATGTAGTTGGAAACATCGACAGGTTCTGCAGAATTGCCGGAATTTTCCGCCATCGGCATAATGCTGTCATCCGCTGCCACGGCATCCGTGTCAGCGGAGAGCTCGTCGGTATGCTCTGCCAGCAGACCGTAGCCGATAATTTCCGCGGCATCCGCACGGAAGGATATTTGCGCAACAGCATCGTTATAATCTCCTTCAATAACGGTGAGCGTTCCGGTGTCGGAAACCGCCGATACAAAGCCGGCGAGTTCTGCGCAGCCGTCATAATCCTGATCCAGAAATACAATGTCTCCGCGGAGCGGTGAACAGCTGCCTGCGGCTCTATACAGACCACAATCTGACAGCGCGGAGATCCAATCCTGACAGTATTCCCCGCGGGGTACCGCAGAAGCAGGAATTTGCGCATAGTTCAGGCAGAAAGAAGCGAACATCCCGCTCCAGTCTCCATAGGGATCACCATACCACTGGCCGTACCGGGTGATCCCCTTCACTTCACCATCTTCGGTGACGATATAGTTCTGGATGCTTTCCTCATACCCAAGCTGGGTCTGCGCAACAGCAAGCACATCGTCAGCCCAGATGCCGGTTAGTTCAGCGCCGGAGACACTTTGCTCCCATACGGATGCGCTTTCAACATCCGCGTTCGGGTTGGCGTAACAGGCAAGAGAATGTTCATGCTCTTCCAACTGGCACACCAGCGTTTTTTTATAGCACTCCTCAGTATGGACATGCTCATTTTCGCTTCCCCCGCAAATCAATTCCCTTGTGGTCTCGTAACATTCAGAACTGTGTGTATGCGCTCCATCTCCTTCGTTCATCCCGCAGGTATAAACCTCTGTAGTCTCGTAACAACTGTCCGTATGTTCGTGATCTTCCGTACAGATCAGATTCTTTTCAATGGAAACACAGCTCTCATCGTGGATATGCCCTGCAGATTCACCCTGCCCACAGATCAGCGTCTGTTGCTCCTGATAGCATTCGTCTGTATGAATATGGCCTGTTTCGCCATAACCGCAAATCAATGTTTCTTCATAACAGGCATCACCGTGCTGATGCTCCTCACAGCCATAATAAGCAGTTTGCTCCAATGTGACAGCAGGCAGAATCAGCATATATGTCGTAACGAACACAACCACGCAGGCAAGCGCAGATACAATGCGCAGCCAGCTCTTGTGATGCTTGCGGTTCTCCTCATATTTTCCAACCTGCGAAAGCAGCTTATTCTGCATAATGCTACCTCTTTTCTTATTGCACCCAGCCGAATTTCTCCAAAGGCCAGACGCGAAATAGAATTTTTCCGACAATCTGTTCCTGTGCCACACATCCAACCGCACCGTTACGGGAATCCACGGAAGTTGACCGATGATCGCCCATAACGAAAACTCTGCCTTCAGGCACCTGATATGGAAGCTCGATATTACAGTCGCCGAAAGCCTTTTCATCCAGATAAGGTTCGTCCAGCAGTGTCTCATTCACATACACATTTCCGTCAGCATCCATATTGACCCATTCTCCGGAACGGGCAATCACACGCTTAATGAGAATTTTGTTGTTGTAATAGAAAGAGATAATGTCGCCCGGCTCAAACTCCGACATTTTCACGGTGAAAATAATCTCTCCGTTTTAGAGGGTCGGCGTCATGGAATTTCCGTATACCTGAAGCACAGGAAGCCACAAGGTTGCAATCAGAACGGCAATTGCAGCAACGGTAATCAGTGAATAAATGGTGCTTCTCAAAACGGAGCGATACCGGCTTTTATATCTGACTCTTTTGAGTTCACCCTCCAGCTGCTCTGTGGTGGGTGGACACACTATTTTTTTGTTCTTCATGTTTACTTGCTTCCTTTGGGGAATGCTGCCAAAAGTTCCCGAAGCCCAGCTTGGTCATCGATGAGTTTTTGAATCCTGGGCTGCGCGTCCGCCCAGATTCGATCCGCAGATTCTTCTGCCTCTTTCGTCATCCTTGCGCATTTCTCCGTTGTGGCTGCCTCCATTGTCCGGCATTTTCTTTCGGTTTCCGCGAGAAGCGCGTTGGCCTTTTGGGTGCTTTCTTCTTCCAATTGCCTGCAAATCTGTTCCTGTCTGCCGCTGAGCGCCCGGATATTCTCCAAGTATTGCTCGGCCGCTGCCTGGGCAGACTCAAAAACCTGATTGATCTGCATGGACGCCTCCGCTATAGAGCCAGCTTGGTCAATCTTGAACTAGCGGTCGGAAAGCTGTCGCGCCAGTTCCTCAACCTGAGCCCGCAGCCGGTCGTTCTCCCGGCTCTGTTCCAGCAGCATTTCCAAAAGGGCACTGCGGCTCAATTTTTGCAATTCTTTATCGGTCAAAGGACACTACCTCCTTTATATGGCATCTCGATGCTCCTTCTTTTTGAGATAGGGAGCAATTGATGCCAAGGTGAGCGTAAAACAATGTGTACGAGTCTCATCATTGTCGGAGAGTTCCCCACTGTATATTTTCATGGCCATGTTCATCATGTTATCCAGAATATGCTGCAGAAGAACCTGAACATTTGCATTCGCTTCAAAGCCTCCCTGAATAGCTTCCGCAAGCGGCAGAAAGCGTTCTAGATGCTCCGCTTTGGAATACCGGTCATAATACGTGGAATAATAGTAGCGAACGTAAAACTGAATACCCTCCTGATGTCCCATCATATAATTCCAGAGGCGGAGCCAGATGACCTGACACCGGGTTTCTGTGTCTTTGATTGCGTCATGGACGGAAGAAAAAACGCTCAGGAACTCGGATGCAAGTATGGAGTCCTCCCTTGAAAATGAAGAAACAAAGAGATCGTCCTTATTCTTAAAGTGTTGATAGATATAAGGATTCGGGATCTGGCAATCCGAGCTGATTGTACGAATGCTCGCTTTATCCAAACCGTCACGGGCAATCACACGAACTGTACTGTCAATCAGTGTTGCTGCCGTATCCTTTACACATTCCACCAAATGGTCTCCTCCCTTGCAGTTTCCGCATAGCAAGTGCTATTTTGAATCCAAAAAATATTGCAAATCCAGGCGAAATCGTATCCTGATCTTGCATATGATAGGTTTCATGGACAACCGGAACTCTGCTGCTGCATATTGATCCGCATTTTCGCAGAGTTCACAACTTTATTCATGGTGATTTTACCATGTGAGACGCCAAAAGTCAATAGGACGGACAAAAATTCTTCATTTTCCCCCCGACTTTGATTTCTTGAGAATTCGACACGAATTGCAGCGACTGGATGAAGTTCAAGAAGGGCGCAGAATCGTATCGCCGTCAAAATTCTTGTCAGGAAGCTGGGTGTTCATGATTTCGCGTTAAAATAGCCGTGCTTAAACAACTGAAGGAGGTTTTTTATGTCAAAAAAAGGAGAAAACATCTATAAGAGAAAAGATGGAAGATGGGAAGCCAGATATATCAAGGGCTGCTCTACAGAAGGCAAAACCGTATACGGATACTGTTACGGGAAAACGTAATTCTTGTGGGATAGATACTTGGACATTGCCCACTTCAAGACACGTCCGGTCATCTTGGCCGTTGAAATCGCCAGCGTGACCGTCCTGTTCTCCACTTCTTCCTGCAAGGTTCAGCCTCCTTTCACATGAGATTGTCTCAGGTAGTTGGGGTGGATACTAAGGCGGCACCACCAGCCGCCGCAGGAAGCAAATTTTCATTGAATGAGCCTCCTTTCCGGGGCAGCAAACAGGCTCACGGAGATTTGTTAATAACCCCGTGAGCCTGTTCCGTACAGATCGTGATTCACCAACGTGGTGTAATAGTGGTCGATGGTGGACGGCGCGTTGAACAGCACCGCAAGCAAATATTTTTTGATATTACGGACATAAGTGGTATTCTTGTCGATACAGTCGAACGCATACTCGATATGCGATGAAGTGAGCTTCATCAGCCGGTTCTTGACCAGTTGTGCCGGATATTCCTCCCCTGAAACCACGATGGTGGGTCTCCCGGAGCAAAGGGTTTCAGTTACCAGCTCCACAATTTCATCCAGGCGGCTGCGCTCATACCGCTCCGTCATGATGTCGTAATCCAAATTCTCCATAACAAGTTCTCTTGTTTCCTCATATCCCATCCCATCGTATCCGAAAGCGGGAACAGGCGCGGGCATAAGCGCCGGGTGTCCGTCCGTACTTGATGGATCAGGATTTGATGGATCAGTACTTACTGAGTCTGTATTTCTTTTTTCAGGAATTGGTTTGTCAGTATTTAATTGTGCGGTCTTTATCGGATATGGCTCTTCCGTATCCGGTTCCTCCATATCCGGGTTTTCCGTATCTGGCCGGCGTGTACCGGCGGCGGGAATATCCATTGATCGCTTTCCGTGCCTCCATGCGGCGGCTGTGCTTTTCGTTATTCCAAAGGGTGCCGCTGAAAAGGTCCACCGGCAAGCGAAGCCGCCAGCGGAACGGGCTTTTCTTCGGGAAGGATTCCAGAAGGACCTCCTCATAGCCCACAACTCCGGCCTCAATGCGTTCCGAAAGCCAAAGACAGCGTTCTGCGGTACAGGCATCCTTACGGGCATACTCGGTGCAGAGCTTACAGTCCACATCCCTGGGGCTATATTTGAATGTGTTGATAAACATGACGGCCTCCTTGGTATTTGTTTTTGGGTATAGAAACAGCCGGGCAAGGGAGTGAACCTTGTCCGGCTGTCGATTACATATTGGATTGTGAAATCAGGATGCTTCCTGCTGTTCCTGAGTATTCTGCCTGCTTTCCAGCCATCTGTCCAGCATCCGATAGATAGTCTGCTCGATCTGCTGTGGCGTATAGCTGCTGGGGAAATACTTGCGGAGCTTCTGGCCTTTCAGTGTTACGTTGTCCCATGCGGGCTTCTTCTGCTGACACATAACACCCAGCATGGTGTCCTCGTTCAGTGTACCGGCCTCACTCATTTCACGCATCCGTTTGGCCTGAGAAACGGAGGGAGAAGCCTGCTCATAATCCATGGTCATTACCAGCATGGCCTGTTCTTCCGGTTTCAGATAGGAGATTTTCTCGGCGGGTGTGATACCCATGGTGCCATCATCCACCGCTTTTTGCAGTTCCGGGATCAGCTCGGTCAGGCGGATATACCGCTGAACCGTCCAGCCGCTTTCACCGGACTCCTCGCCAACGATATCGGCGGCCTCCAACTTCCCGCCATCTTGTCGGGAAGCATCCTCCCGACGTTTGCCCTGGCGCTTGATGGCCTCCAGCTTCATCTTGTAAGCTGCGCCTTTTTCGCTGGGGAGAACATTCTCACGATGGATGTCCGTGTCCACCATTGCGATGGTCGCCTGATCGTCATCCAGATTGCGGACGATGCAGGGCATATCCGGGAGCTGGGCCAGTTCACAGCCGATCTTTCGCCGGCGTCCAGCGATAATCTCGTATCCGCCGCCCTCCCGGGGCCGGACGATTGCGGGCTGGAAAACACCGTGTTCCTTGATGCTGTTTACAGTCTCCTGGAAGCTGGCATCCTCGCGCTGTTGGATAGGGTAGCAGGCCATCAAATGAAGCTGGTCAAGTGGAATGCGGATAACTTTTTCAGCGGGAGTTCTTGTCTTTGTCGTTGCCATCTTATGTACCTCCATATACAGAAGCGGCGTCCGGCATGAGGATGTTGGCCGGACACCGCTTTTCTGTCGTTAAACAGGTACACCCTCATTTGCTGAAAAAAGTGCTGATAAAAAGAAAAATGGGACTAAATCGACGCCCGTTTGTACCGGGTTTTGATTTAGTCCCATTATAGCAGTGTCATCGGCGTACATCCCGGCAAAGACCCAGCCCGGATGGCGTTGGATGTATTCCGTGAAATATTCCTGCTGGGATTGGAAACTGTTCTCCTGGGCATCCTTCATGGTGGATATTCTGACATAGGCTGCAACCTGCTTTGTGGGCGGTGGCTGTTCCGGGGACAATGTCCCGGCCGGGAACTCAACCCGTGTAATTCTTTTCTCCGGCAATGCTGTTCACCTCCAGTTCGCCAATTGGTGCATGGTATTTTTCCGCAGCGGCACAGAGTAAAGTGTGCATATCATCTTCTGCAATGATTCCCCTGATTGTCAGAGTGGCGTAGATACTTTTACAGAGCCGAAAGTGCAACTCCGCCTCGTATTCTGATTGGGTCATAGCGACACCTCCTACAGGAACGACAGTATATTGCTGGATTCGGGACAGTCAATGACAGGACGGGAGAGTTAACGGAAAGTTATCATTTATGAAGTTTCCGCACAAGCCAAAAGCGTGCGGAAGATACAGAAAAGCATCTGCCATTGCTGATGGATGCTTTATGCAGGTGGGATTATCAAGCGGCGAGCCAATATTGTACTTGAAAGTTACTTGAAACTACTTGAAAGTGTTTTGTTTCATTTTGGATGGCAAGCGCTATCGAGAGTCTGTCCCTTCTGTCCTCATTGTCCCGGTGCAATCAAAACTGAACCCATACAATAATGCACCATGCCTTCAAAACATGGTGCATTGTCTCCACGAACGGTAGGTATGCCAGCAAGTAGCACCGAAAAAGATATCGGTGCCAAAAACCCAAGAGCCGCAACGGTTCTTGGGTTTTTTCGTGCCATTTTTCAAGGTGGAATTCAAAAGATATCATTCCCCAAAAACGACCTTTGGGGAGGACTTGAACTAAATTCATAGGATTTTAGGGGCAGGTTTTACGATTGATTTCGTAAGGTCTTCCCCTTTTTTCGTTTTTCTAATTGTTAAATGTTTGTGTTCTCGGAGGTTGCGCGTAAATTGTATGCGCAACCTCTTTTTTCGTATATAGCGCATTATGAGCGTTGATATAAATCTGATAACTAAAGGAGTGGTGTATATGATTGCAGCGAAGACAGCAATTCAAAACAAAATTCAGGAGGTAAAGAAAGATGAATGATTGGGAACGATTACACAGACAGGCTGAGAGATATAAACAGTCATATCCCCCGGGAACAAGAGTAATGCTGCTTAATACAAACCACACAAGGCTGTACATTCCCACGGGGATGCCCACTCCGGACAACAGCAACGAGGACTACTTCAAAGCCATCGCCGATGAGATTTATGGGATTATCAAAGCCACAAACGGTCATACGGCAATCCTCTTCACATCCTATAAAACGCTCAACCTGATGTAAAAGAAGCCTTGGAGTATGTGAGAAAGCTAAAACTTCTCGGCGTCGGCATAATCTTTGAGAAAGTAGGCATCAATACACCTGCCGAATCACATGGTATCGATCCAAGGCAACGACGGCCTTTGGGAAACACGCTTTGGCTACCTCCCGAAAATGAGGATTCATATCGAAAACAAAGTATTTCACGTCTGTTTTGGACTGAAATTGTGAGAAATAGCGGATGCGGTTGTGCCGGAAACGTTAAACTGTGCGCCGATTTTTGCGGCAGATACAGTTTCACGGAACGCGTTGATGATCTCGGCAACCAAACGGCGGGTGGCACGATGATACCGGGGCAGAAAGGCGTTTTCCTCGAAGAAGCGCTTGCCGCAGTCGCAGCGGTAACGTCGCTTGCGCAGATGCAGCAGCGTTGTTCTGCCAAGCGGAACATCCTTGATCGTCTGCATTCGGTAGTCGTGCACACGGTCCGTGAGCATCTCGCAGGCAGGACAGCGGTGCTTTGCCCGCGGCAGTTCGAGATAAACATGGACTTCTCCGGAAATATTCTCAACATTCGTGATAATTACATCTTCCAAATTCAGCAGTTTTGCGGTATAATCTTTGTCGAGCATAGAGATTTTCTCCTTTTCGTGATTGATGACACGATAAAGGATTTTATCTCTATGCTCAACCTTTTTGTATGGCTAAGGGGCCAGTCGATGCGCCTGACCCCAACATTTATTGTAGAACCTTTTTAAGGTGGAATTCAAAAGATATCATTTCCCCAAATATGCGGCGACAAGGCAATTATAGTGAATACTGCGGAACAAAAGCGCAACTTCCCGTATTTGTAACGACAAACTCAAGGCTAATTGGGATTGCATTGAAGTTTCGCGAAAACAGGTCGGGAACCGCTTCTCTCTATGGCTGGAAGCATAACCGCTTGCCTGTGATAACAGATATTAGGCTGACCTGCAGACTGTGGTCACCGTCAGATAACGGTGAGCGAATGTCTATGCTTTATTTAACCGCTAATGCAGTTGCGGCAAAACGTCCGACGAAGCATTATTTGAACAGTATACGAGATCTTGCAATTCAGCTAAGCGAGCAAGTGCCCGAATATTCCGAAATATGCTTATCGGAGTATTTCGACGATACGGTGACGGATACCATCCTTGAACACACGAAGGGCGAAGAAGACAGATTGGATATAGGCACCTTTGCCACTTCGATTGCCGAATTGTCTGAATGGAAAGCAAAAGAACAGGAAGAAATCACAAATCAAGTACAAGCTGAGCGAGGCAATAAAATAGCAGAACTTAATCAGCAAACAGACAGCATTATTAGAGGAGCAGTAGAGAGCAATAAAGACCGTCTTGGGCATGTCGGGTTGATTTTGCGCATGATCCTCTGGTGGCCAGCTCTCGTGGCTCTGTTATTTGCGGGAATAGGTTCTGCACTGTCATGGGTAATTGGTAGCTGGAGTTTTGTGTGGATTACATTACTGCCGATTGTAGTCAAAGGCTTAGAAATGATATTCGCGTCAAAGTTTTTAGAAAAAGCAATGTTGAAAAAGTATATGCCAAAAGCTGAAGCAAAATTCGACAAACATATTGAACGGAATCTACGACCGGCAGAACAACCATACAAAGAAACCATCATACAGCAAGTAAAAAAAGAAACTTCGTTGTGGGTGAAATGCCAATTACCCGTGAATGCATAAATTGATGGATATCTTTTTCGGTTCGCACCAAAGGCATCACACCCCGTGTAGGTGAGATAGCACGGATTTGCAAAAAACCGAAAAAGCTTTACCACAAGCGGATTTTTCAAAAAATCCAGTGATATCTTTTTCGGTGCAACGAGCCAGATTTGTCCGGAAGCCGCAAGGTTTCCGGACTTTTTTCTGCTTTTTTCCCTTAAATAGTTTGGTGAATTTGCGCCGCGATTTGTTTGACCCATACCGCGACCCATGATAGAAAAGCAGCGGAAAGCACGCCGTGGATTTATGAGGCGGAATTTGCGGTAACTTTTGTTAAATTTGCGAATTAAATTTGATTACCGGGGCAGGCATGCAGTAAACTGCGTGCCTGCCCCGGTGTTTTTTAGTCACCTCTCGCTCGTTCATCGACCGGCGAGGATGCTTTCCATCGTTCGCGCAGCTTCTTTCTGCGCCGCCGTTGTGACGTGCGCATAGGTGTCCAGCGTGAAGCCGGCGGAAAAGTGGCCGAGCATACCACTGACAGTCTTGATGTCCACGCCGTTTTGCAGAGCAAGCGTCGCGAATGTGTGCCGAAGATCATGAAATCTGACCCTCGGGATGCCCGCGCGCTTCAGTACACGCTTTAGCATATTATTCACGCTGTCCGGCGAGATCGGGCCGCCGTTGGGGCTGGGAAACACATATTCGTCGTTGGTTTTAGCTTTCTGTGCGTTCAAAACTTCTACTGCCTGCGGGGAGATCGTCACCGTGCGGTAGGCATTTTTCGTTTTCAGCGGTGCTTCGACAATCTTTCCATCAATTCTCGACACCTGCCGTCGGACACGAATCACTCCGGCGGTCAGGTCAATGTCCTCCCATTTCAATCCCAGCAGCTCGCCGCGCCGCAGGCCGGTCGCCAACTCGATGTAGTATAGCTCGTAGACACCGGAGGCCTTGGCTTCGTCGAGAAAGACGACCAATTGCGCAGCCGGAATCGTCTGCATTTCCCTGTGCTCGAGATTGGGCAGGGCCACAGCCTTGCAGGGATTCTGTGCAAGAATCCTCTGCGCCACGGCGAAGTTCATTGCCGAAGAAATGACCTGATTGATGTTCCGGACGGTTTTTGCGGATAAGCCTTTCGGCTGATTTCTGGACTCGGCGCGTGCCACGCGGCCGCCGGTCAGCAGCTTGCGGTAGAGCTTTTGCACGTCCATGGCGCTGAGCTTTTCGAGTGGAATTTTGCCAATGTTCGGTGCGATGTGACGGTCGATATAGCCGCGGTAGGTCTGGTGGCTCGACGGCCGCACCTTGATTTTGCAGACGTTTTCAAACCACTCGTCCATCCACTGTGCGATATTGTATTTGCCCCGTTTGCTGAAATCCAGTTTCTGATTCTCTGCCAGCGCCTTTGCCAGCTTCTCTTTGACCTCGGCCTGCGTCTTTCCCAGCACGTTTTTGAAGACCTGCTTGCCGGTTTCGGGGTTGATTCCGGCAGTGTAGCGGCCCTCCCAGCGTCCGTCTCTGCGTTTGCGGATGCTGCCCTCGCCGTTGCTTCTACGTTTTGCCATGTGCGGAACCTCCTTTGTATCGGACATATTACTATACTTTTCGGAGAATAGCCACCGACCAAATCCACTAAAAAATCGCGGCAGTATTTGTTGATTTTGTTTTGTTAGTGGCTGTAGGGGCGGCACTTGTGCGTGCTGTCCGGCGGAAATTGGTACAACGCCGAAAAATTGAGAGAATTCTTCTGCAACCCCTGCTTAAATTTGCGCCCGAAATCCCATAAGCCCTTGCGCGGCCGGCGTTGCCGGCCGCTGTGCAGTGCGCCGGGATGCGGCAGCAACCCCAGCGCTTTCTCCTGCTGTCCATCGAGAGCGTGAATTTCGTCCCTCGTTTTCCGGAAAACTCCGAACTTTTTTGAGGGTTTTATCTTGCGCGGGAATGGCCGCTCATGGCGGCCAACGCGGGCTGACAAGCCGCCGTGGATTTCTTCTGCGCGTACCGAACGATGCCGACACAGCCTGCGCACGGGCCTCACACGGGCTCCTCCTCGCCCGTGAGCGGGAGCGCCTCCGGCTGTCGATAAATCTCCGGATTTTCCATGCTCAACAATTATTAGACGATTCCTCTGCAGCTTCCTTCACGAGTTTCAGCAAAGACTACTTCTTCAGAGATGGATAAGGAGAAGACGATGAGCAAAGATCTTGTGACCATGACTATTGAAATCGACATAGAGGTATATAATCAGGCGGCCGAACTGTTCAAGAACCTCGGGACAACGATTGAAGATATGACCGTGGGATTTCTTAAATACTGCGTGATTCCCGAAAACCTGCCCTTGCTTAAGGCGTATTTAGGCATAGAAAATGCACCTGCCGAAGCAGGTGCACAAATGGAGTTACATCATAGGATTTTCAAGCAGGTCTTCGATATCGCAACCAAGAACACGGGATAACTTGTAGAGTGTTTGTGCCTGTGCCTTATCAATATTGTTGACTCTTTGCTCATACATCTGAATGTTTCGGACATTGATGCCCGATTGTTCCGCAAGTTCTGACTGAGATAATTCCAGTTTCAACGACTGCGAAAATGCCGTCCTGTCCTTCGAGATCCCCTTTGCGGTTCATCAGTATGTCTTCTCCAAAATTTCCCAATCTGACGGTCTTGTCATTGATCAGGAAACCGGCATCATCGAGGCTTACACCGGAAGCGCCGAATACATGACCATTCCGGAATACATCTCCGTGAACAACGGCGACGGCAGCTATTCCGCCATTCGCATACACGGTATCTCTGCCAATGCTTTCCGCGGCAACACGGCGGTCAAGGGCGTTTCGCTTCCCAAGTATGTATCTGCGATCCCCGCAGAGGCCTTTGCAGACTGCACCTCGCTGGAGGTCGTTTCCGGCTACGGTATTCAGGAGATCGGCGCCGGAGCTTTCAGGGGCTGCACCTCGCTCGGCAAATTCTCCATGGATAAGTATATCACCTCACTCGGAGAGAACGCCTTTGAAAATGTCCCGGAAATCTCCATCAATGCAGCCAACACCGCAATCGCCATGGCCGCGGCCCATTCCGGCGCAAAGCGGATCACGCTGAATCTCTCGGATAGTTCGGACGGCTTTGACGATCAGACGGTCGAAATCAGCAATACGACAGAGCAGTTCTTCCTGATCGGCAACGGCTCCGTATACCAAAATCTGAAGATCAAATCGGATGCCGCAGAAACCAAAATCAGCAATATGATCTTTGCTGGAAATGCAAGCACACCGCTCCAACTCAGTTCTCCCAAAGTAACACTGAGCCGTGTAACCGTCCGGAACAGTCCGGGATATTCTCTGATTCTGAACGCAGAGAACACCGAGCTTTCCCTGTTCGGAACGATTGAGCTGAGCTCGCAGGGAAGCAACGCCGTCATCAGCCGGAATGTCACCCTTCAGCAGGCGGACGCCGGTGTCGTCGGCAAGCTGCGGCTGACCGGAAACTATCTGATTTGCAGGGAACTGACAAATCCGTCCCTCCTGACCTTTGTCAGTGGTGAGCTTCTTCCCATCGATGACGAAGAATTTGAGCAAATGCTGACCTCCTGTATCGTCACCTTTGATGCAAACGGCGGCAGTGTGGACAAAACGGAACAAACCGTATATTATGGCCAGCCCTATGGTACGCTGCCTGTTCCGACGTTGCAGTATTATAAGTTCGTCGGCTGGTTTGCCGAGGCTTCTTTTGGAAGTCTCTCCCCCAGCTTGTCAAAAAAGTCCAAAAGGACTTTTTTGACAAGCTGCCTACAAAATTGCAAAATCAATATTTGTAGTATTATTTTGCAATTTTGATCGCTGCGGCGGGTTATTGAACGCGAAAGGGAACCCATCTCCGCGCTAAGTGCCGCCGCTTTGCGGCGGTTGCGCTCCGAAACGCCTCGCTGCGGCTCGGTATGACGGTTTCCTTTCATACTAGAATTTCATACTAGAATTTCATAAAAAGCCGCAGGCTTTTTATAGCGCCTGCGGCGCGTCAAATTCTGCACAAGACGGGAGGGCACACCAACGGTGTTCCCTCAGTGCGCAAAGCGCACGTGTTTTTTGATTTTCATAATCAAAAACGTAGGATTACTCTTTTCTTCCCTCCGAAACTTTCGGCTGGATGGGTTTTTTGACAGTCTGAGGGAGAGACTTCTTTTGGAAGTCTCTCCCCCTCTGTTTGTCAGGCCCTTTTTCCGACGGCACCATCGTCAGCAGCCTGACACTCCTACATAAATTTGAACTGTCAAGAAATACAGCATTTTTCAGTGAAGTTGTCCGCTGTAGCTTCCCCCGGCCCGACGGGCGCAGACTTTTCGGCAGGCCTGCTTTTGCGTTCCGAATTTCCGCTATGCCGCGGTCAGCTCCGTCATATCGAAAAGCCGGCTTTTTCCGTCCCGAAAGCGCGCGTAGGCGGTCAGCGCATAGTAGGCCTGCTCGGTCGCCATGCCGTTGACCTCGACCAGCTCCGCCGAATGGTAAAAGCCGTCGTCCAATACAAAATCGCACAGCGCGTCAAGCACGCTCCTGCCGTTTTTGAGGAAGCGTGCATCCTTCTGCGGGTCGATGCCCTGCGCCGTCAGCGCGACGATGACCTGCGCGCACGATTCGCTGTTTTCGCTGCCCCAGCTTGCAAAGCAGCCGTTTTCCAGCTGCATTTCGCTCAGGCATTGCAGTGCGCCCTCGATCGCCTCGGCGACCTCCCCGCGCTCGCGGTAGGGCGCGAGCGCCGTCAGCGCCATGGCGGTCATATCCGCATCGGAAGCGTCGCCGGAAAAGCACCAGCCGCCGTCCGCCTTACGCTCGCGCAGAAGTAGGCGGATCAGCGCCTCGCGCGTCGTCTGCTCCTCGCCCGGTTGCGCATCGGGAATTTCGTAGCCGCCGCAGTCCAGCGCGATGAGCGCCCAGATCGGGCCGTTGAGGCCCTGATAGGAGACGAATGCCATGTCCGTCAGACCCTCCAGAAGATTCACGCCGCCGATGTCCGTCACATCGCCGCCCGCGGCGGTCACACCGAGGATGATGCGCGAATTTTCCGTGGATTTGGCGTGGTCGAGGCGCGCCGTTCCGATTGAGCGGACGTAATCTTCGACAGTTTGCAGGTATGCCTGCGCGGTCTCCTGCTTCAGAAGCCCCGAACGGCTCAGGCCGATGACCGCCCACTCGCCGCCGATGGAACCAACGCCGTAGTCCTCCTGCGCCGCAAGGGCCTGTCCGGTGCGGCGATAGGCCGCCTGCCACGGCTCCTCCGCGCCGCAGGCGCAGAGGAGAAGCAGCAGTGCAAGAAGCGCGGCAAAAATTCGTTTTTTCATGCGTCCTCCTCCTAGCGTCGTTTGACGAGGGCACACATGGTTTTTCCTGGCCAAAACGACATTTGGTTTCGTTATCCTCGTTGATGGGCTATAAAAAGCGGATGTATTTCAGGCGGATCCTGCGCAGAAGGCTGGATCTTTTCCACGTTCTGCTCCAGATCTCATCCTTCAGGGAGAGCAGCTCCTGTCGCTGCTGCTCCTGCATGGCATGGCCGCTGAAGCTGGCCTCCTGCCAGATCGCGGCAGCGCTGCGGTAGCGCGCGCGGAGATCCTCATCCACAAAGGCGGCATAGTCCTCCGGCGGGCAGTTCCTCGCCCTCAGCCCCTGCGCGCGCAGGACGTCCATGGTGTAATCATAGATCGCGCGGATGGCCTCGGGCAGGTCGTCCGAGAGGAAGCCCGCCTTGCGTCTGGCCGTCTTTTTCCGCTCCCAGACAAGCCAGAGCACGAACAGCACAAGCAGCGCCGCGGCGGTCAGGATCGCCAGCGCCAGCAAAATCTGGAGCCGGTGGCGGAGCCAGAAGTCCAGCAGCGTGGGATCCTCGGTATCGTCGCTCTGCGGCTGATCCTCGGTGTTATCGACCGTGCGGTCATGCGGCTGCTGGCCGATCAGGCCGGAAATGTCCTGATAGCGTTCCGCCTGCTCCATCGCGGAGAAGTACGGCGGCGTCACCTCAAACGGCAGCCAGCCCACGCCGTCCTGATAGTATTCCACCCATGCGTGTGCCGCCGCGCCGGTGAGCGAAAGCGTCTGCCCGGCGGAAAGCACCTGCGCGTCCTGCTTGGTGACCAAAAATCCCTCGACATAGCGCGCGGGGATGCCGTAATAGCGGAACATCAGCGCCGCAGCCGTGGCATAGTGGATGTCATAGCCCTTCTGCGTGCCGTCGAGGAAGTTCAGGACGAAGTCGATCCCGTCGCCGACGGGCGCGAGGTTCGTTTCCTCGTAGTCTATGTAGCTCGTGAGGTAAAAAAGAATATTCTGCTTTGCATTCTGATAGTCAAAATGCGTCTCGCCCTCCTCCACCGAATAATCGCCCAGCTTTTCCGCGAGATAGCTGCGGATGTCCGAGGGAATCGCGGTGTAATTCTGATAGGCAAAGGCATTGTAGGCCGCCTCATCGCGCAGGAACTGCGTGCCCTCCGGAAGCTGCGCAAGCGAAGCGTTGATCTTCTGGTACTGTGTGATCAGCCCCGTCCCGGCAGAGAGCGTATAGCTGCGTTGCCCGTAGAAGCCCTGCGCCGCAAGCGTGCAGTCGCCCACGGCGGACGCATCCAGCCCGGCGCTGTCCGGCAGCAGCTCATAGGGGGCATAGAGATAACGCGAGGAGAGGCCGACATTTTCAACGGTGAGGCTGTTCTTCGTTTCCAGAAGCTCCGGCAGCACCGAATCCGCCGCCGCAGCGATCTGCGCCTGCGCATAGAAGCCGTCCTGATGCAGCCAGTAGAAGCTGTCCGAAGCGGGATAGAGCGTCTCGGCATCCAGCGCGGTCCAGCGGTTGTTTTCATAGATCTCGCCCGTGAAGCCGCGCAGATAATAGGACGCAGGCGTCTGCATGGTGATGTTCAAAACGGTCTCCTGCGTGGTGCGGCGCGGGCCGACATTCCGCAGGTCACCCTCCGGCAGACCCGCGGCGGCGTTGCTTCCGTAGCGAAGCGTCTGCACCTGCTGCCGCGTCCACTGCACGGCGCGATCCAGAAGCGCGGGCTTTGCGCTCTGCCAGCCGTTCAGCGCCAGCGCAAACGCAAGCACCAGCGCGGCGGCGCGGAGCCATGCGCCCATGCCGTCGCTTCCGCCAAAGAGCAGAAGGTAACCGAGCAGCTCCGCCAGCGCGGCGGCGAGCAGCCCGCCCGCCGTCAGGCGCGGCGCAAAAAGCAGGCACAGCGCGGCAAGCAGCGCCGTCAGGCACCAGAAGCCGCCCGCGCTGCGGCGGCGCGTCAGGCTCGCGCTCCACACGCCGAGCAGCGCGCCGAGCATACACAGAAGCAGCGCCGCGCCGCGTTCCTCCGCGACGGCGAACAGCTCCGGATTCCCGGCGTGCAGGTGCTTCCATGCGTCAAGCACGCCGTTTGCCAGCGCGGCGACCCCGCTCACAGCCGCCCGCCAGAAAACTGCCGCCGTGACCGCGCAGGCGCCCAGCCACAGAGCCGGCGCCAGCCAGACACGCCTGCGCCAGAAGGCCATAGTAACAGCCGCCGCTGCCGCGGTCAGCACGGGAAGCAGGCAGCTCTCCTCCGGCAGGAAGGCCGCCGCCGTCAGCCAGACGAGTGCCGCGGCAAGCAGCGCCGCGGCAAGGCAGGCGCGCAGGCGGGAAAGCAAATCATTACAGTGCAAGGAACACGCCTCCCTCCCGATCGAGCCGTCCGGCGCGCAGCACGGTCACCGCGCCGCCGTCCGCTGCCTGCACATCCTGCTGCTCCTGCCGCAGCGTGAGCAGGACGACATGGGCATAGTTCAAGGGGCCGCGCGTTGTAAGCCAGCGCTGCACCGTGGTCGTTTCGTCCGGAACGATCTGCGCAGCCAGCAGCTCGGCCAGCGCCTGCGTCAGCGTGTCGTCGCTCTCAGCCTGCGCCGTGGCAATGCAGCCCTCTTCGCGGTCAAACCATGCGATCTGATGCGCAAAGCCCGCAGAGCACAGCGCGGCAGAAACCGACGCGGTCAGCTCGCCCAGCGCCTCGCAGTCCTCCGGGGCGCAGGGCGCGGACACGCTGTTGTCCATGAGCAGTAAAATGGAATGATTGACCGGCAGACCGAGCTGGCGCACGATCACCTCGCCGGTCTTTTCCGTCAGCTTCCAGTGGATGCTGCGCACGCGGTCGCCGGGGACGTACTCGCGCAGGGCGAAAGTCTCGCTGGGGTCGTCGCCCGGATGGTGCATGGAGTATTCGTCACTGTCCAGCTCCACGCTGGAGCGGTCGGAGAAGGATAGCTGCACCGGGTACAATTCCGGCAGCACAAGGCTGTAGGCGCGTGCGTCACAGGAAATTTTTCTTCCGTACAGGCCAAACAGATCATAGACCCGCAGGTCGCGCAGGGAAAATTCGAGCTTGCCGCAGCGCTGCGCGGAGAACGCCGCTGCGGCGCTGCGCTTCTGCTTCCCCGCGACCGAAAAGCGCAGACAGCGCTCGCCCTGCTCGCCCGTCAGGAGGTTGCGGCAGCCGACGCGCAGGCAGACCGCCGCGCAGGTCAGAACGGAGCCGTTCTCCACGGTGAGCAAGGCTTCCACCGTTTCTCCCTTCTGTGCGGAGAGCTGGGCGCACAACGACACACGCAGGCATCTGTCGGCCAGCGCGGTCAGCGCGATCTCAAGCGCCGCAGCGCCGAGGCTTCCGGCCAAAATACAGCCCGGCATCGCGCTTTTGCTCAGCGCCCAGACGAGAAGCCACCCAAGAAGCCACAGCCCATAGGCGATCCGATGTCCGACCATGGCTCAGATGTGATCCGGGCGGCGCACCTGCTCCAGAAGCCCGGTGAGCACGTCGGCCGCGGTCGTGTCGGAGATCTTTGCCTTGGGCGCGAGGAACAGACGGTGCGCGCAGACGTCGATGAACACGCTCTGCACGTCCTCCGGGAGAACATAGTCCCGGCCGTGCATGAAGGCGCGGCTCTTTGCCATGCGGCACACAGCCAGCGCGCCGCGCGGGCTGACGCCCAGCAGCACCAGAGGATGCGCGCGCGTGGCCTCGGTCAGGCGCGTTACATATTCCAGCAGGGGGTCTGCCATATGGACGGACTGCGCCTGCCGCTGCATCTCCAGCAGCGCCTCGGCCGAGGAGACCTCCCGCACCTGCGTCAGCGGGTCGTCCTGCTGACGGTCGCGGAGGATATTGACTTGACTTTCAAAATCGGGATAGCCCATTTCCAGCCGCACCATGAAGCGGTCGAGCTGAGCCTGCGGCAGGAGCTGCGTGCCCGCCGAGCCGACGGGGCGAAGGGCACGGGCAGAGGATGCGTCACGCCGTCCACCGTGACCTGCCGCTCCTCCATGACCTCCAGAAGCGCTGCCTGCGTCTTGCTGGAGGTACGGTTGATCTCGTCGGCCAGCAGAAGATTCGTCATGACCGCGCCGGGCTGATAGACGAAGGTCCCGCTTTCCTTGCGGTAAATGGAGAAGCCGACAATATCCGAGGGCAGCACGTCGGGCGTGAACTGGATGCGGCCGTAACGCAGGCCGAGCGCGCGGTGGAAGGCCAGCGCAGCCGTCGTTTTGCCGGTGCCGGGGACGTCGTCCAGCAGCACATGACCGCGGGAGATCAGCGTCATGAGAATCTTTTCCATCACGTCGTCCTTGCCGACGATGACTTTATGTACTTCTGCGAGGATCTGATTTACGTTGCTGTTCATGCGTTTCTCCTTTACCATTCTTTATAGTAGTTTCCGTTGCTGTTGCCGTAGTTGCCGCCGGTCGCGGGAGAGAAGCCGCCGATGTCCTTGCCGAGGGCAAGCGTGAAGCGCACGCGGATCACCGCGCCGTCCTGCGGCTTGCAGGCATTCATGCCGTAGCCGGGATAGCGGCCGTTGTAGGAGTACATCCAGCCCGACCAGCGGTAATAGTCGAATTCTCCCAGAGAGTCCATGGAGGCCGGACTCGGGTCGTCGCCCGCGCCGAAGGCGTCCATGCCGTCTTCAATGATGATCTGCTTCAGCTCCGGGTCGATAGAATAGCCGTTGTTGATGCCGGGCTTGCCGATAGAGGCCAGATAATAGCTGCTGGCGGAGCAGGTGTAGCCGTTCTCCTCCAGAAGATCGCGGACGATCGTCAGCACGTCCGTGCCGCCCGGCACCGTGACCTGCGTCGGCGGGATCAGATAGCCCAGCCCGACGGTCGTGGCCTCGACGCTGACGGTGACGGTCACGTCTCCCTTTTCATAGTAGACCGTCCAGCTGCGCGTGACACTGTAGCCGTCCTCGTCCGTTGCGGTCACGGTGATGGTGTTCGCGCCCTCTATGCTCAGGTAGGTGTTGTAGCCGAAGCTCGCGCCGGTCTGGCTGCAAGGCGATTCGATCCGTGTGCCGTTGATATAGACCTCGTAATTGTTCAGGTAAAGCTGCTCGTTGTTCCAGCTTCGGGCGTCGATGACCGTGATGATGTCCGGGCTTTTCAGAACCAGTCCGTCCTCCAGACCGATCACCGTATCGCCGACCTCGATGGTCGCGGCAATGCTGGGATATTTGTCCGGCGGGGTCGTACCGGGATTGCGGCGGAAGCGGACCGTCCATTTATAGCTCTGCCGCTCGCCGTCGGCGTCCAGATAGCGCAGCAGCAGATATTTCGGCCTGCGCGTATCGACCTGCACGGTGTACCAGCCGTCGGCGCTGGGCTGGAGAAGGTTGTCGTCATAGCGCACCTGCGTGATCTGCTCCTTGCCCGTTTCCTGATTCAGATAGAAGCGGAAGCGGAATTCCTCGGAGTCCAGATACAGCGGCAGCTCCTCGCTGATGTGCTGCGGTTGCTTGGTGTCGTTGTCGATGACGGTGTCCGAGAAGCTCGTGGTGATCTTGAAGCCGTCCTCGCGGTAGTCGATGCGATAGGTTTCCGAGGCGCTGCCGACGCGGTCGCTGGCGCTGACCTCGATCACATTCGTGCCGAATTGCAGCGTGACGTCGAAGGTGTCGGAAGAGGACGTGACGGTTTTGCCGTTCAGCCGCACCGCCGCGCGCAGCGGCAATCTGTCGCGCAGACCATAGGCCACGAAGCGCAGCCCGCTCTCGGCCGTGCTGTGCAGCTCGCTCAGAGGCGTGCTGTCCTGCGCGCGGTAGGCGACGATCACGGTTTCGCCCGCAGGGCTGTAGCTGACGGTGTAGGCGCGGGAAGCGATAATGTTGTCCGTGCCGTCAAAGTAGGCCACGCGCACGACGATGGTGTTCGTGCCCTCGGCCAGCCGGATCATCACGCTGGTGGACGCGGCGCGAAAGGAGAGCTCCTCCCCGTTGACGATCACCGTCAGCCCGCGCACCTTCAAAAGCGGCTTTAAGTGCCGGATGGTGAAGGTATAGTCGCTGTAATCGACAGTATCGCCATCAATGATGCTGGTTTCAAAATAGCGGTCGGGGTCGCCCACCTCGGAGCTGCCCGGCTCCTCGGACGGCTCACGCGACGGCGTCTGGCCGCCGGAGCCGCCGCCGCTGCCGCTGATGTCCAGAAGGTCGCCGATGTTCGTGCGGCCCGGCGTGGTGACCGGTTCCTCCGCGGGAACGTCGCCGGGATCGTCCGGCGTGGGAATGGGATCCTCCGGCTGATCCTGCGGCGGCGCGGTCTCTTCGGGCTGCTCCGTCTGTTCCGGCTGCTCCGTCTGCGCCTCGCTCGGTTCGGTGGAGGGTTCCTCCGGTTCCGTCGACGGTTCGGTCTGCTGGTTGTCATTTGCATTGTCGAGCCGCTTCAGACTGTCGGCGTCGTACAAAAGCTCGGCATCCGACAGCAGCATCCGCGAGGCCGGCTCCTGCTCCTGCCGCTGCGGCTCACCCTTCTGCAAATTCAGAAAGGAAAAGCCCAATGCAAGGCATAAAAGAAGAAGCAGCCCCGCTCGGAGAAACGGCTCAAATCGTTTTTTCACAGATCTCACCTCTGTTTCGGAACATCACGGGAAGGAGAAAGGCAGATTTGCCCTTCTCCTTCCTGCGTTACATGACTTTATTTTTCTTTTGCGCGCTTCGCGGCCAGGAACCACTTGACCAGACCGAAGATCAGCGCGGCTGCGCCCAGAATTCCGGCGATCAGCCAGACGATCGTCCAGTCGAAGCCCCTGTTTTCATCCTCCGGCTTCGGCTCGCCGGGCTCGGTCGGCTCCTCGGAGGGCGTCTGTCCATCGAGCAGCGCCTGATAGGCTGCGACGGCCGCGTCCAGCGCCGCCTTGTCCTCTGCGGGCAGAAGCGCCTTCTGCGCATCGGTCAGCGCATTGAATGCGTCGAGCGCAGCCTCGATCGCGTCCTTGCGTTCGAGCGTCACCTCACCGATGGCGTGGATCAGGTCGGAAACCGCCTTGACCGCCTCGTCATCCGTTTCGGCAGGCTCTGTCGGCTTGCCGGATTCCGAAGCGCCGGGTTCCGTCGGTTTGGTATCCTCCGGCTTCTGCGGCTGCGAGGGTTCCGTCGGCTTTTCGACCTCGGCGGTGCGGTAGTATTCCTCCGCAGCCTTCAGCTCCTCCAACCGGGTGACATACTGCTTCTGTGCATCGGTCAGCGCGTCATAGCGCTCCCGCGCGCGGCGCAGATTCCGGTTCAGTTCCGCGAGGGATTCCTCCGTCGGTTTCTCCGGAAGCGTGCCGATCTGCTCAATGAGAAGGTCGGCAACCTGCGCGCAGTAGCGGTCCATGACCTTCTGCGTGTCCTCCTGCGAGGTGCAGGCGCCAAGCTCCGCGGCGGCGGCATCTGCCAGCGCGCCGATGCGGTCGCCCAGCGCAGGATATTTTACCTGATCCTTTGCGCGCTGCGCCTTCAGATCGTCCGCCGCCTTGCGGTAATCCGCAAGCAGCTTCTCCGCAGCTTCCAGCGCCGCCGTCTTTTCTTCCGGGACGAGCGCCTTCTGTTCCTCGGTCAGCGCGTCATAGGCGGCGCGTGCCGTCTTGAGCGCATTCTCCTTCACCTCGGCCATGGTCGTTTCGCCGGAGGTAAAAGCAAGATCGTCGATCAGCGCGCCCGCGATGTTCGCGCAGTAGCGACCCAGCGCCAGAACCGCGCCGTCCTTGTCCGTGCAGGCCAGCAGCTCGGTCTTTGCCGCCTCGGCCAGCGTCTGCACGGCTTCGGCGATCTGCGGGTAGGAGGCAGCGTCCTCCGCCGCCCATGCTTCGACCGTTTCCGCGGCCTTGCGGTAGACGGCAAGGAGTTCCTCCGCCGCCTCTAGCGTCTGTTCGCTGTTTTCCTCCAGCAGCGCCTTCTGCGCCTCGGTCAGACCGTTCAGCGCCCTGCGTGTGCGTTCGAGCTTTTCCGCAGCCTCGTCCAGCTCGCCCATGGTGGTCGTCCCGGCGGCGAAGCCGACATCCGCCAGCAGCATCCGGACGACATCCGCACAGTAGCCGTCGAGAACGGGCGCAAGCTCTTCCTGCCTGGTGCAATTGCCCAGCTTCTCCTGCGCCTGCGCGCTCAGCCCGGCGAGCTTTTCCTCAAGGTCGGGGTAGGCTGCCTTGTCCTCGGAGGCCCACTGCTTGAGCAGATCAAGATCCTTTGCATAGAGCGCGGCCAGCGCCTGAATGTCCGTGAGCTTCGCGTAGTCCTGCACCAGCGCCTGCTGTGCCTCGGTCAGTGCGGCGTAGGCCGCTTCGATCTCCTCCGCCTCGCCCGCAAGCTCCTTCATGGGCGCGCCCTGTGCAGCAGCGACCAGAAGATCGACGACGTGCGCGGCAAAGCCGTCCACGACCGTCTCCGCCTGCGCGGCGTTTGCGCTCTTGGTAATGGCATCGCAGTCGGACGTATAGCGTTCGGTCAGCCCGGCCTCGATTGCGGGATAGGCCGTCTTTGCCGCCTCATAGGCCTCGGTCAGCTTCCGGAGCACGGCAGCGCGCGCCTCGTCCAGCAGCTTCTCCGGGTTCATGGCCTCCAGCGCCGCATGGTAAGCGTCCACGATGCTCTGCGCGTCCGCCGCCGTGCGGATGGTCTCCGCCGTCTGGCCGAGCATTGCTTCCAGCGCCGTGCGCTGCGCGTCGGAGATCAGGGATTCTACATTCGTATGGTAATATTCGTTCAGATAGGCGATCACTGCTTCGCGGTTGTTCTCCAGCAGAAGCTGCCACGGGAAGATGGGATAACCGCCGTTGAGATCGGCAATGCTCTCGATCAGGCCGTCGAAGATGTCCGCCGTCAGCATATCCACGGCGTAGATGCGGTCGCCCTGGCTGCTCTTCCAGCCCAGCGCCGCGCGCGCCGTCCCGGAGAGGACATAGAGGTTGTCGCAGTATCTGCCGTCAATGGGGAAGCCGGCGAGCGTGCCGATGTGGTCGACCTTCGTGCCGGTGTCCAGAACGCCCGCGTTGTAGCAGTTTTTCACAACGAGCTTCTCGCTGCCGGTGGAGGTGGTCTTGCCGTAGCTGCCGCTCTCGCCGCCGAGGATGCCGCCGGCGATGATGCCGCCGGAGATCACGCCGGTGTTATAGCAGGTGTCGATGAGGAGGCTGCCGCCCATTCCGTCCGTGACGCCCACGATGCCGCCGATGCCGCCGGCAGGCCATTCGCCCGTACCGATGACAAAATTCACGTCGTTGGAGATGTGGCCGGTGTTCAGGCACTCGTGCAGTCTGGTTTCGTCATCACCGCTGGCATAGATGCGGCCCGCGATGCCGCCGACGCCGGAGGCCTTGTTGACCGTGACGTCGCCGGAGTTCACGCAGCGCTCCAGTGTTGTATACTTGACAAGGCCGATAAAGCCGCCGAGTGCGCCGCCGCTGTAGCTGCTGTAGCCACGGCCAAGGTAGCCGCTGCCGGTGTACTGGCAGGTGATGCTTCCCTCAAAGCGGCAGTCGGTGAAGGAGGTCGCACTGGCCACGCCGGTAAAGCCGCCAAGATTGGCGTTGCTGTTGGTCAGGCCGGTGATGGTGATCTTCACGTCGGAAACGCAGTTTTCAAATTCGCCGGCGGAAACATCCGCGGCCACACCGCCCACGGAAACCTTGCCGACATCCGCGAGCGCGATCTCGCCTCTGACGGTCAGGTTGGAAACCTTCGTGCCACCGTAGGCAAGGCCGATCAGGCCGGCATAGCCGGAGCCTGCCTTGCTGATGTACAGGCCGGAAACGGTGTGGCCCTGTCCGTCGAGGCTGCCGCGATAGGCGCGGCCGCTCGTCTGTCCGATGGGCGTCCACTCGCAGTAGCCGAGGTCGATGTCCGCGGTCAGGACCGCCTTGGCGGAGGCCGAAACGGTGTTGTCGTTGATGCTCTTTGCGAGCCAGGCAAGCTCTGCCGGCGTACCGATCTGATAAACGCCGTCCTTCTGCTCAGGCTGGGTGACCGTTTCGCCGTCCCATGCGTCCGCGTTGCGCGCGGAGGCAAGGAGGTTCGTCAGCTCCCGCTGCGCGGCCTCATAGACGTCCTCCAGCTTCTGCGCGGCGGACTGCCGCAGCGCTTCCAGCTCGGCATAAGAGGTGATCTCATCCAGCGCGGGCGTCGCTGCCGTGTGCAGGTCGGACTTGCTCTCGTCCAGCACCGCCTGAATGGCCTTCTGCCACCGCTCGGCAAGCGCGGTCAGGTCGCCCGCCTGCCCGGTCAGGGCGTCTGCGTACTTCTTTTCCAGTGCGGCCAGCTCGTCGAGGATCTCCTGCCGCGCGAGCTTCAGCGCATCCTGCGCCGCCTGATCCGGATCCGGCGCGGTGTCACCCTCGGCAAAGCCCTTGACCAGCTCGGTCAGCACCTTGCGCGCTTCGGCATAGAGACGCTCGACCTCTTCGACCGTCTTTGCGCCATCCAGCTTCAGCCTCCAGCCCTCGTAGGTGCGCAGGAGCGCCGCCGCATCCTCCTGAGAATACTTCTTTCCGTAGATAAATTCGTTGTAAAGGCCATTCGCCGCCTTGATGGGGTAGGTCTCGACCTCCTTGAGCTTGCCGTCGATGTTCTCGCTGCCCAGATAGGTCTGGCGGACGTCCGTCACGTCGGAGAGCTTCTTCGCCGCATCCAGCGCGGCGTCGGCCTCGGCCAGAAGCCCGTCGATCGTCTTTTTATTCTCGGCATCGTAGAGATTGCCGTCCACGAAGGCGTGCATCTCCTCGCGCAGCGCGGCCTTGGCAGCCGCCAGCTCCGTGGGAACCTCGGCGAGGGTCTTTTCCGCTTCTTCCAGCGCGGCGTCGATCTCCTCGGCGGTGGTGCACAGCTCGACCTTGCGGACGCACTGCATGACGGTGTCATTGTAGAGCTTGGTCTGCGTGCCGTAGATCTTGTAGTTTTCATCGCGGTCGCTGACGCGGATCAGTTTACCCAGAAGGGTACGCGTTGCGGTGAGCTTCTCCCACATACCGCCCTTGACATTGACCGTCGGGGTGATCTCGCCCACGCGCATGGTGTCGGTGCCGTTCGTGCCGGTCGCCGCGGCATAGCCCCAGAGGGTGTTGTCCGCACTGCTGCTCTGGGCGTGCTGCACGTCGCCCGCGCGCCAGTTGCCGACAAGCGCGCCGGTCATCGGCGCAGTCGCGGAATACTCATAGGCGGCGTTATACTGGTTGCGGTTGGTCTCGCCGTAGATCGTGCCCGCGTTGTAGGCGTATTGCAGGCAGAACGTGGTCTTCTCGTCGGCGTAGCCGACGATGCCGCCGGTGCCGCAGGTATCGGGATTAGACGCCGACGCGCCATACACATCGCCGTAGTTGGTCACATAGTCAAGCTGCGCATTGCTGTCCTGAATGACATAGCCGAGAATACCGCCGACCCTGAGCTCGCCGCGCACCTCCGCGTAGTTGACGCTTTCGCGCACCTTGGCGATGCCGGAGATCAGGCCGACGATGCCGCCCATACTGCTGCCTTTGCCGCCAAGATAACTCAGCTCGTAGCCGCGCAGCCGCATATGGTTCTCGCAGTAGCGGATCAGGCAGCCATCGCTGGGCTCACTGGCCCCGGCTGCGCCGGCGATGCCGCCGATGGAATTGACTATATTGCCGCTGTATTTGCTGTCATCCGTCGTCAGGAAAAGGCCGTAGGTGCGGCAGTTTTCGATGGAGCCGCCGGTCATGCAGCCCGCAATGCCGCCGATGGCGGAAATGCCCTTCCAGCTGCCGAGGAAGGCGGAAACCTCGCAGTTGTAGATCTCACCCGCATTGGAGCCCGCGATGAGGCCGGAGCCGGCAGACTGCACGGCGCGGATGCGCCCGGCCGCCTTCACGTTTTTCACCGTGCCATAGACGCTGCGGTTGGAATTGCTTTGGCCGATATAGCCGAACAGGCCCTGAATGGTGTTGCTCTCGTCGGTGCTCCAGATGCCATGGATGATGTGGTTCTGGCCGTCGAAGGTGCCCATGTAGGGCTTATTCTTTGTGCCAATGGAGGTCCACTCCTGACGGTTCAGGTCAATGTCTGCCGTCAGAACGGCGCAGGCCGAGGTGCTGCCGCCGTTGACCTTTTCGGCAAACCATGCCAGCTCTGCACCCGTGCCGATCCGGTAGGGGTCAGCCTGCGTGCCGCTGCCCGCGGGCTTGGCCTTCGCCGTGCCGTCCCACTTGTCCGCCACGCCGGAGTCAATCGCCGGTACGCTGTAGCTTCCGCGCACGGCAAGGAGCTTGGCATTCCACTCCGCCTTGGCCGCGTCCAGCGCCGCCTGCGTGCGGGTGGCTTCCAGCGCGGCAAGGCCGTCTGTCAGCGTCTGCTCCAGTGTCTTTGCCATCGTTTCCAACTGCTCAGAGGCTTCCCTCGTCCCCGGCAGCTCATGCCAGACGGCCGAGAGCATCCCGCGGTCGGTATCGAGCGCGTAGAGCTGCTTTGTGTAGGTCGTGTAGATATTCTGCTGGGCCGTGAGCTTCTTGCCCGCAAACTCCTTCTCGGCTCTGACGGTAAGGACCGCGGCCATGTTCTTCAGCGCGGTATCGCCGATCTCGGTCAGCCGGGCCGCCTGACGTTCGCCGTCGGCAGTGATGGCCTCCGGCTCCATGCTCTCCCAGCCCTCCGGCTCGACAAAGCCGACTTTCAGTTCCTTCTTGGCGGTATTATAGTACGCCGTCAGAAACTCCCAGTTCTCGTCGCTGTAGTGGTAGTAGCCGTTCTGATAGTCGCTGCCATAGTCACGATTCTGGCGGTAGGTATAGGTGTTGTAGCCGACATATTTCGTGCCGTCGATGGTCTTGCCGTTGTTCAGCGCGTCCAGTGCGGCAGCCCTTGCTTCGTCAAAGGCTTTTTTGGCCGAAACCAGCGCCTTTTCCTGCGGCGTATCCTGGGAAGCCGGCTTTTCCAGTTCCCATGCCAGTACCGGCCAGCCGTCGCCCATTTCGTCAGAGACCGTGTAGTAGGAGTCATCCCCGTTCAGATACGCCACGGCATCCTCGACGCTGTTGGAATAGTCCCACGCGCGGCAGATCTGCTGACCATCGCCGCAATCATAGGGATTCAGACGGTATTCTCCCTCGATTGCCTCGGAGTAGGTCATGTTGTGCGCCAGATCGCTGCCGGTCCCAGAAGCACTGCCGAAGAAATCACCCGCAGCATAGTCGGAGGTAATCGCGGCGGTGCGCTGGGCCCATTGGGGATTCAGGTAATCGTTATCATCCGTGGAGGCAGAAGTATAACAACCGACGATTGTGGGCGTACCATAGCTAAGGCCGATCAGGCCGCCTGCGTAACCGAAGCCGTCCCCCCCGGACGCATGAATGGCAGCAGAGTTGTAGCAATATTCCAGCATGATATCAAAGTCTGCCCAGCCAACAATACCGCCGTAGCCGTTTGTATTTTCTTCATAGGTGCCGGTGATCTCGCCGTGGTTGGCGCAGGCAATGATCTCGTTGTCCGTATCGTAGACATAGCCCACAATGCCGCCCACGCCATTGGAGGCATCGCCAATGGAAAACGCCACATTGGAGCTGCAGTTTTCGATCCGGTTCCCTCCGCCAATCGCAGCCGCAATGCCGCCATAGCAGAGGCCCCAGTCTCCGCTGTCCTCCTCGGCCGTGACCTTTCCCTCCACACGGACATTTTTGACGGTTGCCTGTTCCAGCGTATCAAAAAGGCCCACATAGCTATGCGTCCAATCGGCATTGACGGTGATGTCCAGCGTCACGGTATATCCGTGACCATCAAAAGTGCCGCTGTACGGCTTATCCCTAAGGCCGCCGATGGCAGCCCAGTCATACCCCGTCAGGTCGATGCTGCTCAGAAGCTCGCCGCAGATGGAGGTGTTCCCCTCGTCAACCAGCGCGCCAAAGGCCATCAGGTCTTCGGCGTCTCTGATCTGGTAAGGGCTGTCCTTGGTTCCCTCGCCCTCGAGCGTGCCGCCCGTGGCAAAGGCCGTCGCCGGGAGCGTGCCGAGAATCAGCACAAGCGCAAGAAACAGCGCAATTCCTCTTTTCATGATGATTCACCTCATATTTTATGCTATATAACAAGGGGCAGGCGCCCCGCTGACAAGTAAGACGGCTCCCGATACGAAAAAACTCCGCACAACACCCAGCCGTGCGGAGTTGCTCCGTTTCATAAAACCGCAGCTTCCCGGTATGGGCAGGAACCGACGCGCGACCCGACGTATCTGACTTATCCGGTTTTCCCGGCATCACAGTGACCCGCTCGCGGGGCTTCTCACCCCATTCCGTCTCCGGCGAAAGCCGGGAGGCAGCGCGTTTTATATATTTCATCAAATAATCAAACCAATTATACCGGCTTCTGCAAATAAATGCAAGACAGTTTTCCGTCTTTTTCCTGTTCTTCTGCAAACTCTTTCAAAACCCGCGCGGGCTTCCTCATCCCAGTTCCTTTAAAAACTCCCGGATCGCCCGGACGAAGGCGTCCGCCCTCAGCACGGTGGATAAATGGCCGCCGGAAATATAGGTGATTTTCGGACTATGCATCAGGCGAACGAGATCCTGCTGCATTTTCCCGGAGAAAAAGTCCTGGTCGGGCAGGATGAGCAGGATTCTGCCTCCCAGCGCCGCAAAATCCGCCTCCGTCACCGGCGTCTGGTTCATCACATCCGCCAGCAGACCGGAGATATGCACATCCTTCTCCTGCTTGTAATCCTTGAAGATGGTTTCGAACATAAGCAAAAGCGATTTGATCGTCGGATCTTCCGTTGTTGTTCAGATCGTAAAGATCCGCCGTTTTCCCTTCCTTTCCCTGATATTCGTCCAGTCCCTCCAGTACGGTCTTTCCGTTTTCTTCGATTTTCCGATCCTGAGTGACAATATGCTGAAGCGGCTGCGGGCGCGCGTTGGACAGGTCGATCTTCCACGGATAGGGGTTTGTCTTATAGATGCCGACATCATAGATATCCCCCTTGTAGGCCACCTTGCCAAAGGAACCCCGGCCGACGGGGTCGTCGGTCACCCGGAAGCGAATATCATCCTCCGCACTCGGGCGCGTTTCGCCCTCGGAGGCATTGCTCGGGACCGCCGAGAGACGGACGGTATTGGTCAGATTCACGCTTGCGTTTCCGTCGCTGTCGGTCGCAAAGCGCAGGCCGGGGAAGCGCAGATGCAGCGCATCGTTGTAGATCTGCACCAGAACATCTTCGCAGTTCGCCCCGGTATAGGTTTTGGAAACCGTCATACCGTCGTCCGCGAGCGTCCGGCCGGGATTCTCCTCCGCGTCAAAGACCGCCGTGCGGGTGGCTCCGTCCTTGTCGGTATACTGCGGCAGAATATCCGTCAGCGTCACCTCGGAGGCGTCGCGATAGCCGTCCTGACTGCCGCCCGACGCGGTCTTTCCGTTGACGACGAAGGCAAAATCCACATAGTACGATCATCCAGATAGGGGTTTCCGTTCTCCTCCAGCGGCGTGACAACCGCCTCTGCGCCATCATTGGAAAACGCAGAGATCCGGTTGGAGTTGACAAATTTCACGATTTTCCAGTCGTTGTACAGCGGCTTGTAGATATTGGGGGCGGTCACCGTTTCCTGCTCCGCAGAAAAAGTCGCCGCTTCGGGGAAACAGGCTTCCATATGCGTGTGCTCCGCCTTGCCGCAGGCCACGACCCACGTGCCATAGCAGCGCGCGTTGTGTTCGTGTGCCTCGGTGCAGGTCAGCGTTTCCTGCGCGCCGTCCTCCACCTGCGTGTAGCAGGCATCGGTGTGGGTATGCTCCGCAAAGCCACACTGCGGCTGCATGGTGCTGGCAGGAAGGGTCAGCGCGGAAACGGTGCCAAACAGCAGCACCACCGCCAGACAGAGCAGCCCCGGAAGCCAGCGCCGGGCTCTCCGGTAAGTTTTATGTATTTTCTTGCGTTCCAAATCATATCCGCTTCACCCCCGTGTGCAGAATCGGATCGAATATTACAGTCTCAATGAAACGTTTTCATTGTAAAAATCAGGATAAATTCCTATTCATTTATAGTATTACACTGATTTGAAAACGCAACCAATCGTGTGAAAAACAGATACAATTTTCATAAAATTTACAAAAATAACCCACCCTTCACAGATTTTCCCATGAAACCGGCACTCCGCCGCAGAACGTGACGCGGTAGCCGCCGCCGGGCGCGGGGGTGTGATCATAGCGCGTCCCTCCGCCGTTCGGACTTTGCCACTCGTAGCGGTTTTTCCCCTCGGGGAAAAGGTGCGCCATGATCGCCGCGATCACGCCGCCGTGCGTCACGCAGACGCAGTCCTCGTCCTGCGCCACGAGCGGCGCGACCGCCGCAAGGCTCCTTGCGCGCACCTCGTCCGCCGACTCCCCGTTCGGGCAGCGGTTGTGCTCCACGTCCGCGATCCACGCCTGATAGGCAGGCTCGTTCTTCAGCTCCTCGTAGCCGTGCAGCTCAAAGTCGCCGAAGTTCATCTCGCGCAGGCCGGGCAGCGCCGTGTGCGGCACGGAGCCGTAGAGCGCCTCGAGCGTCTGCTCCGTGCGCAGCATCCCGCTGGTATAGTAGTGCGCGGCGGCGGGATAGTGCTTTTCGCGCAGCGCGCGGACGGATTCCGGCAGCAGC
>OHHU01000101.1_pt1 | contig 54924 bp, 40 predicted proteins | sample 1568151 | NCBI WGS metagenome assembly OHHU01 (sample SAMEA3879572, study PRJEB24766) | human gut metagenome | biome: human-associated habitat; feature: feces | place: USA | collected 1985/1987 | reverse complement strand
TATTTTTCCATCACTAATTCAGACATTAAAAATCATAGAAGTATGGTAAAGAACAAATTTAATAGAGCTATACACAACGAACCTCCTGTGTACATATGGAAAAACAGATTGACTGTGATTACACATTTCTTGTGCAAAAAAGGAATATCTATAAACAATAATAATAAACATAAAGCTATTAATACAGACATTAATAGATATTACCGAAGAATACAATTACTAAAATTGAAGAAGTAAGAAAGGTCTATTAAAAAAAATGCGTAGTTAAGTCATTATTTACCTCAATAGCCTTATAAACGTTTACCTGCTGAAATACACAGCTACAATAGTCTGTTGGTGAACGCTTTGTACCTACTTCCTTATGAATTACATGCCCTTTTACTTGTTATTACATAGCTTTTTCTTTGGATTCAGATCCTTTCTCCTTTGTTTTAGAATGCTGCATTTGGATGTGCGTACAGTTGTAGTGCACGTGCTTCACTATTGTAAAGCATGTGTATCACTACTGTGAGTCACGATGTTCACAACCGTGGTCATATCTAAAATACTCTATGTCAACAGAGTATACATGCGTAGTTTGCGCAATGGACATAAGGGATTGACACTTACAATCCCTGCTTTGGATGGACAAAAGTAGGTGGAAAAACGCCTGAAATGAAAGGGGGTAAAAACGAATAGTGCAGGCAAAAAAGAGAGATAACAAAAAGATAATCAAAGATATATCTCTGACACAGGTAGAGTGTAGGTAAATTTGCCTACACTCTACCTACACTTACCTACACTCCACTCTATTACCGATGAACAGGACGATGCAGAAGGTGAGTGTAAGCGTGTAGGTAAAATAGTGCATAAACTCAATGTATAGGTTGAAGCCAAATAATATGTTTTTCGGCTACAGAGATATCTTTTATTCTTTTTTCGTATCTTTGACCCTCATTATTCAAAAACAACTCAACATGATACAGTTATTCCATCGCATGATTTCCACCGCCCTCGGCATTTCCGAGAAGCAAATCGGCCATACACTCGATTTATTGGAAGACGGAGCTACCATTCCCTTCATCAGTCGCTACCGCAAAGAAGCTACCGGCGGACTGGATGAAGTGCAAATTGAAGCCATCAAAACACACTATGAGAAGCTGAACGAAACAGCCAAACGGAAAGAGACCATCATCAACACCATCAACGAGCAGGGGAAAATGACTCCCGAACTGCAAAAACGTATTGATGAAACATGGGACAGCACCGTTCTTGAAGACATCTACCTACCTTATAAACCCAAACGCCGCACACGTGCGGAAGTAGCCCGCCAGAAAGGACTGGAACCACTGGCGACATTGCTGATGCTGCAACGGGAACCCAACCCCGAGAAACGTGCGGAAGCATACGTCAAAGGAGAAGTGAAAGATGCCGAAGACGCACTGAAAGGGGCACGGGACATCATTGCCGAACAGGTCAGTGAAGACGAACAGGCACGCAACACCGTGCGTTTTGCCTTCTCCCGGCAAGCCGTCATCACCGCCAAAGTAGTGAAAGGAAAAGAAACCGAAGCAGATAAATACCGGGATTATTTCGAATTCAGTAAACCACTGAAGAAATGTACCTCGCACCAGTTGCTCGCCATCCGTCGTGCCGAAGCCGAAGGTCTGCTGAAAGTCAGCATAAGTCCTGATGACGAGGAATGTGTAGAGCGTCTGGAACGCCGCTTTGTCCGTAGCAACAACGCTTGCGGAGAACAAGTGGCGGAGGCCGTACAGGATGCCTACAAACGCCTGTTGAAATCGTCCATCGAAACTGAGTTTGCCGCACAAAGCAAGGAGCAGGCCGATGAAGAAGCCATCCGGGTCTTCGTCCAGAACCTGCGCCAGCTATTGCTCGCTTCCCCGCTGGGACAAAAACGGGTAATGGGCATTGATCCGGGCTTCCGTACAGGCTGTAAGGTAATATGCCTGGACGCACAAGGCAATCTGCTCCACAATGAGAACATCTATCCGCATGCTCCGGTGCACAAAACCGCAGAGGCTGTATCCAAAATACAAAAAATGGTGGAAGCTTATCAGATAGAAGCCATCGCCGTAGGCAACGGAACCGCAAGTCGTGAAACCGAGGATTTTCTGAAACATCAAACTTTCAGACAGGATATTCAGGTATTTGTGGTGAGCGAACAGGGCGCCTCTATCTATTCCGCATCCAAAATTGCCCGGGATGAGTTCCCTGAATACGACGTCACGGTACGTGGAGCCGTATCTATTGCCCGCCGCCTGATGGACCCATTGGCGGAATTAGTGAAAATAGATCCGAAGTCCATTGGCGTGGGACAATACCAGCATGATGTGGATCAGACGAAATTAAAAAAATCACTGGATCTGACCGTAGAAAGCTGCGTAAATCTGGTTGGTGTAAATCTGAATACGGCAAGTAGCCACCTGCTGACGTATATTTCCGGTCTAGGCCCTCAGCTGGCACAAAACATCGTGAACTATCGTGCGGAAAACGGTGCATTTACCTCCCGCAAGCAACTGATGAAAGTACCGCGTATGGGAGCCAAAGCATTTGAACAATGCGCCGGTTTCCTTCGTATTCCACAGGCTGAAAACCCCTTGGATAATACGGCCGTACACCCTGAGAGTTATTGCATCGTAGAGCAGATGGCAAAAGACCTGGGATGCGGCGTAGCAGAACTTATCGCCAGCAAGGAGCTCCGCCTGAAAATAAAACCGGAGAAATACCTCACTCCTACCGTGGGTATGCCGACATTAAAAGATATTCTGCAAGAATTGGAAAAACCCGGACGCGACCCGAGAGGTCCGATAAAGATTTTCGAGTTCGACAAGAATGTACGCACCATCAACGACCTGCGCGAAGGTATGGAACTCCCCGGTATCGTAGGCAATATCACCAACTTTGGCGCATTCGTCGACATAGGTATCAAAGAGAATGGTCTGATCCATCTTTCGCAGCTGGCCGACCGTTTCGTTTCAGACCCGAATGAGATTGTCTCTATTCACCAGCATGTCCGGGTCAGGGTGCTGAGTGTGGATATGGACCGCAAGCGGATTGCCTTGAAGCTGATTTCAGAATAATCGCAATAGCAATAATCATCAACGCGGTGCACAGGACAGAACCTTCGAAACCGAATGCACCGCCGTTGATGATATTCTCTTCCGGTAATTCTAAAGACAATAAAGTACCGCCTAATCGTCCTCCGCTTACTTCGAAACCAAGAATCGGACCTTGCAGCCAATTCCAGAAAAGATGAAAAGCGATAGGAAACCATAAATTACGCGTATATATGTAGGTAGAACCTATTAAAATCCCTGCCAACAATATATTCAGAAAAGCGATCAGAGAAAAGTTGGGATTAAAAATATGCATCAGGGAAAACAATGCAGACGAAAGAAACAATGCCACAAAACGATTGACACCTGCGGTCAGCAAATGCCCCAGGACAAAACCGCGAAAGGCAATCTCTTCTGCAAGAGCAACCAGCAACATTAATATCCAAGACAGCAGAAAATCGTATGCGCTAAAGTGTACGGCAGCAATTTCAACCTCTCCCAGCCCATATAATATTCCAAATCCGACAGCATAGATAGCCAAGGCAACGAATGTACCCCAGAAGATATCTTTAGCCCGCCCTTTCAGGGATAAGCCCAAGTCTGTAATCGGAAGGTGGTCCCAATTCTTCAGCAGAACCCAGGCCGCCAGGAAAGTTCCCGCCAGAAAACTACTTTGCATGACAACTTCTTTCAAAATTCCATCTATCTTAAAAAAAGAGACCGCTTTGATGCAAACAGCTCCCAATACTCCGGCAAATCCCAGCATCAAAAGTATATAAACGATAATTTTTGCTGCAACAACCAGATAAATGCCAAGTTTCGACTCTTGCGGGGTAATATTTATATTCTCGTTCATTGATTCCATATCCTTAGTTTCTATCCTGCTTAATTCCTCTAACTTCTGCGTATGAATTATGTAGGCTATATGTTAATACCCCGGCAAAAATACCTATAAAATTAAAAATAGAAAGCAAATTCCTACAAAAAGCGTATATTTGTCTAAACATATCTATTACTGTCATGAAACTAAAACGAACATTAGCCACTATAATGCTGGCTGCATGTACTTACGCTGCATTTGCACAAAATGCAGGCACACCAGCCAATAATAAAACTTTTTTTGTAGCCAAGCCCGGCACTCTGGTATCCATGCTCACTGAGGATGAAGCCAACAGCGTCACCCATCTTACATTGACCGGAAAACTAAATGCCATTGACTTCAAACATCTGCGCGATGAATTCAAGAATCTGAAAGTGCTGGATATCTCCAACGCATCCATCAGTACATACGCAGGTAAAAGCGGCACTTACCCCGACCGTTTCTATATTTATCCGCCCAACTGTGTACCGGCTTATGCATTCTGCCAGCAGACCAGCGACAGTACTTTCACCGGAAAAGCAACTCTCCAGAAAATTATTCTTTCAGAGAAAATCAAGAACATAGAAGACGCGGCCTTCAAGGGTTGCGAAAATCTGAAAATATGCCAGTTGAGAAAGAAGACTGCTCCCAACCTATTACCGGCCGCTTTGGCAGATAGCATAACGGCCATTTTCGTTCCGTTGGGTAGCAGCGACTCCTACCGTGGCAAGAAGCATTGGGAAACCTTTGCCGTGATAGAGGGAGAACCTGTAGAGGCTTTCGTACAAGTAGGCTTAATGGGAAGTCTTGCCAGTGAATTAGTGGCTGCGGGCTTGCAACCGAAAGATGTGAATTTCCTGACCGTAGAAGGAAAACTGGACGAAGCTGACTTCACCGTAATACGTGATTATATGCCCAATCTTGTGGCTGTTGATCTGAGCAAAAGTAACACTACGGTTATTCCCGAATATACTTTTACCCAGAAAAAATATCTGTTGCGCATCCAGCTTCCCAAAGGTTTGAAAAGTATCGGACAACGTGCATTCAGTGGATGCGGTCGCTTGTGCGGTACGCTTGAATTGCCAGCCGGAGTGACTGCCATCGAATATGGTGCATTTATGGGATGTGACAACCTGCGTTATGTAGTAGCTACAGGAAACAAGATTACGACTTTGGGGGATAGCCTGTTCGGAGAGGACGGGAGGAATAAGCTGATTTATAAGTGACAAGCGATAAGCTACGAGCTACAAGCTACAAGTACCTTTCGGCATAATAGCGCAGCAACTCGTAGCTTGTAGCTCGTAGCTTAACTGTACATCTTAGCTCTTAATTCCTTAATATGGTCAGAAGTGATGTATTCGTCATATTCCATCATCTTATCAATAATACCGTTCGGAGTCAGCTCGATAATACGGTTGGCAACGGTCTGTATGAACTCGTGGTCATGAGAAGAGAACAGGATATTACCTCTATACGTCTTCAAGTTATTATTGAATGCCTGGATGGACTCCAAATCAAGATGATTGGTAGGAGTATCTAAAATCAGACAGTTGGCATTGCGCAACTGCATACGGGCAATCATACAACGCATCTTTTCACCTCCCGACAGCACACTTGCTTTCTTCAAAACCTCTTCACCGGAGAACAGCATACGACCCAGGAAACTCTTCATATAAACTTCATTTCCTTCACCAAACTGGCTCAACCAGTCCACCAGATTCAGATCCGTATTGAAATATTGAGTATTATCCAGCGGCAAGTATGCCGTAGTAATAGTGACACCCCAACTGAAAGTTCCTGCATCCGGCTTCATTTCTTCATTTATAATCTCGAACAATGAAGTCATGGCACGGGGATCGCGGGAAAGGAATACCACCTTATCCCCTTTCTCTATATTGAAGTTTACATCGCGGAAAAGCACAGTGCCGTCTTCCAAAGTCTTGGTCAGTCCGGAAACTTCCAGAATCTGGTTACCCGGTTCGCGCTCGGGAGTAAAGATAATGCCCGGATACTTACGCGAAGAAGGCTTGATTTCTTCCACATTCAGTTTCTCCAACATCTTCTTACGGCTGGTAGTCTGCTTGCTCTTCGCCACATTGGCACTGAAACGGCGAATAAATTCTTCCAACTCTTTCTTCTTCTCTTCTGCCTTAGCCTTCTGGTTCTGTTGCTGACGCAGAGCTAACTGGCTTGATTCATACCAGAAACTATAGTTACCGGCAAACAGGTTAATCTTACCATAGTCAATGTCTACCGTGTGCGTACAGACAGAGTCGAGGAAGTGACGGTCGTGACTCACAACCAACACCGTATGTTCAAAATTAGCCAGATAATCTTCCAGCCACATCACGGTTTCCATATCCAGGTCATTGGTAGGCTCATCCAGCAACAAGTTATCCGGATTACCGAACAAAGCCTGTGCCAGCATCACACGTACCTTCTCCTTACCGCTGAGGTCACCCATCAGCACATAATGCTTATCTTCTTTAATACCCAGACCGCTCAACAAAGCCGCCGCATCGCTTTCTGCATTCCAGCCGTCCAGTTCCGCAAATCTTTCTTCCAATTCGGAAACCTTCAAACCGTCCTCATCCGTGAAATCTTCTTTGGCATAAAGCACTTCGCGCTGCTTCATGATATCCCACAAAACAGTATGCCCCATCATCACGGTATCCATTACCGTAAGTGCATCCCACTTAAAGTGGTCCTGGCTTAATACCGAAAGGCGTTCGCCCGGACCTAACATAATAGAACCGGTCGTAGGATCCAAATCACCGGATATAGCACGCAGGAAAGTAGATTTTCCGGCACCGTTGGCACCGATAATACCATAGCAGTTTCCACTTGTAAACTTCAAGTTTACATCATTAAATAACACCCTTTTTCCAAACTGTACGGAAACATTAGAGACTGTAATCATTGATTTATTTACTATTTATCGATTTACAATTTATACGAATGAGTCGCTTTTTTATTCACCACAGGGTGCAAAGATAGGCATTTTTCCATGAATACTCGTAGAAATGCGCTGTCAATCTGACATAAAAGTATTACCTTTGCGGCGTTTTAGACAAATGCTGCCTATTTGGCAAAGTTTTTGTTAGTAGAGCGATATACTAACTTAAACCCTTGACAGCAATGAAAACAAATCCTTTTTACAAGTATAATAAGAATAGAAATATGGACCCGAAAGAAAAAGAAAACATCAACGAAGAAGAGTTAATGTCCGAAGCTACGCAGGATGAAGCCGCGGAAAATGAAGAAATTCAAGAGGAGGACGCACAGGACAGTGCAGCTCCGGCAGAAGAGGAAAAGCTTGCCCAGGAACTGGAAGAAGCAAACAAAGTGATAGAAGAGCAGAAAGATAAATATCTGCGCCTCTCCGCCGAGTTTGACAACTACCGCAAACGTACCATGAAGGAAAAGGCCGAGCTGATTCTGAACGGTGCCGAAAAAACCATCAGCAGCATTCTTCCTATTGTAGACGACTTCGAACGCGCTCTGAAAAACATGGAAACTGCCACAGACGTAGCAGCCGTGAAAGAAGGAGTGGAATTGATTTATAATAAGTTCATGACAGTATTGGGTCAAAACGGTGTCAAAGTAATCGAAACCAAAGAACAGCCGCTTGACACAGACTACCACGAAGCCATTGCCGTAATCCCGGCTCCCGACGAAGCTTTGAAAGGTAAAATTCTGGACTGCGTACAAACCGGTTACACGCTAAACGACAAAGTAATCCGCCATGCCAAAGTGGTGGTAGGAGAATAACATAATATATATGGAAAAAAGAGATTACTACGAAGTACTGGAAGTCGAAAAGACAGCATCGGTAGAAGAAATTAAGAAAGCCTACCGCAAAAAAGCCATTCAATATCATCCTGACAAGAACCCGGGTGACAAAGTGGCGGAAGAAAAATTCAAAGAAGCGGCAGAAGCCTACGATGTACTAAGCAATGCGGACAAGCGTGCCCGTTATGACCAGTTCGGTCATGCCGGAATGAGTGGCGCTGCCGGAAACGGTGGACCGTTCGGCGGTTTCAGCGAGGGCATGTCTATGGATGATATCTTCTCTATGTTCGGAGATATTTTCGGTGGACGTGGCGGTGGCTTCGGAGGCGGATTCAGTGGTTTCGGAGGCGGATTCGGCGGTGGAAGTTCACAACGCCCGCGTTTCCGTGGTTCGGATTTGCGCGTAAAAGTAAAACTGAATCTGAAAGAGATTTCTACCGGAGTAGAAAAGAAATTCAAACTGAAAAAGTACGTTGCATGTGATCACTGTCACGGTTCAGGGGCTGAGGGTAACGGTGGTTCGGAAACCTGCTCAACCTGTAAAGGTAGCGGTACGGTAATCCGTAACCAACAGACAATTCTTGGCACGATGCAGACACGTGCCACCTGTCCGACTTGTGGCGGTGAAGGTAAAATCATCAAGAATAAGTGTAAGGTATGTGCCGGAGAAGGTATCGTTTACGGCGAAGAAGTGGTAAGCGTAAATATTCCTAAAGGCGTAATGGAAGGCATGCAGCTTTCTATGGGCGGCAAAGGAAATGCCGGAAAGCACAACGGCGTTCCAGGCGACTTGCTGATTCTTGTAGAAGAGGAACAAGACAAAGAACTGATTCGCGACGAAAATGACTTGATTTACAACCTGCTTCTCAGCTTCCCGACAGCCGCTTTAGGTGGTGCGGTAGAAATACCAACCATTGACGGAAAGGTGAAAGTAAAGATCGAATCGGGTACACAGCCGGGCAAAGTGCTCCGCCTACGCGGAAAAGGTCTGCCAAGTGTAAACGGATACGGTACGGGAGATTTATTGGTAAATGTCAGCGTATATGTACCGGAAACGCTTAACAAAGACGAGAAAAAAGCACTTGAAGAAATGGAAAGCTCGGATAACTTCAAGCCCAATACTTCGATTAAGGAAAAGATTTTCAAGAAGTTCAAGAGTTTGTTTGACTAAACTGACGAATCAGTTACGAGCTACGGGCTACAAGCTACAAGTGCCTTTCGGTACCACAGCGCAGCAACTCGTAGCTTGTAACTTGTAGCTTGTAACTAATTAATAATCATTTAATAAAAGAAAAGTATGAAGAAATCAACTATTATCATTCTTGTTGTTTTAGCTCTCCTCGTCATTTGGGGTGTCACTGGTTATAACGGACTGGTAACTATGGATGAAAACGTAAGCGGACAATGGTCAAACGTTGAAACACAATATCAACGCCGTGCCGACTTGATTCCGAATCTGGTTAGTACGGTAAAAGGATACGCTTCTCATGAAAAAGAAACTCTGGAAGGTGTGGTAGAGGCCCGTAGTCAGGCTACTCAAATTAAAGTAGAGGCTAATGATCTGACTCCGGAAAAGCTGGCTGAATACCAGAAAGCTCAAGGTGCGGTAACTTCTGCATTGGGTAAGTTGCTTGCCATTACTGAGAATTACCCCGACCTGAAAGCAAACCAGAATTTCCTGGAACTGCAGGCTCAATTGGAAGGTACTGAAAACCGTATCAACGTGGCACGTACCAACTTCAACAATGCAGCAAAGAACTTCAATACTGCCATCCGCCGCTTCCCGAAGAACATTCTTGCAAGTCTGTTCGGTTTCGAAAAGCGTGCTTACTTTGAAGCTTCCGAAGGAGCTGAAACAGCATCGCAGGTACAGTTCTAAATAAGTATATTTCCACCGTAACAAACGGTTCTATAAAAAACAAACACCCCTTCCACCCATCGGAAACTCCGATCTATTCGAGTTTCCAGGGTGGAAGGGGTACTTTCATTTTTTAAGATTACTATTGCAAATCCGTTATTGCCTCTTTCAGTTCTTTTATCCCGCTCCAGGCTTTGAGAAACAAACGGATTCCTATCAGCACCCCTACGACAAGCCCGGTCCAGGCACCTATCAATATATAACGATCACCCATTTGGGACATATCCCATATCATACTTACCAGTAAAGGTACGGCACACAACACACTCACAGCTATCCCCACTTTGAAAGACATCCGGAAACGACTTTCTGCCAGACACACTTCACGTACAGTCATCTTCAGGCAATCAATCTTCCTTAGTAGCAACATCCACGTAAGTTGCCGGGCGAGTATCACAACTACAAACAGAAACAACAATACCCACGTCAGTACGCTGAAATCATACACCTGATTGCGCACCAAAAGCCAAGCCATGAGAGGCAAACAGAGAATCAAAACCGTAAATCGACGCAATACACGATCCTGTACCTGCTTTACTTTACTGACCACCTTATTATTCAGTTGCTGGCGCTGCTCCATTTCCAGGTGCCCGAGCCTTTCTTCCATTATATTCCAATTTTGTTTCAATTCTTCCAGTTCCATAATCTGTTTTATTTTAGCTATTCGCTTGTTTTGTAAGTTTATCCTTAATTCGTTTCAATTTTGAAGCTACGGTGTTGCGCGGCACGCCAACAATTTCCGCAATCTCCTCATAAGAATTTTCATCCAGCCACAGCAAGATGACGGCGCGTTCAAACTTGTCCAGTCCCGCAATGAGGCGATACATCTCTTTCAAGCGTCTGGTCGTTTCACTATCCTCTGCTTCCAAGCCGTAGAGGGAATCCAAGGAAGTATGTTCGCCCCGGCGTTGCTGCTGGCGGTAGAAGGATATACAGGTATTCAATCCCACGCGGTAAATCCACGAAGAAAGTTTACCCTTTCCTTCATAACCCTCGAAGCCTTTCCAAAGGTTTATTACTACATCTTGGTAGAGATCTTTAAAATTATCCCCATCCGTTGCATACATGTAGCAGATTTTATAGATCACTCGCTTGTATTCCTCGATGAGGGAAGTGAACTGTTTTTCCTTATTATTTTGTTCCATCTTAAGATAGTCTTTTATACATAAGACGCCCGGTTAGGGAATTAGTTGCAAGAGGAAAGAAAAAAGTGAGTTAAAGCTGTTCACGCTCGAAGTACATCTGCCATCTTTTGCCACCACATTGGCAAAGTTGTGCCATCGCGTTGGCAAAGTCTTGCCACCGTATTGGCAAAAGCTTGCCACCGCATTGGCAAAAGCTTGCCAGTACGATGGCAAAACATTGGCAATATAATAGCAACAATTACTTCACTTAAAGATCACTGTTCAGTAAGGTTAACGATAAAGATTTATAGTTCATTTCTATCTCACTCTATGCATACTTTTTCAAAAAAACTTGTATCTTTGTTGCGTATTTCTTTCGTTGGGAAAGAAATATATTTTGCGATTTGGAGATATCATTTTATTATTCGTCTTCCTAAAAGTCTGGTAAATTTTTACAAGCACGGATAATAAGTGAAGGTCTCCACGTCTGGGTTGCGTATAACTTTGTTATATACACTCTGGCGTGGGGCTATTACTTATTATTTGCTTGATAGGTTTACCAGAGCCTTTGGGAAGGAATAATAATACTAATAGTTCCCACGTCTCTTTTTTACATTAGAGAAGTAGGAACACACGACTAACCCTTTAAAACTTATAACACGATGGATGAACTTCTTACCTGCTCCTGCCAGATGAAAACCGACTTAGAAAACTCAGCCGACGTATTCGCCTTTTTCAAAGAAAACTATCCCTTATCCTGTATTACGGATAAGCAGAATACACTTTCAAAAGAAGAATTGCGTTGCGCTTGTTGCCTGATGGGGGGTGCTTTAATAAAAATGTCTCAAAAGAAAACGATTTGGGAGAGATTGAAAGTAAAACAGTAGAATGCAATCTATGATTTACGAGGATTACTTTCTGTTGAATATCAGATCGAGCCCTTGATTTCTATAGAATTCAAAGCGGGTATCGCTGGAGATGAGCGGTAAATGCTCAGTGATGGCATGGGCAATGATTACATGGTCGGAAGGGTCTTTGTGTCCCTGGGCTTCATTCATTTCCATTTTTGCGTAAGTTTTCATGTGCTCCTTCTTTAAAGGGAGTATCTTGACGTAGAAGTCGTTTTCAATGGCGACTACCATCTCTTCTATTGATTTCCACCGCTTGGAGCACAAGCCTTTGTTGCGATAGGCAACTATTAATTCGCGGACAGACTCGGCACTCATATACAACAATGCATCAGGCTCTTCAAGCAATGACAAAACATCGCGATTTAAAGAATCTACGTCAGTGGCCAAATAAACAAAGATGTTTGTATCTATAAGGTATCTCATGCTTAAAGCAAAAATTTAGGATCGTTCACGATAAGACTACCCTTAAGTCTTCTTGCAGCTTCAAGCGTCTTGCTCACAGTTCTTCTCCTACTGCTCCTCTTCTTAGCCACCACCTCAGTCGTAGCTTTTTCTTCTATTTGTTTTTCCTTCTTCTCTTCCATAAAGTTTATTATTAGTTTTTATTCTACAAAGATAGCGCATTTCTTTTAATTGACGGAACAATAACAGTTAAAGAATAAGCAGGTATCTGAAGAATAATCACTATCTTTGCACCATCAATATTGAACAAACTTATTAATCTCATGAGTAACCAAAGATACATGATGCGCGGTGTCAGCGCTTCTAAAGAAGATGTGCACAATGCCATCAAGAACATCGACAAAGGTATTTTCCCGCAGGCTTTCTGCAAAATTATCCCTGACATTTTGGGCGGTGACCCAGAGTATTGCAACATTATGCACGCCGACGGTGCAGGCACGAAGTCCTCATTGGCTTATATGTACTGGAAAGAAACAGGTGATCTTTCTGTTTGGAAAGGTATTGCACAAGATGCACTGATTATGAATATCGACGACCTGCTCTGCGTAGGTGCAGTAGATAATATTCTGGTTTCTTCTACCATCGGACGCAACAAACTCCTTATTCCGGGAGAAGTAATCTCCGCCATCATCAACGGCACGGATGAATTGCTCGCCGAGCTCCGCGAAATGGGTGTAGGCGTATATGCTACAGGCGGTGAAACTGCCGATGTAGGCGATTTGGTACGTACCATCATCGTAGACAGTACCGTAACTTGCCGCATGAAGCGCAGCGATGTGATTGATAATGCCAATATCCGTCCGGGCGATGTAATTGTAGGCTTGGCTTCTTACGGACAGGCTACTTACGAAAAGGAATATAACGGTGGTATGGGCAGCAACGGACTGACCAGCGCCCGTCATGATGTATTCTCCAAATATCTGGCAGAAAAATATCCCGAAAGTTATGACAAGGCAGTGCCCGAAGAACTGGTTTACTCCGGTGGTCTGAAACTGACGGATGCCGTAGAAGACAGCCCGCTGGATGCTGGTAAATTGGTACTCTCCCCTACCCGCACGTATGCACCGGTAGTGAAGAAGTTGCTGGATGCACTTCGCCCTGAAATCCACGGTATGGTACACTGCTCGGGTGGTGCACAGACAAAAGTATTGCACTTTATAGGTGACAATTGCCGCGTGATTAAGGATAATTTGTTCCCTGTTCCTCCTTTGTTCAAAACGATTAAAGAGCAGAGTAATACGGACTGGGCAGAGATGTACAAGGTATTCAATATGGGACACCGCCTTGAAGTATATCTGTCGCCCGAGCATGCCGAGGAAGTAATTGCCATCAGCAAGAGCTTCGGCATCGATGCACAGATTGTTGGACGTATTGAAGAAAGCAACCAGAAAGAACTGATTATCAATAGTGAGTTCGGAGAATTCAAATACTAATTCAATGGCAGACAACAATACCATATTAGAGAAACTCGAAGGGCTTGTTGCCCGCTTCGAAGAAGTATCGACGCTAATTACAGACCCGGCAGTGATTGCCGACCAGAAGCGTTACGTAAAACTCACCAAAGAGTACAAAGAGCTGGGCGACCTGATGGAGGCCCGCAAAGAATATATCCAGGTGCTGAGCGGCATCGAGGAAGCCAAAGAAATCATCTCCAATGAAACAGACCCGGAGATGCGGGAAATGGCACGCGAAGAATTGGATGCCTGTCAGGCACGCCAGCCGGAACTGGAAGAACATATCAAACTCCTCCTCGTACCTGCCGACCCACAGGACAGCAAGAACGCCATCCTCGAAATTCGTGGAGGTACAGGCGGTGACGAAGCCGCTATCTTTGCCGGAGACCTTTTCCGCATGTACACCAAATATTGCGAAACGAAAGGTTGGAGGATGGAAATATCCAGCGTCAACGAAGGCGCAGCAGGCGGATTCAAGGAAATCATTTGCAGCGTTACGGGCGACAATGTGTACGGAACATTGAAATACGAATCGGGCGTACACCGCGTACAGCGTGTTCCGGCTACTGAAACTCAGGGGCGCGTGCATACTTCCGCCGCATCCGTAGCCGTGCTGCCCGAAGCAGAAGAGTTCGATGTAGTGATCAATGAAGGCGAAATCAAATGGGATACTTTCCGAAGTGGCGGTGCCGGCGGACAGAACGTAAATAAAGTTGAGTCCGGTGTACGTCTGCGCTATGTATGGAGAAATCCGAACACCGGCGCTTCCGAAGAAATCCTGATTGAGTGTACCGAAACACGCGACCAACCGAAGAATAAAGAGCGTGCCCTCTCACGTCTGCGTACCTTTATTTACGACAAGGAACATCAGAAATATCTGGACGATATTGCCTCCAAGCGAAAGACAATGGTATCTACCGGAGACCGCTCCGCTAAAATCCGTACCTACAACTATCCGCAAGGACGCATCACCGACCATCGTATCAACTATACCATCTATAACCTCTCCGCCTTTATGGACGGTGACATTCAGGACTGTATCGACCACCTGATTGTAGCGGAGAATGCAGAACGTCTGAAAGAAAGCGAACTGTAAACCAACAGGTTAAGAAGCAGAGCGAATGAAAGGACAGCTACTACATAAAGTATTTCATACCCTGACGGAAGCGTTTCAAAATTGCCTGAGGCGCTTTCCTTCTACAGTATGTTTTGTCCTTGCACTTACCGCTTATTTAATCTATCTGGTAGCTACCGACCTGGATGATGACAGGAAGCTGGTGATGGTTCTGGGTTACTATTTTTCTATCGGTACGTTGCTCTCACTCACTCTCCACCTGTGGAGCGAAGAGATAAAGAGCAAGATAAAAGGAGTGATCGTACATATAGTAATGCACGTATTGCTGATTGCCGATGCGGTGTACCTCTACAGCCTTTCACCGGAACAGTCGCTTACCGAAATAGGCATAGCCCACGGAGCCGCCATCCTGGCACTGTGGCTTTCGGCTTTCTTCCTTTCATTCATCAAAGAAAAGAATGATATTCCAAGCTGGAACTTCGCTTCATATACGGTTGGCGCTTTTGTCACGGCCAATGTGGTGGGGCTTATCATGAGTGGTGGAATCAGTCTGCTGGTGTTCTCGCTTCGCCAACTCTTCAACGTGAATGTAAGTTGGAATTGCTATCTATATATTCTTATTATATGTAGCGTATTGCTTCCGATGTTGCTCTTCCTTGGCATGTTGCCCAAAGATGAGCAAAAACATAACCGGGAGCCGCAACCATCGGAGTTCCTGAACGGCACGATACATTTTCTCTTTCTCCCGCTCATGGCAGGATACCTCCTCGTGCTTTATGTTTATGCAGCCCGCATTTTTATCAGTTGGGAACTGCCCACAGGCTGGGTATCCTGGCTCGTGGTAGCACTGATGGCAGGATGTATCGCCATTGAATTCGGGTTGTATCCCGTACGTATTCAGGAGAAGAAACCTATAAACGAATGGATTGCGCGCTGGTTGCCCGCTTTGGTATTGCCGATGCTGGTACTGATGACAATCGGCATTATACGCCGCTTCAACGATTACGGCGTCACCATCAATCGCCTTTACCTTATAACTCTCAACATCTGGTGCTACATTGTTTGTATCGGACTCGTCTTCACTAAAGCCCGGCGCATCAGTTGGATACCGATTTCGTTCTCCATCCTCTTTCTGCTAACTTCGGCACTGCCTGTTAATTATGCAAGTATCACACGGAATATCATGCGCAGCAGCGTAGAGAAAGAACTGAAACGCACTAATTTGAAACTGCCACTCACCCGTGAACAATACGATGACTGGATGGAATCGCTCCCGGCAGAAACGGCAGTGCAAGTAAACGACAAGTTCAGATATCTGCGCAACTGGTTCGGACGGAAAAGTATAGCCGACCTTGTGGATAAGGATGCCTCATTCTATTCTTCCAAAAATTACGGTACTACCGATACAACAGACGATTCCGCTTCCTTTGTATCATACAGCGGCAAGAGTTCCCATCAAGTCAGCATCCAGATACCGGACGGGTACCATCAGTTCATAGCCATACCGGATGGAGATATACAGGACAGATACTTCCACATACCATACGACTATCTGGAAACAGGAATACTGCCTGTTCCCCTTACCACTCAGACTAATAATAAGAGCGATACGATCTTCATTGACCTGAAAACAATGGAGGCACTTGATAATCACAAATATAATCAAATGCCCCCTACCCGATTTAAGTGTAATTCCGACAGATGCCTTTTCATGCTAACAAGTTTCTCTTTGGATTACAATAAGAAAAGGAAAGATGCTCTCAGGTTACGCATAGAAGGCTACTTATTCAAGAAATAACCAAACGAATTATAAACAGATTAAATAGATTCAGTAATGGATAAACAACAACTTTTTGAAAATATCAAGCGTAAGAAATCATTCCTCTGCGTAGGTCTGGATACAGACATCAAGAAAATCCCGGAACACTTGTTGAAAGAAGAAGATCCGATCTTCGCCTTCAATAAAGCCATCATCGACGCAACGGCTGACCTTTGCATTGCCTACAAACCGAACCTCGCTTTCTATGAGAGCATGGGTGTGAAAGGCTGGATTGCTTTTGAAAAGACTGTGAAATATATCAAGGAAAACTATCCCGACCAATTCATCATTGCCGATGCAAAACGTGGTGACATAGGAAATACCTCTGCCATGTATGCCCGCACATTCTTCGACGAACTGGACATCGACTCTGTAACCGTAGCTCCCTATATGGGTGAAGACAGTGTTACCCCGTTCCTGACTTACGAAGGCAAATGGGTAATCCTCCTGGCACTGACAAGCAACAAAGGTTCCCACGACTTCCAGTTGACGGAAGATCCCAACGGCGAACGTCTTTTCGAAAAAGTACTGCGCAAGTCTCAGGAATGGGCTAACGACGGACAGATGATGTACGTGGTAGGTGCTACACAAGGCCGTGCTTTCGAAGATATCCGCAAAATTGTTCCTAACCACTTCCTGCTTGTGCCGGGTGTAGGTGCACAGGGTGGCTCACTGGAAGAAGTCTGTAAGTATGGCATGAACTCCACTTGTGGACTGATTGTAAACTCCAGCCGTGGCATCATTTATGTGGATAAGACTGAAAAATTTGCAGAAGCTGCACGCAACGCCGCAAAGGAAGTGCAACAGCAGATGGCGGAACAGTTGAAGGGAGTGATTAACGCCTAATCACTTATCACTTACCCTTAATCACTAACAACGTGTTCGAACGAAAGATCATTAACGACCCGGTGTTCGGGTTCATCAATATCCCGAAGGGGTTGCTGTACGACATCGTGCGGCATCCCCTTTTGCAGCGTTTAAACCGCATCAAGCAACTGGGCTTGTCGTCTGTGGTTTATCCCGGTGCACAGCACACGCGCTTTCAACATTCGCTGGGTGCTTTCCATTTGACGAGCGAAGCTATCCAGCACCTCACTAGCAAAGGGAACTTCATCTTCGACAGTGAAGCCGAAGCAGTGCAGGCGGCCATTCTGATGCATGATATCGGACACGGTCCTTTCTCTCATGTACTGGAAGACACCATTGTACAGGGTGTATCTCACGAGGATATCTCCCTCATGCTGATGGAACGTATCAACAAAGAGATGAACGGGCAACTCACACTTGCCATCCAGATATTCAAGGACGAATACCCCAAGAAGTTCCTGCACCAACTGGTCAGCGGACAACTCGACATGGACCGTATGGACTACCTTCGCCGCGACAGTTTCTATACCGGCGTAACGGAAGGTAACATCGGCTCGGCACGCATCATCAAGATGCTCGATGTGAAAGAAGACCATCTCGTGGTAGAATCCAAAGGCATCTATTCCATTGAGAACTTCCTCACGGCCCGCCGCTTGATGTACTGGCAGGTATATCTGCACAAAACGTCCGTGGCATACGAGAAAATGCTCATCAGCGCCCTGCTCCGTGCCAAAGAATTAGCAAGTAAAGGTGTAGAATTATTTGCTTCACCGGCATTGCGTTTTTTCCTTTACAATGACATCAACAAGGAAACTTTCTATAACAATCCGGAGTGTCTGGAGAACTTTATCCAACTGGACGACAATGATATATGGACCGCATTAAAGGTCTGGAGCACCCACAACGACAAGGTTCTGTCCACATTGAGCCTCGGTATGATCAACCGTAATATCTTTAAAGTGGAAATTTCTACCGAACCAATATGTGAAGAAAGAAAAAAAGAGTTAACTTTGCAAATCAGTCAGCAACTGGACATACCCCTCTCTGAAGCGAGCTATTTCGTCTCTACCCCCAGCATCGAGAAGAATATGTACGACCCGGCAGACGATAGTATTGATATCCTTTATAAAGACGGAAGTATTAAGAATATTGCTGAAGCATCGGACATGCTCAATATTTCCCTATTGTCTAAGAAGGTAAAAAAATACTATCTTTGCTACCAACGTTTGCATAGGTAAGTATAAAATATTCACCCAAGGACAAGGAAATATAAAAAAAAAGTCCGTTATTTGTGATTTGAAACCATCTAACAAGAATAAGACAATGGAGTTCTCTGCTAAACAAATTGCAACATTTATCCAAGGAGAAATCGTTGGAGATGAGAATGCAACTGTACATACTTTTGCCAAGATAGAAGAAGGCATCCCCGGTGCTATATCGTTTCTGTCAAACCCCAAATATACATCTTATATCTACGAGACCCAAGCCAGTATTGTATTGGTAAACAAGGACTTTGTTCCTGAGCAGGAAATAAAAGCTACTTTAATAAAAGTAGATAACGCCTACGAAAGTTTGGCTAAACTGCTCAATCTTTACGAACAGAGTAAGCCCAAACGCGTGGGTATCGATCCGTTGGCTTTCGTTGCTGAGACCGCGAAAATCGGCAAGGATGTTTACATTGCGCCCTTCGCTTGCATTGGTGAATACGCAGAAGTGGGAGACAATACAATGATACATCCGCATGCGACTATCGGTAGCGGTGCTAAAATAGGCAATGACTGTGTCATATACGCCAGCGCAACCGTCTACCATGACTGCCGGATAGGCAATCATTGTGTTCTGCACTCCGGTAGCGTGATCGGTGCAGACGGCTTCGGCTTCGCTCCCACCCCTGAAGGGTATGAGAAGATCCCCCAAATAGGTATTGTAATACTGGAAGATAATGTAGAGATAGGCGCAAACACTTGTGTAGACCGTGCTACAATGGGAGCAACCATCGTGCACAAAGGCGTAAAGCTGGATAACCTGATACAGGTAGCGCACAATGACGAAATAGGTGCACATACTGTTATGGCAGCACAAGTAGGCATAGCAGGTTCCACTAAAATAGGTGAATGGTGCATGTTCGGCGGTCAGGTAGGCATTGCAGGACACAGCCACATCGGTAATAAAGTAAGCCTCGGTGCCCAGTCGGGCATACCGGGCGATTTAAAAGACGGCAGCCAGCTGATTGGTACACCTCCAATGGAGTTGAAACAATATTTCAAAGCGTCCATAGCTCAACGGAGCCTACCTGAGATGTTGAAGGAAATCCGCCAGCTCCGTAAAGAACTGAATGAATTAAAACAACAAATAAATAAGTAACAAATGTTGAAACAAAAGACTCTGAAAGACAGTTTTTCCCTCAGTGGTAAAGGCCTTCACACGGGACTTGACCTGACCGTTACTTTCAATCCTGCTCCGGACAACCACGGATATAAAATCCAGCGTATCGACGTGGAGGGACAACCTACCATTGATGCGGTTGCGGACAACGTGACTGAAACCACTCGCGGCACCGTTCTTTCCAAGAATGGTGTGAAGGTTAGCACTGTAGAGCACGGCATGGCAGCCCTTTATGCCTTAGGCATAGACAACTGCCTGATACAAGTCAACGGTCCTGAGTTTCCCATTCTGGACGGTAGCGCCCAATATTATGCACAAGAAATAGAGCGCGTAGGTACAGAAGAACAAAATGCCGTTAAAGATTTCTATATCATCAAGTCAAAAATCGAGTTTCGCGATGAAAAGACCGGTTCTTCCATCATCGTGTTGCCCGACGAGAACTTCAGTCTGAATGTACTGGTATCTTACGACTCGACCATCATTCCCAATCAGTTTGCAACGCTGGAGGATATGTCGAAATTCCAAGATGAAGTAGCCGGTAGCCGTACATTCGTATTCGTACGCGAGATCGAGCCACTGTTGCAGGCCGGTCTTATCAAAGGCGGCGATTTGGACAATGCCATCGTTATCTACGAACGAGAAATGTCTCAGGAAGACTTCGATAAGTTGGCCGACGTGATGGGAGTTCCCCACATGGATGCCAAGCAACTGGGTTACATCAATCACAAACCTTTGGTATGGGCCAATGAATGTGCCCGTCACAAATTGCTCGATGTAATTGGCGACTTAGCTTTGATAGGCAAGCCTATCAAGGGACGTATTATTGCTACACGTCCGGGACATACCATTAATAATAAGTTCGCCCGCCAGATGCGTAAGGAAATCCGCCTGCACGATATACAGGCTCCGACTTACGACTGCAACCGCGAACCCGTCATGGATGTAAACCGTATCCGCGAACTGTTGCCACACCGTTACCCATTCCAATTGGTAGACAAGGTGATTGAAATAGGTGCCAATTATATTGTAGGCGTGAAGAATATCACTGCCAACGAGCCTTTCTTCCAGGGGCACTTCCCACAGGAACCGGTAATGCCGGGTGTGTTGCAGGTTGAAGCTATGGCACAGGTAGGCGGTCTGCTTGTATTGAACTCTGTAGACGAACCCGACCGCTACTCCACCTACTTCATGAAAATAGATGGTGTGAAGTTCCGTCAGAAGGTAGTGCCAGGTGACACCCTTATCTTCCGCGTAGAATTGCTTGTACCTATCCGCCGTGGCATTTCCACGATGAAAGGCTATGCGTTCGTAGGCGAGAAAGTGGTTTGCGAGGCAGAGTTTATGGCACAAATAGTTAAGAACAAGTAAAAGGATTTATGATTTAAGATTTATTCGTGACTAATAATGCGCGAATATCTCATAAATTATAAATCATAAATCATAAATCAGCATGATAAGTCCCTTAGCGTATATTCATCCCGAGGCAAAAATCGGGGAAAACGTAGAGATTGCTCCTTTTGTATTCATCGACAAGAATGTGGTAATCGGCGATAACAACAAGATTATGGCAAATGCCAACATTCTGTACGGTTCACGTATCGGCAATGGAAATACGATTTTTCCGGGAGCTGTTATCGGTGCCATCCCTCAGGACCTGAAATTTCAGGGAGAAGAGAGTACCGCTGAAGTCGGTAACAACAATACCATTCGTGAAAATGTTACCATCAATCGTGGTACGGCTGCCAAAGGTAGAACCATTATCGGTAACAATAACCTGTTGATGGAAGGTGTACACGTAGCTCATGATGCCCTTGTCGGTAATTACTGCATCATTGGTAACTCTACCAAAATGGCAGGTGAGATTGTGATAGACGATTTCTCCATTATCAGTGCCAATGTATTGATGCATCAATTCTGCCGTGTAGGCGGATATGGCATGATACAAGGCGGTTGCCGTTTCAGTAAGGATATTCCGCCATACATCATTGCAGGCCGGGAACCGATTGCTTACAGCGGTATCAACATTATCGGGTTGCGTCGTCGCGGATTCTCCAATGAAACCATTGAGAATATACACAACGCATACCGTATCATTTATCAAAGTGGATTGAACACTTCAGACGCATTAAAGAAAATAGAAGAAGAAATTCCGACGAGCCCGGAAATCGAATACATTGTCAGTTTCATCCGTGACTCCGAACGTGGTATTATTAGGTGATAAAACGATAAAGTAATTAGAATATGATATACAGATTTACACTTATCTCCGATGAAGTGGACGACTTCGTAAGAGAAATACAAATTGACCCGGAAGCTACATTCTACGACTTCCATGAGGCTATAGTGAAGTCAGTAGGCTATACTAACGACCAGATGACTTCTTTCTTCATCTGTGATGATGATTGGGAAAAAGAAAAGGAAATTACACTGGAAGAGATGGATGACAATCCGGAGATGGACAGTTGGGTAATGAAAGACACCACTATCAGCGAACTGATAGAAGATGAAAAGCAGAAGCTACTCTATGTGTTCGACTACATGACAGAACGCTGTTTCTTCATTGAACTCTCCGAGATCATTACCGGAAAAGAAATGAAAGGTGCCAAGTGTACCAAGAAGGAAGGTGATGCTCCGAAACAGACAATTGACTTCGAAGAAATGGCAGCCAACAGCGGATCGCTTGATCTGGATGAAAACTTCTATGGAGATCAGGACTTTGATCTGGAAGAATTCGACCAGGAAGGTTTCGACATGGGCGGAGGCGAAGGTGGCGCAGCACCGTTCGAGGAAGAAAAGTTCTAATATTATTTAAAATTTTTCATCCGCAGATAACGCGGATAACACAGATTTGAAAGACTTAAGCCTAGAAGAGATCTGCGTTATCCGCGTTATCTGCAGATGGGAAATGATTCTCTAAATACCATTTCCTTATGAAAACCCTGATAGTGCTTATTGGACCGACCGGAGTCGGAAAGACCGAACTCAGCCTGCGGCTGGCAGAGCATTACCAAACTTGCATCGTTTCCGCAGACTCCCGGCAACTCTATGCCGACTTGAAAATAGGGACGGCAGCCCCTACCCCCGAGCAACTGCAACGCGTGAAACATTACCTTGTAGGAACCTTGCAACTCACCGATTATTACAGTGCCGCCCAATATGAAGCGGAGGTACTGAAACTTCTGGAAACCTTATTTACCGAACAGGATACAGTATTGCTTACGGGTGGCTCTATGATGTATGTGGATGCCGTTTGCAAAGGCATTGACGATATTCCGACCGTAGATGCTGAAACACGCCAGGTGATGCTACATAAGTATGAAACGGAAGGTCTGGAAAGATTGTGCGCAGAGCTAAAGTTACTCGATCCGGAATACTACAAAATAGTAGACCTGAAGAATCCTAAACGCGTAATCCATGCACTGGAGATATGCTATATGACAGGGAAGACCTACACCTCATTCCGTACACAACAGAAAAAAGAACGCCCCTTCCGCATCATCAAAATAGGATTGACGCGCGACCGGGAAGAACTTTACGACCGCATTAACCGGCGGGTAGAGATTATGATAGAGGATGGCTTGGAAGAAGAAGCCAGAAAGGTATATCCTTATCGGGCACTTAATTCATTGAATACGGTAGGTTATAAAGAGATGTTCAAATATCTCGACGGAGAATGGACCTTGCCTTTTGCCATAGAGAAAATCCAACAGAACTCCCGCATCTATTCGCGCAAGCAGATGACATGGTTCAAAAGAGATGAAGAAATCCGTTGGTTCCATCCGGAACAAGAAACGGAGATACTGGCGTACCTCCGTTCGATAATGTAAATTCTATTCTGATTCCAGTAAACTCTGATAAATCATTCTGATGGATGATTCCAGTTCGTCATACAGCTTCGGTATTGCTTGTGTATCGAGGCTTCCTTTTTTATACCACTCTTCCAGCAATGGCTTCGTCGTACGGAAGACTTCATCTTCTACCGCAGTAATCGCTGTCATATAACCGTCACCTTTCTCAGGACTATATAACCTCTCCCAATTCAGATAACGTCCGGTACCCATTCCCTGCTTATAGCTGAAAACTCTGTCTGCCAAACGAAGTGACCAATCACTGAGCGGAGCTGCCTCATGTTCTTTGCCGAAACGTACCATTCCGGGAAGAAGTTTACCGGCATCTTTCACCCACAACGGAACAGCTATACCGGTAGGAGGATACCCTAACAGTGTCCACATAGTAGTCAGTTCGGCCTTCTCACCCGGTTTCACCCCTTGTACCACCACGGAACATGATGTACTGCTACGCGGAATGAAATCCTGATCTACAAACCACCCCGACGCCTGAGGACGATTATATGCCCCGCTACGCAAATCAATATCCAGCATACGGTTACGGAACGAACGCGATAAATCATTGAAAATAGACTGTGGGGTAATGCTACCCGTAGCCGAAGCTTTCATCAGTACCTGGTCTGCTTCCATATAGCGCACATAACCGGCACCCTCGTTCACCTTACCAGCAAAAGAAAAGTTGGTACGGGCAATATAACCATAAGGAGCGTCCTTCGGGTTATTGGCATCATACATCACATATTTATGATAATCTACCTCAAACATAGCTGCCCCGCCTTGTGCATCAATTACACCAAAATTAGCTTCGATATCGCTGGGCTTGGAAATGGTATCCAGAAAATGACAGAAGTCCTCTACCGTTGCACAAACTTCGAGTGCACGATAAATAACACGCCCATTGGCTGCCCCCCGTTCTTCATCGCCCTTTACATCCACCAGATTATACGATTGTGTATTCATCAAAGCAAATCCTGAGGAATTAGTTCCCATCCATGCCTCTTTCAGATATGCATTGGCGCTATTCACTACAGCAATAAAGTTATACTTCTCGCCTTTCACATAATCAATATGGTTTCGCATAAAGTCCGTATCACGGTTTTTCCAAAGCAGGGGGCGACCGTCGGGCGTTACTTTACCCGATACAACAGCAGAAGTACAAGCTTGCACAGGAGCAGTGAATAAAACGATTGCTACCGCACACAGGATTAAGAAGGATATTTGTTTTAACATAAGTCATCAGGTATTTCCCATTCCGTAATCTTTGATCATTCCACTCTTGACAATCACTTTTATTCATATTCTCCCCTTAGGAAAATCATTGGTTTAATATAAATTTCCAGTATTCCGTCTGCACCGGTCTTTACTTCCATTTGCTCAATACTCGTTTGATACGCAGTACTGGCCGGAACTTCTTTGCCGTCAATATAGTAACGCGCATTCCTCCTGTCCACTCCCTTTGGCTTGAGAAAATCATCTATTTTCTTAATGTTTTTTTCCTCCTTTACCTGTTGTGGAGTTTTCAACTTCAGAATAATAACCCCATTTATTCCACGTGTGCCATAAATGGCAGTGGCTGAAGCATCTTTCAAAACTTCAAGACTTTCAATATGCGCGGGGTTCAATGCTGCAAAAATCTCATAGGGAAGTTCCATTCCATTTACAATAAATAAAGGCTCATCAGATGGAATAGGAATGCGATCTCTAATAACCAATGTACCGCCTTTCTTCGGAGACTGCGACACAATCGTGTCATTCTTCAAAGTATCTTTGAAAAGTACAAGCTCCTTTATAGAAGGGGCTTCAGCATGAATAGATATAGCGGCAGACATTACTAATAATAGAAATACTCCCCAAAAGAAGCTATATCCCTGGTGAATTTGTTTTCCTCGTCTCATAGCATTATCTTTTAAGTGATAGAATACTGAACCGTCTCAAACAAAAATACTTAAAAGTAATGATTTAAACAAAGAAATAAGAAACAAAGTTGATTATTCGGCTGATAATTCCTTTAATCTATCAAGCAAATAGGCCCGTTTACTCTCGCTTGTACCTTCTTCCCAATAACGGATAATACCTTTCTTATCTACCAACAACGTAGTTGGCGTGACCTGCACCTTAAACAGATTGAAGAAGAACAAGTCATCGGCAATATGGGTAAAGAGGAAGGGACGATTTTCCACAATCTTCTTTATCTGATCCGCTGTGTTCCAAGTGGTAGAGAAATAAGTTACATCCGGACAGATTTTCATCCATTCGTTCAGGTCCGGCATTTCCTTGATACATGGTCTGCAACCGGTATGCCAATAGTTCAGAACAAAAGGCTTTCCAAGTATATCAGTTTTGGTCCAGACACGCCCTGCAGTATCCGTTACTTTAAAGTCTGGAAATGCTTTTCCCACCCATTCATCAAGAGTAACCGAATTGCTGGCAGCAATTGCCATTGGTTTTTGAGTTCCTGAACGGGAAAGTCTCAACAATTCTTCTCCTCCGGGCACTTTCTCCGCACTAATACGGTATTTCATCGCATATTCCGGCAAAGCCTTCCCCTTATTCAACTGCATTTCCAATGCAGTATTTCCATCTTTATCTGTCAATATGATCAGCTTTGCTCCTATATCAGTTCTTATTCCCGGTGGCATACCCTTGAAGAAATATCCGTTGATCAGGTAATATTTATCACTGGTAGTCTGGGCAGAGCAAAGCCCTGCCCACACAAACATCATAGAGAGAAACAAAAAGAGAGAATTTATTTTCATACTAAAATATACGTATTATTCGTCTTTTAAAGTAACCGTTACCTTCGGTGCGACTTTCACCTTAGCGGTCTTCATATTCACATAGGAAACTACTAACTTGTCCCCCTTTGCAGCAGGTATGACAAAGCGCCCATCCACATCAGTAACCGTTCCCATATTTGTTCCTTCAAGCAAAACAGTGGCACCAATGACAGGCTCTCCATCTTTATCCTGAACAATCCCTTCAACTCTCATTTCACCTTTGCCAGAAGCTTTCTCACCACCTTTGACGGTAAAATAAACATTCTCCTTGCCTTCACTAGTAACCATAGTGTATTTTCCTTTACTTTTCTTGGTAGTGATATAGATCTTCCCCCTATTTGCATCTTCTGCATTTTTCTCAATATTGATACTCTCTATCTCATTGGGAGATACAACTTCATCCAATGCTTTACCGGACAATTCGATTTTTTCGCCGTCAACAAACACATCCACATCTGCCCAATCCGACCTTCTATTATTCAGATAAACCGCATTCACTCCGGGTACACTGACAGCAGAACTCTTGGTTGATAAAGTAATAGGCTTTTGCTCACTCCCCTTCAAGGTAATCAGGATGACACCATTCTTTCCTTTTTCGCTATATAGGTCAGTAGCATCTTTACCTTTCAGAACAGTCATACTCTCTATTTTATTAGCATCCAAAGCGGACATTATCGAGGAGGTAACTTCTTTGCCATCCACAATATACAAAGGGGCATTTGCACCTAGAACAGAGAAACCTGTTGGCATTGAGTTCACCACTATCGAAGAGTTCACTTTCTTTCCCCCTTCCAGTTTAAACAACACCGGCATTGTATATTTCACTGCTACCGCCTGTCCCTTTTGCATACCCGGCTTCCACTTCGGCATCGACTTCACCAATCGGATGGCCTCAGCATCCAATTCTTTATCTACCGAACGGATAACTTTAGGTTCCGTCACATTTCCTTCTTTATCAACAACGAACTGCACCATAGCACGGCCTTGCGTACCGTTTTCCTTTGCAGATTCAGGATACTGCATATTCTTCTGAATGTATTCCAACGCAGCAGCCATTCCGCCACCGGGGAATTCCGGCATCTGTTCAACCACCTCATAAAGCGGAGTACCTTTCAGCTTGTCGGTCACCTCTGTAGGTATGTATTTCACTTCTACAGGTTTCGCCGTATCTTTCAATACTGTACTCATTTGTACTGCTTCCTCGGTAGTTTTTGCGGCTTTTGCTTCCACAATTGCTGTCAAATCATTAACTTTGACGGCAGAAATGTCGTGCAAACGAGAGAAGAGCAAGCTTGCTTGTTCTATCCCGAGTGCATCCGACATTCTTGAAATCTCTTCTGCGGTTTCCGAGATTTCAGGACGGGCAAAAGCAGTAACTGCAATAGCAGCTACCGGAAGTATATACAGATACTTCAACTTCGCCCACGGATTCGATTTTTCTTTTAACATCATAGTGATACGTTTTTTAAGTTTACTGTGATTAAAGCTGTTGGCCATAGAGTAGAGCCTTGTGCCGACAGCTTTTTTAATTAATAATAATTGGTATTGTTTCGCGTCAACGCCTTTTTCAATAACTGTTTCATCTGCCTCATACTCATGGATATTCTGCAGTTCCTGCTTCAATAGCCACGAAGCCGGATTGAACCATTGAAAAAAGATACAGATATCTGCCACCAGCAAATCCCATGAATGCCGGTTCTGTATATGAGCCAACTCATGAATAAGTATTTCCCGCCCGTTCTCATCCAAGTCTTTCTGCGAGATAACGATATACTTCATCCAACTGAACGGAGCTATATCACGGTCGTGTACAATCAGAATCACTTTCCCTTTGCCACCGGTGTATTTTTCAAGTTGCTCTTTCCTACCCGACCGCAGTAGTCCGCCTAACTTCAACAATGAATACCCATTTCGGAAGGCAAAGAACAAGATACCGATCAGATACACCAGCAGTGCTACTTGTATCCAGGTCACCGTCACTTCCTCTGCCTGCAACTCTGCCGTGCTTTCAGCATTCATCATATCTGCCAGCATCAGCCACTGCTCCAGAGTCATCATTGTTTGATGAACTTCTGTCTGTTTCTCCACAGTCACCTCCACCAGTGGCAAGAGGCACGACAGTAGCAATATGCTCAGCAATGCTATCCGGTTGAAACGATGAAACGTTTCGCGGCTCAACAATAAACGGTAGAACAGGTAGAACCCCACCAGACAAATCGATGACTTCAATATATAGACAAAGAAAATTCCCATATTGATGTACTATTTTATAATTTACTCAATTCTTTTTTTATCACTTCTGCTCCGGGGAAACCGGTAACTTTATATGCAATATTTCCTTCCCGGTCTACAATGAAATAAGTAGGTATTCCGGGATACTCATACAGTTTTCCCATAGCGGAACTCTGTTCATTGGTAATCCGGTAATGCATACCGTGAATATCAGGTATCGTAATTTTCCACTTTCCTTCGGGCGAAGATTCATCCGCCACATACACATACACCACATCTTTCAATTCTTCCTTAACCGGCTGTAAGCTCTTCATTGCCCTTATGCAGGGTCCACACCAGGTATTCCACATATCTATCAATACCACTTTTCCACGATACGGGCGGGTGATAGTAGCTATAAGGTTATCTGCCGTAACTGCGGTATCCAGTTGGCAAATGGTATAACCGGTTTTCTTTGCACTCTCCGCAAGCAAATCTACTATTTTTTGATTCCGGATATTCAGAGCTTTTTTTATCTCCGTCTCGGCAATACTATCCAAAGTCAACAGTTGCTCCTCACTCAACGGCTTCATCCGGGCAAGAGCATCCCCTAAAGGCTTTGCACGCAAAATATCCTCCCAGATAGGCTCCGGTTCAAACTTTCCTTTAAAATCTCCGGTAGCCACACGGACAAAGTCCGGATAACTACCATAACGGATATTAGGCGAATGAATAAAATCCAGTTTCAGGATTTCATCATAATAGTTTTCATCCACTGTCATATCTGCCCGCTTCACTCCTTTCTTTCCGCTAATCATCGGGGCATAACTGATATTGCCTTTATATCCCTTGATGGCAAAGAAATACGACATTTCCAGTTTAGTTATCAGGAAAGTATGTGCAGCATCGCTCAACGACTTATTCCTTAATATGTCCTCACGATATTTTTCGTAAATCTTAGTCACATATTTCTTATACTGATTAGGAGTAATTCCACAGATATTTTCATAGAAATTATCGGCACTGTAGACATTCATCAGTGAGCCATATTTAGCCAGTTCCGTATTCAATCCGGCATAAGTCCCCTCAAACCAAACAAGTTGTCCATTCTCTTTCTTTTTGAACAGACGTGTCTCCGACCAAAAAATCGCCGGCAGATTCAAAGTCACTACAAGTTCACCACCCGGGACAAGAAATAATTCAAAACGCTTTTTCCCGACCCGTAAAGTTGCATCACCGGGCAACATCAGATTAGTCTCATAGCGGAAACTACCGTCTTCGGCTATTGGGACTAATTGTCCGAACACGTCAAAAAACAACCAGTCCGCACAATTAAAATTCAAAGTGGTTCCATATCTCGGATTATATCCCAATATCTGCCCGCGTATCACTGTCTTTCCATTCTTCAGTTCAGGTTCAGGCAAAGGCAGGGAGTAATCCAACTGCTGGTCCAGAAGTTTCTCAGGTACTCCGATAGCAGGCTTTTTCCCGTCCAGACGCACCCCGTATATACACCAACCCTTATCATCATTATCCGGCATTTCCATGAAATCGAAACTTTCCGCATCCATAGGGAGCGGTTCAAATTTCAACGTCACGGACAGTTCACCCGAAGCCGGCACTTGCGTCCATAATCCTTTAGAGAAACCATCGCCACCTAAATATGCATATCTTTTTCCGGCAATCTGCAAAACCGTTGTCGAATCTATTCTCACACCATCGCCCGAGACCGTATATATTTTTGCATCCACCCACGTTGTATCCTTGCCCAACGTCACTTTCTCTATTTCAAGCTGGTTACTGCTAGCTGCCATGAAATAAGGTGCTTTCACTGTTTTCTTTGCCTGTAAACCTACGCAGACAGCTACCAGAACCAAACAAGTTATCGCAATGTTTTTCATAATCTCCGGCATTTAAAGTTACTATTTTGCTCCTTTCTCCACTTCGGCAATCAGTTGCTTCAGGTCGTCCAGCGAAATATCCTCCTCTTTTACCAAAGACGACACTGCACTGAGATACGAATTGTTAAAGTACTTGCTGATTACCTTCTTCAACGTTCCTTTGCTGAAATCGTCCCTATTCACCACCGCATAATATTGGTACGTATTGCCATACGTCTTATGTGCCAGGAAACCTTTCTCTTCCAGCCCCCTTACAATCGTGGATAAAGTATTGAAATGCGGTTTCGGTTCTTCATAGAAAGCCAGCATCTCCTTCACAAACAGCGGACCTTTCTCCCAGAAAAATCCCATGATTTCTTCTTCTTTCGCAGTCAATCCTTTCATAGTCTTTATTTGTTTTCTGCAAATAACTAAAATATTTAGTTTATAAACTAATTTTTCTCGTTAAATAAGACTAAACAGAAAATACCTACAAATAGCGATTGCTATTTTCAGGAAAAATCCGTTCCTTTGCGCACGAATAAACAAAGAAAGAAAGGATAATCTGCAATGAATGAACCGCATAAGTATCGCGCCACAGACAAAATGAGCGACCTTATCTGTGATAACTACTCCTTATTAATGGTTATGAGCCGTTTTGGCCTCTCCCTGGGTTTTGGAGATAAAAGCGTGAAGGACGTTTGTGAAGCTCAAGGCGTAGACTACCGCACCTTTCTCGCAGTAGCCAATTTCATCAGTGAAGAACAATATGCCTATACCTATAGTGAGGATGAAGACGCTTTTTCCATCCCTGCACTTATGGACTATCTGAAACAGGCACACACCTATTTTCTTGATTTCAAGTTACCAGTCATTCGCCGTAAACTTATCGAGTCCATTGACTGCTCAGGCACTGACAACATAGCCTATCTCATTTTAAAATTCTTCGATGAATATGCCAAAGAAGTACGCCGTCATATGGAGTATGAAAACGAGGCTGTGTTTACCTATGTAGAAAAACTACTGGAAGGCAAGCTTGCCGAGAATTACGACATAGCAACCTTTGCCAGCAAACACAATCAGATAGAGACCAAGTTGACAGAGTTGAAAAATATCATCATTAAATATTATCCGGAAAAAGAGAATAACAACAAGCTCAACGCCGTTCTTTTCGATATCTTCAACTGCGAACATGACCTTGCTTCACACTGCCAGGTAGAAGACTACATGTTTGTTCCTGCTGTGGCACAATTGGAAAGGAGATTGAAAAATGAACAATAATGCCTCTTCTATAAAAATAGCAGTTGCGGAGACTTCAGTTATTATTCGTAGTGGACTTACAGCAGTACTAAAGCGCTTGCCCAACCTGAATGTACATCCAATAGAAGTCTCTTCTCTGGAATCTCTGCAGAGCTACATCCACTTGAACACACCGGATATACTCATTGCCAATCCAACCTTCGGCGGGTGGTTTGACATTGCTACATTCAAAGCGGAAAACGGCAAAGCGGAGACTAAATATCTCGCGCTTGTGTGTTCCGTCATTGATAGCAATTCATTAAAAGAGTACGATGACCATCTATCCATCTGCGACGACACAGAAACAATTGCCACGAAAATAAACCAATTGCTTTGCACCGAAGAAGAAGAGGAGAAAGAAAACGAGCAGGAAACGCTCAGCCAGCGTGAAAAAGAAATAATAACCTGCGTTGTGAAAGGCATGACCAATAAAGCCATCGCTGACCAACTTTACCTCTCCATCCATACCGTTATCACCCACCGTCGGAACATCGCCCGTAAACTGCAAATACATTCTCCGGCAGGTCTCACCATTTACGCTATTGTGAATAAGCTGGTGGAATTGCAGGATATCAAGGATAATCTATAAACAGAGGGTACATTAGGAAGATTCCTAATATGCCCTCTTTACTTAATACCTTATATAAAAAAGCTCTTTTAGACTTATAATTTCCCAATCAGCTTTCCATCAGTTGATACAGGGCTTCTATTATCCCTTCAGCTACAGATGTAAATGAAATCTCCAGTCGTTATAATCAACTTACCCATCAAAAGAGGTAAAAGCTATATTGAAACTGTCAGATTACGAACGTTTGGGAAATGAAGTCTGGAAAATAATACATAACACCAAGTGGAGCGCGGTAAATGACAATGGAAAATACGTTATCAGAGCACTGAACAAAACACGAAAACAAGGATAAAAAAACGGATATCAAGTGTGAAAGTCAGGTACTGATTATCAATCTCTTACAAGAAGTTAACTCTTTGTCGACAAACTCTTAACTTCTTGTCGACAGGGTATTAAACGAAAAAATTCCCGTTCTTTCACGATATCACATCGGGGAAGACGGGAACTTTTTTTCCTTAATAAAAGTGGTTACGTAATTATGACTAACTAATTCATTAAATCTGATGATGCAAAAGTAGGGCATTTATGGAGATACCACAATCCCTAAAACAAGGTATAATGAAAGCTATTTATAGTCATAATTAGGTATTTATCGGACAGAGAGCTTTATTTTCTAATGAGTTTACATTCTTCAGCCAGAAGTTCTTCACAAAAAAACAGCAATATGCCGGATCATTTCCACCCCTTTCCTTCGGGAAATGCGTAGTGTCCATTAGTCTTATCTATATTTGAAAGCCAATATATAGTACCCGATCAGCACTATTGCTAACAGACAACCGGCACCGGCAGTGAGCATATCACACAATCCTTGCGGAATGCCATATTCTTCTTCCACCTTATTGAATACAAGAACAAGGAAAAGCAGAACTATAAAGACATTGAGCACCCGGGCAAAGCGGATTGCCAAGAAAAACTGCGTTGCCACATTACGTTCAGTAATGCGTACCGGAAAATGCACAAAACGGATAGGCAAGTAGGCTGTAGCACCTACGGCAAGAAGACTAAAAGTACCCAATCCGGCAGAGAGAAGTGAAAAATTGGCTATTACTTTGTCGTCCACATGGAGATAAACCCATATTGCACACACCCATGCAGCAACAGCCAGTAGAGCAGCAGTACCTTCCATAATACGATCTACAATAGTAGGATGAATACGGATATTGGAGAATTCTTTGGCTGAATAAGGACCAAGATTTAACATAAGACTATAAATTATGAATTATATATTACGATTCAGTTTCCTGGGACGAAGGAGGATTTTTAGTTTTCTTCATCCTCCCGCTTTTCCTCAACGCTTCAGCGATAATCCACTGAAGCTGCCCGTTAGTGCTGCGGAACTCATCAGCTGCCCACTTCTCAAGGGCATCCATAGTTGCAGCATCTACACGGAGGACAAAGCTTTTGGTTGAAGTTTCTTTTTTAGCCACGATTCTATTTACTATTTAACAATTTACAATTGAGTTCACATTATAACAGATTTCCATTATGAATAAACGATGCAATATCATCCATGACATATCCGACTACAGGTGACGCCTGATTATACTCAAACGGAGTAGCCTTACCACTACCTTCCTGTAGCATATGATTGAGTTTAGAATAAGATTTAAAGAAAGCATTTTTATTGCGCATCAACCCGAAGCGCCATAAGCCAAAATCCTGCATAGTCACCTGATAATCACGCTCGCCCTGCAATATAAGTATGGGAAGAGTCAGTTTAGATGCCACTTCTACCGGTTTATAGGCATTAGCAAATTCCCAGTAAGAACGAGGAACACCCAACAATAAAGGAATCTTATCATCATATTCCGGCGTGCCCAGTTTCTTTATATTATCCGCTTGTTTTTTTATTTCTGTAATCTGCTTTTTGGCATTAGCGGAAGAGTCTGTCAGAGAAGATATATAAGTCATTTGTTCAACAATAGCATCTTCAAATGGACGGGCTAAAGCGGCAACAAGGATAATTCCAGTCACCCCATCTGCTTGTTCTGCAATGCGAGGAGCAAGTGTGGCCCCTAAACTATGTCCCAGTACATAAACACTGTCTGCATCAACCTCCGGTAATCCCTTCACCCAAGCAATAATGGCTACAGCATCATCTACACTTTCAGTGTCATAGTTTGCATTCTGGCCTTCCGGAATAAAAGCTGCACCATATACTTTTGTACGCTTATCATAACGAACCGTTGCAATACCACGTTCTGCCAATCCCCAAGCCAAATCACGGAAAGGCTTATTGGGACCGACAGTTTCATCACGATCCTGCGGACCGGAACCATGCACAAGGATTACGACAGGAGCCTTTTTCTTGCCTACAGGCAACGTCAGCGTTCCGGGCAATTTAAAGCCATCCGCTCCCACCGTTATATCTCGTTCCTGCATTTTCTCTTTATTATAAGCTACCGGCTTGGCTGTAGAAGCAGCAGGCACAGGCATCAGACGAATGGTATTCATGCTTCCGTCAGCATCGAAAGACAGCAAAAAACGGAGACTGTAACGTTCAAACTTCAGATCGCGATAATAAAGTGTTATGCCTTCAGCACTCTCTTGCTTCCACTCTCCTTTGGCTTGAAGTTTTCCAAACTGCTTTTCCGATTGCTTAAACATGTCCTTAAAAATTTCCGGTGATAATTTTTCCTGCAGATTTTTATTCAAGAGAGCATGAATACTGTCCCCCTGATCTGCCACAAACAATTCGTACACATGCTTCGCACGGTTCATATTTATATCCTGAGCAAAAACCGCTACTACATGTCCCAGCAATAAACCAAGCACTAATGCCCACTTATATAAAAAAGAAAAGCCCATATTATCTTGATTAATGATTTAATGTACCTGCGTTAACAATCGGCTGTGCTGCCTCATCGGCACAAAGTACTACCAGCAAATTGCTGACCATAGCCGCCTTTTTTTCTTCGTCCAGTTCAACAATCTCTTCTTCAGAAAGTTTATGCAAAGCCATTTTTACCATGGAAACAGCTCCCTCAACAATCTTTTCACGGGCAGTAATGATAGCCGAAGCCTGTTGACGGCGGAGCATTACCGCAGCTATTTCAGGAGCATAAGCCAGATAGTTGATGCGTGCCTCCACTACTTCCATACCTGCCATGGCAAGACGTTCGTTCAACTTCTGTTCCAACTGTTCATTGATTTCTTCACCACCGGAGCGAAGTGTCAGTTCTTCAGTATCCGCTTCGTTATCATCATAAGCATATTGTCCAGCCACCTGGCGTAAAGCGGCATCACTTTGTATTTTCACAAAATTCTCAAAAGCGTTCATACGGCTGGCAACCGCATTACCTATATTAATCTGGTTGGCATTTCCCCCCGTATGGGCAGATGAAGCCATTGTCTGCGAATCAATCTCAAACATAGCTTTGTAGGTATCTTTAAGTTTCCATACCAACACCAAACCTATCAGAATAGGATTACCGATCTTATCATTTACCTTGATAGGTTCCACATCCAGGTTACGCGCACGAAGAGAAAGTTTCTTCTTATCCAGAAATGGATTCACCCAAAAGAAACCAGTTTCCTTGAATGTACCTTTGTACTTACCAAAAAACACCATAGCCCGAGCCTCATTCGGTTCCAATTGCATATAACCGGCAAACATTATCAGCCAGACAATACAGAGAATGCCAGCCACAATTGCCGTTGGCACACACGTAATAAAGCCAAATAAAATTAGTGCAGGCAGCACAATGAGATGAACAAACAATCCTAAAAAGCCATTCATCTTAAACCCTTTGAAATTCAATTCTTTTGTTTCCATAACTGATAGATTAAGTTGATATCATTTTGATATCACAAATATATTATTTCATTTAGTAAAAAAGACATTCACAACATCTATTTTAAAGAAGATTAAGAAATTCGCCATTTTTTTATATCTTTGTGTGTTTTATAAATTAATACCAAATGAAAAATATAGCACAACAGATTTTACGTTTATTGATCTACATGGTACTGTTAATTCCAACCATGCTTCTTGCACAACCAATTTGTCAAATCCAACACTTCTCTATATATAACGGGTTAGTGCAAAGAACCGTTTCAGACATTGTACAAGATTCCAAGGGATTCATCTGGTTCTCCACCTGGAATGGTTTGAACAGATATGACGGTTATACTTTCAAGAATTATAAAGCATATCCCGGAGATGGATGCACACTAACAAGTAACCGTATATTAAGAATTGTGCCTGATCAACAAAATAACATCTGGTGCCAGACTTATGATGCCCGGGTTTATTTATTCGACAGTCATCAGGAAAAATTCGTCGATATTCTCCAACCTTTTGAGCAAAAAAGCGGGGAAACTTATATAGTACGCAAGATCTATGCCCTATCTAAAGGAGTCAGTTGGATCGTATGCGATCACGGAGCTTTTCGGGTAGACGAACGGAAATTAGGAAATGAGGATGAGGACGCCATAACACCTTATACTCCAGAAATCGGCAACCTACCCAGTAGAAAGATTTCCAGAATCGAACAAGATGCTGACGGCGATGAATGGATTTTTACAGATAAAAGCGTTTGTATAGTTGGGCAAAAAACAATATCTGATAAAAACCATTTCACTAGTTTCTGTGAAAACAATGAGAAAATGTATCTGATATCAAGCAAACGTTTAGCAATCTATAATCAACAAAACGGACAAGTTCAATATGAAGAAATACCTCTGGACTATTCGCGACTAAACTGTATACTAAGTTTGGGAAAAGATACTATCGGAATAGGTACCAACAATGGCATCATGCTTTTCTTTGCCAAAAACAAACAATTTAGGAATGTAGAAATGCATTTTAACGTCATGAGAATATTTGAGGACAGCCATAATGAATTATGGATATTCTCAAAAGAACAGCGTGGAATTGTACGGTATAATCCGTTGACTAACGAGCAGCAGCACTATGAAACCCCTACACAAAATATGCCCAAGGCTGAACTTAAAAGCCGTGACGTTATATTCGAAGATAACCAGGGAACTTTATGGGTTGTACCTCACCTAGGTTGTCTAAGCTATTATGACCGGGAAGATAAAGAACTAAAGCCCTATTACACCGATTACAGTAAACCGGAATCTAAATTCACACCTGTTATCCTAAATTTCTATGTGGATAATCAAAAAAACTTCTGGTATGCCAATAATTTCTGGATGGACAAAATTTCATTTTTTCCTAATGCCAGCCAACTGACCACTTTTGATTCCGGACATGAAACCCGCGCAATCATGGTTGATAAGCAACAAAATCTCTGGGTTGCAAACAAAAAAGGAGTCATCCGGATTTTCAATCCGGACAAAACTCTTAAAGGCTACCTGACACCGGAAGGAACTATCAGCTCAAAAGCCATTTCGTTCTCCAGAAACATTTATTGTTTCACAGAAGACGAACAGGGAAACATATGGATGGGTAGTAAATGGGACGGAATCATCCGGTTAAGCCCTGAAAGAGATGGAAGCTTCCAGATAAGAAACTATGTACATAATGAAGAAGACCCCTATAGTTTAAGCAATAATAGTGTTTATTGCATATACCAAGATTCAAAAAAACGAATGTGGATAGCCACTCATGGCGGAGGCATTAACTTACTTCAGGAAACGGCAGATGGAAAAGTCCGCTTCCTGCATAACGGTAATCTACTGAAAGGCTATTCAAAAGACAAATTTAGCAAAGCGCGTGTTATCAAAGAAGTGAATAATACCCTTTTAGTCGGTACAACCGAAGGGTTGATTACCTTCTCCTGCAATTTTGAACGTCCGGAAGACATTAAGTTCTATACCAATGTACGCATACCGGATTTGGCATCCAGTCTTAGCAGCAACGATGTGATTTATATTTATACAGACAGCCATAAAAATTCGTATGCACTTACATTCACCGGCGGCATCAATCAGATTATTTCAGATAATTTGTTAACCGATCAGATCCAATTCAAGACCTACACCAAACGAAATGGTTTAGTGTCGGACCTGGTTCTATCCATGATTGAGGATCAACAGAAAAATCTATGGGTCATATCAGAAAATACACTGGCCAAATTTGATCCGGAAAACGGAACCTTCGAGCATTACAACGAAAAGCATCTGCAAAAAGAAATATATTTCAGTGAAGCCTCCCCCGCTATATTACAGAATCAGTTAATATTAGGTACAGATGCAGGGATTTTAAAGATAAATCCAGCTGCCTTCAGTAAAAGTTCCTATACTCCCCCTATTGTATTCACTAGTTTTAAAATACAGGGAGTTCAGCAACAACTGGATCTTGATGATCTGGAGGAATTAAAATTAAAACCTGACGAGCGAAACGTATCTTTCCAGTTTGCAGCATTAGACTATGTCAATCCGACTTCCATCAACTACGCTTACCGGTTAAAAGGGCTGGAAGAAAAATGGAATGAAGTAGAGAATAGCCGCACGGCCAGTTATATTAATCTTCCTCCGGGAAATTACGAATTACAAATACGCTCAACCAATAGTGACGGTGTATGGACAGATAATGTGCGAAAGCTTTCTGTCACTGTAATTCCCACATTCTGGGAAACATACTGGGCTGTATTACTCTATATTATCTTATTCATCTTATTTACAGCTACTATTGTATATATCATATTATATATCTATAAACTACGTCATCAGATTTATATGGAACAACAACTGTCAAATATAAAGTTACGGTTCTTCACGGATATCTCTCATGAATTACGCACACCGTTGACTCTGATTACCAGCCCTGTAGGTGAAGTTCTTGAGCATGAGCCTCTCACACCCAGTGCTCGCAAACTTCTGACAGTAGTCCACAATAATACAGAGCGCATGTTGCGACTGGTCAATCAGATACTCGATTTCCGTAAAATAGAAAACAAAAAGATGAAGCTATTGCTGGAGAAAACTGATATTATAGAACTATTGCAAAAAGTGATGGGTAATTTCCACCTCATTGCCGAAGAAAAAAATATTAATTTCCGTCTGCAGACAGATAAAGAGTCAATACATTGCTGGATAGATCAGGATAAAGCCGAAAAGATTATCTTTAATTTATTGTCTAATGCATTCAAATACACACCTGCCAATAAATCAATTACAGTGTATGCCCATACGACAAAAGATAAAGTCGTTATTTCCGTTGCCGACGAAGGTATTGGCATTGACCCTAAGAAGCAACAGACACTATTCCAGCGTTTTGAAACATTGGTAAATAACAATATTCTGCAACCATCTTCCGGAATCGGGCTGTCCTTAGTAAAAGAACTGATCGAATTACATCAGGGTAATATTCAAGTGAATACTGAAACAGGAACGGGTAGTGAGTTTATTGTGACATTGCCGCTTGACCAGAAGGTTTATGAAGGAAAAGAAAACACGGAGTTTATCCTGAGTGATGCTCCGTCCACTCATAATCAGAAACAAGACAAACATAAAACCATTTCCAAAACATCAGAGAAAAATGTTATTCTACAGGAGAAGATGGAAGAAAAAGACACCGATAATAATACGGACAAGTATCCTATCTCCGTGTTAATCGTAGAAGATAATGCAGAATTGAGAAACTTCCTGAACGATATCCTTTCCGGAACCTATAAAGTCATTGAGGCTACGAATGGAAAAGAAGGCCTGGAGCAGGCTCTGCAACATGTACCGGATTTTATCATCAGTGACGTGATGATGCCTGTTATGGATGGTCTGGATATGGTAAAAGCTATCAAAGCTCACCGAGATGTTTGTCATATTCCTATTATACTTCTTTCTGCCAAGTCTTCTTTAGATGACCGTATTTCTGGATTGGAACAAGGAATTGACGATTATATCACCAAACCATTCAGTTCTACTTATCTGAAAACACGCATTAAATCACTGTTGCATCAGCGCAAACAATTACAGGAACTTTATCTCGAACAATGGTCGGATCAGAAAAAAGAAAACCCTGTCCCTACTCTCCTTGTAGAAGTAGAACCGGAAAGGCCACAAATTGTTCCGTTTGACGAAGTATTCATGAAGCGGGTAATGGAAATAATGCACAATCAAATGGATAATTCGAAACTGACGATTGATGAATTTGCCCAAGAACTGGGTATGGGCCGTACGGTATTCTACCAAAAACTGAAAAGTATTGTCGGACTTTCGCCTATTGATTTCGTCCGCGAGATGCGTATAAAACGTGCCAAGCAATTAATGGAAACAGGAGAATATAACGTCTCTACAATAGCCTATATGACAGGCTTTAATGATCCAAAATACTTTAGTAAGTGTTTCAAGAAAAAATATGGAGTAAGTCCCTCAGAGTTTACTCCTAAAGATAAATAAGAGAATACCAACTTCATTAGTTACTATATACATAAAGGGCGTTCCTCCGAATGGAACGCCCTTCCTGCAAAGAATGTCTAACAAAACCTCACGGCCTCATTAACGACACGTTATTATTATTGTCTCCAACGCGGATCACCAATGCCCAAACGATAGATAGCTGAATTGCGTACCTTTTCCGTATTGTTATAATACAAGTTGTTGAGATCAATGCCACGGTGCATCAACGCATGCGGATCGTGATAAGGAGGATTCGGGTTCTTCATCAATTCCGTAGGAGAAATTCCCTCAGGATCCAGTTCATCACCCAAGTGAACTACCAGTTCTTCTTTACCGCTGATGTTGAATTCGAAGCCTGCATTGTTCTTCGAAGCATCAAAACCACTGGAGAAAATTGAACCTTTGGTCAGATAAGCATTGGTAGAATAGTTATCCTTGAAATCATACGTAATGATACCGGGAACGTTTACCTTACGAAGGTCAATAGCTTGTGAGTTCATTACACGATTATCAGATGCATCCTTAGCCAAAATGAACAGATTCTTCTTGAAGATGATTTCCGTACCACTCGGAACAGCACGCATGTCAAAGATTTTGGCACCGCCACGGGTCTCAAAGTTGATGAACGTATTGTTCTCAATAGTAAACTTGTAGCGGATATTGGCTGGCCAGTCAAAGTCATCCTTATTATTAGTAATAAAGGCACCATGCGGTGAATCATAAATGGTATTGTTGCGGAAAATAAAGTCATTGAATACATTACACTTCGCCAATGCACCATCACCAAAGAACCAGCTATAGCCACCGCCTTTGTTGTCATAGTATCCTGAATTATAGAAAATGCAATTTTCTATTTGAATACGTTCAAACGTCTTACGGTTAGATCCTTGCGTACGAAGGAAACCACGGACTTGTCCCTGGAAGGTACAGTTGTAAATTTCAAACGACTGGAATGAAACAGCCATACCCATAGAGTACATATTGATGAAGTAGTTACCGGTAGTATTACCATTGTAAAGTCCGTAATGAACAGCTTTCGGACAGTCAAAATCGATATCTTGGAAAATGACCGACTTCACATTAATACCACCCAGTTCACCTACCTGCGGGTTACGTCCAAACATGAAGTTCATCGAATTACCACAAGCACCATTATCATAAGTCCAAGTACCGCCCATCAGCACCTTAGCACGGCCGTTAGAAAGAGTTTCAGGGTCTGTCTGCAAAGTAAAGCCCTTACAGATAGATACATTCTGGGCAAAGTAATAAGTCTTGCCACCTTCCAGATAGAAAATCTGACCTTCGGCCAAGCTTCCGTCCGCAGTAAAGTTATCGATGATGGTGTCAAGGCGGGAAGCCATAAATTCGTAAGCACCCTTAATGGTATCGTTCGGATCGGCATAATGCTTAATCAGAATAGGTTCGCCCGCTAAACCATCCATACGGATCACACAAGTATTGTAGATGGCATCCCAATGTACAGCTACATTATCGTTCTGCACGTTCACCAAATAGACACTGTTAGTTGACAAACCATCAATATCCACATAACCACGGTCAAAGTCCTCCTGAGTCAGTTTGTAGTTCTTCCATTTGTCAGGACAAGCGGCAGTGGGATTAGTAGGCGAAGGCTCCACAGTCAAAGTCTGCATTACAAAATCGCCATCCTCTACTTCAAAGTAATTCAGGTATTTTTGCTGTTGATCGGCATTGCCCGAAGTTGCCAGCTTGCGGTCGATGTTTACGCGGAAAGTCGTTTCAGTCACCTCATTTACCACAATTACTTCCGGAGTGTCGTAACGGGGTTCGGTAGTGAAACTGCAATACTCAGACCACTGACGACCGCTACCGTAACCATACCACTTAGAATGATGCCCCTCACCTCTCTTTGAGAGGGTACGGATGGCAAAGTGGTAAGGAGTGGAATATTGAAGATCCTTAACCACATATTCCAGTTCATCAGGACCTAAAATTACCGATCCTACAATATTGGCAGGATTTTCCCAGTCTTCGGCCAAGCCGGAAGACACGTTACCTTGCAAAGCCCACTTCAATTCATAACCGGCACAGCCGTCCACACCAAACCAACGAAGTTGCACATCGTTAATGTTCACCACCTGACAACGATATGGGTCGGTATCACCCTTATTCGTATTATCGTCTACACGAAACATGGTCATAAGCTCTCTATCAGCGTCCAGTTCACTCTTCCCGGGAGTATAGTCATCGTCACTACAAGCCACGAACGAGAATGAGCAGAGAGCCATCATGATATATAAGAATTTCTTTTTCATATTGTTGATTCTCATTGATTGATTGTATTACTTTGTATAACCGTAATAGTTCTTATAAGCACCGGCAGAACGTTGGATAGCCGCATTCGGATAAGGCAAAATATAACGAACCGGCGGCAAAACTGCACCTGCACTCGGAGCATGAGCAACATAGTTACCATTATTGTTCAGATAAACCAAACCATCTTTCCGACTACAATAAATATATCCGTAGAATGAATACAAACATTGCGCGTTCACCTCACCCGAATCGGAAGCCCACCCATAAGGATACTGAACTGTCGACGCCCTATATTCATCGGGAACATTACCCACAAGTACATCGTCATACGGATTGTAGATATCAATAATACGCAGTGACGTATTGGGGAATGAGCTCGGAGTTTGAGGATTCGCACCAATCATATAATATACGATTGATGGCAATTTGTCCAGATAGCCGGTCATTTCATCATATTCTTCCACCATCTCCTGATAAGCAGATGTTCCTCCGGCATTTTCACCACAAACCAAATAACGCAAGAAGTTATAATACGTATTTTCCGCAAAAAGGTTGTTGCGAACCAAATCCTTCCAACGCATATTTTCGCCGGCAAACTCAAATTTGCGCTCGTCGAGCACAGCTTTCAGGAAATCATCCTTTGAACCGCTCATTCTTTCAATATACGGATCAATCTTTTCCGGATTGGTGAATGCACGCTGGCGCACCTGGCGAAGAGCAGCCTTAGCTCCCTCAGTAGGACCATCGTTCAATTCGTTAGCTGCCTCGGCATACATCAGCAACACATCCGTATAACGCATATAAGGATAGTTGATGCCTGTGTTACCCGCACTTTCCGGATTGCCGCTTGTCGACCACAGTTTGGACCACTTGTTATTATACACCGTATAGGAAATGCTGATTGTAGGTTCACCGGTATAGAGATACCCCCACAAACCGTTGAGGTAATCGCGACGGGCATCTTCAGGATCGAACATAAAGCGGTAGAACGCGCTCAATGCAGCGCCACTCTTAGCTTCACCCCAAATGTTATCGCCACTTGTAGAACCTTCATAGAGTTCGCTCTTCGGTCCATGTACATAACCTACATTTCCGGAAGATTCTTTAGCAAAAGGTATTTCAAAGATGGGGTCATCATTGCTGTTCACGATATAATTACATTCGTTTACAAACACCCGGTAGTAAGGCAAGGTCAGCGTGTGGGTAGCCGAAGTCATCACAGAGTCGCAATAATCCAAGGCCGTTTTATAAAGGTCTTTGTAATTGGTGGGACGTTGCATCGTACCAATGCTTGCCGGATTGTTAGTATCGGGGCGCAAAGAGTAACCACCGGCATGCATCGCCATACGGGCAATCAGAGACCAGCAGAATTCCTTAGAAGCACGTTCCACGCCATTCGACAAATTAGCAGCGAACTTCATGTAGGGAGCTATTCCCTTCAAGTCGTCAATTAAGGTCTTGTAAACTTCGTCACGGCTGACAACGGGCATAACAAAATTCTCTACCTCGGCAGAAGGTTCAAATCGGAAAGGAATATCACCAAAATAAGTCGCCAAATCATGGAAAAACATGGCGCGTATCACCTTAGCCTCGCCCATCATCTGCATGATTTCTTCATCCTCCGTGTTATAGAGCGGACTTCTTTCCAGATAGTATATAAAGTTATTGGCATACTCGGCACCTGCATAACCGGCATTCCAGAACTTCTCCACATCACTGGCGGTGCTGTTGCCATCAAAGCGGCGGAAGCTGTTGTCCGTAGCCACATCGCTGGTGTTCGTCGTAAATTCCACATCGCTGTTGAAAATAAACTTAGTGAAATAAGCATCACCATAGAAATCACCGCTCATCAGCTTTGCATATACCCCGTTGAGGGCACGGTTAATCTCTGTCTTTTCGCTGAAGACAGCTTCGTTGTCGTATTTCGATACAGAATCAACATCCAGGAAGTCACTGCAAGCTGAGAGACCCAACGAAGTCAAAGCAACGAAAAATAAATATTTTAATTTCATAGTTCTCTAATTTTTAATGTTAGAATGTAATGTTAGTACCAAACACGAAGCTACGGCTACGCGGGTAGCGGTTGTAGTCCATAGAAGGAGTTAAACCGGATTGCACATCCACTTCAGGGTCATAACCGGAATATCCTGTCAGGATAAAGAGATTGGAAGCACTGGCATAGAAACGAACTTTCGACATACCCCATTTCTTGGTCAGGTTGCTTGGCAATGTATAACCTATTGTTACGTCTTGCAAACGGAGGAATGAACCGTCTTCCACAAAATAAGAGTGAGTTACCTTATCTTCCACATCTGCCGGATTCCACAAAGTCTTGCCGGTATTCATCGTAATATACTCATTGACCGATCCGTCAAGGTGTGTATTCTTGTACAGACATTCACCATCCGAACGCACATAAGTCCAACGGTTATCTTGTGAAAAGTCAGCCAATACATTGTAGAAATTGTTAGTGTTACTGACAGATGAAGAAAGCATATAGTTGGTAGCGTTATAAACGTCGAAGTCGACCATATAGTTAAAGTTGGCAGTGAAGTCAAAGCTCTTCCATTGACCGCTCAAGCCGAAACCACCCTGGAACTTCGGAGTTGTATTACCAATCACAGTACGGTCACTTTCGGTTATCTGACCGTCACCATCCAAGTCTTTGAACTTAATCTTACCCGGCAAAGTAGCTACACCCGAGTTAGAATCCTGATAGATATTGTTGATAACAGTACCTTCATTCGGAACAGCCAGGAAGCTCTGGGTGGGGTCGAAGAAGAATTCATCCGGACTGTAGAGACCGTCATAAACAAAACCGTAAATCAAACCCACTTGATCACCCACTCTCAAACAGTAGTTATCGTAATCGGGCTTCCAGCGGTCGTCAAGAATCCAAAGCACATCATCAGTATCATTCAGCTTGTCAATCTTCATCTTGTTCATGCCGAATGTAAAATTAGCACTCAACACATAATCCTTACCACGAAGAATATCGCCACTGATGCTCAATTCAATACCCTTATTCGTTACCTGGCCGATGTTCTGCATCTGTTTGGAGAAACCCATGGTCGACGGTATTACAGACTCATAAAGCAAATCTTTAGTAGTGTTCCAGTAGAATTCGGGAGTAATGGTCAGACGGTCACCAAAGAGGCTGATATCCAACGCCGCGTTGCGAGTCAAAGTTGTTTCCCACTTGATTTTTGTATTGGGGAATTTCTTGCCGTCGCTTACGCCGAACCATTGTTCGCCATATTGGGTCGCTTCACCAAAGCCCGGACCACCGGTTGCATTTACCGAGTACAAGAAACGCCATTGGTCATCGTCGATGCGATTGTTACCGGCCAGACCGATAGCGGCACGCAACTTCAAATTACTGATTACTTCGTTGTTCTCCAAAAATCCTTCTCTTGAAAGCACCCAAGCACCCGAAACAGAAGGGAAATAACCCCACTGATTGCCCGGAGCAAACTTGGTAGAACCATCGGCACGCATAGTTGCAGCAAGCAAATATCTGTGGTCATAGTTGTAATTGGCCTGACCAAAGAAAGAAGCCGTACGGTTTGGAGTAGAAAGTGAAGAGGTAGATTCCCACGGCGTACCCAGGGCCATGTTGTTCAAAGCACGGTCGGCAGTAATATTTTGCGGGAAATAGCGATTCTTCTGGAAATTCTCTTTGGTCTGAGTATGGTGAATTTCCGAACCTAGCAATACAGACCAATTATGAAGCTGTCCTGTTTTGAATGAATAATTAGCGGTATTGATCCAAGTATAAGACTCTTTACGCTTATCCTTAATCTCAGCCACCGGCAACTTTGAGTTATCCTTACCCGTCTTTGTCAAACGGCCAAAAAAGTTGTTTTCGTCAGAGAACTGGATAGAATGTGCAGCCTCTGTACGGAGTGCCAAGCCTTCAATAGGTTTCCATTCCAAAGCAAACTGATTGGTGTAGCTGTAAGCATGCTTCAGCTTTACGTTCTGGCCAATGTCACTCTTCGGATTAGTGTAAGCAAAGATTGCTTCATCGTCCGGGTCAACCGTTGCCGGATCCCAAGTTGCAAATTCACGCAAGCCGTTTGAGGGACGATAACGCAGTACGTCAATGATACCACCGCTACCTACTTTATCACCACCGGCTCCCGTGTCACGACGATAAGTGAAGCGAGGATTCATGGTCAACGTCAGGTTCTTGGTTAACTGAGCATTGATTTTAACATTCAAGTTCGTACGGCGAACACCTGAACCCAAAATGATACCTTTATCTTCTGATTGAGTCAAAGAGGTATTGAAACGGAACTTCTCGGAACCACCACCGACAGTTACATTAGTGGAGTAGTTTAACGGAGTTTCACCCATTACCTGGTCTTGCCAGTCATGAGTGGGAGCATTCTTATATAAATCCAAGTCGTTCGGATTACCGAAGTTAGCACGGAAATACTTTGCCGGCCCACTGCGCATACCCCCGTTTGAAGCTGCCCAGTCATATTGATACCACACATAATCGTAAGTATCCATGAGATCCAGCTTCTTAGAAATCTTGCTTACTGACATTTGAGCATTCACCCCCACGGTTACTTTGCCCTGTTGAGCGGACTTCGTAGTTACGATAACAACGCCATTACCACCCTTTGCACCATAGATAGCGGTCAAAGATGCATCTTTCAATACGTCGATGGAAGCGATGTCCGTCGGCGGAATATCATTAATGTTGTCTACCTGAAAACCGTCTACGATATAAAGTGGATCATTGCTTTGAGTCACGGACGTACCTCCACGTACACGGATATTGATATCAGCACCCGGAGCACCATCAACGGTGGTCACCTGCACACCGGCAATCTTACCCTGCAGAGCCACAGCAGCCGAAGTTACAGGAACAGCCGCCAGTTTGGCACCTGAAACAGAACCTACGGAACCCGTCAAATCCTTTCTCGCTTTACTGCCGTAACCGATAACAACCACTTCATCAAGTGCTTGTGAATCATCCTTCAATACAATTTTCAACTCTTTTCCGGCAATGGCATCTACTTCTTGAGTCTCCATACCGACATAAGAAATCACCAGTTTCTTTCCTTTGCCGACAGACAACGTGAAGTGACCATCCAAATCGGTGGTAACACCATTTCCGGTATTACCCTTTTCCACCACAGTGGCGCCGATAATCGTCTCTCCCTGCGAGTCAACAACTGTGCCTTTCACAGTAATGTTTTGAGCAAACGCCCCAATCGGCACAAACGAAAGTAGTGCCAGCAAAAGGAAAAACTTGCTTTTCATACTTCTAAAATTTTGTTTCATAATAGAATATTTGGTTAAACAATAAAATTAAATTCTCTATAGGGTTATTCTCTTTATATAATAGTAAAATGCTCACTGCTGTTAACCGATGCGTTTTTCATACTCCATAGTATAGCTTTTTAAATTTTTAAGAAAATATCACTTAGATTCTCTGATGCAAAAGTCAGAAAAGGGATTTGGTTAAAGGGGGAAAATTTATCGCAATAGGTGGAAACGAATGTTCACAATGTTTAAAAACAGCTTTCTGGGTAGCCACAAGCCCGATAATATACCTAAGGAAACAAATATTCCACATATGCTATATAATAATTCCACATCCATACTTCCTTTACCGAAGTGCTGAAAATCCACCCACATTTACTATTAGAATACATAGTAGTAAAACAGATAATTTATATCTTTGCAAAGCAGTTACAAATTAGTCAATACTATGAAAAAGTGCATTATATTTCAAGTCCATTATTTAATATTGATTTGTCTTTTTATCCCTTGTGTAGCCATCGCACAACCAATTTGTCAAATTCAACGTTTCTCCGCTTATAACGGATTGGCACAAAGGTCTGTCACCAACATCCTGCAAGACTCCAAAGGATTTATCTGGTTTTCCACTTGGAATGGCTTAAATAAATTCGACGGATACACTTTCAAAAACTATAAAGCATTTCCGGGAGACGGATGTACCTTAACCAGTAACCGCATAGCCAAAATCATACAGACACAAACCTGTGACATCTGGTGTCAGACTTATGACTCGCGAGTCTATCTGTTCGATAGCCGCCGGGAAAAATTCATAGATATCTTACGCCCTTACGAAGCCCCCAAACAGCAGACCTACGCTGTGCAGAATGTCTATGCACTACCTAAAGGAGTAAGTTGGATCGTATGTGACCGTGGAGCATTCCGCATCGACGAACAAGCATACAAGGATCAGGAAGGAAAAGGAATAACCTTATATAATATCGAAGAGAAGAATCTGAAAGGAGATCAAATAATCACCATTTTTCAAGATAGCGATGGTGACGAGTGGATATTAACCAACAAAGGAGTTTCTATCATTGGTAAAAAGAAAATAGAATCCGATATTCCATTCAAGAACATCAAAGAAGATAACGGCAATATATATCTGGTATCTGCCAACAACCAGTTAGTAATATACCTCCCCCAGACACAGCAACTTCAATTTCATGAAATGCCCTTTTCAACCTCCATTACTATCAATTCTATCAATAGACTGGGAAAAGACAGCATAGGACTTTGCACAGATAACGGACTCTATATTTACTTTGCAAAAGATCAAAGATACCGGTTAATAGATCCCCGTACTCCTACTAATCCCTCCATCGAAGTTTTGTCTGTATTCAAAGATAGCTTCGGAGAATTATGGCTATACTCCGATATGCCCGGAGTAGTGCGTTACAATTTAGAAACAGAAGAGAAGCAACATTATATTACTCCGAAAGAAGACCTGCCGAAAGCCGAACGCTTAAGCCGCGACCTGATATTTGAAGATAAGCAAGGAACACTGTGGATGGTCCCACATAGAGGTGGATTCTCTTATTATGACCGAAAAAACAAACAACTGAAATCTTATTATACTGATTATAATAATCCTGATACAAAATTCACCCCCGTTATTCTGAACTCTTTTTTAGATCAACAGGGCAATCTCTGGATATGCAATCACTGGGATGTTACAAAAATCTCATTTTCTACATACGCATGCTCTCTGCAAGCTATGGATACCGGTTTTGAGACACGTGCTTTCCTGATAGACGAAAAAAATGAGCTTTGGACAGCCAGCAAAAAAGGATATGTACGAATTTATCTGCCGGATGGAAGTTTGAAAGGATATCTGACCCCCGAAGGTACCATCAGTTCACAGCCCATATCTTTCCAAAAGAACATCTATTGTTTTATGGAAGATGAAAATGGAATCATCTGGATGGGAAGTAAATTGGATGGTCTTTTCCGATTAACAAGAGACAGCAAAGATCATTTTCTGATACGTCAATTTACTCACCAGGAAAACAATCCGTATAGTTTGAGCAATAATAGTATTTACAGTATTTATCAGGATCACCAGAAACGAATCTGGATAGGTTGCTATGGTGGAGGGCTAAATTTATTAGAGGAAACAGCTGAAGGAGAAATTCGTTTCATACATAATAATAATCGGCTGAAGAAATATCCTAAAGGCCATTTTACCAAAGTACGCTATATCACTGAAGTTAATAATGCCATTCTTGTCTGCACTACGGAGGGCTTGTTGACTTTCTCCAGTGAATTTAAACAACCGGAAGATATCTGTTTCTATAGAAATCTACGCCATCCAGATGAAGTATCCAGCCTCAGCAGCAATGATGTTACCTATGTCTACACAGATAACAGGAAAGCAACTTACATTCTTACATTTACCGGAGGAATCAATAAAGTCCTTTCTGAAAATCTATTAAGTGAACACATCGAATTTAAACCTTATACGACAAAAGATGGTTTACCATCTGACCTCGTCCAGTCTATGATAGAAGATAAAGAAGGAAGCCTATGGGTAATTTCAGAAAATGCACTCACCCGTTTCAATCCGGAAAAGGAAACATTTGAATATTATGATAAAAAGTACATGCAACAAGAGCTTTACTTTACAGAGGCAGCTCCTGTGCTGGAAAATAATCAATTGCTATTAGGAACAGATATCGGAATACTCAAAATTAGTCCCGAACATCTTCAGAAAAGTAGTTATGCCCCTCCCATTGTATTCACCGGTTTTAAAATACAGGGAACTTCCCAGAATTTAGATATCAATGATCTGAAAGAACTACGGCTGAAACCATCCGAGCGTAATGTTACTTTCCAATTTGCAGCTTTGGATTATGTAGCGCCGGAATCAATCAGCTATGCTTACCGTCTGAAAGGATTGGAAGAAAAATGGAATGAAGTGGATAACAGCCGTTCAGCCAGCTATATCAACCTGCCTCCGGGAGAATATGAATTACAGATACGTTCCACCAACAGCGACGGAGTATGGATGGAAAAAGCACGTATCCTGCCTATAACCGTACTTCCAACCTTTTGGGAGACATACTGGGCATGGATTCTGTATGTCGTATTATTCGTGTTATCCACAGCAACTATCGTCTATATCATTCTCTACATACACCGGTTGCGTCATCAGATAAATATTGAACAACAACTGGCAAATATAAAATTGCGTTTTTTCACCGATATTTCGCATGAATTACGTACTCCGTTAACGCTCATAGCCAGTCCGGTTACTGAAGTTCTGGAACACGAAACTCTCACAGCCAATGCCCGTAAACATTTAACCCTGGTGCACAAGAATACGGAGCGCATGTTGCATTTAGTAAACCAGATATTGGACTTCCGGAAAATAGAGAATAAAAAAATGAAAGTGCTGCTGGAAAAGACAGACGTCCTCAGCCTATTACAAAAAGTAATGGATAACTTCCGCCTTATTGCTGAAGAAAAGAATATCAATTACCAATTGGAAACAAACCAGGAAGCTATAGAAACCTGGATCGATCAGGATAAGTTTGAAAAAATCATTTTTAATTTGCTATCCAATGCATTCAAGTACACTCCGGCCAATAAGTCTATCACCGTCATTGCCAATGTAGAAAGTAGCAGATTAATTGTTTCTATAAAAGACGAAGGCATTGGCATTGATCTTCAAAAACAGCAAACACTTTTCCAACGCTTTGAAACATTGGTAAAATTCAACATATTGCAGCCCTCGTCAGGCATAGGACTATCACTTGTTAAAGAACTGATAGAATTACATTGTGGCAACATTGAAGTAAAAAGTCAACCCGGTGTAGGCAGCGAGTTTACCGTTATATTACCAATGAATCAAAAAGTTTATGAGGGAAGAGAAAATACAGAGTTTATATTGAATGACGGAAATTCAGTCCCCGCTGAAAAGAAAAATGAAATAAGACCCATGGTTGAAATAGCTTCAATGGCTGACATTACTCTTTCAGAGACAGCCAATGAACCGAATCAGATATCGAATGAAGAAGACCCCATATCCATCTTAATTGTCGAAGATAACGTAGAGCTAAGAAACTTCTTATCAGATATCTTGTCAGAAAGTTACCGGGTAATCACCGCCACCAATGGACAAGAAGGATTGGACCAAGCCCGGGAATATATTCCCGATCTGATTATCAGTGACATTATGATGCCTGCTATGGATGGCCTTGATATGGTAAAGAATATTAAGGAGAACAGAGAAATATGTCACATACCTATCATTCTGCTTTCTGCCAAATCATCACTGGATGATCGCATATCAGGACTGGAACAAGGGATAGACGATTATATCACCAAGCCCTTCAGTGCAACGTATCTAAAAATCCGTATCAAGTCTTTGCTTCACCAACGTAAAGAATTGCAGGAAATCTACTGGAAAGCATGGTCGGAAAAATTAAACAATACCCAGGAAACCACTCTGGAAGAGAAACTGACCCCCTCGCAACCTCAGATCATTTCATACGATGAACAGTTCATGCAGCAAGTGATGCAAGTAATGGAAGAACAAATGGAAAACTCGGAACTTACAGTCGACGAATTTGCCCAGTTACTGAATTTAGGACGTTCTGTCTTCTATCAGAAGCTAAAATCCATTATCGGTCTGTCTCCCGTGGACTTCATACGCGAAATCAGGATTAAACGTGCCGTACAATTAATAGACAGCGGAGAATATAACTTTTCACAAGTGGCTTACATGACAGGCTTCAACGATCCTAAATATTTTGGAAAGTGTTTCAAAAGACAAATGGGAATGACGCCTTCGGAATACAAAGAGAATAAACTACGTACTCCCTTATAATTAAAGAAAGAGAAACAAAAAGACCTTGTCTGAAAATAAAAGTCCGGGCTTCACCATGAAACCCGGACTTCTTTTCAGAGAGGATAGTTTATCCTGAAACTAATACCTGTCAGATTATTTTGTCCACCATCTCGGATCTCCTACTTTACCATCCCCTTCAAACTTAGCTTCCGGTTTAAAGTGAAAATCACCATTCTTTGGATCTTCAAATAACTCTTCTGATGAGATTTTTAAGATTTGAGCATCGGTAAACTTCTTATCATTTTCCTGGAAATCAGAAGTTAAATAACATCCGGCAAAACTCAGATACTTGGAATAGTCGCTATTACCAGAATTCATTTTACCGCCCTTATTATCTCCCGTAAAAATTACCCCTGTTACAGTAATTTCTTTCGGTTGCTTATCCAAACGCAATAATTTAGGCATGTTAATATCATAGTTACAGAAAGTAGATTGAGTAAATGTAACTTTATCTGTCTGTACACGTAAATCCATAATCTGATCACCAATATTCAACAGAGTAGTATTGGTAATAGAAATAGTACTTAACGACTTCAACTTACCGATATTCAAAAGTCCATATCCACTTAAACCCACATTCTTAATGAAACAGTTACTAATAGCAATTCCTTCAACTTCAAGATTACCAGAATTGGTACGGATAAGACTTCTTGGAATTTCACTAATGTTGCATCCCTCAAAACTTACATTCTTAAAGCCGGTGCTACCGCCAAGTTCAATCATAAATTGAGACTTACCATCGCTGATAATATCCATATACTGTACATAGAAGTTATCCATAAGAGCAGAGAATGTAAACTTGGTCATATTTAATACAGGCATCTTACCTCCTACCACGTTACCGGCTATATACAAGTTCGCAACAGTTTCGGGAATTATAAATTCACCAACCTCATAAGTTTGTCCACCCGTAAATGACAAAGTCACATCGCCAGCCGGTGCACCCGCCAACAAGGCATTAATATCATCACTTGCTTTTACTGAAATAGTCGTTCCTTTGGAGGATCCCAAAGTCTTAAATTTATAAGAACCTCTGCGAGCCTTCTCATTGAAGATATACGTAATATAATTAGTTCCCGGTTTAAGCCCGTCTATTGTTAACTCACCAGCTTGTTTTTCTGTTGAAGTGAGTTCGTGTGCTGTAGCCCAAATCGTATCAGTTTTTGCCTCTTCACCCTCGATCTCAGTCTTTACTAACTCACCATACTCAATACGCGTAGCTGTTTTTTCTGCCTGCCAATTCAAAGAGACACTGGTAGTTCCCGGAGTAACGGTAGTAAATATCTGCTCGTCTGTAGTGTCAAAACACAACTGCACATATCCCGATTCCATCCCGGTATTTCCATTGACAGCTTTCATACGCACCGAATAACGTGTCGTACCATTCAGATCCGTAAAAAGAGCACGATATTCCGTTTTTATTTCAGAAGCTTCTTTATTGTAGGCATTCATTGTATCTACAAGAAGTTCTGTGGTAAATACTATATTGTTAAAAAGCAAACTATCACCTTCACTGAAATCAAATACATACTTTGTAGCATTTGTGACTCCCCTGAAACTCAAAAGAGCAGAAGTTGGATTCGTTTCTTTTACTTCAAACTTCGTAGAACGGAATAATCTGTCATGACTGGGATCCACTTCCCATTCATTAGCTTCCTCGCATGCTATCACCGAGAATGTGAGAATTCCCAGCAAAATATAATAGAAATTTCTAATTTTCATAAGTTTATTCTTTTAATAATTATCATATTATTGAGCACTATTATCATATCCGTAAGAATTGGAC
>OHHU01000096.1_pt1 | contig 56321 bp, 31 predicted proteins | sample 1568151 | NCBI WGS metagenome assembly OHHU01 (sample SAMEA3879572, study PRJEB24766) | human gut metagenome | biome: human-associated habitat; feature: feces | place: USA | collected 1985/1987 | reverse complement strand
AAACCAAACAAATAGATTATTTCATTTTTGTACACTTTTGCTACAAACTAACTCTATTAATCAGCATCTTACAAAGGAAAAGTGTACAAAAATAAAGCTGTATAAAATAGCATTTAGATACCAAGCCATACAGTTACAAGCCACTAACAAATCAAAAAAGAATCCCGCTATTCGGTTATTCTGGAAATTATTAATAATATTGCAACCTGTTACGTAAGCACAAGGCATACCTTTGAAGCCTAAATCAATAATATATGATTGCAAACGAAAATAGAAATGAATTGCTACAATCACTGAAGGAGGGTTCTTTTTCTGCATTCGAGAAGTTATATAACCTGTATAGCGGCAAGCTCTACAACTTTATGATGCGTCTCTCTTCCGGCAATCAGTATATGGCAGAAGAGGTGGTGCAGCAAACATTTATCCGCATATGGGAGGTGCGAGAGAAGATAGACCCGGCTGAAAACTTCATCTCCTACCTCTGCACCATAGCCCGTAACCTGTCGATGAATATGTACCAGCATCAAACAGTGGAATACATTTATACCGAATACCTGCTGAAAAGCAATCCCAACCGGGACCATCAGACAGAAGAAAGCACAGACCTGCGCTTTCTGAACGACTACATCGACTCACTGGCCGAAGAACTACCCCCCTCGCGCAAGAAAATCTTTCTGCTCAGCAAACGCCAAGGCTATACCAATAAAGAAATAGCTGAGAAGATGGGTATTTCGGAAAGCACTGTTGCCACGCAACTGTCACTTGCCGTAAAGTTCATGCGCGAACAATTCATTAAGCATTACGATAAACTGATTCTCATCCTATGGGCCTTTTTTGTTAACGAAATGCAATAATAACGGCACAGTTGGACAAGAGAATGGAAGTAACTGTATACACATATAGAAATAAGTAAGAGAAGATGGAAAAAGAATATTATAAGAACTTAGCCGAAAAATACTTCGCAGGAGACATCACAGAAGCGGAAATCAGCGAACTGGCAAGATGGATACGCAACAATGCCCAACTGGCAGGATGGTGGGAGAAGGAGTTTAAGAAATCCGCCGCCGACATCAGTCCCGCCTTGCGCGATAAGATGTTTGCCAGAATTAAGACGGAAGTTCTTAAAGAGGCTTCCGGAACTTCCGAGGCCTCCGGGCTTTCCGGTAAAGACACAGTTGCCCCCTACACACCGCAACAACCTGCCGTGAAGCGTACACCGGGCAAAGCACTGGTTCCCGCCTGGGCAAGGTGGGCAGCCATGATTTGCATTCCCATCTGCATCGCCTTCTTCACTTACAATATTCTGAGTATCTCCAATGCCGATCAACCCCGTTCACCCTTCATTGTGAAAGCCGACAAGGGCGATAAAGCCACTGTAGTTTTGCCCGACGGTACAGACGTCATCCTGAATTCCGCCTCCCAACTCAGCTATCTGAGCGACTTCGGAAGAAACGAACGCCGGGTGCAACTGGAAGGAGAAGGTTACTTCAAAGTGGCACATGATACCCGCCGCACCTTCATCGTGCAAGTGGGCGAACTGGAAGTTAAAGTAATGGGTACGGTGTTCAATGTCTGCGCCTACAGTAACGACCAGGATGTGACTGTCGTCCTGCTGGAAGGAAAAGTCGGTATCCACACGCCATCCACTTCTACCACCCTAAGCCCCGGAGAGAAGATAAACTACAACAAGTCCACCCGCAAACTGAGTACCGAGAAAGTCTATCCCGACGACTACGTAAGCTGGACGAAAGGCAGTCTCTACTTCCAAAACGAATCTTTGGAAAACATCATGAAAGCCCTTTCACGAGTGTATGATGTCACAATACGTATCGACTCACCCAAGATATCCGAAGAACGTTTCACCGGTACTATCCCCGGTGGAGGTATACAGAACGCTTTAAACATTATCATGCTGACCTCTCCATTCCGCTACGAAATGGAAGATTCAGTCATTATATTAAAGGAGAAATAGCCGTTGGTTTGTTAATGTGAGTTAAAAGAAAAAAGCCGCTTGGACGGCGACATAAGGAAACCTGTATACCTATCAAACCAACTTAATTTATTTGATATGAAAAACAGGAAACCAAAGAATCTAAGAACTATGCGGGCGCTTTGCCTCACCATGTTCTTGAGTGTATCACTCAGCCTTTTCTCGCAGATCACCGTCACTGTGGAAAACACGCCGTTGCGTGCCGCACTGAAAAAGATCGAGCAGGTAAGCGACTACAAGTTCTTCTACAATGAGAAACTGGCAGGCCTCGATCAGCCCGTCTCCTTCAACGTAAGCAATGCCACCATTGAGCAGACTTTGCAGAAAGTGCTGGCGGGAAAGGAGCTTACTTACAGAATGGAGAAAGACAATGTAGTAGTGCTGTTGCAGAAGGAGGCTGTCAATCAGAAGGCTAAGACGATTACCGGAACGATTGTCGATGAAAAGGGAGAAACGGTGATCGGAGCAAGTGTCGCAGTGAAAGGTACCACCCTGGGCACCATCACTAATGTAGATGGCGAGTATACACTGGCCAATGTCCCGGAAGATGCTGAAATCACCATTTCCTTCATAGGTTACAAGACTTTGGAGTTCAAAGCAAGTGACAAAGCTTTATCCAAAGTAACCTTGAAGGAAGATAGTGAGATGTTGGATGAAGTGGTAGTCGTAGGGTACGGCTCTCAAAAGAAAGCAAATCTAACAGGTGCAGTCGCTACGATTTCTGCCGAAGACATCAACAACCGACCTGTAACTTCCGCCGCCGGAGCCTTGCAAGGCGCAGACCCTTCCGTGAATCTTACTTTCAACTCCGGTTCCTTGGACTCCGGTTATAGTGTAGATATTCGAGGTGTCGCCTCCATTAATGGTGGAAATCCTTTGGTCCTTGCAGATGGAATGGAAGTGAACTTAAGCCAAATAAACCCAAATGACATCGAGTCTGTTTCAGTGCTGAAAGATGCATCCGCAGCAGCTATCTATGGAGCCAAAGCTTCCTCGGGCGTCATCCTCATCACTACAAAGAACGGAAAGAACACGAACGGAAAAGCAACCATTTCATACAATGGTCGTTTAGGATGGCAACAAAACACCACTTCAACAGATTTCATATCAACAGGCTACGATCACGTAAATATCGTAAACAATTTCTACGAATCCTATCAAGGCAAGTTAATGGCAAACTATACCGAAGACGACTTGCAAATGCTCTACGACCGCAGGAACGACAAGACGGAAGATCCCAGTCGCCCTTGGACTGTGACAGGCGATGACGGCAAGTATTATTATTATGCCAACTTCGACTGGTACAACTACTTCTACAGAAAAACCCGTCCCGAGCAAGAACATAATGTCTCCTTCACGGGAGGCAATGAAAAAATGAATTATTTCATAAGCGGCCGATACTTATCGCAGGATGGCATCTTCAACATCTATGATGATAACTATAAGAACTACTCTTTCCGTGCCAAGCTCAACGTCAACCTGACTTCACGCCTACGCTACTCTGCAAACGTAAACTATAACTCAACAAGTTACAAATATGCAGGTTATTATGATGAACAACAAACAATTCACAGCCTGCAATCCAACATTTTATCGTCATTCATGCCGCGCAACCCCGACGGTTCTGTAGTGCAATACGTCAACCAATTGACGGCAAATTCTCCGTTAGGTGCCGGTCATGGGGGCTTTCTCACTGCCAACGAAGCACGCAACTCACGGGATAATAAATACTGGATACTCTCCAACCAGCTCGATTTTAAAGTAACCGAAGACCTCATTTTAACCGCCTCTTACGCATACAAGAACCGCAATCGATTGAATAAAAGGCGGAGTATGCCATTCGATTACTCCCGCCAAGAAGGAGTATTCTCAACGTTCACCTCAGGTACAATTACCGATTTCTACCAAGAGATACACCATGATATCGACGACCATAATGTGAATGCCTATGCCACTTATGAACATACTTGGAAAAACAAACATAACTTCAAAGCTGTAGCCGGCACTCAATTTGAAGATTATCGCACTACCGAACTATCCGTAAAGAAAGATGATTTATTGAGTAAAGACCTTAGCTCCATGAGTATCGCAACAGGAGAGTCCACCGTTACGCAGACTATTTCCGCATTCCGTACTTTAGGTTTCTTCGGTCGTGTCAATTATGATTTTGAAGGTAAATATCTTGCAGAAATCAGTGGCCGTTGGGATGGCACCTCCCGTTTTGCCTCCAAAGACCGTTGGGGATTCTTCCCTTCGGCATCCATAGGATGGCGCATGAGTCAGGAGAGTTTCTGGGAACCGTTGCGCTCCTTCTGGAACAACAGCAAATTCCGCTTCTCCGTGGGTAGTTTAGGCAACCAACAAGTCAGCAACTATGCCTACATAGACAAAATTTCAACAGATAACCTGATGCAATATACGTTCGACGGGACGAAACGAGCCAATTATGCCAGCATATCAGATCCCATATCCTCTTCGTTAACCTGGGAAACTGTGACGACCTATAACTGGGGGCTAGACTTCGGCTTCTTCAACAACCGCCTGAATGTAACCGCTGATGTATTTATGCGCGACACCAAAGATATGTTGACCACTTCCCTGACCCTGCCCTCTGTATATGGGGCAAAAACCCCGAAAGAGAATTGTGCTGACTTGCGTACAAAAGGCTGGGAATTGTATGTGGCATGGAATGACCAGTTCAATTTGGCTGGTAAACCCTTCAAGTATAATGTTTCGGCCACTATCGGCGATTATACTTCCAAGATAACCAGATACAATAATCCGGACAAGCTGATATCTGACTACTATGAAGGGATGACTTTAGGCGAAATCTGGGGATACAAAGTAGACGGCTTATTTGCGACAGATGAAGAAGCCGCCGCCTATCAGGCTGAATATAATGATAAAGCCGTCAATGGACGTGTATATAGCTCAAAAAAAGACAACTATTTAAGAGCCGGAGATGTACGGTTCAGAGACTTGGATGATGACAAGGTTATATCAGAAGGTTCCGGCACAGTTTCCGATCCGGGTGATAAAAGAATTATTGGTAACAGTTTGCCCCGTTATTCATATACATTCCGTTTGGGAGCCAACTGGTTAGGCTTCGATGTTTCAGCTTTCTTCCAGGGAGTTGGCAAACAGGACTGGTATCCCACCACCTATGCTTATAACTTCTGGGGACCTTACTCCTTTCCCTCACTGTCTTTCATCCACAAAGACTTCCTGCAAGATTGCTGGAGTGAAGAAAATCCCGGCGCATACTTCCCACGGCAGAGAGGATATGCCTCTTATAGTGGCGGTGCACTGGGAGTAACTAACGACCGTTACCTGCAAGATGTCTCCTATCTTCGCCTCAAAAACCTGACGATAGGTTACACCATTCCTATCAATAAGAAGATACTTAATTCGGTACGCGTATATGCCACCGGTGAAAACCTGTTCTACTGGTCGGCTCTGAAGAAACATAATAAAACGGTAGATCCGGAACTGACTAATACTTCTTCCACCTACAACGCAGGCTCAGGAGTGGGATATGGTTATTCCAAATCTTTCTCCGTAGGTATAGACGTTACATTTTAATCTTAAATAGAATTGAAGATGAAAACAATAAATAAACTATGCATTGCCCTCCTGGCAATAATGAATTTAACAGCTTGTGACGGTTTACTCAACATGACTCCGGAAGACACCCTGAGTCCGGGAACATTCTTCTCTTCTGCAACCGAACTGCAATTGTGGACAGACGGATTTTACACCCAATTGGAGAACGCAGACGATGTGGTGGCTACCAATGCAGACGACAACATCGACAGCGAACTGGGCGCCGTGTTGCAAGGCCAACGTTCGGCAGCAGACGAAAACGGCTGGAACTGGGATAAACTACGCACTATCAATTACTATCTGCAAAACTCTTACAGGTGTAAGGACCTGGCTGCCAGAAATGAGTATGACGGCGTTGCATACTTCATGCGGGCCTATTTCTATTACGTAAAGGTGCGCCGCTACGGAGATGTACCCTGGTATAATCAGGTTTTGACATCAGTAGATCAGGAATTATTATTCAAGCCGCGTGATGACCGGGGGTTGGTGATGGACTCAGTAATGAGTGACCTGGATAAAGCCATCCGCTTATTGCCCGCCAAGAAAAGCACCGCAAGAGTAACCAAATGGGCGGCATTGGCCCTGAAAACCAGAGTGGCACTGTACGAGGGTACTTACCGCAAATACCGTGGCATGAACGATGCCGACAAATACTTAAAGCAAGTGGCGGAAGCTGGTGAGACTTTCATTAAAGAAAGCGGATATAAACTGTATACGACAGGAGAAACGCCCTATCGTTCCCTGTTCAACAGCATAGATGCATGCACGGACGAAGTGATATTGGCGCGTCTGTACAGCCAAACGGCGAACGTAATGCACGGCGCTCCCTTTGCTATCAAGAACGGACGTCAGGGATTTACCAGACGCTTCATGAACCATTACCTGATGGCAGACGGAACACGCTATTCGGACAAGGCAGGCTGGCAAACAGACGACTTTGTAACGGAAACCGCAAACCGTGACCCCCGTATGCAACAAACCGTTCTGTGTCCGGGATACATTCAAACCGGTGCTTCCAAAGTTACGGCTAATGATCTGACTGCATTAACCGGTTACCAACCCATCAAATTTATAGGAGAATCCAAATACGACGGTGCCAACAAAGCATTCACAGACTGGCCTTTATTCCGTACAGCCGAAGTCTACCTGAATTATGCGGAAGCAAAAGCGGAATTAGGTACACTCACTCAAAACGATTTGGACATCTCTATCAATAAACTGCGCGCCCGTGCCAAGATGCCCGACCTGAACATGGATGAAGCAAACTCAGACATCGACCCTCTGATGGCAGAATATTATCCTAATGTAACCCAAAGTGCAAACACAGGCGTCATCCTTGAAATACGCCGGGAACGCACCATAGAGTTGACAATGGAAGGTTTCCGCCTATGGGACATCTTCCGCTGGAAAGAAGGGCAGCAACTGACGAAACCTTTCTATGGATGTTATTTCCCCTCCGAAGGTGAATACGACATGGATGCGAACGGAACCAATGACCTCTTGCTTTATTCTACAGATAAAGGTAACTTTAAAGGTACTGCAAAAAAACTGGGCAAAGATGTCATATTATCCAATGAAACTTCCGGCTACATCTATGCACTGGATAAAATAAAAATAACCTGGGATGAAACCAGAGACTACTTATGGCCGATACCGGCAAGTGAGCGCGTCGTAACCGGAGGTGTACTGACACAGAATCCGGGCTGGACAGACAGTACTAACTTTGATTAAAATTTCACGATGAATAGGTATATTATTTATATATTACTTCTTTTTGCTGCCCCGTCCTACGGGCAGCAAAACAGAATGAGCTTCCTTCTGAATAAACTGAATGACGGTGGCAAATCGGACTATGTGATGATTTTCGCTCACCGTGGCGACTGGCGCAATGCACCGGAAAACTCTCTCCAAGCTTACCAAAGCTGCATTGATGCAGGCTTTGACGGCATTGAAATCGATGTGCAAATGACGAAAGACAGTGTTATCGTAATGATGCATGATAAAACGATAGACCGGACTACTACCGGAAAAGGGAGAGTGTCCGATTACACTTTAGTTGAATTAAAGAAGTTGTATTTGCGAAGCCCCATCGGCGTTGTAACCCGTCAGCGTATTCCAACGCTGGATGAAGTGCTGGAACTTACTAAAGGGAAGATTCTGATTCAAGTCGATAAATGGCAACCGGTTAAAGAGAAAGTCGTAGAGGTAGCCAGACAACACGGATGCCTCAACCAAATCATTCTACGTGGCACCAAGAACAGTAAAGAAGTAGCGGATAACTATGGAAAATTATTGGAAGGACTCATTTACATTCCTGTATTAGTCTGCAAAGGTGAAGGAGATAATGAGAAGCTGGATGACTTTATGGAGCATATAAAGACACCTGTTATCAGTCTCTCCTTCAAACGGGACGACTTCCCCGCCATAGACCGTGCAAAGGAGATAAAAGACCGTGGCTTCCGTATCTGGTACAATTCCTTATGGGCAGAATTCAATGGAGGACATGATGACGAACTGGCAATGGACGACCCGGACAACAGCTACGGCTGGCTCTTGCGAAAAGGCGCAAACATCATTTTCAGCGACCACCCATTCTTATTGGATGCATATTTAAAGAAAATCGGTAGAAGATAATTAAAATCAAATAGACATGAAAAAGATATTTTTTATACTCGTTTCCCTATTGGCAACTCTCCAACTCTGCGCACAAGACAGAGTCAGCCAAATCCGTGAAAAACTATTGAACCGTGACCAAAGTTCTGTTATCGTAGCTTCACACCGCGGCGACTGGCGCAACTTCCCTGAGAATTCTCTGGCGGCAATAGACAATGCCATTAAAATGGGAGTGGATATTGTGGAACTGGATGTACAACGCACCAAAGACGGACAGTTGATACTAATGCACGACCCGACATTAGACCGCACTACTACGGGAAAAGGGAAAATTGCAGAGGTAACACTGGACTCCATCAGAAAACTAAAACTGAAAAATGGCTGTGCTATCCGCACAATTCACAATGTGCCGACTCTGGAAGAAGCATTAATGCATGCCAAAGGGAAAATAATGTTGAATCTTGATAAGGCGGACCGATACTTTGAACAGGTATATGCCCTGATGGAAAAGACAGGAACCACCAAACAGATTATCATGAAAGGCAATAAATCGGCAGAAGAAGTAAAGAAACAATTTGGCGATTATCTGAATGACGTGATTTATATGCCAATCGTCAACCTGGACAAGGTAAATGCGGAACAGCAAATAGAAACTTTCATCAAGGATATGAACCCTGTAGCCTTTGAGCTATTATATGTAAAAGATACCAATCCTCTCCCTGCCAAATTGAAATCATCCCTCGACGGACGGGCACTTATTTGGTATAATACGCTTTGGGATACAATGGCAGGCGGGCACGATGATGACATGTCATTGGAGAATCCGGATGCAGGTTACGGATATCTGATTGACAAGCTGGGAGCAAGAATCATCCAGACCGACCGTCCCCAATATCTGCTCGACTATCTGAGAAACAGGAAATTACACGATTAATATCAGGATAACAAAAGAAGATGTATTCCGGGCTTTTTAGCCTGGAATACCCTTCTGCATCCCTATAACATGACTATTTATGAATGGAAAACAGATTATTTCCGGATTAGCCGCAACAATAACAGGCATACTTCCTGCCGGGGCACAAACAGACAAAGAAGCTGTAAAACCTAACGTTATCTTTATCTTGGCTGATGATTTGGGATGGACGGATTTAGGTTGTTATGGCAGCTCATTCTATGAAACTCCCAATATTGACCGGTTGGCCCAAGAAGGGGTACGTTTCACAAATGCCTATGCCGCCTGCCCGGTCAGTTCACCCACACGTGCAAGTTTCCAAACAGGAAAATATCCGGCAAGGCTTCATCTGACGGATTACATTCCAGGTGGATATGCCGTAGCTTCACGCAAAAAGATAATAGATACATCTTGCCCCGTATTGCCCGTTGCATTTGTGCAGAATATGCCATTAAGTGAATTAACCATTGCCGAAGCATTAAAAGCGGAGGACTATCAGACAGCCCATATCGGAAAATGGAATTGTTCTGTCGATTCTCTGACTTATCCGCAATACCAGGGTTATGATATAAATATAGCCGGGTGTAATAAAGGCGGACCGGGTAAAGGCGGCTATTTTTCTCCTTATCACAATCCTTATTTAAGTGACGGACCGGAGGGAGAGTACCTGACTGACCGTTTAGGGGATGAGTGCATTCAAATTATCCGTCGGTTCAAAGACAAACCTTTCTTTATCAATCTACCTTTTTACCAAGTCCACACGCCCCTGTTAGCAAAACCTGAGAAAGTGAAACACTTTGAAGAAAAAGCCCAAAGAATGGGATTGGAGTCGCTAAGGGCATTTGAAGAGAAACCGGAATGGAAAGACAAACAACCTTTCCAGGATGCTACACACATTGAGAGAGTCATTCAGAGTAATGCGGCATATGCTGCCATGATTGCCAGTATGGATGAAAACATAGGCAAGATTATCAATGAACTGAAACGCCTGGGGCTCTATGAAAACACCATTATCATATTTACTTCTGACAATGGCGGTCTCTCTACTTCCGAAGGTTCTCCTACATCCAATCGTCCGTTGAGGGGTGGAAAAGGGTTCACGTATGAAGGAGGTATAAGAGAACCTCTTATCGTAAGGATGCCCGGTATGAGAAATGCAGGGACATTATGCGACAGCATCGTGATTTCTACGGATTACTATCCTACAATATTGGAAATGACGGGAAGCGAGTTGCATCCCGAACAGCATGTGGACGGCATCAGTCTACTTCCACTTTTGGAGAATAAGAAACGCACGGAACGGGATGCTGTGTACTGGCATTATCCTCATTACTCTAATCAGGGAGGACGACCTTCGGGTGCTATTCGCATGGGAAACTACAAATTACTTCAATTTTATGATACCGGAGAAGTCGAATTGTACGATTTATCGATAGATTTATCTGAAAAGAAGAACCTGAAAGATGAGAAACCGGAGGTTACACAAGAATTATTAAAGAAGTTGAATGATTGGCGTAAAAGCGTAGGTGCGGATATGCCTGTAAAGAATACTAAGATATATGATTAAAAGAATACTTGATTTCTATAAAATATCACTTCCGGCTGCGGAACCCCGCCATGATGAAGATGCCCGCCGGTTCAAGTCCATCCGCCTGGCCACTTTCCTCTCTGCAACCATGGGCTACGGCATTTATTATGTCTGCCGCCTCAGCATGAATATCGTCCGCAAACCCATTGTTGAAGAAGGGGTATTCACAGAGACGGAATTAGGTATCATCGGCTCATGTCTTTTCTTTGTCTATGCTGTAGGAAAACTGACCAATGGTTTTCTGGCCGACCGTAGCAACGTAAAACGTTTCATGTCTACCGGATTGCTTTGTTCGGCAGTGATAAATCTTGTACTGGGTTTTACAAACTCTTTTTATGCTTTTGTCCTCCTCTGGGGACTGAATGGCTGGTTTCAGTCAATGGGAGCAGCCTCGGGAGTTGTTTCCTTGAGCCGTTGGTACAGTAGTAAAGAACGAGGAACTTATTATGGATTCTGGTCGGCTAGCCACAACATAGGCGAGGCATTGACATTCATATCCATCGCATTGGTAGTCAGTTGGGTGGGATGGCGATATGGAATGATAGGAGCTGGAATTATTGGTTTATCAGGTTTTCTCTTGATGTCCGTCTTTATGCGTGATACTCCTCAAAGTCAAGGCTTCTTATTGAATGAGGAAACAATACAGAATAGCGTTGACAAAAGGAAACAGTCAGAAGAATTCAGCCGGGCACAAAAAGCAGTTCTCCGTAATCCGGCTATCTGGATACTGGCACTTTCAAGTGCTTTCATGTATATCAGCCGCTACGCGGTAAATAGCTGGGGAGTATTTTATCTGCAAGCTCAAAAGGGATATGATACGTTGGATGCGAGCTTTATCATCTCTATCAGTTCCATTTGCGGCATCATAGGTACAGTCCTGTCCGGTATCATTTCCGATAAGTTGTTTTCCGGTAGCCGGAATATTCCCGCACTGTTTTTCGGACTGATGAATGTGGTAGCCTTATGCCTGTTTTTACTTGTGCCCGGTGTACACTTCTGGCTGGATGCCTTGGCAATGGTATTATTTGGGTTAGGCATCGGTGTACTAATTTGTTTCCTCGGCGGACTGATGGCCGTCGATATTGCCCCGCGCAATGCTTCGGGAGCCGCTCTCGGAGTAGTAGGTATCGCCAGTTACATCGGTGCGGGATTGCAGGATGTAATGAGTGGTGTGTTGATAGAAGGGCATAAGACCGTAGTGAACGGAACAGATGTGTATGATTTCACCTATATCAACTGGTTCTGGATTGGCGCGGCGACGTTGTCGGTAGTGCTGGCGTTGCTGGTATGGAATGCAAAGTCGGCAGATACAGAATAAGAATATTCAGAAAAAACGCCACTCATTTGGTTAATCTCATTATTCTCTGTATTTTTGTTCCGTAACCGTCAGTTCCGTAATGCGCATTACGGAACTGACGGTTACGGAACTTATTTATAATCACATAAACCACTGATTATGAAATTCTACGATAGAGAACAAGAAACGGCTAAATTGCAGGAGATACAGCAAAAATCACTCCTGCAAGCTCAAATGACTATCATTACAGGACGGAGACGTATCGGTAAAACCCAGCTACTACTGAATGTCACGGCGGAGCAACCCACGCTATATTTCTTTGTGGCACGCAAAGCAGAAGCCGACCTCATCGCCGACTTTCAAGCCATCATAGCCCGCAATCTGAACATCCCCGTCTTCGGACAAGTAACTTCTTTTGCAGAACTGTTCCGCTTTCTCATGGAATACTCCGCCACTCATCCCTTCAATCTCATTATTGATGAGTTTCAGGAATTCTTCAATATCAATCCAGCCATTTACAGCGAAATGCAACACTATTGGGATGTCAACAAAGACAAGAGCCGAATAAACCTGCTACTCAGCGGTTCTGTTTATTCATTGATGCAAAAGATATTCCAGAACAGCAAGGAACCGCTATTCGGCAGAGCCACAGCGTATATCCGGCTGAAACCTTTCCGCACAGACGTGCTGAAGCTAATTCTATCCGACCACCACGCCCGCTATACGAACGAGGATTTACTCGCTCTATACGCATTTACCGGAGGTGTGGCAAAGTATGTACAACTCTTTATGGACAACGGCATTTTTACCAAAAAGAAGATGTTGGACTATATGATACAGGAAGACTCACTCTTCATTGCCGAAGGGAAAAATATGCTCGTTGAAGAATTCGGAAAAGATTACGCCGTCTATTTTTCTATTCTGGCCGCTATTGCAAGGGGAGAAAACACACGTGCCAAAATAGAAGCTGCCGTTCAGAAAGAACTCGGCGGTTACTTGTCCCGATTGGAAAAAGACTTTAGCCTTATTGAAAAGAGTATCCCGCTGCTGGCCAAGGTAGAAACCAAAAACGTACGCTATCGACTATGCGACAACTTCTTGTCATTCTGGTTCCGCTTCATCTTCAAGTATTACTATATGGTTGAGATCGGCTCCTACACTATGCTACGTGAGATTATAGAACGCGATTATGAAATATTCAGTGGTCTGGCATTAGAGAAATATTTCACGGCACGCTTCATGGAAGAGCAATGCAGCACCCGCATAGGCGGTTTCTGGGATCGGAAAGGAGAGAACGAAATAGACCTTATCACATTGAACGAGTTAGAGAAGTCCGCGCGCATCATTGAAGTGAAACGCCAGAAACGAAAAATAGATATGGAACGTTTACGGGCTAAAGGAGGTTTCTTCATTGAAAGTTCCGGACTAAAAGATTATCAAGTAGAATATATGGGATTATCTATGGAAAACATGTAAGCTACCATACAAATAAACATCCATTACGCAGTTTTGATATCATAAAGACAACGATTTAGCCTTTTAGGCTAAATCCCTTTTATACAAAAGAGATGAAACAGAAGAAATCCTGCATATAGTATGGCATCCATATACAGGATTTTCGTATAATATACCTCCTTTATGCACTAATCCGGCAGAAAAAGCTAATATCTTGCCGACAAACTCTTAACTTCCTGCCGACAAGAAGTTAACTTCTTGCGAACAAAGAGTTAACTTCATCGTAGAGGAACACACTTTTTACCGTAGAAAAACACCACTTTCCTTATAAAGAAACGAATTGAAGAGGGTACTCCGATTTATTAGAATTGTAAATAATCTGATATTCCGTTGATTTTCCAACACTTACAGATTTTCGTTCCAATCTTTTCATATATTCCATAAAGAAGGACGAAAGAACGTATTCTAAAGCCATGAAATATACAAAATGTCAGAATGGCAAAGCCATCTTTTTGTTCTCTTTATAATCAAGCGCCCTATTCTTTATCTTCAACCGACTGATAGCATTACCCAACGAAGAGTTTACGATGACCTTCCCTGGTTTAATGTCCGGATTCACGATAGCAACATCATAAGCCGATTGCTCCAATTCACCATTCAGATAAATTTTCAACATCCCATTCCGCTCACGGCACAGCGATACAAAAAACTCACTATTGTTATTTACTGCTTGTCCGGATATCACCTTCAGTCCTCCAACCATGAACACCAGATGTCCGTCAATATCTAAATCCACCGATAAATCCTTCCCCTGATGCAGTAAAGAAACACCTGATTTATCTGTTTTCAAACAGAAAGAAAGATTAAAATCACTGCCGCTGACAACTCCTATCGAAGCCGGTATTTCCTGGTTCTCAAAATAGTTGAAAGCCATCCGCAGCGCTTTGCCATTCCCAGCATCATCTTTCACACCTGAGACATCCAAGCGATACTTACCCTCCTGCTCCATTTCTTGAGCCAACGTCAAAGTTACCATACGCCTGTCCGCAGAAAGCGAAACGCTCTTCACCTCATTCCCCGGAACAATAAACGTCCCTTCATCCAAGACCACCGGTTCATTGAACTCTACTGTCAAAGTCGTTGGAGAAGTAGTCTTGACCATTCGCAATACAGGGACTTTCTTATCAGCTGTAGTACTGAACTTCCAGATTCGCACCTCTCCCGGTTGCAGGCTTAATGAGACCTCTTCACCATAACCAAACAAATGATTCCTGCCAGAATCACCCTGTCCATCGGTACGATATGTCCACACAGTCGTACGATACAATCCTTTCAATCCCTCCGGCATTCCAATGGTACGATCCAGTATAAAAGAGAATTTCTTTACCTGATCCGACGGATTGCGGACTGAAATAATTCCTTCTCCATCGGACCATGCAGAAAAGCCATAAGGAGTGCCCTTCGCAGGCGTCTGCCCTATCAACTTGGCATGCTTCAATATCGGATAATTATCCTGAATCCAATGCAGCACATCTGCATTTATCACCCATTTCTGCCCCTCATTCATCATATTATAACTATAATAAAGCTCCCAGAAAGCAGTGCCACGAGTGGCCATCATCATCAAATAGGTACGGAATTCGTCATCATCCATCTTCCCGGCAAGTTTGGCAGTACTACCATAAATAGGATCGTGATTATAGATATGCGCCAAAGGAAACTGAAAAGCGCGGGTCTTCACAAAATCAAAATAACGGTCGTCCCTGTACGATAAAAGCTGGTCGAGTTGAGAGGGACGCTTCACATTCAACCTCCCAATATCCTGCGAGTTCTGCATCCAGACCGAGTTGGCCCATTGCAGGAACCACGGACTGGGATTCACGTAGCAAGTAAGATTAATCCATAAGTCATCCCGTTTCTCGCCACGCTGGTCACGTATTGCCCGGAGAATGTCAATCCAGCGTTCCCAGTGCTCCGTGACGTAGTACATTCCCTGATATCCTCCGGAGATATAATTCCCTTGCGGGTCGGGCTGTGGGGCACGTACCAGGAATCCATCTAATTTCCAGTAGTTTACGCCGAACTTCTGTTGGCAATATAAGAAGAAGGTCTTCATCTTTTGCAAGTACACCTTGTGATTGGTGCAGATGTCGTTTGTGTACCGGTTCAGTTTACCGTTTCCATTTTCTTCAAGGAAGCGGGCGAATTTGATATAATAATTATAGCCTCCACGAGGTCCCAGCCACAATCCGAAGTCGGAAGCAAGCCGATGCGACAAGTCCGAAGGAGTGACCAGTTCATTCGGGAACTTACTGTTGAACGACCAGAACCCGGTTTTATTCTCTTCCTGCCAAGGTCCGTAAGCATTCCACCCGTCGTCCACCACGTATGAGTCGAGAGGACGAACGCCGTTCTGCGTCAACCCACGTTCCACCTCACGGAAAGAATCGAGGATATTATTCTCATTGATGTCCAACATGAAATCGTACCATGAATTGTATTGTATGCGGAGGTCAATCGGGACGGAAATGTCTTGGATATAACTGAAGAAATCTGTTTGGATGACATCCATATCTGTGCTACGGGTAGCGCCAATCACCTCTTTCCAGGTAGAGAAAGTCCCTTCCTCCAAACGACCTTCTTCCGCAAGCATTTCAAAATTCTTGCCCGAATAGTAACGGATGCGCACCGTGTTATCTTTAGTGATTTCTGTTTCCGCTGCCGGAAATTCAAGCCCGAAGAACATAGCCTGCACGTATACCGGTTGCCCCAGGGAGATATAATAGCCACTCACTCCCCCTACGCCTTTTTCCATCTCCGGATGTGTCCAGGTGGCAATTCCTTCCGGCAGTTTCATCGGCTCGAAATCAATATAGTCGATACGTGCCTGGCTACGTTGGGAGTCAGGAACCGTAATCTCCAGATACTTCTTCATATAATGTTTCCCCTTTTCCAGAGTGAACACCATATTTATCTGCCAGTCCACTCCTTCAAACCGGAAAGTCTTATAATGGAAAGTTAGCTTCCTGCCATTTTTCTCCATATCTGCCAGTTGCACATCATCCAGTGAAAGTTTTGACGAACAGATATCCGCCGCCACAGAGTCGGGTCCCACCAGTGTACGGATAAGAAACTCTTCGGAAGCTGCCTCGGGAATAATCCGGACCGGATTCTTTCCCGTGCGTTTATTCACAACCATTCGCGTACTAACCCGTCCGTTCGCCAATGAAAACTCGCGGGCCAGAAACTCATTTCCAATCGTCACCACATCTCCGGTACGGGTGATATAGACTTCTTTAGTATCAGCCGCCGTCATAGAAAGGCACCAGCCCCAAAGCAGCATTGAAAGAATATAAAAGTGTTTCATCATACTATCTTACTTGAATAATTATCATTTCATTAAACCTTTAAAAATAATCCGCACTTATACATAGCCCTCAGCAGTAAGAAGAGAATCAGATAGTTAGCAAAAGTAAGCCATACGGGATACCACGTCCCCAGATATTGCTCCAACCCATAGCTCACCGAAGCGGCGACACAACGGAAGTTCACCACCTCGCCCAGCAGATAGGCCGTGATGGAATTCATGCCATACACCTTCAGCCAAGCCAGTCCACGGGTATGTCCCTTATAATCTATCCAATAATAAAACAACGCCATTAGCAGAAAACAATAACCACCGGAGAGTAACGTCATACTCCCTGTCCATAAGCGCTTAATGACAGGCATCTGCAAGCTCCACAACAGTCCCAGTCCCACCAGTACCAGTCCGGCCACCGACAATATCCGCACCACTCTCTTCCGATCCGTTTTCCCTTCCTTCATTATCTTCCCGGCAAAAGCGCCCAGCATCACGGTAACTCCGAAGGTCAGACTACTCCATATCCACGTATACGTGTAATGGGGCGAGAAACTCCAACTCCCGTCTTCATTCCAATAAACCCCATCGCGGAAGCGCCCCAACACACATTTGTCCACCTGAGCGGCAAAGTTTCCCTCCGGTGTAAAATCGCCCAGGAAGGTCATGGGAGTCCAATACAGGAGGAGTAACAACAAGGTTACTCCCACCTGCCACTTGAATGAAAAATGCAACTGTATCACCGCCGCCATAAAATAACCGACGGCAATGGATTGTAATGTATTCGAATAAATAACCAGATGCCGACTGTCCAGCCCAAGCAAATTTCCCTGAACTATCATCCCGAAGATGAACAGCAAAGCCACCCGTTTAAGAATCCTCCTGTAAACAGGCCAATAACTACCGGAAACCCCTTTGTACTTCGACAGCGAAAAAGGCATCGAAGCTCCCGTCATAAACAGGAAAAGCGGCATCACAAGATCCCAGAAACGGAACCCTTCCCAAACCTCGTGGTCGAACTGATAGAGGATGCCATTAAGGAACGGCACATCCAACTGCCGTGCCAGCACCCAAAGCACCGGCTGGAAAAAGACAAGAAGAAACAGGTCAAAACCCCGGAGGATATCCAACGAGGCCAACCGGGTGTTATTCTCTGAAAGTTTATTCATTGTAAAAAATCTGTTTTATATTTCCGGCTTTTATTCGATTATCATCTCATCAAAAAGTATTCTCGCCTCCTGCCCCGGACGTACATGACCTTCCGGACAAACTCCGGGCCCTTTGGCGGTCACACGCACATACCGTGCCTGCACGCCTCCCATCTCCAATGCCAGGTCTTCTATAAAGTTTCCCTCCCGGAACACCTCCTGAGATGTGAAATTCAGCGTACCGACTTTCTTGAAGTTACAATTATCGTCCGATATCTCCACGTTGACGGTTACCGGCTTATGTATAGCCATTCCGGAACTTGTGATACATCCCAGTGTGAATGTATTCAGAACTTCTTTCTTTAGCAAGTCCACCGTAAAGGAAACAGAATCGTTCTTGGTCCACGAGCACCACTCAAAATCCGAATATTTCAGGCTCCCACGTATTCCGTTGGTCAGGAGTTTCTCACTCGGATTGCTTCCCAATACAGGTTTGGCAGTAGCCAGATTCCACTGGATGGGAAGTGTCAGTGTCTTTCCTATCTGCCTGCCTTGTGCAAAAGTAGCGCATTTAAGTGTCCGTTCTTCTTCCACAGTCAATTCTTTTTCATAGAGCGGTGAAGCCGCTGTCGGTTCGCGGCCATCCACCGTATAGTGAATTTCCACATCCGGGCGGATACATTCCAGTTTCACCTTCAACACTCCATCTTCCGGTGTCACCGTATGCTGAATGTTATACATGGAACGGGAATAGACGATTCCCTTGGCCGTCAGACGCTCGTCATACACATCCAACGCCCGCAGGAACGACGCCCAATCCTTCGCCCCGGGCTGTGTCCATGCCACTTCCGCCAGCGCTGCCAAACGGGGAAACACCAGATAGTCCACATCTTCCGGCTTATTGCAGAATTCCGTCCACATGGATGCCTGCACTCCCATCAGCAACGACGCATATTCCGGCTTCCAGTCCGCCTGTACTGGTTCGTAATCGTAGATATCTTTCAGCGTATTGTTTCCGAAATAAGTCTGGGGCTCGAACCATTGGGGGCCCTGATATCGGATCAAGTACATAATTCGTGCAGGCGTCATAATGAATCGGTGTCCTTTCTCAGCGGCTTTCAATGCTGCCGCTCCCAGTCCTCTCCACCCCTGAATAACCACTCCTTCGGGTAAGAAACTACTGTTTGTCAGTTCGTCCCAGCCAATCACTTCCCGACCTTTGCCCCGTACATATTCACTCATCCGTTTCATAAAGTAACCTTGCAGATCTTCTTCATTGGCAAGGTGCTCTTTTTTCATCCGCTCCTGACAGAGCGGACACTTTTTCCAATAGAGTTTCTGAGCTTCATCGCCTCCCAAATGAATATATCGCGAAGGGAACAATGCCATCACTTCGTCCAGCACATCCTGCAGGAAAGTAAAGACACTATCTTTTCCGGCACAGTAAATCACTCCTGAGTTGCCTCCGCCCAGTCCCGGTATCACTCCGATGTAGCCCTTCACAGCCGGACAGGTAAATTCCGGATAAGCCGCCAGCGCGGCATTGCTATGAGCTGGCATATCAATTTCGGGAATCACCTCTATCTGCCGTTCAGCAGCATAAGCCACCATTTCTTTAATGTCTTCCTGGGTATAGAATCCTCCGATAGGCGTAGGCTCCCCCGGTTGCGGGTTGCGCCGGAAATAAAAGGGAACATCCATGTGATTGACCCTCCAGGCTCCCACTTCCGTCAGCCGGGGGTATTTCTTGATTTCAATTCTCCAGCCATTGTCATCCGTCAGATGGAAATGGAGCGTATTGATTTTAAGCATCGCCATGCAGTCCATAATGCGCATTACATTTTCTTTGGGAATGAAGAAACGGGCGGCGTCCAGCATTAATGCCCGGTAAGGGAAGCGTGGCTCGTCCTGAATCGTCACTGCGGGTATGCTCCAGGCCATATCCTTCACCGGCTGATTGCCTTCAATAGCCGCAGGCAACAATAAACGGAGAGTTTGCAACGCATAAAAGAATCCTTTCGTATCCGAAGCTTTGATCTGAATGTCTTCCGGAGTAACTTCCAGTAAGTACGCTTCGCTTTTAAAAGAAGAGTCAGTCGTAAAACGGAGCTGACTCTTCTCACTCTTACCTATTGTCAACTGAGGGGTTATCCCTGAACTTTTCGTAAACAAACCGATAAAATTGCGAGCGATGGCGGCCTGTTCCTGATTCTCTACGGAAAACACAGTTCCGGCCGAAATAGTAAAGTTCCCGTTGCCCGGCACGATGCACACCGGGTTGGGAACTATTGAGATGGGGGTTGGTGTCAAGTCGTCAGCGCACATATCCGCCAAAGGCAGCAACGCCATAAGTATGATTAAGATGTTTTTCTTCATGGCAATCGGGTTAAAAAGAATCATCCGGGAGAGAACTCCGATGAGCCCTCCTCCCGGATGATTTATAATAAAACTACCTATTAATAGAATTTGGTTCCATTCTTGGTCTGCCCCTGTTCATAGTCCGCAACCGAAGCTTTGTTGATGTAGGTACGAACCCAGTCAATTTCCAGACGAGGAATAGCATCGTTATCACGATCCCGTTCATAGTTGTTGAAGCTTGCAAAGCCGGAATCCCAACCTGCGTCGGGAGCCCATACGCCACCGGTTTCCGTACCGCCGCCAAGTGCCCACTTGTTGGGTGCGCCCATGGTAAGGATGAATTTAAGTCCCTTCTGGTTTTTGGCATTGGTGAAGGTCCAATCCTCCTCACTGCATTCACTCTTCTTCAGGCATACGGTTTCTACACCATTGATACCTAATGCAATTTCTTCGCCGGAGCGCCATTCCATCCAATAAACATTCCAATCATTCATATTTATCGAATTCTGAGCAGATTTGCTACCCTTGTTCTCATTTGCAGAAAGCCCATAGTGGAAGGTCTGGAATGCTTTATTACCGGTGATAGGACCAACCGGATTTTCAAGAATATCCACTTCCGAATAAGTAGGACTTGACCCTGAATCATCCGACATCAGCCATATACCCATATTGAACCCATTTTTTTCACCACGAAGACGGGCACGGACTTCCATTCTGCAACCTTCCAGTATCAGCTGGCTGTTGGACTTCCAAGGAGAACCTGTACCACATGCATAGAACGCTGCCGTACCATAGTCTCTCTCTCCCTTTCCACCACCTGTAGCCGTTGACGGCACTTTCATCTGAATCATCTTCAGAATTCCTTCTTCCGTAATATTAGAGAATTGTTCATTAAAGACAGCTGCATGATTCTGGGCAACCGCCGTGTTACGGGCTGCCAGGAAGAGAGGCACTTTATTCTTGAATGCGTTACCATCATTCCACATATCACCGGAGTTGCCTACACTATGGAATTCCCATGCGTTATAGAACTTCCAACCTGCCGCAGCCAAATCCGCATTGGGATGCGAGTTCATTTCCTTCATCGGAATGATTTCCCCGTACTGGTCAGCCACAGCCCCCTGTCTGCCGCTTGAGGCAAACGGAACTGCAGGTCTGTCATATACCCAACGTTCGTCAAGCAACCTGTCTCCTCTACCTACTTCGAGGTCTTTCATCAGAATCTCGATCTTGGCTTTATCCAACGGATGAACGCCGGAAAGAGTCGTGAAATCAAGTACCAATGTTTCGTGCTGCGAAGGATCGGGATTATGTTTGGTCTTGACTACCGCTTCCGCCAATTGCTCGCCGGCTTTGATAGTCAGTTTGGCAGGAGGCAGCGTTTCATAGAAAACTTTCTGTGCATCGGGGATGGATATGTTGACATCCACATCATCCGTCACCGGAACCGAAACTTGTGCCTGAATAGTGAACTTGTCACCTTCGTTAATCTCATTATCCGCATTATTTTTCAACGATACCACGGTATAATTGTGATCAGAGACAACGATAGACTGAGAGGAGTCACTCACTTTATATCCCCTCACAAAAGCCAGTACGTTTACATACACTTTTTCTTGGGGCTTAAGACCGCTTTCTACCACCAGCAGTTCAATCTTCAATTCACTTACCCCCTTCGGGAAAGTAACCATCGAAGGAAAATCCTTGAATACGACTTTCGATACATCCTCAGTTCCATCTTTAGCGGTCAGATAAATATCAAAATCCTCATTGGATACTGCCTCCGGATTATCCTCATCATTCACTTTGATGGTAAGAACCAACTTATCTCCCATCACAAAACTTTTTCCGCTTACCTCCATTATCAACGGTACACTTTCCGGCAACGGAGCCATCGCATCGTCATCGCAACCTGCAAAACCCGTAGCAAGCAGGCAAGCTGACAAAAACGTATATAGAATTCTTTTAATCATAATGATATAGTTTATTTTAAATGATATATTTATTCAGCCTGATCATTTCCAACCCGGATTCTGTACCAACTTGCGGTTCAGTTGTAATTCATCTGTCGGTATCGGAAGCAGATAGTCCCGGTTCAGGTCGAAAAGATATCCCTGAGGCAAATAGTCTTTCAATGGGTCCATCCAGCCCTCATTATCCTTCGACACCAATTTCAATGATTTGCGTCCGTCAGGTGAGAAGCTCTGATACAGAACGCCATCCTCGCCCAGATAGGCACCTCTGCCGCGCCCTTTTGTCCCTTTTAGTATTCCGGCACCTGCCCAACGCATCAGGTCGTCCAAGCGGAAACCTTGAAGAGAAAGTTCCGAACGTCTTTCACGACGGATTTCCTGCAACACCGGAGTAAGTCCGGTAAAGGGGAAGTTCGGGTCAACAAGGGTCGGTTTCGCATAAGTCACCCCTGCTCTCTCGCGCAGCGGTTTCAGTGTTTTCTCCAATACGCTGTCATCACACTTGCCCAATTCTTCGGCTGCCTCTGCATAGCAAAGCAGGCCTTCCGCATAGCGGAATAAGATGATAGCAGTTTCACTATTACCTTCTACAAAAGTCGTATCGATGCCCAAGCGGATATGGAAACCTGTAACGCTCTTATTAATGCCATCACTATTCAATCCGGGAGATACAATATCCGCATTCTTATCCTTCACTTCTTCATCGGTGCCGGTAGCATCATAAATCCTCACGTTCATCGGCTTGGACGACTTAGAGGTAGAACGGTATTTGCAACCACTATGCATCACGGTCACAAGAAGTCTCGCATCCCGTCCCTCAAACGTTTTATTGAAATCTTTGAATTTCTCATCGTTGGGATTTATGAAAGTTCCGTCTGCATTCAAATAGTTATCAACCAGTGATTTCGATAATCCTGACGGTCCCTGACCATCTACCACGCCAGAAGCGAGTAAACCTCCCAATGCATGAAAGACACCTTTTTCTTTATCATATTTCTTCCAAAAGACAGCCTCCGGCATTTCGGAAAGATCTTTCGTATTAAACAAATGCGCAAAAGCATCTTCCGTATTCACAGCATCTTTGTCTGTTTCGATTGTGTTCAAAGTCAAACCGGAAGGAAATAATTGTTGGTCTCCCCAATTTAGTACTTCTTGATAGAATTCTGCGGAGTTATCTTCAGTGGCAAAATCAGTTCCCTTATGATATTTCTCCCATGAAGCCTCATAAAGCGCTACCCGCATAGCCAGCAGAACGGCCGCTTCTTTACTAATGCGCAATCCCTTGTACTTGCTACGGGGATATAGTTCTGCCCGTACCTCTGGTACCTGCCCGATAGCCGCCTTTAAGTCGTTCAATATAAACCGGGCAACATCCGAACGCTTGGCAGCAGGAATTTGCAGACCAGCTAGCGTTGCATTCTCATCCCAGAAGTCATCCATAATAGGTATGTCTCCGAAACGGGTAAGCAAGTAGAAATGCCAGTAAGCGCGGAAGAAATAAGCCTCTCCACGAAGAGAACGTACGTCTGCCGTTTCCTTTCCTTCGGGAACGGAATAATAATGGAAGAAATAGTTCACATTACGCAGATTTCCATAGCCTTTCGACCAGTTATCCGAGCCACTGAACAGATTATTTTCACCATTCAAGCGTTTGTCATATTTCTCAGCCAGAATGTTATCGCTGTTTACCTCTTCGCCTCTGATGCTCATTCCATATTGCGACGGAACCGGTAGAGACGGATATAAGGCATTCAGGTAATTTTCCACCTGTTCGCGTGCCACCAGAAAGCTTGCGTTGTCAGGCTGTGTCAACGGTTTCCGGTCCAGAAAGTCGGAACAAGAAGTTAACATCAACCCGATAAAAGCGGTTAATATAATTATTTTCTTTTTCATGATATTTTCCCTCTAATTAAAATGTGACATCAATTCCAAATACAAAATTCCGGTTCATCGGGTAAACTCGTCCGTTACCGTTCTGTGTCAACGGTGAAGTCAATCCCGGAGCAGCATCATTGCTACCTCCTACCCAGCTATTCACCTGGTTGATTGTTTCCGGGTCAAACTGTTGCGGCAATTTGGAGATTGTAAACAAGTTATCGCAAGTGACGTATACTTTCAGATTACTTAATCCTAAACTTCTCACCACTTTGGGAGTAAATGAGTAGGACACCATCAGGTTCTTCAAACGCATATAGGCTGCATTCAGCATATAGCGGGTCGTATTGTAACCTGCATTCACTTCATTATCTTTTGCCGCAGCATCTTTCGTATTCATGAGGCGCGGCAAATATCCACCGGGATTTTGAGCGCTGAAATGATCAAGGTGTTCCTTGAAATAACAGTTTCCGCCAAAGAGGTAATTAGAACCTGCCATAGGGAAATCTCTTTTAGCTACTCCCTGGAAAAGGGCGGACACTTCAAAACCCTTATATCCCGCACTCAGATGAATACCGAAAGAATACCTGGGAGTTGTGCTGCCGATAACCTTCAGGTCGCCATGGTCTGCCAAAGTACCTTTACCTGGGTCAACTTTTCCATCGCCATTAGAATCGATAAATTTCACATCACCACGTTCCCATCGGTCACTGTTCTTGAAGAAGCTAAGGTCTACTTGCTTGAGATACTCATCCACCTCGCGATTCGACATGAAGAGGTCATTCGCTTCATATCCCCAGATTTCGCCCACGTCCATTCCTTCATAATATCCTCTGTTACCTGCCAGACCTGTATGGTTATTATAAATCAGTCCTTCCGGATTATTGTACTTTGTCACCACAGCCTTATAGTCGGACACATTGAATCCAACCCCATAGCTGAATCCGCATTTCAGTTTATCCTGCCAGTCAACGGAAAGTTCCCAACCCCGGTTGCGAAGCGTTGCATTGTTTATTTTGGCAGCATTATTTTTGCTAATACCTCCGATTGCCGGAATAGCTTCGGCCGGGCCAATCATATTCCGCGTTGTACGCTGGTAAATTTCCGCAGTAATCGCAAGACGGTCATCCAGCAGCATCAAGTCAAGACCAAGATTAGCAACCTCTGATTCTTCCCAAGTAATATTAGGGCTGACCATCTTAGGAGTCTGTGCCAGCATCCCCTTCTCAGGAGTATCTTTTACTCCCGGCAACAGCCAGGCATCAGGTGAATCTGTCACCACATTCATTATCCCGAGGTAATCATACAGCCCGGCGCCGTTCTGATTTCCCAAACGTCCGTAGGAAGCTCGAAGTTTAAATTGAGAGAACGGAAGATTCAGTTCCTTAAAGAAGTTTGAACGAGCCATATCATAACCCGCAGAGAAGGAAGGGAAGAAACCCCAGCGATTTCCGGGAGCAAAACGGGAAGAACCGTCATAGCGTCCGCTGAATTCAAAGAAATAAGTCTCCTGATAGTTGTATCTCAACTGAGCATACATACCCATCGTAGCCCAGTGAGTACGGTCTTCTCCAGCAACCAGATTTCCATTAGCATTGGCAAACGAATAGATATCATTAACCAGAATACCATCTTTATACGTATAGCCACTGGAGTTTTCCTGCAGTTCCATCTGGAAACCTGCCATTCCTCCGAAGTAATGATCCCCCCAAGTATGAGTGTAGGAGGAAGACACATTCGGAGAAAGATAGTAATTGAATTTGTTGCCACGGGTATATGACCCCCAGTTAGAATTCTTCCAGTGCATACCCGGATAGGAATATCCTTGCTTGATGCCCTCTTCTATCGTCAAATCGCCATCAGGCTTTTCATAAGCGGGAAATCCGCGCTTGTAATTGTTGTCTTCTACGTCAAAACGAACTTTCATATCTCCCACAATGTCCCATCCTGGCAATGGAGTGACAGTAGTGGTAAAAGTCATTGCATCCGAAATACGGTTCTCTACATAATGAGATTCCTTGAAATAGCGGAACTCCGAAGCGTCACCATATTCTGAATCCACCGGATAGTGCGTGGGAGCATTTGGCAATGCCTGACCAAGAGTGGCATAAAAAATGGTTTGATTCGGCATCGGACGTTTTAGGATATTCAGCGTGATGTTATTATTAAAATTGAACTTCAACCATTTGTTAGCCGTAGCCTGCAATTTTGTATTCACATTGTATTTACTCAGATTATCGTCTACCACATCGAGCAAACCTTCCTGATAAGTATACCCCAAACCTACATAAAAATTGATTTTTTCCGATCCTCCTGTCACACTCAGGTTGTGTGTATGGCGGAGGGTAGCATCCTTGAAATAAAAGTCAAACCAATCCGTATTGGCATATACCGCATCAATGGAAGCCGCCCACGCCGTTTTATTCTGATTGGGGTCGATGCCGGGGAATTCTGTGGAATAAGGATTCGCCATAAATCCTTTCATCTTTTCAATCTGTCCGTCGGAGATAAGGCGTTTGATACCGGAATTGTCACAACGTTCATTCACGTAATTGGCAAACTCCAGGGAGTTCATCATCTCGGGCATATTGATAGGAGAACTAAACCCCACTGTTCCACTATAAGAGACCTGTGTTTTTTGCGGACGTCCGCTCTTTGTGGTGATTAATATCACACCATAAGCGGCACGGGCGCCATAAACAGCCGAGGCTGAGGCATCCTTCAGCACACTGATAGTTTCAATATCATTAGGATTGACATTTTTCAGGCTCTGTTCCACTCCGTCAACCAATACATACGGCTCACCGCCATTGATAGAGCCGGTACCACGGATATTGAATTTGATATCAGCGCCTAACTCACCGCCAACACCCCCAGTTGCGGCATCCGTAGTAAAGTTCAAACCTGCCACATTGCCTTGAAGGGCACTGGTAAGGTCGGTCACCGGGCGATTTACAATAGCATCGGACTTTACCGTAGATACAGCGGCCGTAATGGTATTACGCTTCTGTTTGCCCATACCTACCACCACAACTTCATCCAATAGATGTACATCTTCTTTTAATGTGAAATGATTACCGTCAAGTTTCGTCACCTTGACTTCAAGAGGGGTATAACCGATAAAAGAGATGACCAGCGTGCTGCCGACCTTACCTTGAATGGAGAAGTTACCGTCAATGTCAGTCAGAGTACCATTCTCCGTCCCTTTTACCATGACCGTGGCGCCGATAACGGTTTCACCAGTGTTATCCAGCACCTGTCCTTTAATCATTTGTTGCTGTGCGAATGCTCCGGAGATACTAGCAGGAGGAGCATCAGAAGAACAACAAAGCAGCTTTGTTTTTTCATAAGCTTCTTTCTTTTCATAATACTAAATTTAATTAACAATAAAAGATTCTATTATATTAGCTAACAAAATAAATCTCGGAACATGCAGAGATTTGAAAGGCGATGCCCGACAAACTCATGAACGAAAATCTGTATGCAAATGTAAAGCGGTAAAGAGAAAGAGGGCATTCAAAAATCACCGAGAAATATTTAGAAATCACCAGAAGTGACCATTTCATCGATAAAAAGTGAACATTCACAGAAAGGATAATCAAAATTGAACATTCAAAACAAGTAAGCCGCCGCACCGCCACCTTTATCTCTTTTTCCAGCAACGGCTAAAGAAAATCAAGGCAAACGCTTATTCTTTCTATCATGGGGAAAGTTCCTTTCCATCACGGAGAAACTTTCTTTCCACCATGGTGGAAAGAAAAAAACTCCATGATGGAAAGAATAGGTATTTGCATCTAAAGGAACTAAACGTAGGAAGAAAAAACAATAGGAATGCCTAAGAAAAGGCTTATATATAAAAAATCCTGCAAACTAGGCTCATAATCAGTTTGCAGGATGCTTGTATGAAGATATATTCTTTATTTCTACAGCTTATCTACTTCTTCAATAGGCAGACCGGTAATATCGGAAATCATCATGTTATTCAATCCTTTAAGTTTCATTTTGCGGGCATTGGCTATGCGTTCTTCTTCACGGCCTTCTTCACGACCTTCTTCACGACCTTCTTCACGACCTTCCCAGCGCCCTTCCTCACGTTCCGTATAGATATTGCTCCGCAGGATGACAACGTTATCCAGATGGCGATAATAAGCATCCAGCTCCGTTTTGGTCATCCGGTTCAGCTTCAATCGCTCGCGGGCTTCATGCAAACCCGGAGCGGTGGCGGTATCAGGAATGTCACCTGTGTTCAGGTAGTAAATCCACTCTTCGAGCGGGCTTTTGGCTACTTGGTTAAAGTCATTCACTTTCAGGATATAATACTCGGGATATAGCTGGCTCACACTGTCCACTTTAAAGGTTTGTTTCTGGAAAGGAGTCAGTTCAAGGATGTCGCCGTCGTGTATTCCCCGGAACTCTGTTTTTCCGTGATACACGGTATCCTTCCCACTACCCAAGGCGAAGTATACGATATTAACACTGTACACTTTACGCACCTTGTCGTAACCTTCACCACGGTTGATGTATTCGGTTACCAATTTTGAGGCGCCGAACAGCATGCGCTGGAAGTAAGCGTATTCGTTGTTGTTCTGCACTTCAATCAGGATGAGTTCGCCTTTGGAGTCCTCGGCGAGTATGTCCACACGGTTATACTTATCAAATTCATCTTCTTGATTGCTTTCGCTTTCCAGCAGCTTTTGAATCGTGATAGTCTCCTTCAACAGGGTAGTAAGAAAGCCTTCAAGTACCCCGAAATTGGCTTTATTACGCAATAAGCGCTTCATTGCCCAATCGAAACGAATATAATTACTTGCCATAATTTCGTCTCCTCTCTCTTGTTTTGTTTTCATGATAACAAAGGTAAGGGGAAAATGTTGAATTCCAAGCAATAACAAAGGATTTATTCAGTGGATATACCGCAAGGTAAATCTCTCCACCCCCCCAGCCAGGACAAGCCGTTCCCTCAACGCCGGACATCTCACACTCTTTTAGTGATTTTTGAAAGCATATTGGATAAAATTGAAAGAAATAACACGCTGTTTTTGTGACGCAGATAAAAGAGAACCCGTATTTTTGTACTCAATATTGTGACTGGCGGCATATTACTTTTATGTACCTGTTTCGCTGACAGAAAATCCTTTAAACAACAAAAATAATAGTATGAAAAAGCTCCAATCCTTCTTTATCTACATGTTCTTCTCCTTATCCGCCTCGGCAATAGGAACGACCGATTACACTCAAGGACTCTCCATTTGGTTCGACACCCCCAACAACCTGGACGGACAAGCCATCTGGCTGCGTGCTTCCGGATTAAGAGCCAACCCCGACCGGGCATGGGAAAGCCGCTCACTACCCATCGGAAACGGTAGTCTGGGAGCCAACATCTTAGGTTCCATATCCGCCGAGCGAATCACCCTCAACGAAAAAAACCTCTGGAAAGGAGGACCTAATACGGCCAAAGGAGCCGATTACTATTGGAACGTCAACAAACAATCGGCAGAAGTCCTGAAAGAAATCCGACAGGCTTTTCTGGACGGTAACCAAGAGAAGGCAGCCTTACTCACTCAAAAGAACTTCAACGGATTAGCCGCCTATGAAGAAAAGGACGAAACACCGTTCCGATTCGGCTCGTTTACTACTATGGGAGAACTTTACATAGAAACCGGACTTAGTGAAATCAGAATGGACAATTACCGCCGCATCCTGTCACTGGATTCCGCTATGGCAGTGGTGCAGTTTGACAAGGACGGGACGCAGTATCAGCGCAAATACTTCATATCATATCCGGACAGCGTCATGGTGATGAAGTTCACAGCCAGCAAGGCCGGGAAACAGAACCTCATACTCAGCTATTGCCCCAACAGCGAAGCAAAAAGTCATCTCAAGGCAGACGGGAATAATGGACTGGTCTACACCGGAATCCTCAACAATAACGGCATGAAATTTGCCTTCCGCATCAAAGCCATTCACAAGGGGGGAACACTGAAAGCCGAAGATGACCGCCTCATCGTGAAGGATGCCGATGAAGTGGTATTCCTGCTCACAGCAGATACGGACTATAAAATGAACTTCAACCCGGACTTCAAAGATTCAAAAGCTTATGTAGGCAACGACCCCGAACAAACCACACAAGCCATGATGAAGCAAGCCCTACAGAAAGGATATGATGAATTGTACCGGAACCATGAAAACGACTACACCTCCCTTTTCAACCGGGTTCGCCTGCAACTCAATCCGGAGGAAAATAGCCCGAATCTGCCGACTTACCAACGTCTGGCTAATTATAAGAAAGGCATGCCGGACTATCAACTGGAACAATTGTACTATCAGTTCGGCCGCTATCTGCTCATTGCCAGCTCCCGCCCCGGCAATATGCCCGCAAACCTGCAAGGAATATGGCACAACAATCTGGACGGCCCCTGGAGAGTGGATTATCACAATAACATCAACATACAGATGAACTATTGGCCCGCTTGTTCCACTAATCTTTCAGAATGCACCTGGCCTTTGATAGACTTCATTCGTAGCTTGGTGAAACCGGGTGAGAAGACAGCCCAAGCCTATTTCAACGCCCGCGGATGGACTGCCTCCATATCCGCCAACATCTTTGGATTTACAGCGCCTCTGTCCAATGAAGCCATGTCGTGGAACCTGAACCCTACTGCAGGACCTTGGTTAGCCACACATATCTGGGAGTATTACGACTACACCCGTGACAAGAAGTTCCTGCAAGAAACAGGATACGAGCTTATCAAAAGCAGCGCCCAATTCACGGTAGACCATCTGTGGCATAAGCCGGACGGAACTTACACTGCCGCCCCTTCCACCTCACCCGAGCACGGGCCGGTAGACGAAGGAGTCACCTTTGCACATGCCGTAGTACGCGAAATACTGCTGGATGCCATCCAGGCAAGCCGCGTGCTTGGAGTAGACGCCAACGAACGTAAAGAATGGGAGAATGTACTGGAAAAGTTAGTTCCCTATCGTATAGGACGTTACGGCCAACTATTGGAATGGTCTTCGGATATAGACGATCCGAAAGATGAACACCGCCACGTCAACCATCTATTCGGACTACATCCGGGACACACCATTTCTCCCGTAACCACCCCCGAACTGGCCCAAGCCGCCAGGGTAGTGCTTGAACACCGCGGAGATGGCGCCACCGGATGGAGTATGGGATGGAAACTCAATCAATGGGCACGGCTTCAAGATGGAAACCATGCTTATAAATTATACGGTAATCTACTGAAGAACGGAACCCTGGACAATCTGTGGGACACGCACGCTCCTTTCCAGATTGATGGAAACTTCGGAGGCACGGCCGGAGTAACCGAGATGCTGTTGCAAAGTCACATGGGATTCATCCAACTGCTTCCCGCCCTTCCGGACGCCTGGAGAAACGGTTCGATAACCGGAATCTGCGCCAAAGGTAATTTTGAGGTCTCCATCTCATGGAAAGAGGGCAAGTTGGAGAAAGCTACATTCCTTTCAAAATCAGGAGCTCCCTGTAAAGTGAAGTACGGAGACGATGAACTCATGTTCAAAACCACAAAAGGCAAGATATATGAGGTGGTCCTAAAGAAAGACCATCTGAAAAAACTCTAAGCCAGAAGATAGTCTAAAGAAAAAAAAACTTACCTTTGTTAGAGTTAATCTGCAACTAAAATGAAAAAAGGATTTCTCACGACACTGGGTCTCACATTTATCATGCAATTGATACTTGTCTATCCTCTTCAGGCAAAGCATTACTACTTCAAGCAAATTTCCGTGAAAGAAGGACTACCATCCAACGTTCGCTGTATCCTGAGAGACGGGCAGGGATTTGTATGGATAGGCACCAGAGCAGGGTTGGGAAAGTTTGACGGACACGAACTTAAGAGATACACACACAAGGCAAACGACCCGAACTCTCTGCCTCACAACCTGATTCATCAAATTGCCGAAGACAAACAGCATAACATCTGGGTACTGACCGAAAAAGGAATTGCCCGCTATCAACGGGAAAGGAATAATTTCACATTTCCTACGGACGAAGACGGGAATTACATCACTGCCTATTCTTTCTGTTCCGTCCCGGAGGGCATCCTGTTCGGAGGTAAAGACAGAATCTATATGTATAGATATGAAGATGACTCTTTCAAACTCTTGCAATATTTCAATGCCAAATCTTTTAAAATCACGGCACTTTGTCCCTGGGACTCCCAAACACTGCTCTGTTGCAGCCGCTGGATGGGATTGTTGCTGGTAGACCTGCAAACCGGAAAGTACAGGCGTCCCCCTTTCGACTGCGGACTGGAAATCATGAGCATGATTGCCGATACGCAGAAAAGAATATGGGTGGCGCCCTACAACGGCGGACTGCATTGTTTCTCGCCAGACGGCAAACCATTATCCACGTATACCACAACCAATTCTTCCCTCAGTAATAACATTGTAGTAAGCCTTGCCGAAAGGGAAGGACAACTATGGATAGGCACAGATGGAGGAGGCATCAACATCCTTGACTCGGAAACCGGGAAAATCTCACAACTGGAGCACATCCCGGGACGGGAAAACTATTCGCTTCCCGCCAACTCCATTCTCTACCTGCACAATGACTATAGCAATAACATGTGGGCAGGAAGCACTTGCAACGGTTTAATCAGCATCCGGGAAGTGTCCATGAAAACCTACACGGATGTGGTTCCCGGCAACGACCGCGGACTAAGCAACAGCACCGTACGGAGCCTTTACCAACAATCGCCCGATAGTATATGGATAGGAACGGACGGAGGAGGCATCAACCTCTTCAATCCGAATTCGGAGAAATTTACATACTATCCTTCCACTTGGGGAGATAAAGTAGCCTATATCACCAACTTTACTCCCGGGAAATTGCTCATATCTCTTTTCTCACAGGGAGTATTTATATTTAACCCCGCAACAGGGGAGAAACAGCCCTTCACCATCATCGACAAAGAAACCACTACACGGCTCTGCAACCGGGGGAAATCCGTCAATTTGTATCGGAACACTCCCAGCACCGTATTGCTTCTGGGTGATCATATCTACCAATATCATCTGAAAGACAAAACATTCAGCATCATCACCGAAGAAGAAGGAAAGGATATCGTAGGCACGCTTGTCCCCTTCAGGCACGACGGGAATCTGACTTATATAAATGACTTCAAACACATCTATGGACTGGACAACCGCACTTCACAACTGAAAACGGTCTTCGAGTGCTACAGGGACACAGTCATCAATTCCGCCTCTCAGGATAAATACGGACGCTTTTGGATAGGAAGTAATTTCGGACTGATTCACTATGACCCGGTTACGAAAGCGCAAGTACATATTCCTACCAATCTGTTCACTGAAGTCAACATGGTGCTGTGCGACCGGAAAGGAAAAGTTTGGGTAGGCGCTGATAATATGCTTTTTGCCTGGCTCATCAAAGAACAGAAGTTTGTACTTTTCGGCGAGTCGAACGGTGCCATACAGAACGAGTACCTGCCCAATTCACGGCTGGTAAACAAACAGGGAGATGCCTATATAGGCGGGGTGAGGGGATTGCTACGCATCGACGGACAGCTCTTTCTCAATACATCCGAGTCACCGGAACTCCAACTACTGGATGTTATTATCAACGGCGAGTCGGCCAATGAAAAGATATACAAAAGCCCGGTGAAAGTTTCCGTTTCGTGGAACAGCAATATCAACATTCGCATCATGTCCAGAGAAGAAGATATATTTCGGCAAAAAGCATACCGGTATCAGATTGAAGGGCTGAATGACCAATACATCGAACAGTACAGTCCGGAACTGGCTATCCGGTCGCTACCACCGGGCAATTACAAAATCATGGCTTCATGCACCACTAAAGACGGCAGCTGGATTCCCAATCAGGAGATATTGGAATTGATAGTACTTCCTCCCTGGTACCGGACATGGTGGTTCACACTTGGTTGCGCCCTTCTGGTTACAGCCATCATTATCGAGGCTGTGCGCAGGACGTTGAAACGCAACGCAGAAAAGCTGAAGTGGGCCATGAAAGAACATGAAAAACAGATGTACGAGGAGAAAGTACGCTTTCTTATCAACATCAGCCACGAACTGCGCACTCCACTGACATTAATCCACGCTCCACTCTGCCGGATATTGAAATCCCTCTCGCCCGGAGACACTCAATACCTGCCGCTAAAAGGTATCTACCGCCAGTCACAACGCATGAAGAACCTGATTAACATGGTGCTCGATGTTCGAAAAATGGAAGTAGGGGAAAGCAAACTGTTCATACAGCCTCATCCGCTCAACCAATGGATTGAGCATATATCGCAAGATTTCATCAGCGAGGGGGATGCGAAGAATATCCATATCCGCTACCAACTCGACCCACAGATAGGCATAGTCAGCTTCGACAAGGACAAGTGCGAAACCATTCTGAGCAATCTGCTTATCAATGCGCTGAAACATAGTCCGCAAGACACGGAAATAACCATTGATTCAGAATTATGCCCCGAAGCAGGAACAGTGCGCATCTCCATCATCGACCAGGGATGCGGATTGCAGCAAGTGGACACGGACAAACTCTTTACCCGCTTCTACCAAGGAACCGGAGAACAGAGTGGAACGGGAATCGGCCTGTCCTATTCCAAAATTCTGGTAGAGCTTCACGGTGGCACCATTGGTGCACGGGACAACCAGGAAGCAGGAGCTACTTTCTTCTTCGAATTGCCGCTGAAACAAGAACCGGAAGAGGTTATCTGCCAGCCGAAAGCATATCTGAATGAACTGATGCTGGACGACAACAGTGAACCCGCCTCTGCTGAGAAGGAAACATTCGATACCACCCCTTACACAGTCCTGGCAGTGGACGATAACCCAGATATGACAGATTTCCTGAAGAAAGTATTAGGAGAATGTTTCAAGCGGGTGATTACTGCCAAAGATGGCGTAGAGGCTATCCAACTTGCCAAGAATCATATTCCGGACATTATTGTCAGCGATGTGATGATGCCCCGTATGAATGGATATGAACTATGCAGAAACATCAAAGAGGACATTACCATCAGCCATATTCCCATTATTCTGCTGACGGCGAAAGACGACAAACAAAGCCAACTGAGCGGCTACAAGAATGGAGCAGATGCTTACCTGACAAAGCCTTTCGAAGTGGAAATGCTCATGGGAATGATTCGTAACCGACTGAAGAACCGGGAATGTATCAAGCAGAGATACATGGATATGGGAGTAATTCCCGCCCCGGAAGAGAGTACGTTCAGCCAGGCTGACGAGACTTTCTTACTAAAAATGAATAAGATTGTCCAGGAAAACTTAAGCAATACGGAACTGGGCATCAAATTGATGTGCAAGGAGATGGGAGTAGGTCGTTCATCGCTTTACAATAAGCTGAAAGCGCTTACCGGCATGGGGGCAAATGAGTATATCAATAAATTCCGGATAGAAAAAGCAATCAAGTTAATAGCCAATACAGATATGACATTTGCTGAGATTGCGGAGGAAACCGGATTCACCACTCCCAGCTATTTCAGTACAGCGTTCAAGCAGTATACAGGGAAGACTCCAACGCAATATAAAGAAAAGAAGAAAGAGATATGAGGCAGTACAAAGTGTCAGAATGATATTGATTTTTCAATTTATTCTCCTACATTTGCAGAACCCCGTTAGGAAAAAAAGACATGAACCTATACGTAATACAATGAAAAAAAGCCTCTTCCTCCTTTTCCTGTTATCCGTTACCGGTTGCCTCAGAGGGTATTCTGCCTCCCTGCCTTTGGATACTATGCTCGTGCAACTGGACACCCACCTGGCAAACAGCAAGCAATATATCGACCGGAAAGAGAAGCAGATAGCCGAATGGCGACGGAAACTTGGGGAAGCCGTATCCGACGAGAAACGTTACGAAGCCTCCATCCACCTGTTCGACGAATATAAATCCTATAAGTACGACTCAGCCTATATCTACGCCAACAGATCCCTGCACCTGGCAGAGAAACTGCACAACCGGGGATACGTAGCAGAAGCAAACGGAGGAATCGTATTCTGCCTGTTGTCCTCGGGACTGTTCAAAGAAGCTTTCGATGTGATAAGCAGAATTGATATTACAGACGTGTCCCTCTCCAGCCGGATAGCCTGTTACTCCCTGTACAGCCGGTTATACTACGACATTGCTGACTATAACCACGAAGCTCCTTTCCAAAACGAATATATTGAAAAGGGAAGTCTCTATACCGATTCATTGCTAAGGCTTCTTCCCGAAAAATCGCTGAAATGGTGGTACGCCGTAGGACAAAAGCAAATGAAAGAACGACAGTACGATGCTTCCATACATTCATTCATGACACTACTGGAAAGAAAAGATATAGACCCACATACAGAAGCTATTATTTCGTCCAGTCTGGGCTGGATGTACTACGAGCTCAACGATAAGGAACGTGCTATGATTTACCTGATACGTGCCGCCATCGGAGATATTCGTTCCGCCACCAAAGAAACCACCGCTTTGCGCGTGCTCGCCGGTTTGCTTTACGAACGGGGTGACATCAACCGTGCCAACAACTATGTGCGGCTGGCACTGGAAGACGCCAACTTCTACAATGCCCGCCACCGGAAGATAGAGGTAGGCTCCATTCTGCCCATTATCGAGCAGGATCGTTTCGACATTGTAAAGAAACAACGGAACGTGCTGATAGGATTTGTCTCCCTTGTATCCCTGCTTTTCATTCTGCTGCTGACCGCTACGCTCATCATCTATAAACAGATGAAAAAGTTGCGCTCTGCCCGTCATACCATCGAAGAACGTAACACACAGTTGCAGCAGACGAACGACCTCCTGTCCGAAGCCAACAACATCAAAGATGAGTACATCGGCTATTCCTTCTATCTCAATTCTGAGTATATAGACAAAATGGAAAGCCTCTACAAGATGATTAACCGGAAGATCGCCGCCCGTCAGTTCGAGGACCTGCGCACCTCGTTCAAAGAGTCCGACCTGAACAAAGAGCGTGATAATATGTATGCGTCTTTCGATGAGACATTCCTGAAGTTATTCCCCGGTTTCATCACTTCCTACAACAACCTCTTCCCTGTCGAAGAGCGTACACGCGGAGATCATGAGAAATCTCTCTCTTCCGAAATGCGCATCTTCGCACTGATACGCTTGGGTATCTGCGAACCGGAACGCATTGCCAAATTCCTGAACTACTCAGTTCACACCATCAATACTTATAAGACTCGCGTGAAAAACAAATCGCTTGTTCCAAACGAGTTGTTTGAACCCAAGATTATGGAGATTGCCTCCGTGACGCCGCAATAGATTGAGACACCAAGCACTAAGGGAAATAGAAAAAAGAAGGAAAAAGAAGAATATTTCCCTTATACAAACCCACCTTTTAAAAAACCGTTACATACTGATAACAAGCGATTTGCTAAAATACAAAGCCCAAAAAGCATTATACAATTCCTATTTATTTTCACTTTCCCCTCCAAACCCTGTAGCTTTGCAATGTCAACCGGAAAAAAACCTTCCCTCGACCAATGCATTGCTTTAGAGAGTTAACCTATTTATTTATTCACTTAAAAAACTACAACCTATGAAAGCATTGAAACCTTTGTATGCTTTACTACTACTGTCGTTGATGACCGGTGCCCTATTTACCGCCTGCAACGATACTGAGGATGGTTCCTACGTAGAGCCTATCACTCTTTACGAAAAACTGCAGGGAACATGGAGCCTGCGCACTCTGCAACAAGTGGACGAAGCCGGAAAAGCAAGCGGTGCCAAGTACACCACCATGAAGCTTACCCAAAGCTTTGATTTCACCACCTTCAAGCTCAATCTGCAACTCGATGAGAGCCGACGCCCTACAACTTTCCAAGTAAGTGGAGATGCCCCCGCCCTGTTCCCCACCAAGGGATACTGGGAACTGAGCAACGATTTCTACAATACCGACGGAGCTCCAACCGTAATGTATCTGTATTCTGACGCCTCAAAAAGTCAGAAAACAGGTCAACTGACTGTTTCGTCAGTGCCCGGTTCCACTGCTATTCTGGGACTGAAGCTGACACGCTCAGCCAAAGGAAAAGTATTCATATCATATAATTATGAACTGGCGCCTGCTGCCAAATAAGGAAGGAGAAACACATTATGAAAAGTAAATTAATGGCTTTAATAGCTTTAGTATGGATGATGCTCCCGGGCACCGCCTCTGCCGAATATGTAAGTAATACGCTCCCCCAGTTTTGGACAGTACCTGCCATATATGCTTTTGATGAAGAAGTAACCTGGTACTTCGATGTGTCCGGACTCGGATTCGAAGAAGGGCTGGACCTCTATCTATGGGCATGGGAACCCAGCGAACCCGATGCGGGCAACCGCGATAATTCTTCCGACTTCGCCAAACTGGAGTACGTGGGAAAAGGTATCTACAAAAAGACACTCATACCTACCGTGTACTTCAACTGCGACCTTGCTAAATTCAACGATTTCCCGGGCTTCTGGATGCAACTGAAAGAGAAGCACGACGGACTCTGCACCAAAGAATTCGCCATGTCCGATCCACGCCAGACACTGAAAGAGTTCAAAGAATCGGGAAAGGCCAATATGTTCTATCCGCAGCAGTTCGGCAACAACGATGAAGTAACCATCCTGGTGAACGCCTCCGTACTGACGGCAAACGATCTGCCCTTCGCCGGTCAGGAATTCGAATCCATACACCTGGTGTCGGGACTGAATGGTTGGGATCATAAAGTGGACGGCGAAATGTACAAGCCTGAAATCGTGGAAAAAACCAGACTCTCCTCTTTGGGCGACGGACTGTACAAGATTTCACTGATCCCCACGAATTATTGGGGCATAGATGAGTTCTACGAAATGGAAACGATACAATATTTCTTCATCTCGCACAACCCCGACTGGGGCTTGAAGAGTCCCGATGATGAATACAAGGTGGACGCCACAGCCCTGACGCCGGAATTCTTCTTCTTCCCGCAACAATTCACGCAGCATGACATCCTCACGCTGATACGCATCAACAACGAAAAGAGCAGCCGGGGACTGGAATATACGATTACAGCGGGCAGCAAGACCATCACCGGTGAGTTTGAAGGAACACTGGCCGAACGCCTTGCCCACGTCAACCTGCTGAAAGAACTGGCGGGGGAAAACGGTGTAGACAAGATCACCGTGAAAGTAAGCCATAAGAACGGTGTAGAAATAGTGAACACCACCATCCCATTGGTATCCCTGTCGGAAGTCGAATAAATAATTAATCATACAAGAACCATGAAAAATAAATATATAAATCATATTTGTTTCCTGCTCGTATTCTTCACTCTCGCAGGATTCGGACAAAGTGCATGGGCACAGACCATCACTGCCAGCGGTAAGGTATTGGACAGAAACCAGGAGCCTCTGATCGGAGCCAATGTAAAGGTACTGGACACAGCCACGGGCACTATCACCAATCCGGACGGTCACTTCACACTGGAATGTCCCAAAGGCAGCATACTGGAAGTTTCGTTCATCGGCTACGTGTCACAAAAGGTGGCTGCCGGACAGAACCTGACCATCGTGCTGGAAGAAGATGCCATCACCTTGCAGGAGACGGTCATCGTTGGCATAGGTTACGGCACCATGCGTAAATCGGACCTTACCGGAGCCATTGCTTCCGTCAGCCAGAAAGATATGAAACAGGGCATCATCACCAGTGCAGAGCAACTGCTGCAAGGTAAAATTGCCGGTTTATCGGTAGTGCAAAGTTCCGGTGACCCTACGGTAGGCGCATCCATCCGTTTGCGTGGCGGTACTTCCCTTTCCGCTTCCAACTCTCCACTCGTAGTAGTGGACGGCATTCCCGGTGTGGATTTCAATACCGTACAACCTTCTGAGATTGTTTCTATCGACGTATTGAAGGATGCTTCCGCCGCAGCTATCTACGGTTCGCGCGGAGCCAACGGTGTTATCATCGTTACCACCAATCGCGCTTCTTCAGATGTAGAGCGTAAAAGCATCGAATACAACGGCTATGTTGCCATCAGCTCCGCAGCCAACAATCTGGACCTGCTTTCCGCCAACCAGTGGAGGGCTTATGTTCGCGACAACAACATAGCCTCCGCCACCGATTACGGAGGTGACACCAACTGGCAGAAAGAAATACAGCGCACAGCTATCTCACACTCCCACAATGTATTTTTCAGTAGCACCCGCAAGAATAGCGGATACCGTGCTTCGGTAACCTACCAGCACAATCAGGGTATCATCAAGCGCAATGACCTGGACCGCCTTACCGGCAGCCTTTCCGCCTTCCAGAACGGCTGGAACGGACGTTTGCGCCTTGAAGCCGGCGTCAGTGGCAACTTCGACAAATGGAATCCTATCGATAACCGCATCTTCGAGCGTTCACTGAACCTGAACCCTACCCTGCCCGTAAGAGACAAGAACGGCAGCTTCACCAACATCGGCGGTACGCTGAACGAGAACCCCGTAGAAATATTGACCAACCGCGAAGACGACAGCTCACGCCACCGCTTCCTGGGCTACGGAAAGATAGAGTTGGACCTGGTGAAAGGATTGAAAGCTGTTGCCAACGGTTCGTATGAGTACAACTCCCTGCAAGGGCGACTCTACAAACCCACGTATGCCATGATGGAAGGCAAAACAGAGAAAGGATGGGGACAGCGCACCTTAGCCGAATATACCAACAAACAGATTGAAGCCTATCTGAACTACGACCTGGAGTTCGCCGGAATTCACAGGTTGAACGCAATGACCGGTTACTCTTACCTCGACAATACATACGAAGGATTCGGCTCCACCCGCAGCGGTTTCGACACGGATGCATTCCTGTACAACAACCTGGCCGCCGGTTCCGACTACCGTGCAGGAGACGTCTACTCTTACAAAGGCAACTCGAAACTGGTTTCCTTCTTCGGACGCGTCAACTACAACCTGATGGGCAAGTACATGCTCACCGCCACCCTGCGCCGCGACGGTTCCTCGCGCTTCGGCGAAAACCACAAATGGGGTATGTTCCCCTCCGTATCCTTGGCATGGCGTATCTCCGACGAAGCATTCATGCAAGGCACTTCTTCCTGGCTGAACAACCTGAAACTACGTGCAGGCTACGGAGTAACCGGTAATCAGGATGGCATCGGCGAATACAAATCTCTGGCTATCCTCTCGGCGAACGGTGCTTCTTATTATGATGCGGCTACAGGTGTATGGAAGAAATCATATACCCCGACGCAGAACGTCAACCCCGACCTGAAATGGGAATCGACCGCACAGTTCAACGTTGGTATCGACTTCGGCATCTTCAACCGCATCAACGGTACCATCGAAGCGTATCACAAGAAAACGAGTGACTTGCTGTGGACTTACCCCGTACCGCAACCGCCTTATCTGGTAGGTACCATGCTTGCCAACGTGGGCGACCTGGTGAACAAAGGAATCGAAGTCAGCCTGAGTGCCAGTATCCTGCGGCAAAAGGACCTGACGCTGGATGCGAACCTGACCTTTGCCTATAACGAACAGGAAATCACCAAACTGTCCAACAGTGACTATCAGGCTGTAGGCTTGAAATCGGGTTCACTGCATGGCCTGCCCGGTATGTCGGGCATGTACTCGCAGATTATCAAAGAAGGATATCCCGCCGGTGCCTTCTACGGCCCCAAATGCAACGGACTGAACGAAAACGGTGAATATATCCTGGAGACGGACGAAACCGGAAAACCCATTGAACAATACCTGGGCAGCGCCCAGCCCAAGTTCAACCTCGGTTTCGGCATGAACATGGCTTACAAAGATTTCGACTTCGCTTTCTCCGGCTATGGCATGTTCGGACAAAAGGTACTGAACGCTACTGCCATCAGCATGAGCAGTCCTACCCGCCTTCCCGCCCAGAACGTTACGGACGACTTCTTGAAAAGCGGAATCCAGAGCACTCCCGTATACTCTGACTACTGGATTGAGAGCGGTTCATTCTTCCGCTTGCAATCCGTGACACTGGGGTATACCCTCCCGGGAATCAAGAAAATCGGTCTGGAAAAGATACGCGTCTACGTAACCGGTGAAAATCTCTTTGTCATAACCGGCTACAGCGGCATCGACCCTGAAGTGAACATGAGCGGTCTGGATGCTCCGGGTATCGACCGTTTCGATAGTTATCCACGTCCCCGCACTTTCTCACTGGGACTCAATATTTCCTTTTAATCTGACTAAATAAATGACGATTATGAAAAATAGAATCATATCAGCCTTTCTGATTTCATCGCTTGCCCTGGGTGCCTGCACCGATCTGAGCGAAACTCTTTATGACAAGGTATCCATGGACGAATACGGACAAACTCCTGCGGAGGTAAAAACCATTGTATCTGGCGCTTACTCCACGTTGCGCGGATTCGATTCGAGCAACGGAGGTGTCAATTGCTATCCGTGCAGCGAGTACGTGTTCTTCATGCTGGAATGCGCCTCTGATGAAGCCTGCGTTCCCACCCGCGATACCGGTGACTGGGACGATGCCGGGCAATATCGCGAAATACAATATCACCATTGGACCGCCAACAGCACACTGGTGCTGTCATTATGGAACTATGCCTTCCAGGGTATCGGCAATGTGAATGCCATCATCTACCAAGTAGATAGTTCGGCACTGACAGACGAGGCAAAAGCCACCGTAAAGGCCGAACTCCGCGGATTGCGAGCCTATTATTACTATCAGATGCTCGACCAGTTCGGCAGTGTGCCCATCGTAACGGACTATACGCAGAAGGAACTCCCAAAACTGTCCACACGCCAGGAAGTATTCAATTTTGTAGAAAAGGAGTTGAAGGAAATCCTCCCGTTGCTACCCAGCGGAGCCGTCTATGCCACCTTCAACCAAAACGTAGGCTACACACTGTTGGCACGCCTCTATCTAAATGCGGAAGTATACACAGGTACACCGCGTTGGCAGGAATGTCTTGATGCCTGCGATAAGGTGAGCGGCTACTCTCTGGAAACCGATTACTTCGCAAACTTTGCACAGGACAATGAAAAATCAAAGGAAATCATCTTTGCCATTCCTTACGACCATAAAGAAGGTACAGTAGGAAACTATCTGGCATCCATGACTTTCGAATACAACCAGACTTGGGCTTTCTCCATCGACGGCAGTTATCCCTGGTGCGGAAACGGTATCTCCGCACAGCCGGGCGTATATTCCTCATTCGATGAAACGGACATCCGCCGTAAGTCTCTCATGGTAGGACAACAGTACAATATGGCTACCGGTGCACCGCTAAGTTGCCAGAAAGACGGTACTCCACTGAATTATACCGAAGAGATAGAGCCTTACGAAAAAGCCCCGCAAGCTGCCGGTGCCCGCCTCAACAAGTACGCTTGGAAGACGGATGACATCTGGGAACGCGATAATGACTGGGTGCTGATGCGCTATGCCGAAATCTTGCTGATGAGGGCCGAAGCCAACTTCCGCCTGGGATTCGACGGCAACGCATTGCTATTGGTGAACCAGCTTCGCGGCCGTGCCCAAGTGGCACCATTGGCGGCAGTGACGGAAGAAGGCCTGGATAAAGAGTGGTTGCATGAGTTCGTATTCGAAGGTTTGCGCCGGACGGTGAACATTCGCTTCGGTACCTATTTCCAGCCTTGGTGGAACAAAGATGCGACTCCTACTTACAAAGGAGTATTCCCCATTCCTCAATCAGTGCTCGACAAGAATCCGAATCTGAAACAGAATCCGGATTATCTATAAGGACCTAATAAAACGAACTGTCATGAAGCTGATAAAAGCCATTATATCCATTATTTGTTGCCTCCTGCTCCTGCCCGGAGCAGGTGCTTGCAGCAGCGGAAACGATTCTCCCGGTAACGGTGGCGGAGAACCCGTCCTGCCCGGAACGCTGGACCCCGTGGCCGTGACCAAGACGAACCCCATAAAGCTATACGTGCACTATATGCCGTGGTTTGAAGACCCCGCCAGCAACAACGGCACATGGGGACAACACTGGACCATGAGCAACTGCAACCCGGACAAAGTGAACAGCAACGGAAAACGGGAAATAGCTTCCCGTTACTACCCGCTCATCGGCCCGTATGCCTCCAGTGATACCGACGTGCTGAACTACCACCTCCTGCTGATGAAATATTCCGGCATAGACGGAATACTGGTCGATTGGTACGGCATCCAGGACAAATGGGACTACCCCGCCAACAAGCGGAATACGGAAGCGCTCGTCAAAGCCGTGGAACGTGCCGGACTGGAGTTCGCCATCGTCTACGAAGACCAGACCTTGAAGGACCTGAGCAAACAGGGACAACTGACTCAAGCCAAGCAAGACCTGAAATATCTGGAAAACAGCTTCTTCAGCAAGGACTGCTACATCCGGATAAACAGCAAACCGCTGCTGATGACCTTCGGCCCGCAAACCATACAAACCCCTGAAGAATGGAACGACGTGCTGGGAAGCCTGAAAACCCGCCCCACTTTCCTTACGCTCTACACATTCTCAGCCAGTACGGCCAACAACAGCCAGTACACGAATGCCGCCGGAGAATATCTGTGGGTAGACGCGCAACCAGAAAAGGCCTATGAGCAAAAAGACAAGTTCAACGTGTTTATGGGAGGTGCCATGCCCGGCTTTGATGCCTACTATAAAGAAGGCGGATGGGGAGACAATCCCCACGTGAAGGTAGACTCCGAAAACGGCGCCCTCTTCACCCGCCAACTGGAAGCCGCCCGAACCGCCGGACTGGACCATCTGCAACTAATCACCTGGAACGACTTTGGCGAAGGTACTAACATCGAACCTACGCAAGAATGGGAATACCGCTATCTGACCGCCCTGCAACAGTTTGCCGGCGTCACTTATAGCGAGAGTGTACTGAAAGACGTGTACCGCTGGTACGTGCTGGAAAAAGAGTATGCCAAGGATGCGGCGGCACAGAAGATTCTGTCGCAAGCCTTCTACTACTTCGTATCCCTGCAAGCGGACAAAGCCCAACAACTGATGAATGAACTGAAGAAATAACTGATGAATATGAGAACAGACCTGTTATATACATTATTAGCCACATGGCTATGCCTCGCCTTCGGCGCATGCACTACGGATAAACCGTCCCTCCTCCAATCACCCGACGGGCAAATCCGCCTGACAGCCGGACTGGAGAACGGAAGGCCTTACTACACCGTGAAGCGGGGAACAGAACCCGTCATCAACCAATCTTTCCTCGGCTTTAAACTGGAGGGAGGGAACTTCGACGGAAATTTCCGCATCCTCAACGTTAGGCATGACTCACTGGATGAAACCTGGAAACAACCTTGGGGTGAAGAAGTGGAAGTGAGGAATCACTACAACGAACTGACACTGGAACTAGAAGAGAAGAGCAATCTTCACCGCCGGCTTTCCATCGTCTTCAGAGCGTTCGACGACGGAGTGGGCTTCCGCTACATATTTCCCGAACAGAAAAGTCTGAAACAATTCGTCATCCTGGACGAGCAAACAGAATTCAACCTGCCATGGGACGCCCCCACCTGGAGTATCCCGACAAACGGAACCAAATACTACGAGGCACTGTATGAATCTTCTCCCGTCAGCAGCAAGGACACGGTTTCCACACCGGTGACGATAGAAGCCAATGACAGCCTTTACATCGTTCTGCACGAAGCGAACCTGACCAACTATGCCAGTCTGAACCTGACGCCGGACTCGGAAATCCCTACCACGCTGCGTGCAGCACTCACTCCGTGGTCTACGGGTGAGAAGGTATTTGCCACCGCGCCTTTCGCCAGCCCCTGGCGGACGATTATCGTAGGTAAAAAACCGGGCGACCTTATCCTCTCCCGCCTGATGCTGAACCTGAACGAACCCTGCAAGCTGGAAGATACGTCGTGGATAGAACCGGGCCGTTACATCGGCATCTGGTGGGGTATGCACATGGAGAAATACACTTGGGCACAAGGTCCCAAACATGGTGCTACTACCCGGAACACCATGCGTCACATAGACTTTGCCGCCCGGAACGGATTCAGCGGTGTACTGGTGGAAGGCTGGAACTACGGCTGGGACGGTGACTGGACGGTTGAAGGAGATAAATTCAGCTTCACCCGCCCCTATCCGGACTATGACCTGAAGAAACTGGCCGAGTATGCCCGTGAGAAAGGTGTGCGCCTGATAGCTCATAACGAAACCGGCGGCGCGGCCACCAACTACGAGCAGCAACTAGACAGTGCTTACGCCCTGTATCGTTCACTCGGTATCAATGCCGTAAAGACGGGATATGTCAACCCACAGCTTGACGGCAAGGAACTGCAACACAGCCAATATGGTGTACGCCACTACCGCAAAGTTATAGAGACGGCTGCCCGCTACGGTATCATGGTGGACAACCACGAACCGGCCATGCCCAGCGGTCTGCAACGTACCTACCCCAACCTGATGACCCAGGAAGGAGTACGCGGACAGGAATATGATGCCTGGTCAGCCGACGGAGGTAATCCGCCCGAACATACCTGCATCATCCCCTTCACCCGCGGACTTGCCGGGCCGATGGACTTCACGCCGGGAACGTTCAACTTCAGCAACCCCGTCTTTCCCGGCACACAAGTACAGACCACGATTGCCAAGCAACTGGCACTGAGTGTAATTCTGTTCAGCCCGCTTCAAATGGCATCGGATATGATAGAGAACTATGAAGGAAGACCGGAGTTCTCATTCATTACATCCTGCCCCACCACGTGGGCAAAGACGGTGATACCTGATGCAAAAATAGGTGAGTACGTGACCATCGCCCGTAAGGACCGGAATAGCGAAGATTGGTTTGTAGGCTGTATCACCAACCGGAAGACACGGAACATGGAACTGCCTCTGGACTTTCTGGATGACCACACCACTTATAAAGCAACTCTTTATCTGGATGGTGATAAGGCGGACTATAAGACAAACCCTTATCCGGTAAACATCATACAACAAGAAGTGAATGCGGATACGGTGTTGAAATTACCTCTCGCGCGAGGCGGTGGAGCGGCGATAAGGATAGAGAAGATGTAGAGCCTTTCACCACAGAGTAACAAAGAGTTTCACGGAGTTTTATTTCTCTAATTTTAACTCCGTGAAACTCTTTGTTACTCTGTGGTGAGACTCCATTTCCATACCTATTTCCTCTTCTTTCCCTTCTTCCCCGCCATCAGGTGTTCCTTCTTCACCTCGAACGAATAGCTACCGGGAAGAAGCTTCAAGACTACCTGCCCGCTTCCTTCACCAATATATTCTATTCCTTTGCATTTCCGGATCAGTTTTTCCCCTTCGCGGACATCTCTCAACGATGCAGCCGGCAGATACAGCGTAGCCGTAGTATTTCCGGGCACCGTGAAAGTATAACGAATCATGCCTCTTTCCTCTCTCCAACCACTCTCAATACGTCCGTACATCGAATCATAATATCCCCGGGCATACTTCATCTTTCCGGTCGGATCGGGCATCGGCTTCAGAATGAACTGTTTGAAACCGGGATAAGCCTCATCACGCTGTATTCCTAAAGAATAATTGTACATCCAGGCACCTACGGCACCAAAAGAATAATGATTGAAAGAGTTCATGCGATTGTTACCACCGAAACCATCCGTGTGAGTGTAAGAGTTCAGACGTTCCCAAATGGTAGTCGCTCCCTGTTCCACGGAATAAAGCCACGAAGGATAATCAGTCTGTTGAAGCAGCCTGTAAGCCAGATCGTTCAGCCCGTAATCGGATAAAGCCTTACTGATCCATGCCGTACCGATGAAACCGGTCATAAGAGAGTAAGAAGGACACAGGCGGCCTCTATCAGTGGTATTCTCCCGTCTGACTGTCTCCGCAAGATTAGCAATCACCTTATTACGGTTCTCTTCATCGATAATGCCGAAAGCCAATGGAAGCACATACGAAGTCTGTATATCGACAGGTTGCCCCTTCTTGTCAGGGATGAAAGCGGAGAATATCGTTTTTCCGCTTTCCGGCTCTATATAAGTCTTATTGAAGAAATCCCTCCGGGCGGCATGCAAGTCGCGGAACCATGCGGCATCGGACGTCTTACCCAAAGCCGCCGCTATCTTTGTCATCAATTCCAGATCGTGGATGAAATAGGCTTCCCATACCAGGGACTTATCATTCTTCTCATCCTCCAATCCTAACCAGTCACACAGGTCACCCCATGAACGGGTCTGCACGATCAGATTGGTTTCTGTCTCAATCGTTTGGTCAATGATATATTGAATATAGCGCTTCATGGCAGTGTAGTGCTCGCTCAGCAGTGCGGTATCTCCGTATTGCTGGTAGCACTCCCAGGAAACCGTAATTCCGGCACTGCCCCACAGCATACCACCGAAACCACCACCTAATGGGGCGATATCCGGGAAGCGTCCGTCCGTCCGCTGCACATCGCGCATGGCACGCATATGACGGCGCAGGAACTGCGGTACATCCGCCAGATAAGTGGCGGTACGGGAGAAGACGGAGATATCCCCACTCCACCCCAAGCGCTCATTGCGTTGCGGACAGTCCGTAGGAATGGAAAGGAAGTTGCCGTAAGAAGACCAGGTGATATTCTTCCACAGCTGGTTCACCCGTACATTGGAAGTTTCGTAGTGAGAAGCCAGTTCGTGTATAGAGCTTAGCACTATCCCTTTCACGGATTCCACAGGCAAGGGTTTGTCAATACCCGTTATCTCTATAAAGCGGTAGCCATGATAGGTGAAACGGGGAGAGATGGTTTCCTGCCCGCCTTTGGCGATATAAATATCCTGAGCCATAGCGGCACGGATATTCTCCAACATAATCATGCCGATGTTTCCCTCGTATTCCGGCAAATCGGGATATTTCACTTCCGCAAAGCGCAGAGTGATTTCCGTTCCGGGCTGCATGCCCGACAAACTGATACGGGGGACTCCTACCATATTCTGCCCCATGTCGTACACAAACACACCGGGGCGGACTTCTTCTACTGAAAGAGCCGTCAGTTCATTGATTTGTTTCACCGTCTGGCCGAATTGCCCGATAAGTTCAAAACCGGAATAATCGTTCACCCACGGCATATTCGGATTTCCCGCCGTACTGATATGTCCTTTCAAAGCAACCTCATGAACCGGTTTCCAGGCAGATGCATCATAAGATGCCGTGCTCCAGCCTTCCACTGCCGGTTCCCTTAAAGCATCATACACTTCGCCCTGAAAGAAACTGCCGTAAGCAACGGGGCCTTTGCCGAAATACTGCCAGGACAAAGGATCGGTCACCACAACATTGGTCCTACCGTCCGCATACGTGATAACCAATTTTGCCAATAAAGACTGGCGGTCACCGAAGAAGTTCCAGTTATCTCCCGTAAAAGTAGCGCCACCGCTCCACCAGCCTTCTGCCAGCAAAGCACCCAGGGCATTTCTGCCGGAATGGACGTACTTTGTCACATCAAACGTCTGGTACAGATGAGTTTTGTTATACTGGGTAACTCCGGGATTAAAATAATCATCCCCTACACGCTCACCATTGAGATAGACCTCATAAATGCCACGTGAAGTAACATACAGGCGGGCTTTTACAATCTCCGCATCGGGAGAAGAGAAGACCGTACGAAGCATCGGTGCGGAGTTTCCTTCGGGAGTAAATATAGCAAGAACGCCGGAAGCTCCGCCGACTATCCGGCTATTTCCTTCCCGGCAAGTAGCAATCACGTTCGAAGGACTTCTGAAGTTGGCAATCTCCATCTTCGGGAAAGTAACGGATTGCCCGGCGGGAACATCAAAGCCAATGTCGCCCACTACCGGGAAAGCGATGAAATCACCTCCCTGCCCCAACGGATTCAGATTTATCCAACCAAGCTCTTCAGCATTATCCACGTAGAATCTTGTAAAACCCAGATCAGAAGTAAGGTTCACCGTATGCAGGTCATACTTATTACTTTCATTAATCAATGCCAGGGGGATGGGAAAGCTCTTGAAAGGAACATCTTTCCGGTCGTTCGGATGGTATCCTACACGATATACATTCAACATCGCCTCTTTACCCGAAGCAAGCGAATCCAAGTCCAGTTCTATTTTTATGTAAGACTCATCTTTCCCGTTCTGTAACTGATACAGATTCTTATTCATCAGGCGCTTATCATTCGCTCCGTAGACAAAGCCTGCACGAGTACTCTTTGTCTCTTTATCCAACCGGAGTGCAACGTTCAGCCTGAACACCGGAAGATAGTGGGAATAGAGCACCATGTCTTCATCTCCGCCACCTATCCACTTCGCATCACTCCATCCCTCATACGGATTGGCTTTACTCATTAGTCCCGTTTCAAACCAAGAGGTCGAGGAAGATTGCTCACCCTTCTGGTTCCATACGTTTACCGTCCAGAAATAGCAGGTAGTGGGTTGCAGGGGAGCACCGGCATATTCAATGTTCAGCGACAGGTCACTCGACACTCTTCCGCTGTCCCATACCGTTTGTCCCGCTTCGTCAGTCACCGTTATCTGATAGGCTTTCTGCGAATACCCCCTTTCGGTATTCTGCATTACCATCTGCCAACTGAAGCGGGGCTTTTCCACATCTATACCCAATGGCATTTCGGCATATTCCACTTTAAGCTTTTCAATAGATACAGAATGTTCCGTAGCCGCATACAACAGAACAGGGCAGGAAAGACAGATAAGCAAAACAGATAAAATGTGAATTCTACATCTTTTCATACGTGATGTTTTTGGGGTTATAAAGAGATTAGGCAAGCAAAGATAATAAACTTGCCCAATCTCTTCATTATGAGACACTCATTTTATTACTGACCGGATGCTATTTGCTCTTCTTGTGAAGCAATAGGGGGTTCATTCAATTATAAGTGATCTATTTATTAGGTTCAACGCTCCAAGAACCATATGCCTCCCCCCCTTACTGGTAGCTCAAAAAAACATTCTCGACTTCCCTCCTCTGTAAGAGGAAAAAAGTCGAGATGTTTTTGTTTATATTGCCTATTTCAAACAATACTTTTGGGTTACATAAATCTTGTGCTGTAATCGTATATCCTGACTAGAACTGCCAATCATCAGCGAAAAACTTCCAGGCTCCACAACCCATTCATCATCCTGCATATATAACATCATAGACTTTTTATTCAGCGTAAATGTAACGATCTGAGATTCGCCTGCCTCCAAATGTATTCGTTCAAAAGCACGTAACTGCTTTGCTGGAGTTGTATAACTACTTACATCATCACAAATATAAAGCTGCACAACCTCATTTCCGGATTTCTGTCCAGCATTGACGATCTTCACCCTAATATTTACAGTACAATCATCTGTTGTCTCATTTAATGTCACTTCCATATCCGAGTATTCAAAAGAAGTATAGCTCAATCCATATCCGAAACAATAGCGTGGCACTCCAACCTCTTCAAGATATTTATTGCGGTTTCCTGTTCTCTTCGGATTATAATATACAGGGAGTTGTCCAACAGAACGGGGTATCGAAATACTTAGTCGTCCTCCGGGGTTATAGTCTCCAAAAAGAACATCAGCTAAAGCATTGCCCCCCTGCATACCAGGATACCAAGCATCAATAATAGCATCGACTTCTTGAATTATACCTTCTAAAAGTAAAGGACGCCCTTTTATCAATACTAATATTATTGGCTTTCCCAATTTCTTAATTTCTTGAATAAGTTCCAACTGCAAGCCCATAAGATTAAGCGTCGCTCTATCATACCCTTCTCCACTTTCCATATCACTGATTAAATTAGCAGATACTTTTGCTGCACCTGTTTCTTCATATTCAGATGAAAAATCACGCGCACTGGATCCTCCCATAACCATAATAACAACATCTGCGGAAGCCGCTGCATTCAAAGCGTCACGAATGCCGATACGGCTGGTGTCACGTATAGCGCAACCTTTTGCATAAATCACATCTTCATTATCAACCTTATTCTTAATGCCTTCGAGAACTGTAACTACCGAAGCTGTAGTCTGCGGTGCAGTATAATCTCCCAGCATATTATATATATTGTCTGCATTTGGACCAATTACAGCAATTTTCTTACTACAGTTTTTCTTTAAAGGCAAAATATTATTCCGATTTTTTAATAAAACAATAGATTGACGCGCTACTTCTCGTGCCAGTTCCAAATGTTCAGAATTTGCCACCATTTCCGGAGCTGCCTTTTCGTCAACAAAGGGATTATCAAAGAGACCCATTCTAAATTTAAGTCTCAGGATTCGACTAACCGATTGATCTAATACTGCCGGAGATACATCTCCCTTTTTCACTGCTTCACCTAATTGATCACCGTATACATTCATTCCCAAATCATTATCCAAACCTGCATTTACAGCTTTCACAGCTGCTTCATAATCGCTGGCAGCTACACCATGCTCTCTTAATCTTCCAATGGAACGAAGATCGGAAATAGTAAATCCTTGAAAACCCCACCTATTTCTTAAGACTTTGGTAAGTAGGTGGTAGTTAGCAGTAGAAGGGATCCCATCAATTTCATTGTATGAACTCATCACTGATAATGCTCCTGCATTTATCGCCTCTCGGAAAGGAGGCAAAATAGCTTCTTCCATTTCACGCATACCCACATGAGCGCTAGCCCCATTATGACCTCCTTCGGTCCATCCATAAGATGCAAAGTGTTTCAAAGTAGAAAGAAGACTTTCTCCGGGGTTAAAGTCATCCCCCTGAAAACCGCGTACAAGCGCTTCTCCCATTTTGCCTACGAGAAACGGATCTTCGCCATACGTCTCTTCAACCCGCGACCAACGTGGGTCACGCGCCAAGTCAAGTACTGGACCATAACCGATATGAGCTCCTTGTGCTCTTGCCTCTTTGGCTATGGCACGTCCCATTTGTTCTATCAATTTGAGGTTCCAAGTACTAGATTGCCCTATAGATGTCGGGAAGACAGTTGTACCAATGGCCATGTGACCATGAGGACATTCTTCCGCAAGAAAAAGAGGAATACCCAAACGGGTATTTTCAATCACATATCGTTGAAGCTTATTAACCGCTTTAGGAGCCAAAGTTGGATTAAGCCCAGTTTTCAAAGTACGCTGTGTCCAAGGATCCGCACGCATAAATCCCCACAACGAACCAATATGATATTTATCAAGTTCTTCCGTTAGTCTTTTTGTTAATTGGACATCATCCCCCACGCGCTCATACATGTGCCAACCCAAAGAAGTCAACATCTGCCCAACCTTTTCTTCTAGTGTCATTTGCGAAAGGATGTCCTCTACACGGGATTCTATGTCTAAAGTAGGATTCTCGTATATATCCATTTTCCCATTTTTGTTCAGATCATAGAACAATATATTTGTTTTCTTATCCTTGACAAGCTTAGCGGTTTCCTTTCCCTTTGCATAAAACGGAAAAAAAACAAGCAATACAAATATGATATTAGCTAGTTTCATTCTCACCATATTATTTCTATCATTTAGTCTTGCTATTAAAGCCGAAAATAGATTTCACTTCATAGCAATCGTATTTATTGAATTGATTACAGCAACTGTCCCATCTCCTTTAATCTAATCCTAAGCCGAGTTACGTCTATACTATGCACATCAATAGTGCCGGTCTTATAAATTAATCCGGCCGCCATCCCTACAGCTTCACCCGTTACTAAAGCAGGGGGCATGACCCGTAAGCTACCATGAGCATAATGATCAGTTGATATACACCGTCCAGCAACAAATACGTTCTTTAATCCGACAGGCAACAAGCAACGTAGAGGAATACCATGCGATTCTCCTTTCCCATATTTCGGATATTTTGTCGCATCTTCCTTGTGTACGTCAATATAATAAGAATTACGCCCAATTCCATCCTCAAATTCCTTACGGTCCAGCCAATCCTCTAACGTGAAAGTATAATCACATTTTATTCGCCTACTTTCTCTTACCCCCATTAATGCTGCTGTCGCAGCCAAGTAGGAAGAAGCAAACGTTTTCGGTTCATACTCAGCTAATCCTTCCTGAAATTGCCGTGCAATTTTTCTCCCAGTTATCATCGCAGATGAAAGAGAAGCGGGATCAATACTATTAACCTTCACGTGCCCAGCATTAAAAGCCAGATATCCCGGTCCTGCATATTTATCATTAATATGATAATCTTTAATAAGATTGTACTTACCAGATTCAATTATTTTAAAAATGGGGCTATCCTTCTTACTGGATTGAACAGTCCCTATCAATGAAAATTCATAGGGATCAATATTTGATAAAGCAAAACACAAAGAACCTTCTTGTACAGCCCCTTTATCATCTCCCATATCAAAGTCTGCTCCTGCCCAAACTGCCAGGTCCCCATCCCCCGTGCAATCAATGAATAGTTTGGCCTTGTAAGCTGTTAGTCCTGCTTTGTTTGCAACGATAATAGCATCAACCATCTCCTTATTTTTCATTTCTACAGCTGCCATGTTAGAAAAGAACAATACAGAAACTCCTTGTGACATAACCAGGTCATCATAAACCACTTTTAAATATTCTGTATTGATAGGAACCCAATCATAGCCTCTTGCGTGAGGAACTCCTTTTTTAGCTTCCATAAAAACCTTTTCAGCAATTCCTTTATATATAATCTTTTCTTTATCGGTAAACGGACACCATGCATTCAGCAAACCGGAAGTTCCCATCCCTCCCAATGCTCCGGTACTTTCAATAATTAGAACTTTAGCACCTTCACGGGCAGCTGCTGTCGCCGCCGCACATCCTGCAGGACCACCACCCACAACTATCACATCCCACTGATTATTTACTTTTATTTTATTCTTGTTTAATACCGCACCTTCATCAGCAGCCTTCACCTCCGCATTTACAATTCCCGGAAATGCCGCTGCCATAGCAATCATTCCAGACTTCTTCAAAAAATCTCTTCGTTTGATCATATTATACTACTCATTTATATTAATAACAATCTCAATTTTCACTCTCAATAATAACATTACTAATATTTTGCTTCTTCAAACTACAATCCACAAATCAACCGACAATATATTTTCCATACTTCAAACATGAAATCATCTTGGTTATGATATAGCAAATGACGTATGTAACCAGTGCCGTCACCAATATTGTAATAGCAGGTGACATTGCAGAATTGCACAAACCAAAGATATATGGCAGAATTAACATGTGCATAAGATACATACCATAGCTCATACACGAAATATCACGGATTATTTTATAAGCTTTACCCGTATAACTGATTTTCTTAATAAACATAAATGCCCCAAAGCTCATTAAGACTGGAGCTATTGAAGTAGTTTGCCAGCTCAATTCCAACTGCTGTACAGCTTCAACTGTAAACGAACGCGTATAAAATGACCAGACACAAAACAAATATCCTATTAAGAAACATGGAAGAGCCACATAAAGTGTCTTCTTCATAGACCAGTTTAAATACTTACGAATATAATGAGCCATTATTACATATCCCACATATCCAGATACATAATGGAACAAAGGGAATGGGTTCCACCAGCATTCCCCGAAAATATCCCCGAATATCTCATGAGCATGCCAGAATAAAGTGGTAAATAACCAAAGAGCTAAGAAAAATTCCTCTTCACGCCGGCTGACCTGCTTCAACCATGAAGATAAAACCGGCATAATCAAATAAATACCAAGAAGCATGTAAATAAACCACAAATGTGAAGCTCGCGGAATAAAATTGATAAAAATTTTAGACAGGTTTTTTTTTACATCTATCATAGTATATTCTTCCCATAATATAGGAAGAACGGCATACACAACAAGCCATACAATAAAAGGAATGACAACTCGTATAAAGCGTTTACGGAAAAAAGTTTTAGTATCAGTTTTTAAAGGTACTAACAAATATGCAGAAGCAATAAGGAACAGTGGTACAGCCGGGCGTACAAACCCATTGATTAAACATACGCTCCAACGCCCTGCCTCAGAGGGAAATGAAAAAGAATAATCATTCGAATAGATACACTCTGATGCATGTACTATCAATACCATTAAACAAGCAATAGCACGCAGCCAATCTAAAAAGATTACGCGGTTGGCATTAATCTGTTGAAGGTTACCAGTTTCAATCATAAATATTATATTAAATTTATATTACTTAATATCAAAATTATC
>OHHU01000094.1_pt1 | contig 56477 bp, 46 predicted proteins | sample 1568151 | NCBI WGS metagenome assembly OHHU01 (sample SAMEA3879572, study PRJEB24766) | human gut metagenome | biome: human-associated habitat; feature: feces | place: USA | collected 1985/1987 | reverse complement strand
TGCCGTCCTTGCCGTTCATCGTGCCGAAGCCGATGTGCTGCAATTCGACGTTTTCCGGCACGAGGCCGCCCTTGCGCGCGGCGCGGAACACCTGCTCAAAGTGCAGATTCTGCCGTTTGTCCGTGACGTAAAGGATCTTATCGGGGGCGTAATCCTCCATGCGCTGGACGATGGTCGCAAGATCGGTCGTGGCGTAGAGCGTCGCGCCGTCGGACTTGACGACGATGCACGGCGGCATTTCCTTCTTGTCGTCCGGCTCGGCGACCTCGATGACCTTCGCACCCTCGCTCTCGGTCAGCACGCCGCGGGCGGCGAGCTTTTCCAGCATGGGCGGAATATAGGGTTCGGCGTCGCTCTCGCCCTTCCAGACGTCGAAGCTGACGTTCAGATTCTCATAATTGCGCTTCAGATCGGCCACGGAGATGGCGAGCAGGCGCTGCCACAGCGCATAGTAGCCGCGCTGATGCGCCTGAAGCTGCGCCGTGATCTCATGGGCTTTCTTTGCAAAGGCGGGGTCCTGCTTGCTTTTGGCGCTGGCAAAGGGATAGATCTCCTCCAGCTCGGAAACCGTGCAGGGCGCGCCGTCGGGGTATTCGGTCGCGTTTTCGTCGAAATAGGGCAGCTCCGGGTGGCGCTCCTGCAATTCCGCGATGACAAGGCCCATTTGCAGGCCCCAGTCGCCCAGATGGATGTCGCCGATCACCTTATCGCCGAAATAGCGATAGATACGCTTGATGGACTCGCCGATGATCGCCGGGCGCAGGTGGCCGACGTGCAGGGGTTTGGCGACGTTCGGGCCGCCGTAGTCCAGAACGACCGTGCGCGCCGGGATGCTGCCGGTCACGCCGAGGTGCTGCTGCGCGCGCATTTCCTTGATGTGCGCCGCCAGATATTCGGGCCGGACGCGCAGATTCAGAAAGCCGGGCTTGACCGCCTCGGCAACGCTGAACACCGGGCTGTCCTGCAATTTTTCTGCGACGTCCTGCGCGATCAGCAGCGGGGCCTTGTGCTCCGTCTTGGCCGCGGGCATCGCGCCGTTGCACTGAAATTCGCACAGATCGGGACGGTTGGAAACCGTCACCTTGCCGCAGGCAGGGTCATAGCCCGCCGCTTCAAAGGCCGCCGCGACCGCGCGGGAGAGTTTTTCCATCAGCTTTTCCATCGTAAAAAGCTCCTTTGTTGTGATTCTTTCTGTATTCTAGCAAATAACGGGCAGAAAGTCCATAGGGGATTTTCGCCGCCGTGCAGATCCCCGCCTTCACAGATATTTTGCGCACAAGGCGGCCGCGAAAAACCCTGTTGCGTCCGCAATCAGCGCCGCCGGGATGGTATAGCGCGTTTTCCGGATCCCAGCCGCGCCGAAATAGACCGAAATGGTATAAAAGGTCGTTTCCGTGCTGCCCAGCATGACCGCCGCCGTCCGGCCGATGAGGGAATCCGGCCCGTGGACGGCCATCAGATCCGCCCCTACGGCCAGCGCCGCGCTGCCGGAAATGGGCCGGATCAGCACCAGCGGGAGCGTTTCAGCGGGAATGCCCACGGCGTCGGCCACGGGCGAAAGCAGATTCGTCAGCAGCTCCACCGCGCCGGACGCGCGGAGCATATGCACCGCCGTCAGGAGGACCACGAGGGCGGGCGTGATGGACACGAGCAGGCGCAGCCCCTCCTGCCCGCCTTCCAGCAGCGCGCCGTAGACGTCCTGCTTTTTGATCAGGGCGGCGCAGGCGGCCGCGATCATCAGAAGCGGAATGAGCAGATCAAGCATGGGAGAACCTCCGCAAGAGGCGCGCCGCCAGCAGCCCGGCCGTGACCGAGAGCGCCGAGGTGACCCACACCGCCGGCAGAATATCGAAGGGCGCGGCCGCGCCCAGCGAGGCCCGCACCGCCGCGACCGTGGTCGGCAGCAGCTGGATGGAAGCGGTGTTCATGACGATCAGGCGGCACATCTCGTCCGTAGCCGTCCGGGTGTGGGCAAGCTCCTGCATCCGCTTCACCGCGGCGATGCCCATGGGCGTGGCGGCGTTGCCGAGGCCGAGCAGGTTGGCAGAAACGTTGGCGCACAGATAGCCCATGGCGGTTTCATCGCGGCTCGCCTGCGGAAACAGCCGCCGGAACACCGGCCGCATCACCCGCGCCAGACCGCGCAGCGCCCCCGCCTTTTCCATCAGCTTTGCCAGTGCGCTCCACAGGCACAGCGCCCCCGCGAGCGACAGCGCCAGCCGGATCGCGCTGCTTGCCCCCTCCATGACCGCGGGCGAAAGCGCGCCCAGATTCCCCTCCAGCGCCGCGGCGATCACCGCCGTCACGACCAGCACCATCCAGATCATACCCATCACCACGGGACAACACCTCCGTGGACAATCTATGCAGGACTGCCGCGCAAAATGCGGGTATTGACTGGTAAAATATCTCCTGATATAATAGATGCAAAGGAGGGAGAATCATGGGAAACGGAATGATCCGCCGCGTGGACGAGCTGGGGCGCGTCGTCCTGCCGGCCGAGCTGCGGCGGGAGCTGGACATCGGAGAGCGCGACCTCGTGGAGGTCCGTCTGGAGGGCGAGGAGATCCGCATTCGGAAAACGACGGCCCGGTGCGTGTTCTGCGGCAGGGAAAGCGACCTGCTGGCCTTCCGCGGGCGGTGCGTCTGCCGCGCCTGCCGGGAGCAGCTCTGCGCCGCCGAAGATTGACAAACGCCGCCGCTTCTGGTATTCTGCTATAGAACAGGAGGGACGGCCATGAGCTATGCAGACATCGTTTACAAGGAAACCTGCCGGAAAATTCTGTCCGAGGGCGTCTGGGACACCGACCGCGAGGTGCGTCCACGCTGGCCGGACGGCACGCCCGCGCACACGATCAAGACCTTCGGCGTCGTCAACCGCTATGATCTGAAAAAGGAATTCCCCATCATGACGCTGCGCAGGACGTACTACCGCTCCTGCATCGACGAGCTTCTGTGGATTTGGCAGAAAAAATCCAATGACGTGCACGAGCTTTCCAGCCATATCTGGGACAGTTGGGCGGACGAAAACGGCTCCATCGGCAAGGCCTACGGCTATCAGCTCGGCGTGAAGCACCGTTACCCGGAGGGCGAGTTTGATCAGGTCGACCGCGTGCTTTTTGACCTGAAGCACAACCCCGCCAGCCGCCGTATCCTGACGAATCTCTACAATTTCAGCGATCTGCACGAGATGGCGCTCTATCCCTGCGCCTATTCCATGACCTTCAACGTCAGCGGCAACACGCTCAACGCCATTCTGAACCAGCGCTCGCAGGATATGCTCACGGCGAACAACTGGAACGTGGTGCAGTACGCCGTGCTGGTGCATATGCTCGCGCAGGTGTCCGGGCTGGAGGCGGGCGAGCTGGTGCACGTGATCGCAGACTGCCACATCTATGACCGCCATGTGCCGCTGGTCGAGCAGCTGCTGGAGCGTGAGCCGTACCCGGCACCGGAATTTTATGTCAACCCGGAAGTGAAGAATTTCTACGATTTCACCGTGGACGACTTCCGGCTGGAAAACTACCGTTACCACGAATTCCGGGAAAAGATTCCGGTTGCGATCTGAGGCCGCCGCATGGAAGCCATCGTGAATGTGACCCCGGATTGGGGCATCGGCTTTGAAAATCGCCTGCTTGTGGCCATCCCGGAGGATTTAAAGCGCTTCCGCGCGCTGACCGAGGGGAAAACCGTGATTCTGGGGCGCAAAACGCTGCAAACCTTCCCCGGCGGAAAACCGCTGAAAAACCGCCGGAATCTCGTGCTTTCTTCGGATTTTTCTTTCTGCCCGGAGGGGGCGGAGGTGCTGCACGGCGAGGCGGAGCTGTTTGCGCTGCTGCGGACGCTGAATTCGGACGAGCTGTGCGTCATCGGCGGCGAGAGCGTCTATCGGCTGCTCCTGCCCTATTGCGGCCGGGTGCGCCTGACGCGGACGTTCTGCGATCTGCCCGCCGACCGCTTTTTCCCCGACCTCGACCGTCTGCCCGGCTGGACGCAGACGTGGGCGTCGGAGGTTCAGGCGTCCGGCGGAACGGAATATCAGTTTGTAGATTATGTAAACCAATCACCGCTGCCTCTGAGGTAGCCGGCCGGCGGCGTAACCGTCGATTAAATAGAGGAAAAGAATATCCCCGGCGGGCAGAGAAATATCTCTGCCCGCCGGGGTCAGACTGTCAAAAAACCTATCCAGCCGAAAGTTTCGGAGGGAAGAATAGTGTGAAAGGGAACCGTCAGGGTTCCCTTTCGCGTTCAATAACCCGCCGCAGCGATCAAAATTGCAAAATAATACTACAAATATTGATTTTGCAATTTTGTAGGCAGCTTGTCAAAAAAGTCCAAAAGGACTTTTTTGACAAGCTGATCCCCGGCGGGCAGAGAAATATCTCTGCCCGCCGGGGTGTTTTTGCAGGCAAATTCTCCCCCTCCCGCGAAATCTCACACCGCGTCGTTTTTCAGGAGGCGGGCGGCGGATTCCTCCGCGAACTGCCGGCTGTAAAGATCGTGGTAATAGCCGCGCGCCTTCAATAGCGATTCGTGCGTGCCCTGCTCGACGATCTTGCCGTCGCGGACGACAAGAATCAGGTCGGCCTTGCGGATGGTCGACAGGCGGTGCGCGATCAGGAAGGAGGTGCGGTCGCGGAGCAGATGGTCGATCGCCTGCTGGATGAGCTGTTCGGTCTGGGTGTCGATGGAGCTGGTCGCCTCGTCCAGCACGAAGATGCGCGGGTCTGCCAGCACCGCGCGGGCAAAGGAGATGAGCTGCTTTTCGCCGGTGGAGAGCTTGTCGCCGCCCTCACCCACCTCGCTGTCCCAGCCGTTTTCCAGCTTTGCCGCAACGGTATCGGCGGAAACGGCCTTCGCCGCGGCCTCGACCTCGGCGTCCGTCGCGTCCAGACGGCCGTAGCGAATGTTCTCGCGGACGCTGCCGGAGAAGAGGTGCGGACTTTGCAGCACGTAGCCGATGTTGGAATGGAGCCAGAGCTGGCTGCGCTCGCGGTAATCGCGGCCATCGATCAGAATTTTCCCCTCCGTCGGCTCAAAGAAGCGGCAGGCGAGGTTCACAAGGGTCGATTTGCCCGCGCCGGTCTCGCCCACGAGGGCGACGGTCGTTCCGGCGGGAATTTTCAGCGAAAAATGCTGCAAAACGTCCTCGCCGCCGTCCGGATAGCGGAAGGTCACGTCCTGAAATTCGATGTCGCCGTGCAGCGGCTCCCAGTTTTCCTTCTTCGGATGGAAGGCGTCGCCGTAGACCGCCTCGACCTCCGGCGTGTCGCGCACCTCCGGCTCCTTGTCCAGAAGGTCGGTGACGCGCTCAATGGAGGCTTGCAGGGAGATAAACTCCGCGATGTTTGAGGCCGTCATCTGAATGGGCTCAAAGATGCCTACGGCGTAGGTCAGGAAGGTGGAAAGCGTCGCCAGCTCCAGCGCCTGCTCGGTGACGAGGTAGCCGCCGCGCAGCAGCACGACCGACACGGCCAGCGTGCTGAACAGCAGCACCAGCGGGATATACACGGCGTTGAGCCGCGCGGCGCGGATGCCGGAATCGTGCATCTTCGACGTAAGCTCACGGAAAGAGCCGGTCATTCTCTCCTCGATGACGAGGGTCTTGGTCGTCTTGGCGCCGGTGATGCCCTCGTTGAACGCGCCCGTGATGCGGGAATTCAGCTTGCGCACCTTGCGGTTCCAGTGCAGGATGCGGTTCTGGAAATAGGCCGTCAGGACAGCCATGACCGGCACGATCAGCATCACGACCAGCGCGAGCTTCCAGTTGAGAATCAGCATGGACACCATGGTGCCGGCCACGTAGAACAGCGCCCAGAGAATATCCGTGAAGTTCCACGCGATCATGCCGGCGATACGGTTGGTGTCGCTCATCACGCGGGAGAGAAGATAACCGACCGGCGTGACGTTGTAGAAGGAGAAGGACAGCGTTTGCAGGTGGTGGAAGAGCCTCTGCTTCATGTCGCGGCCGAGGTACATCTCGATGCGCATGGAGTTGTTGCAGAACCACATGACGCTCAGCCCCTGCAAAACGATCAGTGCCAGATACACCAGTGCGTAGGGAAGCAGGCCCGTGGTCACACCCTTTTCGATAAAATTGCGGATGGCGTAGCGCTGCATGAGCGGCAGCAGCACGTCCACAAGAGCGCAAAGGCCGTTGAAGGTCAGCATCCCGACGAAATCCGCGCGGTAGTTTTTGAGGAAGGGCTTCAGACGCTTCCAGATGCCCCAGTCAAAGCTCTGGGTAAACTCTTTTTCGTCATGCATTGTCCCCGCCTCCTTCCAAAATCAGCGCGCGGTCGTCGCTGCGCATCTGAATGTCATAGATGTCCCGGTAGATGCCCGGCCGGGCGATCAGCTCCTCGTGCGTGCCCAGCTCGGCGAGCTTCCCGTCCTCCAGCACGAGGATGCGGTCGGCCTGCATCAGCGTCGGAATACGGTGGGAGATTAGAATGACCGTGGCGTCCTGCAGGGTTTCGCGCAGGGCGGCGCGGATCTTGGCGTCCGTTTCCGCGTCCACGGCGGAGAGGGAATCGTCGAAGATCATCACGGGTGCTCTTTGCAGCAGCATCCGCGCGATGGCCACGCGCTGCTTCTGCCCGCCGGAGAGGGTCACGCCGCGTTCGCCGACGACGGTGTCGTAGCCCTCCGGGAAGGCCGAGATCGCCTCGTCCACGCAGGCGATCCTCGCCGCCGCGCGCATCTCCTCCTCCGTCGCGTCCGGCCTTGCGGCGCAGATGTTCTCGCGGATGGTCTGCGAGAAGAGAAAGGGCTCCTGCAAGACAAAACCGACATGCCTGCGCAGGTCGCTGCGCGACAGCTCGCGCAGGTCAACGCCGCCGATCCGGATGCTGCCGGACTGCACGTCGTAGAGCCGGTCGAGCAGCTGCACGAGCGTGCTCTTGCCGGAGCCGGTGCCGCCCAGAATGGCGAAGGTCTCGCCCTGCCTGATGGTAAAGGAGAGGTCGTGCAGGACCTCCTGCCCCTCGTAGCCGAAGCTGACATGGTCAAACTCGATGTCGCCGGGGGCAAATGGCTTCGCGTCCGGCGCGTCGGCCTCCTCCTTGGCGTTCAGGATGTAGCCCACGCGGTCCATGGACACGCCGGCCTTGCTCATCTCCGACAGCACGCGGCCCAGTGAGCGCACCGGCCACGCCAGGGATTCGTTGTAGGTCACAAAGGCGAGGAAGGAGCCGAGGGTCATGCGGCCGTTCACGGTTTCGACCACGCCGAACAGGATGATGACCATAACCTGTAGGCAGGTCAGAAGCGTCCCGGATGCCCAGTAGACCGACAGGAGCCTGCCCAGCTTGACCCACAGGCGGGAAAAGCGATTGTTCTTTTCGTCGAACTTGTCGTCCTCGAAGCGCTCGCGCCCGAAGGCGCGCACGACGCGCACACCGGTGAGATTTTCCTGCGCGCAGGTGGTCAGCTCGCCCTCGGCCTCGTCCGCAACCTGAAAGCGCGAGGAGATTTTGCGGTAAAACACGCCGGACGACAGCCCCACGATGGGCAGAAAGACCGTCGCGACCAGCGACAGCCGGACGTTCATCGTGTACATGACGCCCAGATACAGCGCGATCAGAATGACCGTCCGCACGACCTCGACGAGCTGATTGCACACGAAATTGCGGATGACGTCCACGTCGGAGGTGCAGCGCTGAATGATGTCGCCGGTGGGATTGGCCTTGTGCCACGCAAAGGTGAGGTGCTGAATGTGGCGGTAGAGGCTGTCGCGCAGGCTCTTGACATAGGTCTCCGAGCCTTTGGACAGGTTGACGCGCTGGCCGTAATTGCACAGGCCGCGCAGAATGGCGACCGCCAGCACGGCCGCCGCCGCGACCCACAGCGCGCGCAGGGTGTCGCCGGTCAGGGCGTCCCAGTGCAGCAGCCGCAGCAGCCACGCCGGGACCTCCGGGGTCTTGCTGTCGAGAATGGAGTCCACCGTCAGGCGGATGATCTGCGGCGTGAGCGCGTTGAGGGCCATGCTCAGGCAGGAGAAGATCAGCCCCGCCAGAAAAAAGCCCCAGCAGCCCCGGAGATAGCGCATCACCAGCCGCGTCTTTTCTCTCCGGGACAGTTTTTCATTCGTTTCCATGGATTTTCCCCCTTTTGACAAAAAGAAAAGCGTTCTCTGCGGTCAGACCGCAGAGAACGCGCAAAAAGTCCGCAAAATGCCTACCTCGGACGGCGCGCAGAGATCCCCGCGGGATAAAATCTGACCGATGCAAAGATGTATTTCATGCTGCGCGCCTCCTTTCGTTGAATTCTACCCTCTACTATAGGGTTTGTTCCGCAGTTTGTCAATAGGAGAATTTCAATTTCTCCGCAATCGCGCACATTCTGGCCGCGTCTGCCTTGCACACGGCGCGGTCATAGCTCACAAGGCCGTTCGTCTCGTCCTCCACGTCGGAAAGCTGGGTGTAGATCGCGGCGCACAGGCCCTTTTCCCGCGCAGGGACGATCTCGTCCAGATAGAGCCGCTCCAGTGCGTCCATAAAGGCGGGCTGCTCCTTGAAAAAGCGGTAGCCATAGGTTTTCTCCGTGTTGAACACGTGGCCCTCGGGCTTGTAGGAATAGCCGCCGAATTCCGACAGCACGAGCGGTTTTTCGCTTTTCGGCAGGCGCACGGGCTTGAAATAGACGTGCAGGCTCTCCACGTCGGACTGCCCGCAGCGGAACCAGCCGGAGGTCGTGTCGATAAAGCGGGAATCGTCCAGCGCGCGCAGGCGCTCGAACTGCGCCTGACTGTCAAACTGCCCCCAGCCCTCGTTGAAGATCGTCCAGTAGCAGACGCAGGGGTGCTTTTGCAGCAGCCGCACGGTTTCCTCCATCGCCTCGGTAAAGGCGCGGCGCGTGGCCGGGTCGCGGTGCATCCTGCGGTCGTTCCGGCGGCGGATACCGAGCGTCGGCAGCGCCGTGTCCGTGAAAAAGGAATACGCGCCGTTATTGACCATGTCCTGAAAGACCACCATGCCCAGCCGGTCGCAGGCATAGTAGAACAGCTCCGGCTCGACCTTGATATGCTTGCGCAGGGTGTTGAAGCCGAGACGCTTCATGGCCAGAATGTCCTCGTCGAAGCAGGCGGGAGAGGCGGGCGTGAACAGGCCGTCGCTCCAGTAGCCCTGATCGAGCACGCCGTGGAAGAAATAGGGCCTGCCGTTCAGGCACAGGCGGGGAAAGCCGTCCACCTCGCGCACGTCCAGCGTCCGCAGGGAGAAATAGGTCTGTACGCGGTCCTGCGCGGTTTCGATCTCCGTTTCGTAGAGATAGGGGTCCTCCGGCGACCACAGCCGCGGCGCGGGCAGCTCCAGCACCGCCTGTCCGCCGGAAAATGCCTGCGTCAGGACGCCCTGCGGCGTCTTTACGCGCACGGTGCCCCTCTGCGCGCCCTCGATGTGCAGCGTGACGCGGTTTCCGGAGATCTCCGGGCGCACCGCGCGGATATACTCCTCCGGGACGCTTTCCATCCACACCGTCTGCCACAGGCCGGACACCGGCGTATACCACATGCCGCCGCGCTCGTGCTTCTGCTTGCCGTAGGGCAGAATATGGCGGTCCAGCTCGTCGGTCACGCGGACGGTGAGGACATTTTCCTCCCGCAGCGCATCGGTCACGTCAAAGGAGAAAGGCGCATAGCCGCCGGTGTGCGCGCCGAGGCGCACGCCGTTGAGTGCGACTTCCGCGACCTGATCGGCCGCGCCGAAGTGCAGCAGCACGCGCCCGCGGACAAAGCCCTCCGGCAGGCGGAAGCGGTGGCGGTAGCAGAGAGCCGTCCCGTCGGGATAGGTTTCGTGAATCCCGGAGAGCAGCGACTCCGGCGGGAAGGGGACGCGGATGGTGCGGTCATAGGCCTCGCTGCCGGCAGAGAATTCCCATTCGCCGTTGAGGTTAAAATAGGAGTCGCGGCGCAGGGTGGGGCGGGGATATTCCTGCCACGGCCGACCCTGCAGCGCGCGCCCCGCCTGCGTCATGAGATCACTGTGCATGAGCTTCCTCCTTTTTCAGCAGGCGAAATACCGCCGTGAGCGCAAGCAGCAGGACGGCCGCGGCGATCAGCGCGGCGAGGAAGATATTCCCGTTCGGCAGGAAGGATTCCGTGCCGTCGTCGTTGACGATCTTCTGCGCATTGCGCAGGACGAAGGCGCCGATGGCCGGGCCGATGATGCCGGGGATGAGCACCTGCCCGACGATGCGCAGCCCCTGGAACATCCCCGCGCGGTGCGCCGGGGTGCGGTCGCGCAGCATCGCGCCGAACACGGCCATGCCGGCAAGATAGCCGCTCATCATCAGAAACGAGCCGAAAAACACCGGGACGGTACTGCGGAAGAAATACAGCAGCACATAGCCCGCCATCAGCATCAGAACGGCGGGGATAACGGTCCTGCGGAAGTGCAGGCGGTCATAGAGCTTGCCGTAAAACACCGTGACGAGCGCCGCCAGTACAATGGCCGGGGCCATGATCAGCACATAGTTGTCCATGCCGAGCGACACGTTGTAATACAGGATCAGGTAGGGCATGAAGATCTGAATGGAGATGCCGAACAGGGCGAAGGCCGCCAGCACCGCATAGAGAATTTTGTTCTCCCGCACGACGCCGGGACGGAAGCCGTAGAAAATATTCTTGAAATAGCTCTGATTTTCCTCGGTTTTCACGCCGGTGTCGCGGATGAGGAAGAAGCCCAGAATCCCCGCGATCAGCACGACGCTGCCGATGATGGCATAGATCACCGTCCAGCTCTCGGCGCGGTCGAGGTCGAAGCCCATGAAGCCGCCGAACACGACGAGGATCGCAATCAGGGGCATCATCGCGTTCACGCCCTCGGCGGAGCCGCGGTTGGTTGCGTCGGTCGCGTCGGTGAGCCATGCGTTGAAGCAGGCGTCGTTGGCCGACGAGCCGAAGAAGGTCATCACGCAGTCCATGATGATGACGAGGCTCACGCCCACGCTCGCGGCCGAGGCCGCCATGGGGAAGATCGAGGCGATCACGTCTACCCGCAGCGCCGCAAAGCACCAGATGGAGATGCCCCACAGGATGTAGCCGCCGCAGATGAACAGCCGCCGCTTGCCGAGCTTGTCCGACAGCGCGCCGATGAGCAGTGTCGTCACCGTTGCGGCGATCGCGCTGGCCGCGACCATCAGGGAAATGTCCGAGGCGCTTGCGTGGAACATCTTGTAGATAAAAACGTTGAAGTACATGTTTTCAACGACCCACGCGACCTGCCCGATCAGGCTGAACAGCGTCAGCGCTAACCAAAATCTTGGAGAGAGCCTGGTTTTCTGCATTCCGATCCCGCCTTTTTGTTTTTCTTTTATCGTATCACATGGAATCCGAAAGTGCAATGAAAAAAGCACCCCGCCGCAGCGGGGTGCCATTGATATTTTGAGCCGTCACGTAGGTGCGGGCGATTTCTGCTCCATTCCCTACCGTGCGTTCTCCAGCGCTGCGCGCAGGGCGGCAATGTAGGCCGGGGTCGTGCCGCAGCAGCCGCCGATCAGGTCCGCGCCCAGCTCGTGCAGCGCGCACATATGCCGCGCGAATTCCTCCGGCCCCATGGGATAGACCGCCGTGCCGTCGTCGGCGATGACGGGCATCCCCGCGTTGGGCTTGATCAGAAGCGGCACGCGCGCGACGGCCTTCATGTTCTTCACCAGACTGGAAAGGTGCTCCGGGCCGAAGGAGCAGTTGACGCCCACCGCCGCCGCACCCAGCTCCTGAAGGGTCTGGACCGCGTCGACGCAGTTGCCGCCGAAGTAAGCCGCACCGTCTGCCTGCACGGTCAGACTGCACATGACGGGAAGATCGCACACACTCTGCGCCGCGTCCAGCGCGACGGCCGCTTCGTCGATGCCAAGCAGCGTTTCCGCAATGATCAGATCCGCGCCCGCCTCCGCCTGCGCGGCGATCTGCTCGGCGTAGAGGTCAAACAGCTCCGTCGGACACATCGCACCGTCGGGCTTCAAGGGGACGCCCGTGGTGGTCAGGTCGCCCGCGACCAGCGCGCGTCCGCCCGCGGCCTCGCGGCTGAGCGCCACGAGCGCACGGTTCATCTCCGTGACGTTTTTGTCCAGCCCGTAGTGCTTCAGGGCGTGGCGGTTGGCCGAGAAGGTCGGCGCGTACAAAATCTGCGTGCCCGCCGCGACGTACTCCCGCTGGAGGTCAAGAAGCACCTCCGGGTGCTCCAGCACCCACTGCTCCGTGCAGCCGCCGCGCGGCATCCCGCGGGCCATCAGGTTCGAGCCGGTCGCGCCGTCGAGCAGGATCGGCTTTTTCATGGCGGAGAATTCCTCTTTTGTCACGTTTTTCCCCTCGCTTTGCTTTTTGCTTTATTGTACCCGCTTTTTTGCCGCTTTGCAACGGTTGAATTCCCTTGAAAAATCTGCTAGAATGAAGAAAAAATCGCAGGAGGCGTGTTATGAAAAAAACCGTATTGCGCAAGTATGCGCATCTGATCGCCACCGTCGGCATCAACGTCCAGAAGGGGCAGGAGGTCTTTGTCGCGGCAGAGCTGGATCAGCCCGAATTCGTGAAAATGGTCGTCGAGGAGTGCTACCGCGCGGGCGCGAAGCGCGTCGTTGTGGACTGGGACTACCAGCCGCTGACCAAGCTGCACCTGCGCTGGCGCAGCCAGAAGAACCTCTCCACGCTGGAAAACTGGGAGGAGGCGCGCTGGCAGCACTATGTGGACGAGATCCCCTGCCGCATTTATCTGATCTCCGAGGACCCCGACGGTCTGAAGGGCGCCAACATGGAAAAGGCCGCCAAGGCGCAGCAGGCGAAATACAAGGTCATCCGTCCCTACCGCGACCGGATCGAAAACAAGTATCAGTGGTGCATCGCCGCCGTGCCGGGCGCGGCGTGGGCGAAGAAGCTCTTCCCGGAGCTGCCGAAGGGGCAGGCCATCGAGAAGCTGTGGCAGGCCATTCTCACCGCCTCCCGCGTCACGGACGACCCCGTGCAGGCGTGGAAGGAGCACAACGAGGATCTGGCCAACCGCTGCGTCTACCTCAACGCACTGAACATCGAAACGCTGGAATATCACAGCTCCAACGGCACGGATTTCCGTGTGGGCATGATCCCCGAAGCCGAGTTCAAGGGCGGCGGCGAAAATTCCCTGCTCGGCCACTATTTCAATCCGAACATCCCCTCCGAGGAGGTCTTTATCTCCCCGAAGCGCGGCGTTGCCGAGGGCATCGTGTATTCGACCAAGCCGCTTTCCTATCAGGGACAGATCATTGAGAATTTCTCCGTCCGGTTTGAAAACGGCAAGGCCGTCGAGGTTCATGCGGAGAAGAACGAGGAGCTTCTGAAAAAGATGATCTCCATGGACGAGGGCGCGGCCTATCTGGGCGAGTGCGCGCTGGTTCCCTACGATTCTCCCATTCAGAACACGGGTCTGCTGTTCATGGAAACGCTGTTCGACGAGAATGCCGCCTGCCATCTGGCACTGGGCATGGGCTTTGCGGACACGATCAAGAATTTTGAAAACTACAGCCTCGACGAGTGCCGCGCCATGGGCATCAACGATTCCATGATCCATGTGGACTTCATGATCGGCTCGGCCGATCTCGACATCGACGCGCATACCCGCGACGGCCGCACCGTGCCGATCTTCCGCAAGGGCAACTGGGCCTTCTGATACGGACTCCTGATGAGAATATTTCGGCAGGGATCCCCGGTGTGACGGAGAACCCTTTTCTGCGGCTGCATTTGAAAAAATGCAGCCGCTTTTTGTATGCCGTGCGGGAAAGCCGCCGCGGTGCGGCTTGTCATTTCCCTGCCTGTGTGGTATACTATAAGCGTCGTTTGACAAGGGCACATATGTCCGCAGGACACACCGCCACGCCTTTCGCGGCGTTATCGTCCTTGACATACGCCGGCCCATCAACGAGGATAACGAAACCAGATGTCGTTTAGCCCCGGGAAAACCATGTGTGCCCTTGTCAGGCGACGCTATATACAAGCAATGAAAGGGAGGCATTTTCTTGCAGTTCCTGTATTTTCTCGAATCCATCCGCAACCCGGTGCTGGACGCGATCATGCAGTTTTTCACCGAGCTGGGCGGAGAAGCCGTGTTTCTGGTGCTGGCGCTGATGATCTTCTGGTGCGTCAGCAAGGAGGAGGGCTATTACCTGCTCTTCGTCGGCTTCCTCGGCACGATCTTCAATCAGTTTTTGAAGCTGGTGTTCCGCATTCCCCGTCCGTGGGTCAAGGACCCGAAGTTCACCATCGTGGAAAGTGCGCGCGCCGACGCGACGGGTTATTCCTTCCCCTCCGGCCACACGCAGAACGTCGTCGGCACGCTGGGCGGCATCGCCCGCTGGCAGAAGCAGAAATGGCTGCGCATCGCCTGCATCGCCACGCTGCTGCTGACCTCCTTCTCCCGGATGTATCTGGGCGTGCATACGCCGCTGGACGTGGGCGTTTCCTTCGCCGTCGCGGTCGTGCTGGTGTTCGCGCTGTACCCCATCGTGCGCTACGCGGTGCAGAAGCCCAAGCGGATGTATGTCCTGCTGGGCGTGATGACCGCCATTTCTCTCGCTTTTGTGCTGTATGCCAACCTCGCCGCCTTCCCCGCGGACATCGACGCGGAGAACCTCGCCCACGGGCAGAAAAACAGCTACTCCCTGCTGGGCGCGCTGCTGGGCTTCTGTCTGGCCTACGGCATTGAGCGGAAGTATATCCGCTTTGAAACAAAGGCCGTCTGGTGGGCACAGATCCTCAAGGTCGTGCTGGGCCTTGCGGTGGTTCTGGCCGTCAAGGAGGGGCTGAAGCTCGTGTTCAGCGCGCTCGGCTTCACGTGGCTCGGCACCAATGCCATCCGCTATTTCGCCGTCGTGCTGATGGCGGCGACCGTCTGGCCCCTGACCTTCCGCTTCTTTGCGCGGCTGGGGAAGAAAAAGCAATGAGGGCGGTCTGGATCGTCCTGATCTGCCTCGGCGCGCTGGCGCTTATTCTGCTGCTCGCGTCGTATATCGTCATGCGCTACGCCTGCCGCCGCGGCCATGCGCTGGGGACAGATCTTGATAAAGAGCTGCGCCATTCCTCCTTCCGGCACTATAAGGATGATATCGTCCGCGCACAGCAGTGGCTGAAGGAGCAGCCCGTGCAGGAGGTTTTTGTGACCTCCTACGACGGCCTGCGCCTGCGGGCGCGCTATATCCCCTGCGAAAACGCCCGCGCGACGCTGCTGCTGTTTCACGGCTGGCGCAGCTATCCGGAGCTGGACTTCGGCGCGGCACTGACCTTCTATCAGTCCTTCGGCGTGAATATTCTGCTGCCGGACGAGCGCGCGCAGGGCGAATCGGAGGGAAAATTCATCACCTTCGGCGTCCGGGAGCGGCACGACGTGCACACATGGGTGCAGTGGTGCGCCGAACGCAGCGGGGCGGCGTTTCCGCTGCTGCTGGGCGGCGTGTCCATGGGTGCGACCACGGTGCTCATGGCCTGCGGCGAACCCTTTGCCGGGAATGTGCGCGGCGTGATCGCGGACTGCGGCTTCACCTCGCCATGGGACATCATCGGCAAGTGCGGCCGGGATTTCCATGTTCCGTCGTGGCTGCTGCTGCCGCTGGTCGATTTGCAGACAAGCCTGTTCGCGGGCTTCTCTCTGAAGGAATATTCCACGCTGGACGCAATGAAAACGACAAAGATCCCGACCTTCCTCGCCCACGGGGAGAAGGACACCTTCGTCCCCTGCGAGATGTCGAAGCAGAATTATGCGGCCTGCGCCGCAAAGGACAAAACGCTCCTTCTGACGCCGGAGGCCGGTCACGGCCAGAGCTATCTGAAGCAGACGGAGCGCTATCAGAACGCCGTGCGCGCCTTTCTTGGGCGCTGCCTGGGAGGCTGAACCATGAACTACGCGGCAATCAAAACGTATGATATTGCAAACGGCCCCGGCGTGCGGACGTCGGTGTTCGTCTCCGGCTGCACGCGCCACTGCAAGGAGTGCTTCCAGCCGCAGACATGGGACTTCGACTATGGCGAGCCCCTGACGCAGGAGGTGCTGGACGGAATCCTAAAAACGCTGGAGCCGCCGCACATCGCGGGCCTGACCGTCCTCGGCGGCGAGCCCTTTGAGCCGAAGAATCAGGCGGGCGTGGCGGAGCTGCTGCGGCAGGTGCGCGCGCGTTTTCCGGAAAAGAGCCTCTGGGCCTTCACGGGCTACCTGTTAGACAGCGAGCTGCTGGCGGGCAAGGTGGGTGACGCCGCGCTGGTGCGGGAGATCCTCTCCCGCCTGAACGTCCTCGTGGACGGCCCCTTTGAGATCGAAAAAAAGGATCTGGCGCTGCGCTTCCGCGGCTCGTCCAACCAGCGCCTGATCGACGTACCGAAAACACTTGCCGCCGGGACGGTCGTCCTCTGGGACGACGGCTGGCGGCGCGGAGGAAACCATGCAGAACATTAACGTCAAAAAGCTCCGTCCCGACGCGCAGCTTCCGGCCTACGGCACGGAATTTTCCGCGGGCGCGGATCTGCGCGCCTGTCTGGACGCGCCCCTCACGCTTCAGCCGGGCGAAACGAAGCTCATTTCCATCGGCATCGCCATGGAAATTCCCGAAGGCTATGCCGGACTGGTCTTTGCCCGCAGCGGGCTTGCCACCAAGCGCGGCCTTGCGCCGGCGAACAAGGTCGGCGTGATCGACCCGGATTACCGGGGCGAATTTTTCGTGCCCCTGCGCAATGAGAGCGCCGCCCCGCAGACGATAGAGCCGGGCGAGCGCATCGCGCAGATGATCCTCACGCCGTTTCTGACGGCGCGGTTCGTCGAGTCCGAAACTCTGTCCGAAACCGTGCGCGGCGAGGGCGGCTTCGGCTCCACGGGGACGAAATGAGCGGCGGCTTTCTGCCGGTCAGCGCGCAGGAGATGCGCGCGCTTGGCTGGGAACAGCCGGACTTTGTCTATGTGATCGGCGACGCCTACGTCGATCACCCCTCCTTCGGCCACGCGATCATCAGCCGCGTGCTGGAGGCCGCGGGCTACAAGGTCGCCATCGTGTCCCAGCCGGACTGGAAGGACGAAAACTCCGTCAACATCTTCGGCACGCCACGCCTCGGCTTTCTCGTCACGGGCGGAAATATGGACTCCATGGTCAACCATTACTCCGTGGGCAAGCACCGCCGTAAGACCGACGCCTACACCCCCGGCGGCGTGACCGGCAAACGCCCGGACTACGCCACGGTGGTCTACTGCAACCTCATCCGCCGGACACATCCGAAAATTCCCATCCTGATCGGCGGCATCGAGGCCAGCCTGCGCCGTCTGGCGCACTACGACTACTGGTCGGACAAGCTCAAGCGCTCCATCCTGCTGGATTCGCAGGCCGACCTGCTGCTCTACGGCATGGGCGAGCGCAGCATCGTCGAGGCGGCGGACGCGCTGGCCAGCGGCCTGTCCGTCCGCGACCTGACCTTTATCGACGGCACGGTCTACCGCACGGACGACATCTCGGACGTCGTGGACGCGATCGTCCTGCCCGCCTTTGCGGAGCTGAAGGCCGACCGCCGCCGCTATGCCGAGAGCTTTTATACCCAGTACCGCAACACCGACCCCTTCCGCGCCAAGCGGCTCATCGAGCCCTACGGCGCGCGGGAATTTGTCGTGCAGAATCCGCCGCAGCGCCCTTTGAGCACGCAGGAGATGGACGATATCTACGCCCTGCCCTATCAGAACGCGCCGCACCCGTCGTACAAGGCGGGCGTCCCGGCCATCTCCGAGGTGCGGTTCAGTCTGGTGTCCAACCGCGGCTGCTTCGGTGGCTGCTCCTTCTGTGCGCTGACCTTCCATCAGGGGCGCATCGTGCAGACGCGCAGCCACGAATCCATCCTCCAAGAGGCGCGGGAGATGACGAAAGCGCCCGATTTCAAGGGTTACATCCACGATGTCGGCGGGCCAACGGCCAATTTCCGCCGCCCGGCCTGCGACAAGCAGCTCAAGGCCGGCGCCTGCCCCGACCGGCAGTGCCTCTTCCCCACGCCCTGCAAGAATCTTGTCGCGGAGCACACGGACTATGTCGCGCTGCTGCGCAAGCTGCGCGCCCTGCCGGGGGTCAAGAAGGTCTTTATCCGCAGCGGCATCCGCTTTGACTACCTGCTGGCCGACCCCGACCCGACGTTTTTGAAGGAGCTGGTGGAGCATCACGTTTCCGGCCAGCTCAAGGTCGCGCCGGAGCACGTGGCCGACCGCGTGCTGCACTACATGGGCAAGCCGCGCCACGCGGTCTATCAGAAATTCTGCCGGAAATACGCCGCGCTGAACGAAAAAGAGGGATTAAAGCAGTATCTTGTTCCCTATCTCATGAGCTCGCATCCGGGGTCGTCGCTCAAGGAGGCGGTGGAGCTGGCCGAATACGTCCGCGATCTGGGCTATATGCCGGAGCAGGTGCAGGATTTTTATCCCACGCCCTCGACGCTCTCGACCGTCATGTATTACACCGGCCTCGACCCGCGCACGATGGAGCCGGTCTATGTCCCCACCGACCCGCACGAAAAGGCCATGCAGCGCGCGCTCATCCAGTACCGCGACCCGAAGAACTACGCCCTCGTGCACGAGGCGCTGGTGAAGGCCGGGCGCACCGACCTGATCGGCTTCGGCGAAAAATGTCTGATCCGCCCGCGCAAGGGCGAGGGGAAGCCGGAGAAAAAAGCGGCGTCCGTCCGGCCGCCGCAGAAAAAGACCCCGCCGAAAAAGCAGCAGAGGCGTCCGCAGAAGCCGGAAAGATCCGGCCCGGCCGTCCCGACCGAGGCGCAGCTGCGGCAGGCGGAGCGCTACCTGAAAAAGAGGAAAAAGTGATGCGAAACAATTACGATCTGCAAATGCAGGCCGCCGCGCGGAGCTTTCTTACCTATGACGCGCGCGAGATCGCGCAGCGCTTTGCTCTGAACATGGACGAAACCGCGCTGTATCTTTCCGTTCTCCATACGCCCCACCGCGTCCGGCTGGACAACGCCGCCGTGGAGCGGGGCGCGGGCGAGGACTGGGTGCCGGCAGGCTTCAACCTAACCATGACGGTCTACGACCTTCTGACGAATCCGAACGGCCGCCCTGTGCTTTCTCACGAATGGTGCGCACACACGAGCTTCCACGCCGTGCAGGGCGGGACACTCTCCGGCACGCTGATGATTCACCCGGAGCAGTCCGCGCAGCCCTTCGCGGGGAAGCTCCCGCTGCTGCGCCGCGCCTGCGCGCGTCTGGGCGGGGAGGAAGCGGCGGAAGGCGGCGATTTTGCCAGTGTGCTGCCGGCGTTTGACTGCCTGCCGGTGCTGCTTCGCTTCTGGGAGGCGGACGAGGAATTCCCTGCACAGCTTCAGCTCCTTTGGGACAGGAATACCTGCCGCTATCTGCGCTACGAAACGACCTTTTATCTCTCGGGGGAGATCCTCCGCCGCCTGCGCGAAAGCGCTGCGGAAACATAAAAGTTCCGTCCCTATTTTTGCTCCATCCTCATAAGAAACCATAGCCCCTTCGCCGAGTCTTTTTCGCCGGAACTGCGTTGGCTTTCCTTGTGTTACACAAAGTAGCACTGCGGAAAAACGCCTTGTTCCAACAAAAAACTCTTCGGCGAATGGCTGACAAGCAGTAATCCTCCGCAGATAACGTCTGCGGAGGATTCAGACTGTCAAAAAACCCATCCAGCCGAAAGTTTCGGAGGGAAGAATAGTGTGAAAGGGAACCGTCAGGGTTCCCTTTCGCGTTCAATAACCCGCCGCAGCGATCAAAATTGCAAAATAATACTACAAATATTGATTTTGCAATTTTGTAGGCAGCTTGTCAAAAAAGTCCAAAAGGACTTTTTTGACAAGCTGAATCCTCCGCAGATAACGTCTGCGGAGGATTATCTATGTTTTCTTTTTCGGACTCCGCAGGGGACGGAACTTTTTTGTAAGGCGTACTGTATGGATTCCCTACGGAAACAGATGAAATTTCAGACCGCTTCAAAAAATGACATTATCTTTCCGACTTTTTCCGGCACAGCTCGGCGATCTCCGCGAAGCGGGCGCAGATGATGTCGTAATTCTCCGGGATATGCGGGAAGCGGCAGGCCGAGCAGTCCTTGATGCCGCTTCCCGTGTAGGAAAACGCGCCGCCGCAGCGTTCGCCCAGCGCGTACAGCGGGCAGTAGCAGAACAGACAGTTGAAGCGCTCCGGGTCAGCCCCCGCATGGCAGGGGAAGAATTCACATTCACGATTCTGAAAAAACTTATAGTGCTCGCTCACAGTGCCTCACCGATCCTCTCGCCCGTGCGCACCTTGCTCTCCACGCCTTGGGCGCTGTAGGTCAGAATGTCCTCGTCCATGCGGACGCGTCCCGGCTCCAGCAGCAGGATGACCGTCGAGCCGCCATAGGAAAAATAGCCCTTCTCCTGCAATTTCTCAAAACTTGCCCCGGCGGACTCCGTGTGGTTGCAGATGCGCCCGACCAGCAGCGCGCCGACCTCCATCTCGACCACGTCTCCGAAATGCGCGGTGTGCAGCAGCGTCCGGCAGCGGCTGTTGCGGCGGTAGACGCGCTGGCTGCCCGCGATGGGGTTGACGCTGTGCAGCACGCCGGGGATGTGCACGGCGGCCTCCTGCGTCCCGGCGTCTGGGTAGGCGTAGCGATGGTAATCGTCCGGCGAAAGGCGGAAGATCAGGCACAGGCCGCCCGTGTAGCGCGCGGCGAGCGCGTCGTCCGCCAGAAGCTCTGCCGGCGTGTAGGGGACGCCCTTGACGGTAAAGACCGTGTCGTCCCCGATGGGCAGCGCCGTCAGCTTGGAGTCCGCAATGGCGGGCAGGACGCCCGGCGCGGTCGTGTCCGGCCGTGGCAGGCGCTGCCGGGTGAAAAAGTCATTGAAGCTGGAGAATTCCTGTTTTGTGCAGCCCTCCAGAGAAATGTCATATTGCCGGATGAAGCGGCGCACCTTGCCGCGTGTCAGGCGGCTGCGCTGAAGGACGCCGTAGAGGTTGGAAATGGGCTTGCGGCACAGGATCCCCTTGGCGAGCATCCGGCCGAAGGCGGTCTCGTAGACGAAGCGCATTGCGCCTTCCCCCACGACGGGCTCCTGCGTGAGTTTCTGCTGCGCGCGGTTCCAGACCTGCATGGCGCGGCCCCCTTTCGGAAAAACTGGATCTTCATTATATCATATCTGCGGGGGAAAAGCTACCGCGCGCCGGAAAAACAGAAAAAGAACGGAATATTTCGCGTTCGGGCGGGAAACGACGGATTTTGCGCCGCAAAGGTGCTATGCTTGATGCACAGCTTATCCAATGCGAGCGCACTTCATACGTCCGACGCTGTCCGCGTCGGTCCCACAACCGACTTGCCCTCCGGGTCCCGGAGGGCGCTTTTTTGCGTCCTGCGGAAACCGGCCGTGCGTACTTCCCTCTTGTTTTTTGCGGAAAGATGGGATATACTGAACATATCGTCAGCCGGAAAGGATGGCATCTATGAAACTGCACAAACTTTCGCCGGCGCGCCTGATCGCGCTGAGCTTTTTCCTTGTGATCCTGATCGGCGCGGGGCTGCTGATGCTCCCCATCGCCTCCAAGGGCGCGCCCGCCGCGCCGCTTGACGCGCTGTTCACCGCGACCAGCGCGACCTGCGTGACCGGCCTGATCGTCCGCGACACCTTCACCGGCTGGACGACCTTCGGCCAGATCGTGATCATTACGCTCATCCAGCTTGGCGGTCTGGGCTTCATGACGGTCATCACCCTCGTGTCCTTCGCCGTGGGCAAGCGGCTGAGCCTGTACGACCGGAAGGTTCTGATGCAGTCGGCCGGCAACACGACGCTCAACGGCGTGGGCGGCCTGATCCGCCGCATCGTCCCCTTCACTTTCGTCTTTGAGCTGACGGGCGCGGCGCTGCTGGCGACGCGCTTCGTCCCGGCCTTCGGCTGGGGGCGCGGGCTTTACGCCTCGGTTTTCCACGCGATCTCGGCCTTCTGCAACGCCGGATTCGACCTCATGGGGATGCGCGAGCCTTACTCCTCGCTGACCTCCTTCGTGACGGACCCCGTGGTCAACCTGACCGTGTGCCTGCTGATCGTCATCGGCGGTCTGGGCTTTCTGGTATGGCGGGACGTGCTGCGCTGCCGCTTCCGCTTTTCCAGATTCCAACTCCATACGAAGCTCGTGCTGGTCACGAGCGGCATCCTCATCCTCGCGGGCTGGGCGCTGTTTCTGCTCTTCGAGCGCAATGCCTCCATGGCCTCGCTCACATGGCCGCAGCGGGTGCTGGCTTCGCTGTTTCAGTCGGTGTCGCCGCGCACCGCGGGCTTCAATACGGTGGACCTGTCCGCGCTCTCCGAGTCCGGCAATCTCCTGACCGATGTGCTGATGCTCATCGGCGGCAGCCCCGGCTCTACCGCCGGCGGCATCAAGACGACCACGGTCGCGGTGCTGTTCCTGAGCGCGGTGGCCTCGGCCAAGGGGCGGATGCGCGTCAACGCCTTCCGCTTCTCCGTTGACCGCGAAACACTGCGGCAGGCAAGCTCCGTGGTAATGATCTATCTGTCGCTTGCCCTTCTTTCGGTGCTGACGCTCTGCGCCATCGAGCCGTTTTCCATGAAGGAGATCCTCTTTGAGGTCTGCTCCGCCGTCGGCACGGTCGGCCTGTCCATGGGCATCACGCCGCAGCTCGGCGCGGTGAGCCGCGTCATTCTGATCCTGCTCATGTATGCCGGACGGCTGGGCGGTCTGACCTTCGTCCTGCTCTTTTCTCAGCGGCGTTCCGACCCGCCGCTGGAGCGCCCGGCAGGGAAAATTCTGATCGGATAAGGAGAAATCAAGATGAAATCAGTTCTGATCATCGGCATGGGCCATATGGGCCGCCATCTGGCGAGCAAGCTGCAAGCTCTCGGCAACGAGGTTATGATCGTGGACAAAAACCCCGACGTGATCACCGCACTGTCCGACCGCTTCACCGATTCCAATATCTGCGACTGCACGAACGAGTCCATCATCGAAGCGCTGGGCGTGGATAATTTCGACATCTGCTTTGTGACCATCGGCGAGGATTTTCAGGCCTCTCTGGTCGTGACGTCGCTGCTCAAGCAGTACGGCGCGCGCATGATCGTGTCCAAGGCCAAACAGAAAATTCAGGCCGACCTTCTGCGCAAGATCGGCGCGGATGAAATCGTCTGGCCGGAAAAGGAGATCGCGGAGAAGCTCGCCGTGCGCTACAACGCCGACAATATCTTCGACTACATCCCGCTGACGGCGGAATATTCCATCTATGAGCTGCCCGTTCCGGCGGCGTGGGTCGGTCAGTCGCTGACCGAGCTGAATGTCCGCCGCAAGCATCAGGTGACCATCATCGCGGTCAAGCACGACACTGCGCTCGACCCCAACGTCGGCCCGGACTACCGCTTCGTGCAGGGCGACCATGTGATCCTGATCGGGCAGTCCGACCGGGTGTTCCGTCTGGCAAATAAGGGCTGAGGACTTGCTTTTTTCGCCGGAACGTGCTATAATCAACCTCTACGCGATTTGAAGAGGTGATTTTTCGACGTGAAAAAGCTGAAAAAGATGGTCGATCGGACGCTGTTTCTGTACCTGCTCATCGGCTTTTTGAATTTTGTCCTCTGCACGGGCATCATGTTCCTGCTTTATAATCTCGCCGGCTTCAGCAAGCACACCGCGCCCATCGTCAACTACGGATTGGGCAGCCTGATCTGGTATCTGGCCTGCCGGTTTATCCTGTTCCGCGGAAGCAAGGCCACACCGCGGCAGCTGCTGCGCTTTGTGGTCGATATTGTGGTGTGTTATCTGGTATCGTATTACTTTTTTTCGCCCATGCTCAGCAAGCTGCTGCTGAAATCCCGGACGATGATCCGCCTGTTTTCCTTCGGCGGGGCGGAGAATATCCGCGGCAACTGCGAAATGACCATCGGTACGATTGCCTATTCGCTGCTGAACTACTTCGGCCAGCGCTATTATGTCTTTTCCAACCGTTTGGAGCATCATACAAAAAAACAAAATCAGGAATAAAAATATCCCGGCACTGCCAGAAAGGCAGCGCCGGGATTTTCTTCAGTGTTTGACCCATGTGGACGGACGGAGCAGCACAAGCATGGGGAAGAGTTCCAGGCGTCCGCAGAGCATATTGAAGATCAGCAGCAGCTTCCCGAAGGGGGAGAATGCGCCGTAGGTTCCGCTGGGGCCGATCAGGACGCTCAGGCCGGGACCGATGTTGTTCAGCGTGGCCAGGGTGGCGGAAAGTCCGGTTTCAATGCCGTTTTCCTCCAGAGAAAGCAGAAGCGTCGAGAAAACCACGAGCAGCACATATACGATCAGATAGCCCTGCGTGCCGCGCACGACCTCGTTGCTGACACGCTTTCCGTCCATGCGGACGACCTCCACCGCGTGCGGATGCAGCAGAAGGCGGAGCTCTCTTCTCGCGCTTTTGCAGAGAAGAAGCAGACGGCTGACCTTAATGCCGCCGCCCGTCGAGCCGGCGCAGGCGCCGATGATCATCAGGATCCCCAGAATGACCCGCGAGAATTCCGGCCATGTGGCGAAATCCTCCGTGCCGAAGCCCGTGGTCGTGATGACGGAGCTGACGGAAAAAGCGACATGGTGTACGGCCTCGCGCACCGTTTTGAAGTAGCCGCCGGTAAGGATCAGATTGCCGGTGATCAGGGCGATGGCCAGCAGGATGATGATAAAGTACCAGCGCACCTCGGAATTGTTCCACGCCAGCTTGAATTTCCGGCAGAGCAGGAAGAAATAGACGGAGAAATTCACGCCGAACAGCGCCATGAAGATCGTCGTGACCGCCTGGATATAGGGCGAATAGCTCGCGCAGCCGTCGTTCAGGACGGCGAAGCCGCCCGTGCCGGCGCTTCCGAAGGTGATGCAGAAGGTATCCAGCCATGGCATCTCGCCCCAGCCGCACAGCACACCCAGCCGGAAGAGAAGAATTTGCAGGACGGTCATGCCGAAATAGATGGCATAGAGGATGAGCGAGGACGTGCGCATCTTCGGCACCATCTTGCTCACCGAGGGGCCGGGGGATTCGGCGCGCAGCAGGTAGATGCTCTCGCCGGACATGGGGACGATGGCCAGCATGAACACCAGCACGCCCATGCCGCCCAGCCAGTGGGTGAAGCTGCGCCAGAAGAGCAGGCAGCCGGAGAGGTCCTCGACCATGTGGCCCGGCGTGCCGAGAATGCTGGAGCCGGTCGTGGTGAAGCCGGAGACCGCCTCAAAAACCGCGTCCAGATAGGACGGGATCTCGCCGCTCAGGAAGAAGGGCAGCGCGCCCACGAGGGAAATGACGATCCACGACAGCGCGACCATGACGAAGCCGTCCTTGGCGTGCAGGGTGCGGTCGGTTTTCGGACGCAGCAGGCGCAGGGGGAAGCCCAGCGCGGCGCAGATGGCGATGGTATACACGATGGAAAGCGCGGCGTGCTCACCGCGCACCAGCCCGACGATCAGCGGCAGCAGCAGCGCGCCGCCGATGATGAGCAGAATATCTCCCAGCAGGGACAGGATCATCCGGCGGTTCATGCTTTCACGCTCCGCTTATCCAGAATGTCGTCCAGATCGTCCAGACCCGCCGCGGTCGTGACGACGATCACGGTGTCGCCCGGCTCGATGGTGTCGCGGCCGCCGGGGGTGAGGATCTTGCCGCCGCGGTTGATTGCGCCGATCAGAAGATCGGGCAGGGTGGACAGCTCCATCAGCGGCACGCCGCAGACCGCGGACTTCTCCGTGGCGCGGAATTCCAGCGCCTCGGCCTTGTTGCCGACGATCTTATAGAGCGTTTCCACGTTGGAGCCGAGGGAGTTCTGCATGGCGCGGACATAGCGCACGATGTGGTCGGCGGCAATGTAGCGCGGATGAAACACACTGCCCAAGTCCATGGACTTGACGATGTGCGAGAAGGTCGGCCGGTTGATCTTGGTGACGATCTTCGCGTCCGACACGCTGCGGGCGTAGAGGCTCATCAGCACGTTTTCCTCGTCGATGCCGGTCAGCGTGGCGATGGCGTCCATCTTGGCGATGCCCTCCTCGCGCAGGAGCTGCTCGTTCGTGCCGTCGCCGTGGATGACCGTGGCCTCCGGCAGGCGGTCGGCCAGCTCATCGCAGATGGAGCGCTTGGACTCGATGATCTTGACGCTCGCGCCGAGGTCGAGCATCTGCTTTGCAAGGTAATAGGTGATCCTGCCGCCGCCGATCAGCAGCACGCGCTTGACCGGGTCGGAGGGAATGCCGATCTTGTGGAAGAATTTTGCGGCCATCTTCGGCTTGGCAATGAAACTGATGCGGTCGCCCGCCTGCAAAACGAAGCTGCCGTCGGGAATATGTACCTCGTGCGCGCCGCGCTCGACCACGCAGATCAGAACGCCCGCGTACACGCGGCCGAGATCGGCCAGCCGCAGGCCGTCGAGCGGGGAGGAGCGAGGAATGTCCACCTTGTAAAGCTCTACGCGGCCGCCGGAAAAGGTGTCGATCTTGATGGCAGAGGGCGTGCGCAGGATGCGCGCGATCTCCGATGCGCTGGCCTGCTCCGGGTTGAGCGCCATACTCAAACCGAGGTCCTCCTTGACTAGCTGGAGGGCGGAGGTGTATTCCGGGTTGCGCACGCGCGCGATGGTGTTGCCCACGCCGAGCTTTTTGGCGATCAGGCAGGAGAGAAGATTCTGTTCGTCCGTGGACATGACGGCGATGACCAGATCGGCCTGCGGGACGCCGGCCTCGGTCTGCGTTTCGATGCTGATGCCGTTGCCCTCGACGGTCATGATGTCCAGGCGGTTGCCAATGTCGGTCAGTGCCTCCGGATGACTGTCGATCACGGTGATGTTGTGCCCCTCATGGGCAAGCTGTTCCGTGAGCGTGACGCCGATCTTTCCCGCGCCAATGATGACGATTTGCATAGACCATACTCCTCTGGTTGATAAAACTGCTTCCATCATAGCACTTTGCAGGAAATAATGCAACCGAAAACACGAAAAACGCCCCGCCCGGAGGCTTCCGGGCGGGGCGGCAGACTGTCAAAAAACCTATCCAGCCGAAAGTTTCGGAGGGAAGAATAGTGTGAAAGGGAACCGTCAGGGTTCCCTTTCGCGTTCAATAACCCGCCGCAGCGATCAAAATTGCAAAATAATACTACAAATATTGATTTTGCAATTTTGTAGGCAGCTTGTCAAAAAAGTCCTTTTGGACTTTTTTGACAAGCTGACGCCCCGCCCGGAGGCTTCCGGGCGGGGCTGGATTTATTCTTTTACGAAAGCGACGGCCTCGGCATTGCCCACGGCGCAGAAGTGTCCGTCGGCAAGGTAGGCTCTGAGCAGCCCCGACAGCTTTTGCAGCTCTTCTGCGGTGCAGTGCAGAATTTCGCGGCGGATCTGCGCGATCATTTCGGGCGTGGTGCCCTTGAGGCGGCGGATGCACGCCAGCTCGCAGACGCCGGAGGGGTCGAGCAGTGGGTCGGTGGTATTCACCGTGCCGATGATGATATCGTCCAGCGGCATCCCCTGCGCGAGGAAGTCCTCCAGGAAATCCGCCATGCCGCCGTAGGCGGCCTGCGTGGCTTTCAGGTTCGGGTCGCGGTAGGAATAGCAGAAAATGTCGCCGTTCGTGCGGACGTTCATTCCCGTGCCGTAGGCGCCGCCCTGCACGCGGACCATGTTCCACAGATACCCAAAGGTCATCAGAGACGACAGCACCGCGCAGGCGCCGGAGAATTCGCCGCCCAGCGCATAGAGATTGTGCCCCAGCGCGGAGTAGCCCACGTCGCCGGGGATGGTGATAGTGCAGTCGTCCGTGTCAAAGACGGGGCGGACAGCGGGCGCGCCGATGCTGCCCTCCGGCAGGGAGGATATCAGCGCTTCCAGCGCGGCAGGCTCCGGATCGCCGCCGAAGCCCGCAAACAGGCGGCTGCGGACAAAGACGGTATCGGCCAGCGCTTGCAGGCGCTCGCCGTAAGCGGCGGCATTTTCTTCAAAATCTGCGGCAAGCGTACCGAACCAGCGGACGAACTGCTCGCCCTCCAGCAGTTCCTTGTAAGCGCCCTCGGCTGAGAAGGCCGACAGCGCCTTGGTGATGGCAAAGACGTGACCCCCGGCGATCAACGACTGCTTCAGGAAGTAGTCGTTCTGCTGGATGATCTCGTAGATGCGGTCGGTTTCGTCGTAGCGGCCGTTTGTGAGCAGCTCCTGCAAGAGCGCCGCCGCCGCGGGGACGTTCTCCCGGAGCATTGCAGCGGAAACCGCCAGATAGGGCTTGCAGCGGTTCAGGTCGCCGCGGGCAGAGGCCAGCTCCAGCCGCACGCCGAACGTGCCGATGGCGGCCTTGATCTTCGTTTGCAGCACGTCGGCGGGGAAGCGCTCCGTGCGCAGTTCGCCGATGCAGGAGGCAAGCAGGCTCAGAAGCTGCAGATCCTCGCAGGAGAGATCGGAAACGTCAAAGTACAGATTCAGATAGACGATGCCGTTGGTATTCGTGGCGATTTTCAGGACCTGTGTCCCGGCAAGGCTGCACGGCTCGGTCTCCAGCGGTCGGATCGTCTCCGGCACATCCGCCAGATTCAGGTGCGGCAGGGTGGCGAGGGCTTCCTCGGTGTCCTGATTCTGCTGCCACTGCTGCATTTTTTCAAAGCCCGCATAAATGCGGCTGCGCTCGGCCTTGCTCCAGCCGGAAGCGGCGGCAGCAACCCGCGCGGTTTCCTGCGCGGCGTCGTCCTGCCCCTTGGTCAGAGAGGGCAGCACATACAGATAGCACTTGTCGGCGGGGTCGGCAAAGAGCTCCGTAAGAAGGTCTGCAAAGTACGCGGTGTCCACCTTGGCGCGCAGGGCGTCAAAGACCTTGCCGTTGTCGATGTGCGTCAGGGGGTCGTCGCCATACAGCCAGCCGTCGAGCACGTTCATCGCCAACTCCACGCCGTAGGGCTCATGAATTTCCCGGCAGGAGAAGGCAAAGCGTTCCAGACTGGCCAGCAGCGCCTCCCGGTTCAGCCCCTCGGTGAGGATCGCGCGCACGGCCTCCGGCAGGAAGGCCCTGATCTCGGTGAACTGCTCCTTTGCGGTGTTGCGGGCGAGGAAGGCGACCGTGGGCTGGAAAACGCCGTCGTTCACCTCGACCGACACGTCCTGCGCCAGCCCTTCTTCTAAGAAAGCGCGCTTCAGCGGTGCTTCGTTGGAGCCGGTCAGGTAGTCGGCCAGAATTTTGGCGGCGTAGAGCTTTTCCACGTCGTCGTGCGTGCAGAGGATTTTCGAGATGGCCATGTGCGCCAGCTCCTCCTCGCCCTCCTGCGCTTCGTAGCAGACGGTGCGCTCGGCGGTCACGGGCTTCTGCGGCACAAAGTCAAAGTCCGGCGCGCGGTAGTCGTATTTTGACAGGTATTCGCCGTCTATGTAGGCAAGCACGGCGTCGATGTCCATGTGACCGTCCAGCACGAACTTTGCGTTGGAAGGATGGTAGAAGCGGCGGTGCGTTTCCACGAATTTTTCATAGGTCAGCTCCGGGATATGCTCGGGCCGGCCACCGCTGGAATAGCCGTAGGAGTTGTCCGGGAAGAGCAGACGGTCGGTCTCGTCGCCGATGATGCGGTCGACGTCGGCGTAGGCGCCCTTCATCTCACTGTAAACGACGCCGTTGTAGTAGGGCTGTGCGTCCGGGCCGTCAAACTCGTAGTGCCAGCCCTCCTGCAAGAAGATCTCCGGGCGTTCGTAGATCAGCGGGCAGAACACCGCGTCCAGATAGACCTTCATCAGATTAAAAAGGTCCTGCTCGTTGCGGCTGGAGACGGGGAAGACCGTCTTGTCACTGAAGGTCATGGCGTTCAGGAAGGTCTGCATGGAGCTTTGCAGCAGGGACACGAAGGGCTCCTTGACGGGATATTTGCGCGACCCGTTCAGGACGCAGTGCTCGAGAATGTGGAACACGCCCGTGTCGTCCTCCGGCAGGGTTTTGAAGCTGACGGCGAAGGTGCGGTTTTCGTCCGCGCGGTCGAAGTACAGCAGCTCCGCGCCCGTTTTCTCGTGGCGCAGGGTGTAGAGCTCCGCGCCGTTGGAGGCGACGTGCTCTTTCTTGACCAGCAGGAAGCCCGCGCAGACCTCGCCGGGCTGCGCCGCTTCCAGTTTCAGCAGTTGTTTCGGCATAATTTTCCTCTTTCTTACAGCGTTTTGCTGAACATCCGATAGTATTCGTTGGTTTCCTGCAATTCCTCCGGCGTGCCGGCGGCCTCGACCGTGCCGTCCTTCATCACGATGATGTAATCGGCGTTGCGTGTGGCGGCGAAATTGTGGGCGATCATGATGGTGGTCCTGCCCTCCATCAGGTGATCCATCGCCTCGGTGACGGCGGCCTCGCTCACCACGTCCAGATTGCTGGTGGCCTCGTCGAGCAGCAGATAGTCCGCGTCCCGCAGCATCGCCCTGGCGATGGAGATGCACTGCGCCTGTCCGCCGGAGAAGTTCGAGCCGCCCAGCCCCACGTCCTCGTCAAAGCCGCCCGGCTTTGCCATGATGCAGTCGTAGCAGTTGGCCTTCTTTGCCGCGGCGATCAGCTCCTCTTCGCTGACCTCGCGGTCCAGACCGTAGGTGATATTCTCACGCACCGTGCCGCCGATGAGGGGATCCTTCTGGAATACATAGGCAAAGCGGTCGCGCCAGCCGGTCAGGGCGAAGTCTGTGATGTTGTCGCCGCCGAAGCGGATCGCGCCCGATTTCGGCTCATACAGCCGCGTCAGCAGCTTGAACAGCGTGGATTTGCCCGCGCCGTTGCCGCCGATGATGGCTGTCGCTTTGCCTGCGGGGATGCGCAGGGAAACGTCATGCAGGACGTCCTGCTCCGGCGTGTAGGCAAAGCTCACCCGGTCGAACACGATGTCCTCACTGGCGGCGGGGACGGCTTCGCCCTCGGTGCGTTCCGGCGCGGTCTCCGAGATCTCTGCGATCTTTTTCATATTGCCGAAGATGCCCGACACACTGCCGACATTCATGAAAAGCTGCATCTGGTCTGCCTGTGCCGCCGCGTCGGCCTCGTCGATCGCGATGCCGCGGCTCTTGCAGAAGGCCTCGGCCATCCAGCCCTGCTTTGCCTGATCGGCAATGGCCTGACGCAGCTCCTCCGGAGAATAGCCCAGCTCGTCCATATCAGGCTGCGCGGCCATTTCCTCCTCGGCGGAGCGGATGTACTGCGCCATCTCCGCCTCGTCGTAGTCGTATTCGCAGCCGGCGATCATTTCGTCCGTCAGATAGCGGGTAATCGCCTTGCCGCGCTCCATCCGAAGATCGGCAAGCATCTTGCCGCGCAGATCCGGAAAGGCACCCTTTTTCTATAAAATTATGCCAGTTCGATCATGTTGGTATAGAGCTGGTAGTACCGGCCCTGAAGCTCCAGCAGATCGTCGTGATTGCCGCGCTCGACGACCCGGCCGTTTTCCAGCACCAGGATCGCGTCGGCGTTGCGCACGGTGGAGAGCCGGTGCGCGATGACGAATACCGTCCGGCCCTTCATCAGGCCGTCGAGGCCGCGCTCGATCAGCTTCTCCGTGCGGGTGTCGACCGAGGAGGTCGCCTCGTCGAGGATCAGCACCGGCGCCTCGGAAACCGCCGCGCGGGCGATGGCCAGAAGCTGCCGCTGCCCCTGCGAGAGGTTTGCGCCGTCGGAATAGAGCATGGTGTCGTAGCCCTTGGGCAGATGGGAGATGAAATAGTGCGCGTTGGCGATCTTCGCCGCGCGGATGCAGTCCTCGTCCGTCGCCTCCAGACGGCCGTAGCGGATGTTCTCCATCACCGTGCCGGTAAACAGGTGCGTGTCCTGCAAAACCGTACCGAGGGAGCGGCGCAGGTCGTACTTGCGGATGTGGCGTACGTCGATGCCGTCATAGGTGATCGTGCCGCCCTGAATGTCATAAAAGCGGTTGATCAGGTTCGTGATCGTCGTCTTGCCCGCGCCCGTTGAGCCGACGAAGGCGATCTTCTGGCCGGGCTTGGCATACAGCGACAGGTCGCGCAGCACCGGCTTCTCCGGAACATAGGAAAAGTCCACGCCGTAGAAGCGCACGTCGCCGCGCAGCGGGACGCGCTCGCCGTCCTCCCTGACCCAGAAGTAGTCACGGCCGGACTGCTCCAGCGTGACCTCGCCCTCGTCCACCTCCGGCGGCATATCCAGCACGTCGAAGATGCGCTCCGCGCCCGCGAGGGCGAGCATGATGGCGTTGAACTGCTCGGAGATCTGGCTCACGCGCTCGGCAAAGTTGCGGATGTAGCCGAGGAAGGTGATCAGCACGCCGCCCGCGTTTTCGCCGGTGAGCCACAGCACGCCCACGGCGCAGGTCAGCGCGTAGAAGAAGTGCGAGAGGTTATTGAGGATGGGCCCGACGACGGAGGTCACGGTCGTTGCGGCCGTCGAGGAACGGTAGAATTCCTCGTTGATGGGTGCAAAGTCCTGCATGACCTGCTTTTCGTGGGTGAAAACCTTGATGTCGCGCTGCCCGGCGATCATCTCCTCGACGAAGCCGTTGACCGCGGCGGCATCCTTCTGCTGCGCGCGGTAGCTGCGGCTGCTCTTTTTGCTGATGTAGCGCACGACCAGAATGACGATCGCCGCCAGCACCACCATCAGGGAAAACAGCTTCATCGACAGCACCAGCATCATGCCGATCGTACCCAGAAGCGACAGCACGGAGATCAGCATCTGCGTGATCGAGTGCTGCAAAAGCTCGTTCGTCGCCTCAATGTCGTTTGTGAAATAGCTCATGAGGCTGCCGTTGGTGTTGGCGTCAAAGTAGCGGATGGGGAGCTTCTGCATCTTGGAGAACATCTCTGTCCGCAGCGCCCGCATGATGACCGTGCTGCATTCGAGCATCAGGCGGTTGAGCAGGTAGTTTGTCACCGTGCTCAGAAGATACAGCCCGGCAAGGCCGATCAGCAGCGCCAGATACTTGGCGTAGACCGCATCCGGCGCAAGGCCGGTCTGCTTCAGGAGGTTTACCAGCGGCTTCATGCAGTAGGAGGCCGCGATGGTCGCGCCCGCGTAGACCAGAATGGAAATGACCGCGCAGATCAGGATCGGCCGGCAGTGCTTGAAATAACGGAACAGGCGCATCAGACTGCCGAAGGGCGTGCGCGCCTTGCGGTAATTCCGCAGCTCAACTCTGGGCATTTGCGCTCACCTCCTGCTTCATCTGGCTGTCGTAGACGTCGCGGTAGATCTGGCTGCGCGCCATCAGCTCGTCGTGCGTGCCGAGGTCGGAGAGCCTGCCCTCGTCGAGGACAAGGATCCGGTCGCAGCTCAGGATGGACGCGATGCGCTGGGCGATGATGAGCTTCGTCGTGCCGGGCAGGGCGGTTTTCAGCCCGCGGCGGATGTGCTCATCGGTCGCCATGTCGACCGCGCTGGTCGAATCGTCCAGGATCAGGATCTTCGGCTGCTTGATGATCGCGCGGGCGATGCGCAGCCGCTGCCGCTGCCCGCCGGAGAGGTTGGCGGCGTTCTGCTCGAGCAGGGTTTCGTAGCCGTCCGGGAAGCGGTCGATGTACTCGTCGGCGCAGGCGATGGCGCAGGCCGCCTTCATTTCCTCCGGCGTCGCGTCCGCCTTGCCCCAGCGCAGGTTGTCGGCGATCGTGCCGGAAAAGAGCGTGCCGTTTTGCAGCACCATGGAAACGCCGTCGCGCAGGTGCTCGAGCGTGTAGTCCTTCACGTCTACGCCGCCGACACGGACCGTGCCGCTCATGGCGTCGTAAAAGCGCGGGATGAGGCTCACCAGCGTGGACTTGCCCTCGCCGGTGCCGCCGATCACGCCGATGGTCTCGCCGCTTTGAATATGGAAGGTGATGTGCCGCAGGTTCAGCTTTTCCGGGTCGCCGGTGTAGCTGAAGCAGACGTCCTCAAAATCAATGCTGCCGTCCTTGACCGTCTTGTCCGAAGCACCGTCGGCAATGTCTGCCTGCTCGTCAAAGACCTCATTGATGCGGCGCATGGAGGCCTGTGCGCGGGACAGCGACATGATGAGCCACGACAGCATCGTCAGCGACGACACCGCCTGCGTCCCGTAGGACACCATGCTCACAAGCTCGCCCGTGAGGAGTCCTGTCGTATGGAAGATGATCTCGCGTCCGCCGAAGAGCAGCAGGAGGACCGTGCAGGTCCACATGATGCCCATCTGGATGGGGCCGGTCAGCGTGAACAGCCGCGCCGAGGATAGCTGCGCCTGCCGGAGATCCTCCGTCGTCTTGTCAAAGCGCTGCGACTCGTAGTCGCCGCGCACGAAGGCCTTGACCACGCGGCTGTTGATGAGGTTTTCCTGCACCGCGCGGTTCAGCTCGTCCATCTTGATAAGCATCCTGCGGAAGCGCGGCTGGCCGATGCGCATCATGATCGTCAGCGTGATCGCCAGCACCGGCAGCGTCCCGACGAAGAACAGCGCCAGATGCGGCGAGATGGTGAAGGCCATCACGGTCGCCAGCACCAGCATGATGGGCGAGCGCGTCAGGCTGCGGATGATCTGGTGCATGGTCGTGCGGACGGTGTTGACGTCCGTCGTGGCGCGGGTGATCAGGCTGGGCGTGGAAAAGTGGTCGATGTTGGAGAAGGAGAAGCTCTGGATCTTTTCCAGCAGCATTGTGCGCAGATTTTTTGCAAAGCCCTGACTGGCGATGGCCGAGCAGCGGGCGCTGAGCAGACCGCAGGCCATGGACAGGCAGGCGATGATCACCATGATGCCGCCGACCGTCAGCACGAAGCGGTCGCGCTGCGCCACCAGAGCGTCCGGGAACAGCCCGCGCAGCATGAAGTCCTCCTCTCGGTAGAGTCCGCCGTCGACGATGACGGACATCAGCATGGGAATAAAGACCTCCAGCACGACCTCCAGCCCACCGAAGACGGCGGCGGCCGCCGTCCAACCGCGGTAGCCGGCCAGACATTGCCGGAGATGACCGGGCGTCTTTTTCTTTGTTTGTGTTTTGATGAGACTCGCCCTCCTTTTTTATAGGGAACCACTGAAGAAATCCTCTGCGGCCGACGCCGAATCTTTTCCGCCAATCCATCGGTTTGGAAAACTTGAAAGACACAAAGTATTCCTGCGTTTCCCAAACCTCGTCTTGACGAAAAATCTTTCGCCGTCCATCCTTGCTGATTTCTTCAGAGGTTCCCGGCCAGATACGATCAGAGGTTCCTGGCTAGACACTAGATGATCTGGACGGATAAATGAAAATTTATAAAGTCTGAAGGAATATTTTATCAGAGTCCGCCGGACTTTGCAAGTGCGAAAAACGAAAAAATGCCCCGGCCGTCGGACATTGCCGGACAGCCGGGGTACAATTCTGTGGTTTTTCTCAGGATAAAATTGCGGCGCTGCGCAGAAAGAACAGGACGGCGCTCATCAGCGGAAGAAACAGAAGCGTCGAGGCGATGGTGCAGTGTACGGCAAGCTCGGCATCCCCGCCGTATGCCTTGCTCCACACGACGCCGGTCAGGGGTGCGGGGCTGCCGAAGAGAATGGCCAGCAGCAGGGCCGTCCGGGTGTCCAGAACGCAGCGCAGGAGGCAGAAGAGAACGACCGGAACGGCGAGGACCTTCAGAAGAGAATAGAGGATCGCCTGACGGTCTTTCCGCCAGCTCAATGCGCCGTAGCGGCAGATCAGCATCCCGAGCAGCAGCAGCGCCAGCGGCGAGGTCATGCCGCTGAGCGTCGTGACGGTGGTTTGCAGAAAGGAAGGCAGCCTGATCCGGAATACCGCGAGCAGCAGTCCCGCAATTGCCGCAAGGAGCGCCGGACTGGTGAATACCTTTTTGATCAGCTCCCGGCGGCTTCCGGTGAAGGTGCCGAGAAACAGGGAGTGATACAGGCTCCAGATCAGAAGATCCTGCACCGCGCTGTGAATCACGCACAGAAGCATGGCATCCTCCGAAAGAAAGACGCTCAGCAGCGGAATGGCGGCATAGGACACATTGCCGACGCCAGAAACAAAGCACCAGTAAGCGCGGCGCGCTTTGGGCGCACGCCGGAAGAGCAGCAGACTGCCGAGAGAGAGCGCAAGCGTAATGACCAGCGTTGCGATCGCCGCGGGAAGGCCGGTGTGCAGCAGCACCTGCGGGTCAGTGCTTGTAAAGGTGTGCAGTACCATCGCGGGATAGCAGACGTTCAGCAGCACGCCGGGCAGCGTGTCAGCCGTCTGCTCCGGCACCAGCTTCAGACGGGCAACGCCATAGCCGATCGCGAGCATCAGGAAAAAGAAGATTAGGCTGTCAACGGACATCAGTAGACTCCGTTTGTCGCTTCAAAGTGTGTCGGTGCGGAGATCGCCTCACCGCCGGCCTTGACCCATTGGGCAACCATGTCGATCATTTCGAGGCCGCCGATCGAGGGTGCGCCCATCCAGTTGACCATCTTCTGGCAGTTGCTGAACAGGGCGGACTGTACCTCCTCGCCGGTAAAGACCGGCTCGCGGCCGAGACGCTTGCCCAGCTCCCTCGCTGCCCAGCGGATGGAGAATGCCTCCGGGCTGGAAACGTTCAGCTTTTCGGGCGGAACGGCGGTGCGCAGCAGAGAACGGATGGCAAATTCGCAGACATCCCCCTGCCAGATGCAGTTGAAAACGCCCTGGCTGACGTCGATGGGGCGGCCTTCCATAATGGCGTTGGCAATGTCATAGAGCACGCCGTAGCGAAGATCAATGGCATAGTTCAGGCGGAAGAGGAGCATGGGCGTTTCGTTCTGTACGCTGCAATGCTCCAGAACACGCTCACGGCCCAGACAGGTCTGCGCGTACTCGCCGATGGGATGCGGCGTATCTTCCTCGCAGAAGCCGCCGCTCACGACGGGCGCCATACCGTATACATTGCCCGTGGAGAAGGCGACGATGCGGGAATGGGGGAAACGCTCCGCCACGAGGTAGGGCAGGGTGACATTGATATGCCAGGTCAGGGATTCGTTGCCCTCCGTTCCGAACTTCTTGCCGACCATATAGATGATGTTTTCGGCCTCCGGCAGGGCGGCGAGCTGCTTCGGATCGGAGAGATCGGCCTCGATGACCTCAACGCCTGCCTGGCGCATCGTTTCCGGCGCGTCGGGGCGGTCAAACAGGGACACGGCCAGGACACGGGCGCCGGTTCCGGCGGCATCCACGCCGCGCTTGGCAAGGACCGCCATGGCCGGGCCGACCTTACCGCCGGCGCCGAGGATCATAATGTCGCCTTTCAGGCGCTTTAAGTCCTCGACCAGACGGTCGCTGGGACGCGTCATAAATTCCATCAATTCTTTCGTAGTATGTAACATATAAATACCCCTTTCAATATTTTTTTTGAAATAATTTGTATTGCATTTTGCTTTCTGACAAGGTAGAATAAAAAGAAAAAAGAGGTGAACGCAGTGGCAAAGCAGGCAACGATTCGGGAAGTGGCAAAACTGGCGGGGGTGTCGATCGCGACGGCCTCGCGCGCGCTGAACAATCCGGACTATCCGGTCGATGCGCGGCTGCGGCAGAAGGTGCGCGATGCGGCAGACAAGCTGCAATATGTGCCCAACGTGATGGCGCAGGCGCTGCGCCGCGACAGCTGCCATGACATCGGTCTGGTGATCCCGAATGTCTCCAACCCTTTCTATCTGCAGACCATGCTCGGCATCAATAACGTGCTTGCGCAGCAGTCTTATCAGATGATTCTGTGCAACACCATGCGTAATGCGGAGCAGGAACGCAGCTATCTGCGTCAGCTTTATGAGCGGCAGACCAAGGGAATTATCATCTCTACAGTGGACGAAAGCTGCGACGTGATCAAGGAATATGCGCGGCGCGGCATGAAATTTGTCCTGCTCGACCAGCTCCCGGACGGTGTGGAAAGCCCCGGTATTCATTTTGATTCCCGCGCCGGCGCACGCATGGCAGCGGAGTACCTGATCTCTCAGGGTCACCGCCGCATCGCCTTCGCGACAATGCCCATGACGCGCTGGACCCGTATCGAGATGCACAAGGGCTACCGCGATGCCCACCTGATGAGCAACCTTCCGTATGACCCTGCGCTTGTCTATGAATCCACGCCCGATCCGGCCAGCCTGTCCGACGATCCGGAACTGCAGGCCGGGCACGAGATTGCCTCCCGCTTTCTTCATGATGGCCGTAAAGCGACGGCAATCATGTGCAACAACGACATGGTCGCGATCGGCGTGATCCAGACCCTGCTCAAGCACGGCGTGCGTGTGCCGCAGGATGTTTCCGTGATGGGCTTTGACGACATTCCCTTCGCTTCCGCTTTCCTGCCGGCTCTGACGACGATCCACTGTCCCGCCGCGGAAACCGGACGTCTCGCCGCCCTGATGATGCTCGATATGCTCAGCAACAATACCAACAACGCAATGGCGGTTTCTATGAATCTGGCCCCGAGCCTGGTCGTCCGGGATTCCGTCTGTGCGATCACGCCGGCCTAGCCGCGCAGCCCGGCGATGATCGCCTCCATCAGCTTCACAGAACTCACAAGACGCTCGGCGCAGCCGGGCGTTTCTTTTTTTATCACGGAAAGAAAGTGCTTCATCCCGGCCGGATAACAGCCCTGGTCGTCCAGAAGGTAGGTACGGTCGGCCAGAAGGATCGGCGACTGCACTCCCGGCGTGGAACGCAGATGCACGGTAAAATCAGGATAAAGGACATCCGCAGTGACGACCGAGTTTTCGCACCGGGCCTGCACGGCGTGAAAACCTCCGCCGAACAGGCAGGTGCACAGATCGGTCAGGTGACTGCCGTAAAAATACCATCCGCCGAAGGGAGAAAACGGGTCTGCCTGATAAGTCAGCGTATATTCCGGACAGCGGGGGAGCGCCGCGCAGAGTTCATGCACCTGCGGCGTGAAGCAGATGGTCGAACCGCCGGTACAGGGCGTGCCCGTTTTGTGGCTCAGATCAGCCATGGCGCGCGCCTGCGCGACGTCGCAAGCAAAGGGCTTGTCCACAAATACGGCTTTTCCCTGCTTCAGAGCGAGCTCGGCCAGCGCTGCGTGCAGATAACCCTCGCGGAGCAGGAGCAGCACGGCATCCGAGTGCGTGATGACCTCCTCGGCGGAGACACAGACTTCGAAGTCCGTTAAAGCAGGGAGCTGTTCCGGGGCGTCAAAGGCGCAGACCGGACCGATGCGCTGCCCGGGCGGCAGCAGGTCAAGTGCCTGCTGAAAAAAGCGCAGATGCTTGCTGCGCGCGCCGATTGCTCCAAGAATCATACGTGCTCCCCTTTTCGCGTTCCATACTTACCTGATTATATCGGTTTGGTATAAAATAGTCAATATTTCAGAAAACGTTTTCTATATTTTTCTAAAAAATTTCCGAAAAAAGTCTTGCATAAATTGCACAACTGTGGTATTCTCGAACTAGCAAAACGAGTGAAATTGATGAATTATCAGTACAAGTTTTTCCGATTCGTCAGTTCGCACAAAACCTACGCCGACTTCTTGTGCAGAGGTTATAAGAAAACGTTTTCTGAAAAAGTGGAACGCTTTCGCTCTGCGAATTCCGTATCGCTTCTGCGCCGGCTGCGCAGTGTGATAAAAATTTTATGGAGGAACAAATGATGAAGAAAGTTATCGCATTGCTTCTCGCTCTCACCATGATCGCCGCCCTGTTCGTTGGCTGCGCGAAGAATGATGAGAAGCCCTCGGAGGACAACAAGCCCTCTGAAAGCACCCCCGCAAGCTCCGACGACAACAACGAGCCTGCCAATACCGACCCGATCAAGATCGGCAGCATTCAGGACCTTTCCGGCAGCGCTTCCATCGCGGGCCAGCCGCAGGCATGGGGCGTTGAGTACGCTGTCCGCCTCATCAATGAAAACGGCGGCATCAACGGCCGTCAGATCGAGCTGTACACCCGCGACTGCCAGAACGACGCCGAAGTCGGCGTGACCTGCTACCGCGAGCTCGTCGATGAGATCGGCGTGTGCGCCATCATCGGACCGGCTCTGTCCAACCCCGCTTCCGCATGGGTCGAGCTGGCCACCGAGGACAAGATCCCCATCGTCGGCCACTTCATGGACGACCTCTGCACCACCGACCCCGACACCGGCGACGCATATCCTTATATGTTCCTGGCTGAGCCGTCCTGCGCCGTGCAGAGCTACATCGTTGCCGAATACGCAATGACCAAGCTGAACGTCAAGACCACCGCTACCCTGTACAATACCTCCAACGCCTTCGCGGTTGCCCATGAGACTCCGTTTGTTGACTACATGAAGAACAACGGCGGCGAAGTCCTCACCGAGGAAACCTTCGGCTGGACCGACACCGACTACTCCGCACAGGCACAGAAGATCGCCGCCCTGAACCCGGATGCCGTTTTCCTCTGCGACTATGCCGCTCAGGTCTCCGCCGCTTACGACAACCTGCGTGACGCCGGCTACACCGGCATCATCCTCGGTGCCAACACCCTGTGCACCCCGTTCGACACCCTTGTCAAGAACGAGATCAAGGACGTCTACTTCGTTCAAAACTATGATCTGCCCGAGGGCAAGATCGGCGAACTGACCGACATCCACATGAAGGAAACCGGCACTGCGTTCCGCAGCACCAACGTCGGCTTCGGCTGGGACGCCATGCAGGTTCTTGCCAGCGCTATGCTCCAGGCAAAGGAGCCTACGGACGGCGAAGAAGTCCGTGGCATTCTTGAGAACAACACGAAGGACGTGGAGTCCTGCGGCGGCGAAATGATCACCATTGATCCGTCCATCCATCGTCCGACCCGTGACATGAAGATGTACATCGCAAGCTATGACGACAGCGGCGCTCTGGTCTATCTTGATCTGCTGTCCTCCGACTACAAGGCGAACTAAACGATTCATTCCGGCCGCAATCTTTCGTCATCCGGAATGAGGAACCGAGCGTCCGGTTCCGACCGTGGCGTCGTCTTCCCGCAGCCCCTGACCGGGCTGCGGGGAGGGCGTCAGGGGATGTGCTGCAAAACGGGAAAGTCTTCCTGAGTCAGGCAGAGAATCGAGGCAAAAGATCAGTGATGGATTCTTGCTCTCAATGGGGTAATCCGGTTTTGCGGCATTTCTTTTTATAAAGGAGCGTAATTATGACACTTCAACTACTCGTCAGCGGCATTTCCCTCGGCGCGGTCTATGCCTTGATCGCAGTGGGCTTTGCCATCGTTTTCAGCATCCTGAAATTCAGTAATTTTGCCCACGGCGGCATGATCAGCGCCTGCGCTTTCATCGGCTATTTTTTCCAGGCATCCTTCGATAATCCGCCCCCCTTCTATGTTACCGTCCTGTTTACGACCCTGTGCGGCGTCGCAATGGCTCTGCTGATCGACACGGTGGCCTACCGCCGCATCCGCAAGAAGCAGGCGCCGACCCTGTACTATTTTCTCGCATCCATTACGGTTGCAATTCTCATTGAGCAGATTTTGAACGTGTTCTTCGGCAAGAACATCTACGCCTTCCCGGCGGTGTTCTCCAGCACGACTTTCCATATTGGCAGCCTTCGCTTCTCCAGCATCGACACCCTGATCCTTGTGATTTCTCTGGTGATTCTGGCGATCCTGCTCTATGTCATCAACAAGACCCGCATCGGCCTTGCCATCCGCGCCGTTGCGATCAACCCGGCGGCAAGCCGCCTGATGGGCATCAACTCCAGCGTCGTCATTATGACGGTCTTCGCCATTGCCGGCGCGCTGGCCGGTATCTCCGGCGTGCTGCTGGGCGCGAAGTATTCTGTCTATCCCTCTCTGGGCGCTTCCATGATGCTCAAGGGATTCATCGCCTCCGTCATCGGCGGCCTCGGCAGCCTGAGCGGTGCGATCCCTGCGGCGATCATCCTTGGTGTCGTGGAGATGGTGCTGACCTACTGGCTGGGCTCCCTGTCCACCCCCATTATTCTCTTCGGCATCATGCTGGTGTTCCTTGCGGTCCGTCCCGAGGGCATTGCCGGCAAGTTTGCCAAGGATAAGGTTTAAGGAGGCGCGCTATGAGTAATTATCAGCTTTCCCTGATCATGATGGCCTGCATTTCCGTCATCACGGTCTGCGGCGTGTTCTCCATGACCAGTCTGGCCGGAATGTTCTCTCTGGGTCAGGCGGCCTATATGTCCATCTGCGCATACCTCACCTTCTGCCTTGCAAAGTACCTGACGCTCCCGATCTGGTTCACCGCGGTGATCGGTATCGTGGCCAGCGGCGCGGTCGCGCTGATCATCAGCCTGCCGACGCTGAAGCTCCGCCGCGACTACTTCGCCCTGCTCTCGGTCGCCTTCGGACAGATGGTCTCTGCGATCGTCATTCTGCTGGGCGACTACACCAACGCCTCCATCGGCTTTTCCAAGATTCCGAAGGTCAAGGGCCTTGTGTGGATCATCCTCGGCATCACTGCCGTGATCGTTTTCATGGTGCGCAACCTCAAATACTCCCGCTTCGGCCGGATGTGCATCGCGCTCAAGACCGATGAGATCGCCGCCCGCAGCTTCGGCATCGATGTCTACAAGCTGAAGGTCAAAATCTATGTGTTGGCTTCCATGATCGCCGCGGTCGGCGGCATCTGCTACGGCCTGCGCAACCGCGTCATTTCCCCGGATGCCTTTGACTGGTCGCTGTCCGCAGAGATGCAGATCCTGCTCTTCTTCGGCGGCACGAACTCCCTGACCGGCTCCATCATTTCTGCAGCTGCGCTGAAGGTTCTGCCCGAGTTCCTCAAGGGCATCAAGCTCTTCGGCATCGACCTGCAGAGCTTCAAAACCGTCATCTACTGCCTGCTGATCATTGTCGTTATCAATTTCCGCACCAAGGGCATTATGGGCGAGCGTGAGCTGAGCTTCGCATGGCTCAAGCGCACCTCGCAGCGCCGCAGCATGGAGCGGAGCAAGGAGGGAAAATCATGAGTACCTGTGTTCTGAAACTGGAGCATCTGCGCAAGAGCTTCGGCGGCGTCGAGGCAGTCAAGGATTTTTCCTTCTCCATCGACGAGGGCGAGATCGTTGCCATCATCGGCCCGAACGGCGCAGGCAAAACCACGATCTTCAACCTGATCTCCAAGATCTATCAGCCGGATAATGGCACGCTGACCTTTGCCGGGGAGGATATCACAAAGAAGTCCCAGATCGAGGTCGCCCGGCTCGGCATTTCGAGAACCTTCCAGAACACCCGCCTGTTTACCGGCCTGAATGTGCTGGACAACGTCAAAGCGGCGCTGGACTTCGACGGGAAATACAGCCTGTTTGAAGCAATGTTCCTTCTGCCGCGCCGCTGGAAGCAGGAAAAGGAAACGACCCGCCGTGCAATGGAGTGCCTGAAGCTGCTCAATCTCGATCAGTATGCCTCCGTGCGCCCGTCGAACCTACCCTACGGCATCCAGCGCCGCGTGGAGATCGCCCGCGCGCTGGTTTCCGACCCGAAGGTCCTGATGCTGGACGAGCCGGCTGCCGGTCTGAACCCGGAAGAGGTATTCCAGCTGGTGGACTTCATCAAGGAGATCCATGAGAAATATCCCAAGCTCGCCATTCTGGTCATCGAGCACCGCATGGATCTGGTCATGAACCTCAGCGACTATATCTATGTGCAGGACTTCGGCCAGACCATCGCCAAGGGTGTGCCCGAGGAGATCCAGAGCAATCCTCTGGTGCTCAAGGCATATCTCGGAGAGGAGGAATAAGCGTGGGAAATATTCTGGAGATCCGCGGACTGAAGGTTTTTTACGGCGTGCATGAGGCCGTCTGCGGCGTGGATATGGACATTGCCGAAGGCTCCATCACGGCGATCATCGGCTCCAACGGCGCCGGCAAAAGCACGATCATCAACGCCATTTCCGGCGCGGTGAAATACGAGGGCGAGATCTTCTGCCGCGGCGCGGCGCTTCCGACCAAGGAAAACCGCGTGGTCCGGCAGGGCGTCGTACAGGTGCCGGAGGGCAGAAAGATCTTCCCCGGCCTGACCGTCGAGGAAAACCTCCGCGCGGGCGCTTATACCATCCGCGGTCACAAGGAGATCGAGCGCCTGCTGCAGGAGCAGTATGAGATGTTCCCGCGTCTGGGTGAGCGCCGCCAGCAGGACGCCGGCACGCTCTCCGGCGGCGAGCAGCAGATGCTGGCGATCTGCCGCGGCCTGATGGCCAAGCCCAAGATCCTGATGCTGGACGAGCCCTCTCTGGGCCTTGCGCCGGTCATCGTAAACGACGTTTTCCGCAATATCCAGCGCATCCGCGACGAGGGCATCACGGTGATCCTCGTCGAGCAGAACGCCAAAAAGTCCCTGAGCATCTGCGACTATGCCTACGTCATCGAGACCGGCCGCGTGGTCATGTCCGGCACCGGCAAGGAAATGCTGGAGAATCCGGAGGTCGCCGCCGCCTACCTCGGTTCCACGAGAAATCAATAAGGAGAGAAAAAACATGATTACCAAAAAGGTTGAAAATCTGCCGGTTTATATCTATGATACCCGTGAGGAAATGGGCGCGGCTGCGGCAAAGGACGCAGCACAGCGCATCAACGACATCATCGCCCGCCGCGGCGAGGCAAACGTCATCTTTGCCGCCGCTCCCTCCCAGAACGAGCTGCTGGAAAACCTGCTGAAATACGACATCGACTGGTCCAAGGTCCGCGGCTTCCATCAGGACGAGTACATCGGCATCGACGAGACCGAGCCCGCCGGCTTCGGCTGCTTCCTGCGCAGAGCGATCTTCGACCGCGTGAAGTTCAAGGAGTTGTATTTCCTGCTGTGCAAGGAGGAGGACGCGGAAAAGAAGTGCGAGGAATACTCCGAGCTTCTGAAGAAATATCCCGCTGATCTCATCTTCCTCGGCATCGGCGAGAACGGCCATCTGGCCTTCAACGACCCCTCCGTGGCCGACTTCAACGATCCGAAGATCATCAAAATCGTCGAGCTGGACGACGTCTGCCGCCAGCAGCAGGTCAACGACGGCTGCTTCAAGACCTTTGACGACGTGCCCAAACGCGCGATGAGCCTGTCCATGTCCTACATTATGAATACGCCAGAAGCCATCTGCGTTGTTCCGACCGACCGCAAGGCCAACGCCGTCAAGAACGCGCTCTACGGCCCCGTGACCACCGCCTGCCCGTCGAGCATCCTGCGTGAGCACAAGAATGCTGCGCTCTATCTGGACAAGGACAGCGCTTCCAAGATCCTGTAATTTCAGAAAAGGAGGATCACCATGTATCAGAAAACGGCTGACGAGATCATGGCGCTCGACCCGGAGCTAGCGATCCTTCCGGTCGGCTCCGTCGAGCAGCACGGGCCGCACCTGCCGGTCATGACGGACTGGGCGATCGCCACGGAGCTGGGCCGCCGCGTTGCGGAGAAGATGAACGCCTTCCTCTTGCCTGCGCTGCCCATTTCCACCTGCCGCGAGCAGATGGGAAAGAAGGGCTCCGTCTGGATGGAGCCCGTGACCTTCTATCAGATGATGAATGACATCATCCTGAGCCTGAAAACACAAGGCTTCAAGAAGGTCGGGATTCTCCAGTGCCACGGCGGCGTGTTCATCATGACGCCGCTCATCCGCGACCTGAATGCGAAGTACAACCCCGACCTGATGGTCGTCAACATCGATCCCTGCACGCTCTGGCCCATCCTTTATAAGGAAGGCATCATCGAAACCAACACCGAGCTGCACGCGGGCGAGGTGGAGACCTCCCAGATGCTTGCCGTTGCGCCGGAAACGGTGCATATGGACCGCGCGGTGGACTATGTTCCGACGATTGCCCGTCCCTATCTGAGCTATGGCAGCATCTTCCGCGCCAGTCCCAGCGGCGTCTGGGGCGAGCCGAGCAAGGCGAGCGCAGAAAAGGGCGAAAAGGTCTTTGCGCGCTGCGCCGAGCTGGCGGTCGATGCGATGAACGACGCCTTTGCCTATATGGCTGCGAAGGAACGTTTTAATTACAGCAATTTCTAAGGAGAAACACTATGGAAAAATTACGTGTACTTCTGATCGGCGCGGCATTTTCCGCCGACCTTCATTCCGACGGCTACAGCCGCCTACTAGACAAGGTGCAGATCGTCGGCATCTGCGACCGCGCGACTGACCGCGTCGAGGCGCTGGCCAAGCGCTACGGCTTCACGGGCTATAAGGTCTATGACGATTATGATACCGCCATCGCCGAGTGCGAGTGCGACCTCGTGGACATCTGTATGCCGAACTTCCTGCACCACGATGTCGCCATCAAGGCGCTGAACGCCGGTCACAGCATCATCTGCGAAAAGCCACTGGCGACGACCGTCGAGGATGCGCAGGACATGGTCGATACCGCCGCGCGCCTCGGAAAGCACATCTATTACGCCGAGGACTGGCTCTTCGCTCCCGCCTTCCGCAAGGCAAAGAGCATTCTGGAGAGCGGTCAGCTCGGTAAGCCCCTGTACATCCGCGCGCGCGAATGCCACAGCGGCTCGCACAGCCCGTTCGCTCAGCTGCTGAAATACTGCGGCGGCGGCTGCATGGTGCACCTCGGCGTGCATCCCGTGAGCTTCATGCTGGCGCTTAAGGACAACAAGTGGGATTCCCTCACCGCCATGACCTCCGGCGGCAAGGAGAAGAACCTCGTCCACGAGCAGATGGAGGGTGAGGACTGGGCAGGCGCGTTTATGCGCTTTGACGACGGCACCTACGCCACGCTGGAAGCGAACTATGTCACCGTCGGCGGCATGGAGGACGTGCTGGACATCTACTGCGAGCAGGGCTGCATCCATGTCGATCTGTCCTTCTCCGGTCCGGTCAAGGTCTTCTCCATCCCCGGCCTGGACTACACCGTGGAAAAGGCCGAGGTCACGACCGGCTGGTCCACCCCGGCGGTCGATGAGAAGTATTCTCTCGGCTACTGCGGCGAAATCTCCCACTTCGTGGAATGTGCCATGAACGACCGCGACGCGCAGGTCGGCCTGCGCGGTATCGACGGTCTGGAAACGCTCAAGGTTATCAATCTCATTTACAAATCCGCCAAGGAAGGAACCCATATCCGCAACCCCCATAAGGAGGGATAATGATGGAAAACAAAGTCCCGGAGCTCCGCATCCCGGTGACCGTCGCCGGCGTGGAGTTCAAAAACCCGTTTTATGTCGCGTCCGGCCCGACGACCAAATCCGTGCGTCAGCTCGTGGAGATCGAGCGCACAGGCTGGGCGGCCGCCAGCATCAAGCTGAGCATCGACCCGGCGCCCTACATCAACCGCAAGCCGCGCTATTCGCTGTTCAAGGACCGCCATGCGCTGGCCTTCACGGCGGAAAAGCGCCTGACCTTTGAACAGGGCTTGCAGCTCATCCGTGATGCAAAGCCCCTGCTGCACGATCTCAAGCTGATGGCAAACATCACCTACGCCGGGGACAACGGCACTGCGGGCTGGGTGAACATGGCCAAGAAGTTTGAAGAGGCCGGCGCGGACATCATCGAGCTGAATATGTGCTGCCCGAACATGAGCTACAATCTGGAGATGACCTCCGGCGGCAGCCAGCACGCGGCCAAGCAGACCGGCGCGAGCATGGGTCAGCACGCGGAAATTGCCGCAGAGATCGTCCGCGCGATCAAAAAGGAGCTGCGCATCCCGCTGTTCGTCAAGCTGACGCCCGAGGGCGGCCAGATCGCACAGGTGGCAAAGGCGCTCTATGAAGCGGGCGCGGACGCCGTCGGCGGCACCGGCAACCGGCTGGGTATGCCGCCCATCAATCTGGACAACCCCGGCGCGGCGGCCTTCCATTTGCAGGACGAGCTGTCCATGGGCTGCTATTGCAGCAGCTGGCTCAAGCCGCTGGCGCAGCGCGATACCTATGAAATTCGCAAGGTCTGCGGCCTTGAGCCGCCCATTATGGCAGCCGGCGGCATCACCAACTGGCGCGACGCCGTGGAGATGGTCCTGTGCGGCGGTACGCTTCTGGGAGTGTGCGCCGAGACGCTGATCTCCGGCTATGACATCGTCCGGCCCATGATCGCGGGTCTGCACGATTATATGCAGAAGCACGGCTACACCGATCTTTCCCAGATGCGCGGGCTCATCGTCCCCGAGGTAAAGACCGCCACGGATGTGACGCTCTACGCCGGTTATGCCCACATCAAAGATCCGAACCTTTCTGCACCCTGCAAGAGCGCCTGCCCGCACCATGTGCCCGTGCAGGCCTATGTGCAGAAGATCGCCAAGGGCGACTACCGCCGCGCGTGGGAGCTGCTGACAAACACAAATGCTTTGCAGAATCTCTGCGCCCTCGTGTGCGAGCATCCCTGCGAGGATGCCTGCGTGCGCGGCGGCGTGGACGCGCCGGTCAAGATCCGGGAACTCAAGCGCTTCGTGCTGGAATACGGCAAGGCGCAGGGCTGGAAGCCCGCGTGGAGCGAAGCGGAGCCAAACGGACACCGCGTCGCCGTCATCGGTGCAGGCCCCGCGGGCCTGACCTGCGCGGCGGAGCTGAAAAGGGCGGGCTATGCCGTCACCGTATTTGAAAAGGAAAAGGAAGCGGGCGGTCTGCTGCGCTATGCCATGCCGGACTATGCCGGGCACCGCGCGGAGCTGCAAGCCACCGTAGATGAATTAAAGCAGGCGGGCGTGGAATTCCGCTTTGAAACTGCCCTGACCGCCGCGCCCGAGGGCTACGACGCCGCCTTTGCCGCGGCCGGTGCGTGGGAAAAGCAGACCTCCGCAATTTCCGGCGCAGAAAAGGCGCTTGATGCGCGGGAATTCCTGCTGCGCCTGAATACCGGAAAAACCTATGCCTTCACCGGCAGTGTCGCCGTGATCGGAAACGGCTGGCCGGCCATCGACGCGGCGCGCGCGGCGATCCGTCTGGGCGCGGACGAGGTGACCATCCTTGCACCGTCCGCCTTCCCGGCACGCTCTGCCTACCGCGAGGCGCTGGCGCTGGCGCGGGAAGAAGGCGTCAGCGTTCTGGAAAACGTTCAGACGACCGCGATTGGAAAGAATTGTGTAGAATTCTCCGTCAACGGTGCAAAAATGACGATTTCCATCAGCGCAGTCCTGTTGGAAAACAGCTACACCGCGCAGGAATTTGCAAACACCGTCAAGCCCGGACGCATCACGAATGTGATCTCCGCCATTTCCGCGGGCAAGAATGCCGCGGCGCAGATCGACCGCCAGCTTCGCGGCGAAGCGGCAACGCTTCAGCCCATTGCGCCGGTCAAGACCGTGAACCCTGAAAAGGTGCGCAGTCGCAGCGGCTATCTGAAAAAGGAGCCGAATCCGGTGCGTCTGAACGCCCCGGCGGCGGAGAGAAAGAGCGGCTTTGCGCCCTACGCCCGTGTCATGACCGAGGCCGAGGCACAGAAGGAAGCCTCCCGCTGCCTCAACTGCGGCTGCGGCGAGGGCTGCCAGCTCTGCAAGACCATCTGCACGGACTTCGCCCCCTATATCGCGGCGGACGACACCATGCAGATCTGCAAGGGCGACTGCGTCGCCTGCGGTATGTGCTATAACCGCTGCCCGAACGGCAACATTGAAATGGTCAATCTTGGTGAAAAAGTCTGACTTTTGGAGGAAAACAAATGCACGAAGTAAATTTTGACATCAGCGGACAGGTCGCCGTCATCACCGGCGCGGGCGGCATCATCTGCGGCGTCATGGCGCGCGAGATGGCGAAGAAGGGCGCGAAGGTCGCGCTGCTGGATCTGTTCGTCGAGAACGCACAGAAGATCGCCGACGAGATCAACGTCGCTGGCGGCGATGCCATCGCCGTCAAGGCCAACGTCCTCGACCGCGCCAGCCTGGAAGAGGCGCGCGACGCCGTCGTGGCAAAGTACGGCCACATCGACATCCTCATCAACGGCGCGGGCGGCAACAAGAAGCAGGCGACGGTCTCTCCGGAGCTGGACTTCTTCCACCTCGACGTGGACGCCTTCAAGTGGGTCTTTGACCTGAACGTCACCGGCGCGGTGCTGACGACCATGGTCTTCGGCGAGCTGCTGGCAAAGCAGGGAAGCGGTAACGTCATCAACATCGCCTCCATGGCGACCTACCATCCTTTGACCAATACCGTCGCCTACTGCGGCGCGAAGGCGGCCGTTGCCAACTTCACCGAGTGGATGGCCACGCACTTCAACCAGAACTACAGCAAGAACATCCGCGTCAACGCGATCGCGCCGGGCTTCCTGCTGACCACGCAGAACAGGTTCCTCATGCAGAAGGAGGACGGCACGCCTACCGACCGTGGCCAGCGCGTGCTGAACAAGACTCCGATGGGCCGTTACGGCGACCCGGAGGAGATGGCCGGCCCGGTGATCTGGCTTTGTTCCGAAGCTGCGTCCTTTGTCAACGGCGCAGTCATTCCCGTGGACGGCGGCTTCTCGGCGTTCTGGGGCATCTGATTTCAGGAGGGAAATATTATGTCGAAAATCAAACTGGAAAATCTGAAGAAATTCTGCAAGGAAGCGCTCGTGAAGGAGGGCATGAAGGAAGAGTACGCCGAGCTGACGGCGACGGTCCTGTCCGAAACGGACGCCTTCGGCACGAATTCTCACGGCACGAAGAATCTTTATAACTACATCCGCAAGTTCCGCGTCGGCGGCATCGACATCCACGCCGAGCCGGAAGTGATCACGGAAGGTCCGTCCTTCGCCGCAATGGATGCGCATAAGGCGCTGGGCATGATCCCCTCCGTCAAGGCAATGGAGCTGGCCTGCGAAAAGGCGCAGAAGACCGGCATCGCTATCGTCACTGTGCGCAACAGCTGCCATTTCGGCGCGGCGGGCTATTATGCCAACATCGCTGCAAAGAAGGGCCTGATCGGCCTGTCCATGTCCAACGTGGACCCCAACATGACGGCTCCCGGTGCTCGCGGGATGCTGCTGGGCAACAACCCCTTCGCCTATGCGGCACCCGCGAACACCACACCCAGCGTCTTCCTCGACATTGCCATGAGCAACGTCGCGTCCCTCAAGGTTGTGCAGGCCCGCAAGGACGGCAAGAAGATCCCGGACACGTGGATCGTCGATAAGGACGGCCTGCCCACGACCGATCCCAGCCACTACCCCGAGGAGGGCGCCATGCAGCCCATGGCCGCGCACAAGGGCTACGGCCTTGCGATCATGGTCGAGCTGCTGACCGGTATTCTCTCCGGCGGCTGCACCTCTATGGGCGGCGACATCGTCTCCTGGTGCTTCGAGCTGGACAAGCCGAACAACGTCTGCCACACCTTCATCGCCATTGACCCGACGAAGTTCCTCGGCGAGGAGAAGGTCTCCGACCGCGTCGAAGACATGGCCGGTATCCTCCGCGCAGCGCCCAAGGCCAAGGGCGCGACCCGCATCTACACGCCGGGCGAGATCGAATGGACGAAGCACCATGTCGTGGACGAAGAGGGCTTCACCATCCCCGCCGACGTCGAGGCTTCTTTGCAGCAGCTGGCCGAGCTTTCCGGCATTGCCCTGCCCGTGGAAGCGTAAGGAGGGAAAACCATGGATGTACTGAATCGTCTGGCGCTGGCGGGCGTTGTGCCCGTTGTGGTGCTGGAAAATGCAAAGGACGCCGTCCCGACGGCGAAGGCCATGGTCGCAGGCGGCATCGACGTGATGGAGATCACGTTCCGCACCGCCGCCGCTGCCGATTCCATCAAGGCCGTCAGCGAGGGCTGCCCGGAGATGCTCGTCGGCGCGGGCACGGTCATCACGCTCGAGCAGTGCAAGAAGGCCGTCGCCTCCGGCGCGAAGTTCATCGTCGCGCCCGGCTTTGACGAAGAGGTCGTGCGCTGGTGCGTGGAAAACAACGTTCCCGTTACGCCCGGCTGCGTCACCCCGACTGAGATCATGGCGGCGATGAAGCTGGGACTGAAGGTCGTCAAATTCTTCCCGGCGGGCGTTTACGGCGGCCTGTCCGCAATGAAGGCGCTCTCTGGCCCCTTCGGCGGCATCAAGTTCATCCCGACCGGCGGCGTGAACGCGCAGAATCTGGCAGAGTATATCTCCGCGCCGTTTATCCATGCGGTGGGCGGCAGCTGGGTCTGCCCGAAGGCCGATATTTCGGCGGGCAACTTTGAAAAGATCACCGCGCTGTGCAGGGAAGCGCGCCGCAGCCTCCTCGGCTTCGAGGTCGCGCACATCGGCATCAACTGCCCGGATGCGGACGCCTCCGCCGCGGTATGCGATACTCTGAACAGCGCCTTCGGCTTTGAAACGAAGCTGGGCAATTCCTCCAACTTCTCGACCCCCGCAATTGAGGTCATGAAGTCGAACTATCTGGGCGAAAAGGGGCACATTGCCGTTCGCACCAACCGCATTGACATCGCCATTGCGGAGCTGGAAAAGGCCGGTTACGCCGTTGACCCGGAAACGGCAAAGTACAAGGGCGATCGGATGATCGCCGTGTATCTGAAGCAGGAATTCGGCGGCTTTGCCGTGCATCTGCTGCAAAAGTAAGGAGGACGCAATGAAATATTTAACCTTTGGCGAGATCATGCTGCGCCTGCGCGCGCCCGGTCACGAGCGCTTTTTCCAGAGTAACATGATGGAAGCGACTTTCGGCGGCGGCGAGGCCAATGTGGCCGTGTCGCTGGCGAACTACGGCGAGGACGCGGCCTACCTGACGGTTCTGCCGGAAAACACGCTGGGCGACGAGTGCGTGAAGGAGCTGCGCCGCTTCGGTGTGGACACGAAGCGCATCCAGCGCGGCAAGGGCCGCATGGGCATCTACTTCCTTGAAGCCGGTGCGAACCAGCTGCCGAGCAAGGTCGTCTACGACCGCGAATATTCGGCCATCTCTCTGGCCAAGCCCGGCGACATTGACTGGGACAAGGCCTTTGAGGGCATCGGCTGGTTCCATATTACAGGCATCACGCCGGCGATCTCCGAGAGCGCGATGGAGCTGTCGCTGGAATCCGTGAAGGAAGCGAAGAAGCGCGGGATCACCGTATCCTGCGACCTGAACTACCGCAAGAACCTCTGGAAGTACGGCAAGAAGGCCAGCGAGGTCATGCGGGAGCTGGCCAAGTACGTGGACGTGGCGGTCGCGAACGAGGAGGACGTGCAGAAGTCCTTGGAGATCACGGCGGACGTGAACGTGGAATCGGGCGAGCTGAGCCGCGAGAAGTATAAAGAGCTGGGCGACAAGGTGCTGGCGGCCTACCCGGAGATGAAGATGATCGCCATCACGCTGCGCGAGAGCCACAGCGCGGACTGGAACGGCTGGGCGGCCTGCCTGAACGACGGCAAGGACTTCTGTGTTTCCAGGAAGTATGAGATCCGTGACATCGTGGACCGCGTCGGCGGCGGCGACAGCTTTGCCGGTGGCTTACTCTACGGTCTCAACCACTATGAGGACAAGCAGTCCGCACTCGAGTTCGCCGTGGCGGCGAGCTGCCTAAAGCACTCGGTCATCGGCGACTTCAACCGTGTGAACGTTTCCGACGTGACGAAGCTCATGGGCGGCGACGGCACTGGCAGGGTGCAGCGGTAAAGAACTTGCGGCAGAGATGTGATTGCGCAAACAGAATTTATTCACTGCCTGATTTGCGGAGAAAAGACGAGGACGAAGATCCGCAGCGATACAAGTTTGATATGACACTTGCTGTATTGCCCTAAGTTTAAGACAGAGTTTCTTGTCGATGTCCGTAATAAGCCGGTAACCATACTTGAGAAACTGCAAACATAAGCTCAGCGGAGATAGCCGATGCAGGCTATCTCCGCTGAATGACTTTTATTGTCTGGTACAGCGGTGCAATTTTTGGGCGGTTGAAAGTCTCTTTTCATTGACTGTGGCGGCGCAAAACATACGGGTTTGTTACCCCCGCCAAAAGCTGCAGTATCTGCGGCTTTTATTTTATCAAATCCTCAAATTTAAAGCAATATGTTTCGATTCCTATTTCTATGTTTTTGGCTTGATGTTCTTTCGGGAGAGTATTACAGTCAAAATCGTCATAGGCGGTGCTCTAGTGATTATATCTGCCCCATGGCAGTACTGTTCTAAGCAAAAAGAAAATGAGGATGAAAGCAATAAGTATACAACGTGATAATGAAACATACTGCAAGTAGGCTTATTATAGAATGATCGAGAATAATTATAAGCCTCTTATTGATTGGCGGTGGCTTTACAGCGTATTGGCTACAAGGAGGTTTTTTCTCACGTGATGATGGAACCATCCAGAGACGCCTTTAACTCTATTCTTAAACTGGATTTGCCCTCTAACCGCCCGTTCAATCTGATGATCAATGCGGGCGCTACTGAAGTTGTCAGTCTGCTTGCGCCTCGCTTTACCTTCAATGAGATGCTGGAGTATACTCGCCGGCTGTGTTTGGACAACAGTATTTCACTTGACACAGAAGCCTACTGTTCTGAGGCATGTACAGGAAATCGCAATCGTGCCATCGGTTACCTATTGGCAAGCAAAGATATGTTGCATGGTGATGTGCTCTCCTGTGTAGATATGTACTTTCAACTCTGCTCTTTGTCTGTTACCGCACGATCTTTGGCGGGCATGAGTCTTGTGCTTTCTGCTGATGGCGTCGATCCAAAAATGGGTGAACGCTTACTTGATAAACGGGTTGTCCGTACAATGAAGACACTGATGTTTATCTGTGACATGTATGATGAATCTGGCGAATATGCTTGCCGTGTTGGCATACCCTCGAAAGTGGTTTGGGTGAGACGGTATTATGGGTTGTGTCGAAGGATGTATGGGCATTGGATGCTATGGCCCCGCCCTTGACACAAGAGGCAACAGTATTGGCGGCATTTATACAATGGAACGGCTGTCTGACACATTGAAGCTACATGTATTTGATGCAGATAACGATATTAGGTAGAAAACGACACGGTAAATTATTCGAATGGTTCCGAACTTTTTTGGTAAGGATAGAATTCACAGGAAAAGGGCTATCTGATTTCAAATGAAGCCAGATAGCCCTTACTATGTCCTGAGCGGCAGCAAAAATTTAGCCTTATTTTTAGCCTTACTGCGTTGATATGAGATAAAATTATCCAACATGAGATGGCGAGAAATTTGCATTACTTTCCCATGTTATGGTACTGATTGGCACAGAAAGAGACAAGCTAAAACACCTTTTTGTCGGTTCGAGTCCTGTACCGCGCACCATATCGAGTGTTCATAACGGATTTGATGTTATGAACACTCGATTTTTTATGCTTCTTTTGGAGAGCAGGCATTTCGCCTGCTCTCCTTCGTTATGCGGGGATATATTCCACGGCCACGCCCTGCCTTGTTTCGGAGATATAATGGCTTGTCAGAGGCACTGCCGGGATGTCGATGTACCCCACAAAGCGGTAGTGAATTGTGATGCGCTGTGTTCTACTTTTTCCGACGCCCTGCGTTTCGTACACCTCGATATGGTCAATAAGCTCCCGCAGCAGCGGTGTGGTCAGCTCGTTCATCTGCATAAACTTTCGGATGGCAGCGATAAACTTGTCCTTATTGGCCGCTTGCCGTTCCGTCTCCGCAATTTGCTCCCGGAGCTGTGGGATCTTCGCTTTCAAGGCAAGCTGCTCTACATCGTATTCGTGGGTAATTTGCAGGAAGCCCTCGTCGGAAAGAAGCCCTTCCGCATTCTTTTCAAAGACCTTTTTGTAGAGTCGGGACACGGTTTCTGTTCGCATCCGTGCCTTTTGCAGCTCTCCCTCAAGGCGCTTCTTTTCCTCTGCGATTTCCCGGTTGGACTTGCGTTCCAGAAGGTCGGCGAACATTGGCTCGTCGTCCCACAGAAATTGCGCCATTCGTTGTAGCTCCAGTTTTACCACCTGCTCGATAGCGTCCGCCCGCACATAGTGCCGGGTCGGGCAACTGCCACGGTAGTCTTTTACATAATTGGAACAGGAGAAAAAGCATATATTTTTATTGATAGTGTTGACATGATACCACAGCTTGTGACCGCAGTCGGCGCAGTACAGCAGATCAGAAAAGATGCTCTTTTCGCCATTCTCCGATTTCGGCGCACGGCGCTTTGTCCGCTTGATGATCTTCTTTTGTACCTGCTCAAAGGTGTCCCGGTCGACAATCGGCTCGTGAACATCCTTGAAGATTGCGGCTCTGCAATGATCGTTCCAACCTTGAAGCTGGCGATGTGCTTTTTTCAGGAACTGGGACAATCGGTGAAACCGCCGTGATAAGTGAACCACCCACAAACTGGAACATCAAAGAAGGTATCTATGTTATCAAGCCGCGCAAAGAAGTACTCCACTCTCACTATTTGATGTATATTCTGCGCACCGATGCCTTGCGGTCAGCGATTTTCAAAAAAGTTGCAGGCGGAACGGTCAAAAGTATACCGATGGCAGAAATGCGCAATTTGCGGGTGCCTGTTCCCTCCCTGAAAATAAAGAGAACGCGGTTTTCGACGGTCAGCGTGTCCAAAAATCTTTCGATGATATGAGCTAACTCTACGGCCTCGATCTCGGCTTCCACTGCGTTGGTGGCTGCTATGCAGGCTTCGATCTCCTCCATAGCAATTGTATAGTGACTGCTTCGTTTGGCTGCTTCTTTTCTGTGATAGAGGTTCAAGGAAATGTTCCGGACGATTTTACCGATGTAGGTCAGCAGCGGGTCGGGCTTCACCGGCGGGATCGCGTTCCATGCGCCTAAGTAAGCGTCATTGACGCATTCCTCTGCGTCCTGTCGGC
>OHHU01000086.1_pt1 | contig 60068 bp, 53 predicted proteins | sample 1568151 | NCBI WGS metagenome assembly OHHU01 (sample SAMEA3879572, study PRJEB24766) | human gut metagenome | biome: human-associated habitat; feature: feces | place: USA | collected 1985/1987 | reverse complement strand
AAGTCGCGGCGGGCGGCGGTCAGGCGCTCCTCGCGGATGTTTTTGTCGTCGGTGTCGAGGGCATACTCGATCTGATCCATGCCGTAGGCGCACAGGTCGTCCAGCAGGTCGTGGTTGACGGCGGCCTTCTCAAAGGTGAACTTCGGCTTGCCGATGGTGTCAACGATGGTGTTGATGAACTTGACGATCTCCATGTTGGTCTCGTGGGCAACACGGATGCACTCGTAGACGATGTTCTCCGGGGCTTCCTTGGCTTCCGTTTCGATCATGACGACCTTCTCAAAGGTGGAAGCGATGCAGACGAAGCAGTCGGCGGCATTGCGCTGATCGGTGGAGGGGTTGACGACATATTCGCCGTTCACGTAGGCGACGTTCGTGGTGGCGATGGGGCCGTTCCAGGGCACGTCGGAGCAGGCAACGGAGATGGAAGCGCCGAGGGAGGCGACGACTTCGACGGGGTTGTCATAGTCGTTGGCCAGCACGGTGCAGGTGACGACGACGTCGTTGCGCAGCTCGTCGTCAAACAGCGGGCGCATCGGACGGTCGATGATACGGCTGTTCAGAATGCCGCGCTCGGAGGGCTTGCCCTCGCGGCGATTGAAACTGCCGGGGATGCGGCCGACGGCGTACATTCTCTCCTCAAACTCGATGGTCAGGGGGAAGTAGTCGATGCCGGGCTTGGGGTCGGGGGAGCAGGTCACGGTGGTCAGAACGACGGTGTCGCCATAACGGCAGATGCACTCTGCATCGGCCAGCTCTGCGACCTTGCCGGTCTCCACGGTGAAGGGGCGGCCGCCGATGGTCGTTTCGAACACGTGATGGTTCGGATACTGTTTTCTGGTGATCATGGGAAAAACCTCCATTTATTATAAGATCACGGGAGGTTTTAGCACTTGAAACCGCTTCCGAGGAATCAGCGGCGCTTTCAACTGCTAAACGACACTCCCGCGGCGGGGATGGTGAAAATGGGCGACCGCAGGGCCGCCCATTTTTTACAGATATTACTTGCGGATGCCCAGCTTGGCAATGATGGCACGATAGCGGTTGATGTCCTTCTTTGCCAGATAGTCCAGCAGGCTGCGGCGCTTGCCGACCATCATCAGAAGGCCGCGGCGGGAATGGTTGTCGTGCTTGTGCTCGCGCAGATGCTCGTTGAGCTCATTGATGCGGGCGGTGAGAATGGCGATCTGGACCTCGGGAGAACCGGTGTCGCCCTCGTGGGTCGCATATTCCGCGATGATAGCGGTCTTTTTTTCTTTCTGGATCATGGTTGTTTCCACCTTTCAAAAAATTGTCCTCCGGCTAAGTTTGGGATGGCGGAGCACTCCGGATTCGGAGAGGTTTCCCGGAACTGAGCGCGGGGATGCACTGACAGCCGTCAGCTATTTAATCGTAGCATAAAGCTGCGAAAAAGTAAAGAAATATTTTTAAAAAATCGTATTTTTCCGGCGCTGCGGCGTGCCAAAGGCTCAGGTCTCACAGGAGAAATCCAGCGTGATCTTTCGCAGCTCGGTGGGGAGCTGATGGTAGCGCACGCCAGCCGCATCGAGCATCCGCTTGGAGGCGAGGTTCATCTCCGTGCCGTTGTACTTATCGGAGAGATAGACGATCTCGGCAATTCCGGCCTGAATGATGGCCTTTGCGCACTCGTTGCAGGGAAACAGCGCCACATACAACCGCGCGCCGCGCAGGACGCGTCCGCCCGCGTTCAGAATGGCGTTCAACTCCGCATGGACGACGAAGGGATATTTCGTATTGGCGCCCTCGCGCTCCCACGGGAACTCGTCGTCGCTGCACCCGTTGGGCAGGCCGTTGTAGCCGGTGGAAATGATGATATTCTCCGGCGAAACGATGCACGCGCCGACCTGCGTGTTGGGATCCTTGCTGCGCTCGGCTGCCAGCAGTGCGATGCCCATAAAATACTCGTCCCAAGAAATATAACCCTGTCGCTTCATTTTATTCCTCCCTGTCCGTCAGACCAGAAAACGCAGCGCCTGCACGCCCGTACAGGCCAAGGTGACCAGAAGCCCGGCGATCAGCACGCCGACAAAAATCGTGGGGATCGCCCGTTTCAGCCGCATATCCATCAGCGCGGCGACCAGCGCGCCCGTCCATGCGCCCGTACCGGGCAGCGGGATTGCGACAAGAATACACAGCCCCACCAGCTCGGATTTGCGCACGCCGGCGCTCTTTTTCGCTGCGCGTGCCTCCAGCTTGCAGGCAATTTTCCCGAGACGCGGATAGCGCTTCATCCAATGCAGGATCTTGCGGATAAACAGCAGAATGAACGGAACCGGCAGCATATTGCCGATCACACTGGCGGCAAAAACGAGCCACGGATCCAAGTCCTTTGCGATTCCGTAAGGGATCCCGCCGCGCAGCTCGATCACCGGAACGGCGGAGATCAGGAGCGTCAGCAGCAGGCGTCCCGCCTGCGTGGTCGTCAGCCATTGCAGCATAAGAAAAGCTCCTTGTGAAATATTGAAATTAATATATCACATTTTTCTGCAAAAAGCAAGAAAATCGCCCTGCGGAAGTGGCCGCAGGGCGAAAATTTAAGGGTTTCTTAAGGATTATTCAAATTCCCGCAGAAGCTCCGGCGCGCCGCCTGAAAGGCGGTAGACCGCCTCGGTGTCCGTGTCCAGCAGGCCGTAGCAGGCATCCTCCGCCTGATAGAACACACAGGTTCCGCAGGAAGAGGAGATCTTGCGCGGGACGGGCGCCATCCGGGCGGAAACGCCCTCTGCCGTCATGCGGCGGTGCGTTTTGAGTGCGGCCAGATGCGTGTGAAACGTTGCAACAAACTGCATCATGCCTTCGTCAGAACGAGGGAATACTCGTCGTCCTCCAGCGTGCGGACCGCAACGGCGTAGCCGCTGTGAGAAGCGAAGCGCTTCAGATTCTGCACCGCAGTGTCATTGTCCACGAGGATCTCCAGCGTGGCGGGATGATTCTTTTCAATTTCCTTCTGCGCCTTCAAAACGGGCAGCGGGCAGGACAGGCCTCTTGCGTCGATCATGAGTTACTGCTCCTTTTTCAGATGGGTCAGAGAAACGATCAGCAGGACGATCAGACAGACCGCCGTGGCAATGGGGCCGTTGGCGCCGGTGCCGTCCGCAGAGGACGCCGTCTTGAGCGTGTGGGCGGCGGCAGCGCCGGAGATCATGCCGAGGACAGTGATGGCGCTGTCGGAGTTGCCCTCGCCGGTGAGAATGAGCTGACGCAGCGGGCAGCCGCCAAGCAGGGTGCAGCCCCAGCCGAGGACGGTCATACCCAGCAGGTTCCACAGCCATTCGGTGTGGGCGATGGGCTGGCCTTCAAAGCCGAATCGGATGTAGGTGGAAACGGGCACGCCTTCGACCAGCGCACGGATGGCATTGCCGGCAAAAACGGCGAGTAGGATGCAGCCGAAGCCTGCCAGCAGGCCGAATTCCTTGAACATAACGGCATCACGGACGCCGCCGACCATGCACAGGCGGCTCTTCTGCGCCAGCGCACCGACGATCAGACCGACGCCGAGAGCCAGAAGAATGGGCGCGTGCTTGGAGCCGGGGCCTTCGGTGGAGGAGGCGAAATAGACCGCACCGACCAGCGTCAGCACAAAGCCGAACACCAGCATCACGGGGAAAGCAAGGCCTTCCACCTTTCCCTGCTTGTAGGCGCGGCCGAGGGAGAAGTTCTTCTTGAGGAAGAATACGCCGATCAGAATACCAATCACGAAACCGACCAGGCCAATGATGGCGTTGAGGTCGCCGCCGCCGATACGGATGACCATGCGCAGCGGGCAGCCAAGGAAGACCAGCGCACCAATCATGACGGTCGCGCCGAGGGTGAAGCGGATGACGGGGGAGCTGCCGGCCTTGGGCTTGAACTCCTTGCCGATGAGCGCCATGAGGCAGGCGCCGACGACGATGCCGACGATCTCAGGGCGGAAATACTGGACAACGCCCGCCTGATGCAGCTTCAGAGAGCCTGCAATATCGCGCAGGAAGCAGGCGATGCAGAAGCCCATGTTCGCGGGGTTGCCGTGCGCGCTCAGAAGCACCGCAGCGCCGCCGATCAGCAGGCCGCACAGCAGGACGAGCCAGTACTTTTTGAAAAAGCCTTGTTTCTCCATTTCATATTCTCCTTTTTCCTTTCCGATTAAAACGCGGATAGCGTTTATCTGAAATTAGTATAACGTCGCCGGTTTCCCCTGTCAAGCGGCGCAGGAATCATTCGACATCGTCGAACGTTGTCTGTTCGTGACTTGCAAAAAGTTTGAAATTGCGCTATAATACAGGAAAAACAAGCGATTGGAGCAAGCAGATGATTTACCTGGACAATGCCGCGACCTCCTTCCCGAAGGCGCCCGGCGTGAGCGCGCGGATGTGCCATTACATCGACCGCGTGGGCGCGAGCATCAACCGCGGCGTCTATGCCCCGGCGCAGGAGGCGGAGCTGGAAACGCTCGGTCTGCGGGAAAAGCTCTGCGCCTTTTTTCATCACCCGGAGCCGACGCGCGTGCTGCTGACCGCCGGCGCGACGGCGGCGCTGAATCTGGCGATCAAGGGCAGCCTGCATCCCGGCAGCCGCGTGCTGGTCAGCTCGATGGAGCACAACGCGGTCATGCGGCCGCTGGTGCAGCTCGGCACAGCCTTTACGCGCCTGCCCTGCGACCGTGAGGGGCGGCTGCTCCTGCCGGAGGCGGAGGCGCTCCTGCGGCAGAAGCCGGAGCTCCTGATCCTGAACCACGCCTCCAACGTCAGCGGCACGGTGCAGGATGCAGAAGCGATCGGAAAATTATGTAAACAATATCACGTTCCCTTCGTACTGGACGCCGCGCAGTCGGCGGGGCACATTCTCGTGGATTTTGAGGGCTTCCACCTGAGTGCGCTGGCGCTTCCCGCGCACAAGGGCCTGCTCGGTCCGCAGGGGATCGGTGCGCTGCTGGTCACGGAGGAATTCGCCGCTCAGCTTTCTCCGCTGATTGCGGGCGGCACTGGGAGCATGTCGGATTCCGAGGAATTGCCGCCCTATCTGCCCGACCGCTTTGAGTCCGGGACGCCGAACCTGCCGGGAATTTACGGCTGGTCTGCGGCAATGGATTATGTAAACAGAACCGGAATTTCCGCGCTCCGCGCGCATGAGGCCGCGCTGACGCAGCGCTTTCTGGACGGCCTGCGGGGGCTTTCCCATCTGCGGCTGGCCGGGCCGTGGAAACCGGCGGCGCGCGTCGGCGTGATCTCTGTTGATTTTCGGAGCATGGACAATGCCGAGGCGGCCGACCGGCTGGAGCAGGAGTTCGGCATCCTGACGCGCTGCGGCCTGCACTGTGCGCCCGCCGCGCACAAAACGCTGGGAACCTTTCCACAGGGAACCGTGCGCTTCTCCGTCGGCTACGCCACAACGGAGGCCGATGTCGACGCGGCGCTTGCCGCCCTGCGGGCGTTGAAATGAAATCAATTATAACGTAATCCCGGACGCATGGTGTCTGGGCAGACTGTCAAAAAACCTATCCAGCCGAAAGTTTCGGAGGGAAGAATAGTGTGAAAGGGAACCGTCAGGGTTCCCTTTCGCGTTCAATAACCCGCCGCAGCGATCAAAATTGCAAAATAATACTACAAATATTGATTTTGCAATTTTGTAGGCAGCTTGTCAAAAAAGTCCAAAAGGACTTTTTTGACAAGCTGCCCGGACGCATGGCGTCCGGGATCGTTTTATGAATTTTCTGCAACGGTTTCGTGGTACAGCTTCAAAATCTCCTGCAAAACGTCCATGTGCGAAAAATCGCGGTGGTAGACGATGCTCATCTCCCGCGCCATGCTGAGATTCTCAATGGGCAGGATGGTCATCTTTCCCTTGCGCACCTCATCCATGCAGGCGCTGCGCGCGAGGATGGACACGCCAAAGTCCTTGCGCACCAGATCCTTGATCGTCGCGACATTGTCCACCTCCAGCGCGACATCAAAGGCATCTATGCTTTCGCCGAGGCTTGCAAGGTGGGTTTCAAACAGCTTGCGCGTCGAGGAGGTGGGCAGGCGCAGGATCATGCGCTCACGTTTGAGGTCGTCCAGCCGCACCATCGCCCGGCGCGAAAGCGGATTGTTGTTGGAGAGCGCGCAGACGATGTAATCCGTGTCCAGCATCAGGGAGTTGAGCGTCTGCGTGCGCGGCTTTCCCTCCACGACCGCGAGGTCGAGCTCGTAGTTTTCCATCGCATCATAAAGATTATTTATGGTATCTGTCGTAATTGTAATGAGAATCCCGCTGTTTTCATGGCTGAAACGAGCCAGCGCCTCCGTGATGAGATTGCTCTCCGCGGTGTGCGTGATGCCCACGCGCAGACGCGTCAGATTCCGCTCCGCATCCTTCAGATCGGTGTGCAGCTTGGCATACATGGCGCTCAGGCGTCTGGCGCACCGCGCGACGATCTCCCCTTTTTTTGTCAGGGTCATCCGCCCTTTTTCCCGGATAAAAATGCGAATTCCGAGTTCCTGTTCCAGCTGACCGATGTGGTGGCTGACGGCCGGCTGCGTCAGGGAAAGCAGCCCCGCCGCCTTGGTAAAGCTGCCGGTTTCCACCACGGCGAGCAGCGTGCGTACCTTGGGGTCGAGCATGAGTTTCATTCCTTTCTTTTATGATAGAATCAAAAAACATGATTTGCATTTATGGTAGTCCTATCGTAGCATAGAAGAAAGAAAATTGCAACGGGGAGGAGGATCATCATGCTGTTTCAGGGACTGCCGCAGTCCTCACAAGTCATCATTTCGGTCGCGCTGATGCTGTTTCTGGGCTTCGCCATGACGCGGTTGACCAAAAAGCTGCATCTGCCGAACGTCACGGCCTACATTGTCTGCGGGATTCTGATAGGACCGTACTGCCTGAATCTGGTGCCGCAGCGCGTCATTGAGGGGATGGATTTCCTGTCGGACATCGCGCTGGCGTTTATTGCCTTCAGCATGGGTGAGTTTTTTCGCTTTTCCACGCTGAAAAAAACCGGCGGCAAGGCCGCCGTCATCACGCTTCTGGAGGCCTGCGTTGCTTCGGCCTTCGTGTTTGTTCTTACCTATTATATTTTGGGCATGGAGCTTGCCTTCTCCGCGGTGCTGGCGGCGCTTGCCTCCGCGACCGCGCCTGCCTCGACCATGATGACCATCCGGCAGCTGAACGCCCGCGGCGATTTTGTTGACACGCTTTTGCAGGTTGTCGCGATGGACGATGTGGTCAGCCTGATCGCCTACAGCGCGGCGATCTCGCTGGCGCTGGCCTCGCTCGGCAGCGGCGTCAGCTTCAAGACCGTCGCGCTGCCCATCGCGGCCAACGCGGGTGTGCTGCTGCTCGGCTGTGGGTTCGGCCTGCTTCTGAAGCTCCTGCTGGGCAACCGCTCCAAGGACAACCGCCTGATCGTTTCCATCGCGGTGCTGTTTGCCTTCTGCGGCATCTGCACGACCGTGAACGTTTCTCCCCTGCTCGGCTGTATGTCCATGGGCATCGTCTACCTCAACCTGACGGACGACACGGACCTGTTCAAGCAGCTCAACTACTTCAGTCCGCCGGTGCTGCTGCTGTTTTTCGTGCGCTCCGGTCTGAATTTCAAGCTCGATACGCTCCTGTCCGGTGCGGGCGGCATCGGGGATACGCCGCTGCTGCTCGTGGGCGTGCTGTATTTCTTTGTGCGGGTGCTGGGCAAATATGCCGGCGCCTTTATTGGCTGCGCGCTGGTGCGCAAGCCGAAGGAAACGCGTAACTACCTCGGCATGGCGCTGGCGCCGCAGGCGGGCGTGGCCATCGGCCTTGCCGCGCTGGGCGCGCGGACGCTCGGCGGCGCGCTGGGCGACGGACTGCAAACGATCATTCTGGCCTCCAGTGTACTGTATGAGCTGGTCGGCCCGGCGCTGGCAAAGCTCTCGCTTTACCTTTCGCACTCCTATTCCGTCAAGCTGGAGGACGCCGCGCCGCTTTCGGCGGAGGAGCTGCCGCAAAAGTCGGAGGTAGAGCTGCTGATTGAGCGTATCCAAAAAATCCAGCAGGAACTGCCGAAATACCCGGAGCCGTCGGCGGAGGAAGCGGCCTTCACGCAGGCGGCGCGGGAACAGGAAAGCTGGCCGGTCAGTCATGGCCGTCTGGCAGGAAGGAGATAATATGGATCCGATCTCTGTTTTGCTCGGTACATGGTCGCAGGAGCTGACGCTGGGCGCGGTCGCGCTACGGCTGGGGGTGGCGATCCTCTGCGGCGCGATCGCCGGCTGCGAGCGCGCGGAAAAGCGTCACGCTGCCGGGCTGCGCACCTTCATTCTCGTCACGCTTGCGGGAGCTGTGTGCATGATGCTGGACGTCTACCTCGGCAGCCGCTATCTGATCTCCGCCGCCGCGGTGATCGGCGTGGCGATCCTGAGCGTGAACTCCGTCCTCTACAGCTCCAAAAGTCAGATCAAGGGGCTGACGACCTCTGTCGGTCTGTGGGTCTGCGTGGCGATCGGGCTGGCTGCGGGCGCCGGGATGTACACCGTGGCGGTGTTCGGCTTTGCCGCGCTGCTCTGCTGTCTGCGGTGGTTCCCGCCCTTTGAAACCTATCTGAAAAACCGTTCCAACCATTTCGAGATCCATCTGGAGCTGACGAGCAGCGCGCACCTGCGCGATTTTGTCACCACGCTGCGGCGGCTGGGGATGCGCATCGACGACATCGAGTCCAACCCAGCCTATGTCAATTCCGGCCTGAGCGTCTATTCCGTGTCGGTCACGATCTGCAGCCCGGAGCTGAAAAAGTACAAGACCCACCGTGAGATCATCGAGGCGCTGCGCTCGCTGGACTACATCTACCACATCAACGAGGAAACCTGACGCTTGGCATGCCGCGCAGGTTGTGCTATAATGAAAGAAAAACGGAAGGTGGCTGCAATGATCAAGGGTTTTCTTTTTGACCTGGACGGAGTCCTGACGGACACCGCGTATTTTCAATATCTCGCGTGGAAGCGTCTGGCGACGGAGCTCGGCCTGCATTTTACCGAGCAGGACAACGAGCTGCTCAAGGGCGTGACGCGCCTTCGCTCGCTGGAGATCATTCTCGAACGGAACGGCAAAGAGGCCGCCTACACCGCGGCGGAAAAGGCCGAGCTGATCGACCGGAAGAACGGCTATTACCGTGAGCTCCTCTCGGAGAAGCTCAGCCGGGAGAATATCCTGCCCGGCGTTCTTCCCTTCCTGCACGAGGCCAGAGCCCGCGGGATCCGGCTGGCCGTCGCCTCCGCGAGCCGCAACGCCGCCACGGTGCTGGAAAAGCTGGATCTCCGCAAGGAATTTGACTACATTGCCGACCCGGCGAAGCTCTCCCGCCAGAAGCCCGACCCGGAGATCTTTCTGAACTGCGCGCAGGCGCTTGGGCTGCGCCCGGAGGAGTGCATTGGCTTTGAGGACGCGCAGGCGGGCATTGAGGCCATCCATGCCGCCGGGATGAAAGCCGTGGGGATCCATGTCGCGGTCACGACGCAGGCGCCGGACTATCCTCTCTCCTCTACCCGGGAGCTGGAGGGTCTGATGGAGAGAATTCTGTAAAAAGCGCAGGAAAACGAAAGAAAGGGCTTGACAATCGGGACAAAATCAGGTATTATATGAAAGCTGATTTTGTCCCGGGCAGGTCAGAAGTGAATATGGAGCAGTATCGAAGAGGTCATAACGGGCACGACTGGAAATCGTGTGACGGTCAAAAGCCGTCCAAGGGTTCGAATCCCTTCTGCTCCGCCATAAGTCCACCGTAATTTTGATAGAATTACGGTGGACTTTTTCTATGCCCGAAAACCGCTTGAAATACCGTTTCCGTTCATAAGGATGTATTTTCTTATGAGAGATTGGTTGCAACCCCTGTTATGGAGGCTGCGGCCTTTTCTCTTTCTATGGTAGATCACGGCCTTGACGATTCTGCGATAGCAAGCATCTCCTTTATGGTTGCAAGGTCTACAAGTCCGACACCGGTAAAGTAGATGTCAACGCCCACCCGCTTATGCCCGTTCACCATTCCACTGTTGTGAACCTCAATCCGCTTAATGATCTTATTGACCACCTCCGGCGTGAGCGCTTCTATACCGGAGTACTCCCTGAGTCCTGCCAGCAAAAGTCGAATATCTGACTTAATTTCAAGAATGTGTAACAGCGCAGAAAACGTGTCGCCTAAAAAGGAAACCAATGTGCCCGCTAAAATCGGGAACTGCACCCCCTCTGCACCGAATTGCACCCCCTTAACGGGTTTCTATCATAATTATTACGGTTCTTTGCCAAAAAAGCTCTCGGTAACACCGGGGGCTTTTTTGGCAGCCGGCCGTGCTTTCTGCGCGCCCATTTCCTCCTTAAATCCGGCAAACGCGAAATAAGGTGAAAAATAGTACTTAAATTGTGAATATTCTATAAACGATCGTAAAAATATGCGCACATCGCTTGCGCTCCCGGAAAATCAATGATACAATTCATAGATGTATCATAATCATAATGTATACAAATGCGTAGAATAATATGGTTTCTGCCGGGGTTCGCTTGCCCTGGACATCGCGGAAACAGGGGAAAGGCGGCACAACAGTGACAGAGAAAGAACTGAGAAAATTAAACCGCGCAGAGCTCTTGGAAATGCTTATTGCGCAGAGCAAGAGGCTCAGCCGCGTGGAGGAGGAGCTGTCGGCCGCCCAAAAAGAACTGGAACGGCGTAAGATTGCCATCACCACCTCTGGCTCACTGGCAGAGGCGGCCCTGAAGCTAAACGGCATCTTTGAGGCAGCCGACCAGGCAGCCGCGCAGTATCTGGATAGCCTCCGGGAGCAGGAGAGCAACGCCGAGCGCATTATTGCCGAGGCCGAGGCCAAGGCTCACGAGATCATCAATGCCGCCGAGGTGCAGCGGCAGGCCATTCTCGCCGATGCGGACAAGGAAGCCAATCGGCGCATTGAGCTCTTTGACCGGCAGTTCAAGGAATTTTTGAACACGCACACCTGATTGAGGAGAAAGGGCCGTATGAAACCAAAAAACAAAGCAACCGATACGGCTGTGCCATCCGTGGACGAGCTCACTGGCGAACTCAACCGAGAAAAATATCACAGCCAATACAAAAAACTGCTGCGCAGCACCATCTATACGCTGGTGATCGTGGCCGCGATCAGTGTGCTGGTGGCTACACTGCTGCTGCCGGTTTTGCAGATATACGGCACCTCCATGAATCCGAACCTGCAGGAGGGGGAGATCGTGGTGTCGGTGAAGTCCCCACAGTTCAAAACCGGTGACATAATCGCCTTTTACTATAACAACCGCGTTCTTGTCAAGCGCATTATCGGCTGCCCCGGCGACAGCGTTGTCATCACCGACAGCGGCGATGTATATGTGAACAATACCCTGCTGGATGAGCCGTACCTAACCGAAAAATCCTATGGCACCGCCGACATTGAATATCCGTACACCGTACCTCAAAATTCCTTTTTCGTCCTGGGCGACCACCGGGAAAGCAGCGTGGACTCCCGCTCGTCTCTGGTGGGCTGCGTGGAAAAAGAAGAAATCATAGGCAAAATCGTTTTCAGAGTGTGGCCGATCAAACGGATCGGTTTCGTGGACTAACATCGCCCGGAAATAGGGGGGAGAAATTTGCATGAACAGGGACATTCATTCGCAGGCTGAACAGCTGAACAAGAAGCACCGCCGGAAGCGCACTTGGTACAAGATCTTATCTGTGCCCATATGCCTTGTGGTCTTTGTGACGACGTATGCGCTCATTCTGCCGGCTATCACCCTGGAATCCACGCCGGATACCTACTGCGGCATTGCCGAGCACGTCCACACGGACGATTGCTACGAGTTTCCCGGTACGCCGGCTCACAAGGAGATCCAATGCACCGCCGGGGCAGATCTGGGCCAGGGCGAGTACATCGTCCACAAGCACGATAGCTTCTGTTTTGATGATAGCGGTGAGTTGCTGTGTGCGCTGGCCGAGCAGGACGAGCACGTCCACACAGACGCATGCTATGACGGTGACAGCCTAATCTGCGGTCTGGTTAGGGGGATCGTACACCAGCACACGGCGGATTGCGTCATATCCGTTCCCGCCACCGAGCCCCAGGGCCTGGTGTGTACCGTGGAGGAGCATAAGCATACGGAAGCATGCTTCATGAATCCGGAGGGCGAGGCGTCAAGCGGCGAGACCGGCGATGATGTCCCCGCTGACAAAACGCCAGCCAGCGATCTCCCCACCGGGGACGACGCGGCGGTCAACAGCACCCCGGCCCGGGCGCCTGCCGCCAGCGGCCTTATCAAAGATGTGACCCTTACCATCAATGACAATGTTTCCACTTCCGGCTGCTATGAGGCAGCCGTCACCGGCGGCGCTGCGGCGTTGGAGGGAAAAAACGTCCAGTATCAGTGGTATAAGAGCACCGACGGCGGAAAGGCCTATACGGCCGTAGAGGCGAAAAACTTTACTGTTGGCGGCAACACCGTGTCTAACATCAGTGGGGACCATGGCGAAAAGCTGTTCCTGCCCCTGGACGGCGGAACTGTCAGCGACACGCTGCCCTCCGTGACATACAAGGCCGTACTGAAGGTGGACGGCACCGAATATGACAGCGTGTCGGCTGTCTGCACCAACACCACCTATCAGGCCTCCGTTCTGAACGGCAGCTTTGAGGCACCGGATCTGACCGACTACCCTTACCAGGAATTTGTGCCCGAGGGGACTGCAGGTCTGTTTTGGAAAACCACCGCGTCAAATAAGGAAGGCAATATGCCTACATACCCGACTGGTAAGACGCAGGAAAATGACGGTAAACACTACATTGAGATCATTGATACAGGCACCCACCAGGATCAAGCAATCTGGTATCACAAACAGGGCACCGCAACGAACGGAAAACAGTATGCCGAGATCAACGCCGGCGCCGCGGGCGCACTGTACCAAACCATAGCTACCATCCCGGGAACCACCATGTATTGGTCCGTGGACCACAGCGGCCGGGACGGAACGGATACCATGGCCGTGGTCATGATGCCGGAAAGCAGAGCAAAGAGCATTACCACGCAGGATCAGCTGCAGCAGGTGCTGAATGATCCGAGTAATTATGGTGCCACGGTTGCAAGTAATCTATCCGCCGAAAAAGGCGTGTGGATCACCCATTCCGGACAGTACACCATCCCGGAAGGGCAGTATGAGACCCGATTCTTTTTCATGGCTGTAAGCACATACAATGACAAAAACTACGTCGGCAACCACATTGACAACGTGTGGTTCAGCCAGCAGATCCCGCCGGCTTCCTCGGAAAAGCCCTATTTCACGCTGACAAAGCATGTGGTGGGTCCCCTGACGGAGGATGACCTGCAGCTGCTATCCGGAAAGCTGACTTTTAAGGTTCAAAAGTCCGCTATCCGTAGCTTTACCAATCCCGAAACCGTCGAGACGTACACCGCCACAAATTTGGGCAGCTGGACGCACAACGACGATGGCTCCTGGACACTGTCCGCCCGTATCTCCATGAAGGATCAGGAGACCGGTGTTTACTACAAGATTGTAGAGAGCGGCGCAGATCTGCATGGGTTTAACCTGACTGCGACGGGTACGAACGATGCCGTGCTGCTGCAGAGCACCACAGTCGCGGGCTTTACCTTCACCAACACCTATACGGATACCGGGCGAGACCTGACGCTAAAGAAAATCGTGAACGCTCCCGACACCAAAGGCAGCTTTACCTTTACCGTTTCCTATAAGGATGCCGGCGGCAATCCGCAGACAGCAAGCGTTACTCTGAAAAACGGTGAGTCGACCACCATTACGGGCATCCCCAGGGGTGTTCAGGTCACCGTGACGGAAACCACCACAGACGGCTACACCGTTATTATGAAGGACCCCAGCACCGGCACCGTCCTCGCCGGGAGCAGCAGCTATACCTTTACTATGAACGATGACACGGCCGTGGATATCTACAACACGTCCATCGTTACACTGCCGGAAACCGGCGGCATCGGACAGGGAATCTTTCTGTTTGCCGGAATCGGTCTGATGCTCACTTCCGTTATTACAGGATGTCTTCTGAGGCGCAAGTACGGAAAGGAGGCTGATTAGCGCTTTTGTTTCCTCCCCTGCCCACGCAAAATATACCTCTACCCGCGCCGTAGGAACTATCCGTTTCCATTAAACTACTTTAAATCAGAAAGGATACGCACGATGAAAACAACAAGAAAGCTTTTCACGGTTTTGCTGGCCCTGGCCATGACGCTGGCTCTGGCTGTGTCCGCCTTTGCAGCAGACACCGGCAGCATTACCATTACCAATCCCCAGGGGGATCACACCTACACCGCTTACAAGATCTTTGACGTGACCTACTCTGGCGACAACTACTCCTACACCATCAGCAAATCTGACGCCGCCTATTCTGCCGTCCAGGCATACGCCGATGTGGCCGCCAACGGCCTCAACCTAACAGCCGTTGGTAACACGGGCAAGTATAATGTGAGCTTCAGCACCGGCTTCTCCGCCGCCTCCTTTGCCCAGCATCTGAAAACGAAGGTGGATTCTCTCGGCACCGGCACCAACTTTACCAAGGATGGTAACACCATGAAGGCCTCCGGCCTTGTCCTGGGCTATTACTTTGTATCCGGCACCAGCGGCACTGTCTGCGAGCTGGCTACTGCCAAGAATATTCAGATTCGCGACAAGAACGAAGTGCCGCAGATCGAAAAGACTGTGGATGACGACGACCGCACTGTGGAAATCGGTCAAAAGCTCACCTACCACATCACCGGCAAGGTCCCCTCCACCAAGGGCTACACCGAGTTTACCTATCAGGTGACAGATACCATGACCGAGGGGCTGACCTTCAACAAGGACGTCAAGGTCACCATCGGCGGCACGGCTGTGACTGACGCGACTATCACCAACAATGAGAACGGCTTTGTGGCCAGCGTCAATATGATGAACTATCAGGATAAGATCGACGCACCTGTAGTCATCACCTACACTGCCACCGTCAACGAGAAAGCCATCCAGCGCGATAAGGAAGCCAACACCGCTACGCTCAAGTACAGCGACAACCCCGCTGACAACACCTCTTTTAAGGAATCCAGCGCGGAAGTGGAAGTGTTCTCCTTCAATATCGTCATCAACAAGTACGCAGCCAACAATGCAGAAACCAAGCTGGCAGGCGCCAAGTTCGTGCTGAAGAACAACGAGGGCAAGTACTATAAGTATGACGCCGCTACCAAGGCCGTCACTTGGGTCGCTGCCAAAGCCGATGCCACTGAGGTCATCACCGACGCTAACGGCGCTGCGCGCTTTGACGGTCTGCAGGCCGGTACTTACAGCCTGGAGGAGACCGTCGCCCCCGCCGGCTACAACCAGCTTACCAAGGACATCACCATCGTGCTGGACAAGAATGGCTCTGCGACCATCGACGGCGCTGCCTCCGCTCCCGGAGCTGACCATTCCCTGACTACGGGCGTTGCCAACTCCACCGGCACCGTGCTGCCCGAAACCGGCGGCACCGGCACCGTGATCTTTGTGGCCCTGGGCGCTCTGGCTGTCATCTGCGCAGGCGTATTCCTGGTGACCAACAAGAGAATGCGCAAGGAATCCTTCTGATCCTGCATCCCTGACACACTGCACCGCCATGGGAGGCGGAGGTTCGCCTCCGCCCTCCCGATGGCATATCTTTTTCCAAGGCGGACGCATCCGAATACACCCGACACCGCCTATTGCAGGCGGCCGGACAGCCGTGTGTTCGGCTTCGTGCGCTCTGGAACGCAACAGGAGATGAACCCGTGAGAAAGCGAAAAGTAATCACCTTAATACTGCTGGGCGTTTTCCTGGCGGGACTCTCTCTCCTGCTGTATCCGTCCGTCAGCAGCTACTGGAACTCCATCACACAATCCAGGGCCATCGTGGACTATGACACCATTGTCAAGAGTCTGTCGCCTAAGGACTATACCGCCTATTTTGAGCGGGCGGAGGAATACAATAGTGAGCTGAAGGCGCTGCCCTTCCCGCTGGCGGAATACCAGCAGATCAGCGGATACGATGATTGCCTCAATGCCGCCGGCGATGGCGTCATCGGCTATATAGATATCGACAAGATTCAGGTGAAGCTGCCCATCTATCACGGCACGGACCCCTCTATGCTGAACCATGCCTGCGGACACATTCAAGGCAGCAGCTTTCCTATTGCAGGAAAGGGTACCCATGCGGCTATCTCGGCACACCGGGGCCTGCCCAGCGCAAAGCTGTTCACGGATCTGGACAAGCTGGAGGTGGGCGACACCTTCCGGATCACGGTGCTGGACAAGACCTTTATTTATGAGGTGGATCAAATTAAAACCGTCCTGCCGGACGATGTGAGCGACCTGCTCATCGACGAGGAGAAGGAACTCTGCACCCTGGTCACCTGCACGCCCTATGGCATCAATTCCCATCGGCTGCTGGTGCGCGGCCACAGGATCGAATCTGAGGATATGCGCTCCTTTGGGGCTATATCGGATGCGTTTATCATCGATCGGCTGATCGTTACACCGGTGGTGGCAATGCCCATCATCCTGCTGCTCATTCTGTACGTCTGCTTTAAGCCTGCGAAGCGGAAGCTTCCCATCAATGACGAGGGAGAACTGATATGAAAAGAATAATCTACCGGATCGCAAACTTTATACTGATTGCTGCACTGCTCCTGTCGGGAGCAGTGACCGCCCACGCCGCCTCCACCACGGAGGCCAGTGAAAAGGTGCAGCTGCGCAGTGATTGCACTCTGGACGTGACCTATTCCTCCGAGGGAATGGTCTTTGCCGGGCAAGACATCAAGCTCTGGCACATTGCGGATATTACCGAGGATGCGCAGTATGCTTTGGCCGGGAGCTTCCGGTCATACCCCATCCAGGTCACCGGCACCTCCTCTCAGAGCGAGTGGGATGAAATGACCATCACTCTGAACTCCTATATTCTCGCCGATGGCATCGCGGCTGACCAAACTGCCAAAACCGATGCGAGGGGCAAGGTCGTCTTTGATAATCTTACTGCGGGCATATACCTGGTTTCCTCCGTGCGCACAGAGCAGGATGGCAAATACTATGTGTTTGAATCCTTCCTGGCGGCCGTGCCAGGGGTGGACAGTGAGGGGCAGTGGGTGTATTCCGTCTCCGCAAGGCCAAAAATGAGTGTACACACACCAGCCAAGGGCGAGGTCACCTATAAAGCGGTGAAGGCCTGGAGGGATGGCGGCCAGGATCGCCCGGTCAGCGTCTCTGTGGAGATTCGCAGGGACGGACAGCTGCAGCAGACCGTGACTCTCAGCGCTGAAAACAACTGGATGTACACATGGAAGGCTGTTGATGATGGCAGCGTATGGACCGTGAACGAAGTGAATGTGCCAGAGGGTTATACGGTGGGCATTCAGCGCAGCGGCGATACCTTCAGCATTACCAACACCAAGCCGGAGACGCCTGCAGGAAATCGTCCGCAGACCGGCGACACAACAAATATGACCCTGTATGTGCTCTTGATGGCTGCATCCGGGCTGGCGCTGCTGGTGGTGGGCATCGTGTTGAGGAAGAAGTCCCGTGCGAAGTAAAGGGCTTTCCATCCTACTTGTTACGCTGGGCGTTTTGCTGCTGGGCACTGCGGCGATATTATTCGTCGTGCGACAGGCGCAGGATAAGCAAAGGGCAGCTGACATTCCCTCTCTGATTGAAAAAATCGAAGCAGCTCTGCCGGAGCGATCAGCGGGTGTTATCGAAAATCGTGCTGACAGCGCCATGGCTGCCGTGGAGATCGACGGAATTGATGTAATCGGCCTGCTGGAGCTCCCGGGCCGAGGCATTAAGCTGCCAGTAAGCGCAGAATGGGACAGCTCCGAGCAGAGCTTTCGTCCAGCCAGGTTTATGGGCAGTGTGTATGACGGTACACTGATCGTGGGAGGACGCAGTGAGAATGGCAATTTCGATTTTATCGATCAGCTGGACGCCGGGGAGGAGCTTACCTTCACCGACATGATCGGAAGGGTATTCCGGTATACGGTGCGTAAAATTTGCCACGCTGATAATGCCAGAGCCGAAACCTTGGCTGACTCAGAGAGCGCGCTTACCCTGTTTGTGAAAAAAAATGGAGTTTTTCTCATCGTCCGATGTGCAGCGGCATAGTATTCTCCTCAATAGGAGGTGCAGAACAGCCCCTGTAGACAATGGCAAGCTGCGTCGTCCCACGCGATGCCGCTATGATTCATTATTTAATTTTTTGTTTATAACCCATGAAGGGCCACCGCTGCAGATAGCTGCCCTACCCGGAGGTCGATGACCAGGTGCAGCGCACCTGATACCCGGCAAAACAAAGCTGAAATATCTGTACCTCTGTATCCCCTGCTGAAAAAGCAGTCAACGCCTATGGCGTTGGCTGCTTAATGCTTTATGAGCCTTATGGGCTTTATCAAAGGCGGCCATAGATGCGGGTCATCTCGTGGATGCTGCTGGCAAGGCTGTGGCTCGCCTCCCCTGGCAGCATACGCCACTTCCAGTTGCCGCAGCTGGTACCGGGGACATTCATGCGGTGGCCCGGCCCGAGGTCCAGCCAATCCTGCATCTGCGCAACAAACAGCTTCGCAACCGAGCCCATGCCGCCACGGATGATGCCGCGGTTAAAGCCCCCCCCGCTCATTCAGAGCCAGATACTGTGCGGCAAAGGCGACATCCTCCCGATCCGCCTCCGTGCGCCAAAGGGCCAAGGGAGCGTTATCATGAGTTCCGGTATAGCAGACGCAGTTTTCGCCGTAGCTATGGGGCAGATAGCTGCTGGTGTCCCGGGAGTCAAAGGCAAATTCCAGCACCTTCATGCCCGGCAACCGGGAATCGGCCAGCAGCTGCGTAACCTCCGGCGTGGGAAAGCCCAGGTCCTCGGCAATGAACTCAATATCGTGGAACCAACCGGTCAGCACCCCCACCAGGGATATGCCGGGGCCTTTGACCCAGTGGACGTCCTTCGCAGTGGTCTTGCCGCAGGGCACTGACCAATAGCTCTCAAAGCCACGAAAATGGTCGATACGAATGCTCCATCCGGTGCGACCATAACCAACTCAATATAGCCTGCTCCGTAGTGATCCATGCGGTCGCCGCCCATAGAGGTGTACCCAATCGAAGCACAATTCTTACCGACATAGTTTTTAATGTACCACGTGTATTTGTCAGGCGAGTTCTTGATTGTAATGGACTCGTCGGTGGGCTGCTTGCTATTCGCATTTCCGGCAGGATTTTCAGATTTGCTGTCGCATCCGGCAAGCGCTATGGTCGTCATTACGATGACCAGCAGCAAGGATATTGCTCTTTTCATTGTTGTCCCTCACATTCTTTGATTTTAGTTTGCAGTTTTCGCTCTGCTGCAATTCCACCGGCAGCAGACCATATTTCGCAAATCGCAGTTTTTAGCTGAGATGCATTAACCTCCTTGCAGTATTCGGTGGACAATGCATAGTCTATCATCAGCAAATTTCAAACTGGGTATTTGAATGCAGCACGGCGTTTGCTCTGAAACGAATAAAATAGAAGCCGTTATTGTGCACTTGCAGTCATTTTTCCAGACGAGGCAAGTGCGTATAATAAAGTTGTAGTCGAAGAGAATTTTGCTTTTATAGCACTACTGAGAAAGGACCATTTATGATAATACTTTGTTTGACAATCCTAACCATACTACTATGGATCGGATACCACATCACGGGTGCGCTGCTTGCAGCAATAATATGGCTTTGCGTTAAACTCCCATGCCGACACCATCTTTGTCCCCAAAGCCTCCGTCCCGAATGCTGCAAATTACGAGGTGCTCGGCAACCGCCTGCTCTATTCCGTGATTCTCGAAAACGGCAAGGCCGACGAGTTTGAAGCGGCGCTCGAAGCGCGAGACTGCGGCGACCTGTTTGCCTACTACGATCAGGATTACAACGTCCTGGCCGAAACGCTTGACGTGATGCGCGGCAACGCTCTGCGCATGCTCTGGATCGGCAGTGCGCTGTTTGCCCTCGTGGCGGCGCTGTTCCTGCTCCTGTTCTTCCGCCAGACTGCCGACCCGGCCAGAAAGCTGCGTCTGCTCGGCGTAAGCGCAAAGCGCGTAAGGTGGCAGCGCTGCCTCGCGGCCGTGCTGCTCATTGCGCTGGTTTCCGTTCTGGGTGCGGCAGGCGGCGCGGGGCTTTACGGTGCAGTCTCAACGCGAATTCTGTCCAGCTATGTTGCCATGCGACCCGCAGCGCTGCTCGTCTCCACCGCCGCACAGGCTTTCCTGCTCCTTCTAGCCGCCCTCGTCTGCACACTCGCCACCGCCAATCAGAACCTGATGCTGTGCCGAAAATGAGGTGACTTATGAAACACGCTCCCTTTTCCCTGTTCCGTGTGAGCGCTGCGGCGCTCTGGCGCCGCAAGGGCGCAAGCCTGCTCCTGCTGCTTTTGTCCGCGTTGGGCGTGTTCTCTGCGGCGCTGCTGCAAAACCTCGCGCTGCGGCAGCAGGAATCCATGACAGAAATGATCAAAAATACGCTGATCCGCTGCGTCGTCACGGATGATAATGGCATGTTAAGCGATAATCTTGCCATGCCAGCCTCCTACGTCGACCGTCTGCTCGGCGGCTGGCATGATCGCGGCTGCTATCTCGACGAAGCTGTCAAAAACGTCCGTGCAAAATCTGCAATGCCTTTAAATTCGCCGCGCGACGTGACGCTTTGCCGCATTTTGAGTCTGGCGTCGGACAGCGCCTTCGACGAGGCCTCCGGCGCACAGGCAGTGTTTTTCGACGGCTGGTCGGAGGATGCGCTGGCGGGCACGGAGCGTGTGTGCCTTCTGCCGGAATTCATGCTGCCGCAAGCTCGGACGGACGGTGACGGCAGCCTCTGGCTGGACGTTTCCGCCGGCGAGGTGAACACGTCTCTGCGCGTCATCGGCACGGTCAGCGGGCAGACGGGGGGCACGGTCTGGTGTCCGTTATACATACAGTTACGCGACGGAATATCCGAGAGCTTCCGCATCGACCGCTGTTCCTTCGACATCCGTGACAATGCCCGTCTGGAGGAAAACAAGAAAATATTTTACGACACATTTGTCTCCCCGAAGCTCGCAAACACCTCGGGCGAAACTAAATTCGGCGTGTTCATCAACGACGAGGAATTTACCGGCTCTGTGTGGGAATTTGAGTCGAATCTGAAAACACTGCGTCTGCTTTCGCCCATTTTGCTGGTGCTTTTTGCGGGGGTCGGCTTCCTCGCGGCTTATCTCACCACCCGCGGCCGTAAGCGCGAATTTGCCGTGATGCGCTGCATCGGCCGTAAACAGCTTGGTATCACGCTGCAGGTTTTCTTGGAGCAGCTTTTCCTCGCGCTGGTCGGCGCGGCGCTCGGTGTGAGCATTGCGCTGCTGATCGAGGACGGTTATCCGCTCAGCGCGCTGACGCGTGCGGGAACGTTGCTGGGGCTTTTCCTGTTCGGTGCGGCAGCAGCCTGCTTGGTGGTCACGAGAGTAAACGTTATGAAACTTATGAAAACTGAGAATTAAGCATGGAACGTTTGGAAGCAAGGGACGTGCGCTACGAATACCGCACGAAATTGCAGCTTGTCCATGCGGTCAACGGCGTGAGCTGCGTCTTTGAACCGGGTAAGGTCTATGCCGTGGTCGGCGTGTCCGGCAGCGGAAAGACGACCTTCCTCTCGCTGCTGGCTGGGCTGGACGTTCCCGCCGGCGGTGCGATCACACTGGACGGCAAGTCCACCGCCGAGCTTGACCGCGATGCCTACCGGCTGGAGCACGTCTCGGTGATCTACCAGAATTACAACTTGTTTTATCATTTAACGGTACTTGAGAATGCGGCATATCCGCTCTATGTGAAAAAATCGCAAAGAAGGACGCCGATGCTGTCGCGCGGCGGACGCTCCTGCGCGTCGGCCTGACGGAGGAGCAGCTTACGCGTCTGCCGAATATGCTCTCCGGCGGCGAACAGCAGCGCGTGGCCATTGCGCGGGCGCTGGCCTCGGGCAGTGAGCTGATTTTGGCTGACGAGCCGACCGGCAACCTCGACAGCGAGAACAGCCGCAACATCGTTGAAATTTTACAGAGCCTCGCACACGACGAGCAGCGCTGCGTGATCGTCGTTACACACGACCCCGACGTCGCCGCCTCTGCCGATGTCTGCCTGCATATGAAGGACGGGAAATTGCAGTGAATTGTTGAAATAAATGGTGCTTTGTTACTGACAAGGGTTATCCTGTCAGCATAGACCCATGTCCGGCCACATTACAGACAGACAGCAAAAGCACCCTGCCGAAAACCGGCAGGGTGCTTTTGCACCGCGTTTGAAGGTTATTTCACGCGTTCACGGTTGTTTTCTGCAATGCGGTCGGCAAAGGAGAGCGTTTTTTCTCTGCGGCCGAGGCACTCGGTGAAGCGGCGGGTGTAGGCGATGAAAATGCAGTAGACATAGGGCATGCCGAGGTTCGTCTCCAGCAGCGAATTGACGACCAGCGTGCGCAGCTTCTCGCTGAAACTCGCAAAGCCCGCGCTGCGGATGCCGCCGAGCAGCAGCCCGGCCTCCCAGCCAAGCTGCACGCCAACGCCGATGGCAAGCAGCCATGCAAGATGCATCCGCTTTTCCGGTGCGGTCTGCCGCAGATTGTAGCAGATCGCGCCAAGATAGCCGGCAAACAGGATCGCGGCCATATAGCCGTGATACGCGCCTGTGGTGCGCTGAATGACAATGACGGCTGCGTCCGGCGCGAAGGTCTGCGTCAGCAGCGGGCAGCAGAACCACCATCCGAGAATCAGCAACGACCATTCGAGCAGATGCTCGACCTTGGACAATGCCAGCCAGATCCATGTGAAATTTGTAAAGCCATAGCTCATGGACATCCAGAGCAGTACCCAGAACAGACTGTAGCCCTCGGTGATGCTGCGGCTGTGACACACGAGGTGAAAAATGCCGTAATCCACCAGCAGATATACCGCGCCCATCACCAGCCCGATGAGCACGGTCATGTATTTTTTCTTCCATAGAAGAAATCCGAGATACGTGACCAGAAACGCAATATCCAGCCAAATGTAAAGCGGCGAAAATTGCCGTCGTGCAATAAGTTCTGCCATAAATATCCCCTCCGACACCTATTATATAAAAAACCGGCGGTGTGCGTCAATTGCGGCGGATTTTCAAAAATCTGTCGATTTTCCAAAAAATCGCAGGATAGACCCATAGGATTCAATTGTAAAATCCGCTAAACTAGAATCGGAAAATGGCGAATAGAGTAGCGTTTTGCCAAAAACCGACAACGGAAAGGAATGGGGTATTTTATGAAGAAGCGGCTATTGTCCATCCTGCTGGTCGTGCTGCTGCTTGTGCAGCTCGTGCCGGCGACGGTCATCGCCTATCCTGTGCCGGAGCTTGGTGCGCAGGACGGCGTGACCAAGTTTGCCACCGGCGTGCCGATGGGCGTTGCGCATCGCGCAGCGTGGCGCATGGCACCGGAAAATTCTCTGCTGGCGGTCGCTGCGTCCATCAGCATGGGCATCGACGTGGCGGAGCTGGACGTGAAGATGACCAAGGACGGCGTTCTGGTCCTCTCGCACGACGGCTCGATCGATCGCTGCGCCATGGGTTCGGGGAATATCTCCGACTACAATTGGGAGCAGCTCAAGACCATTGCGGTCAAGCCCGGGCAGGGCGGCAGCAGCGCCTATCTTCTCACCGAGGACGATGCAGCGCTTCTGAACAGTCTGCCCAACTATGTCGAGCATTCCGGCACGGCCGTTGCCGGGCAGACGATTCCGCTCAGCCGCATGGACGACCTGATCGATCTTCTTAAAAAGCTCGGCCCGAACACCATGGTCAACCTCGACCATTGCTTCTCGCAGGAGCTGTTCACCAGTTGCTATGTGCTGTTCCGTGAGCAGGGCATGCTGAATCGCTTCTTCTTCAAGAACTCCAACGACGTGTGGACCATGAACCAGTGGTACGCCGCTGCGGCCGAGAAGTGGAACAAGAAGCATTCCGACGAACCCATCACGGCAAAGGACGTGCAGAAGAGCATCCTGTATGTCTATATCATTCGCAGCGCCGACTACGGCATTTTGCAGTCGCATCTGGACAACGGCGACAAGCTCGTCATGGTTGAGATCTGCATCTCCGACGATCCGTCGGACAAGGTTATCCATGAAAAGCTCGAGCCGTGGTGCCTGGAAAACAAGGTTGCAATGTTCGTCAACACCATGTGGTCGGGTCTTTGCAGCACAAAGCCGGACACCGAGGCAACATGGGCAGAAATGCTCAATCGCGGCTACAAGGCCATTCAGACCGACCGCCCGAGTGAGCTTGCAGGCTACCTTGCCGCTTATAACCGCGACCGCAGCGCACAGAGCGTGATCGAGGCCGAACACTTCCACGGCTTCAACTACGGAACGCAGGGCTTCTCCGTCCCTGCTGCGGCGGATTCCCGGCTCAATAAAAAGGTCGAAAAGCTCACGGCGGGCGATTATCTTGAATATCGCCGCATCGTGTTCGACGGCACCGAGACGCTCCTGAATCTCACGATGCAGGGCCTGTCCGGCGGCACGCTGGGCGTTTACCTCGACGGTCTTGCGGAGGAAAACCGCATCGCGCAGCTCACGTTTGCGTCTTCTGAGGATTACCGCACCGTTACGGCCGTACTGGATAAGACCCCCAAGACCGGAACGCATACGGTGCATCTGCGCTTTACGGGTGCGCCCAAGCAGGTGCTGGCTTCGCTTGATTCCTTCCGCTTTGTCAGCGCGGCGTGCTTTACGGACGCGCAGCTGGAGGAGCTTCAGATCACCACGACCGCCGGCACGGCGCCGGTGCTTCCCGGCAGCGTGCAGGTTACGGCCAATGGCGAGACCTACGGGCTGGAGGTTCGCTGGGAGCAGGTTGCGGCAAGCAGCTACGCCAAGGAAGGGCAGTTCCTCGTGCTCGGCTATGTTCCGGCGCTGGGCTGCTATGCCAAGGCGCTTGTGACCGTGACGGCGACCTCGGTCGTCAAGCCCGAGATCACGACCGATGGCCTTGCCCTGTGGATGGATGCCTCCGAGGGTGTGACGGCGGAAAACGGCGCGGTCTCCGCGTGGGCCTCGAAGGTTGGCAACATCACTGCGACGGTCAAGTCCGGCAGCCCGACCGTGAAGGGCAAGGGCATTGCCTTTGACGGCGACGACAGCATGGATCTGGTTCTACCGGAGAATTTCTGGAACGGCAAGAGCGAGTTCACGGTGCTTCTGTACAATTCCTCCGAAAATATCACGGCCGGCGCGAGCAACGGCACGTCCAGCCAGTACCACAGCGTTTTGTACTTCGGTGAGACCGAGAGCTGGGGCAGCGCATACTTTAATGCCAGCCAGAATGAAGTCATCTGGCGCTTCGGCAGCGGCACGAGCGGCGACTACGGCACGACCTACACCCGTCCCTTGAACATCGGCAGCCTCTTTACCTCCACAGCCATCCGCAAAAACGGCCTGAGAGACACCCTCTTTGTCAACGGCGAGAAGGTTTACACCGGCACTGCCGCGGCAGAGCAGAGCAAGAACATCAAGTCCGAGGGCTGGATCGGCCTCGGCAAGAACGGTAATTATTTCAAGGGCACGATCAATGAGATCCTGATCTATGACCGTGCACTCGCGGATGACGAAATCGCTGCGGCGCAGCTCGCGCTTGCCGAAAAGTACGCCGACAAGGTCAGCGCGGTCGAGGCTGTCGCCGTCACCTGCGAGGCGGGCACAGCGCCCGTGCTTCCCAAGACGGTCAAGATCACCTATGAGAGCGGTGCAAGCATCGATCTTGGCGTGCAGTGGGAACGCATCAATCCGAACGACTATCTTGAAGAAGGCAGCTTCCCGGTCAAGGGCACGCTGGCCGACGGCACGCCTGTGGTGGCAACCGTGACGGTTACCGCAAAGAGCGTGAAGGAACCGGTCACGACGCGCGGCCTGATGTTCTGGCTCAACGCTTCCGAGGGCGTGAGCACGGACGACAGCGGCGTGGTCACGCAGTGGAAGTCCAAGGTGGGCGACGCCGTCGCCACGAAGAAGAAGGGCGACGCGAAGCTGACGCAGAACGCCGTCAACGGCAAACCCGCCGTTACCTTTGACGGCAGCGAGGACGTCTTGCAGATGGTGCTCGAAAACGGCGCGCTCAATGGCCTTGAGGGCGTGACCGTCGTGACTTACGCGGCCTCCAGAACGCCGTGGAAGCAGACGAACAACTCCTTTGACTGGAACGTGCAGCGCCACACGCTGTTCTCTGCGGATGAGTCCGGTAGCTGGGGCAGCTTCTACACGGGCATTTATTCCGACGCGATCTCCGCACGCTTCGGCACTGGCACGACGAACGACAACGGCTTCCGCGCCGAGCGCTCCGAGAGCACGGAGGGCTTCACCGCCACGAGCATCCGCTGGAACGGCAGCACCAAGACCTACGACGTGCAGGTTGGTGGTGAGCAGTTCGGCACCGGCGTCTCCCTTGGCAGCAAGACTGCCAACAATAAGAACATCTTTTATTTCGGCACCGGCAAGGGCAACACCTACTGGACGGGCGACGTCTGCGACATTCTGGTCTATGACCGCGTCCTGACCGACGAAGAGTTGGCCGACGTCAACGAATATCTCCGCGATCTCTACGAGCCGAAGGACAAGACCGTCTCCACCGACGGCCTGATCTTCTGGCTGGATGCCTCCGAGGGCGTGGAACAGGATGCTTCCGGTAAGGTTACCAAGTGGGATTCCCGCACGGGGAGCGTCTCTGCGACCAACAAGAAGGGAACACCGACCGTTAAGGAGAACGTCTCCAATGGCAAGCCCGGCGTGTACTTCAGCGGCAACGGCGACGTGATGCAGATGGTGCTGGCCGACGGCCGCCTGAACGGTCTGACCGGCGCGACCGTCATCGCCTATGCTTCGCCGGAAACGAGCTGGAAATACAACGAGGGCAAGAGCCTTGCGTGGAACGTGCAGCGCCGCTCACTGTTCTATGTGGATGAAGCGGGTAGCTGGGGCAGCTTCTTTGCCAGCGTCTACACCGACGCTGTCGCAGCGCGTTTCGGCACCGGTACGGCCAACGACTATGGCTTCAGCGCCGCGCGCTCGAGCGAAACGTCCGCCTACGGCGCGACGGCCATCCGCTGGGACGGCACGACCTATGAGGCGACGGTCGACGGCGAGGCCTTCGGCACCGGTACGTCCAAGAGCAATGTGACAAAGAACAATAAGAACATCGTCTATTTCGGCACCGGCAAGGAAAACACCTACTGGAAGGGCACGCTCTGTGAGGTGCTGGTCTACGACCGCGCGCTTACGGATGCGGAGCTGGAAAACGTTTATAACTACTTAGACGACAAGTACACCGAAAAGACCGAACCGGAGATTCATGTTACCGGCGTGTATCTCAAGGAGGAGGGCGAGCAGCTCACGCTCCATCGCGGCGAGAGCTGGGAGCTGACGGCTGCTGCGGTTCCGGCCAACGCCGTGGATACCGGCCTGACCTTTGCGACCTCCGATCCCAAGGTCGTCACGGTTGATGAAAACGGCAAGATCACCGCGACTGGCCTCGGCTATGCGACCGTCATCGTCACGACCAAGGACGGCGATTACAGTGCATGGTGCGGCGTCAGCGTCGAACGCACCGAGGCCGAAAAGCTCTGGCAGAACATTCAGGACATCGTCACCTGGGCGGGCAAACAGAACCCGGCCGCCTATGCCAACTGGGACGAGATGCAGCGGGCGCTCGATGCGGTCAGGACCTTGTCCGAGGCCAGCAGCCTCGAGGAGCTGACGCCTGGCTATCAGGCGCTGCGCGAGGCCATGCTGGGCCTGCTGGAGAAGGTTGACTATCGCTTCACCTCCGAGACTTCCGACCAGACGCTTGAGGCCGGTGCGGCGCTTGAGCTGGAGATCGTTCCCACAAGCGAGCATTTTCTCAATGTGCAGGTGGACGGTGCACCGCTGGAGCAGTCGGCCTACACGCTCGAAACGGTAAATGACGGACTGAAGCTCACACTCAAGCCGGAGTACATGGCGACGCTCGGCCTTGGAAGCCACACCGTCAAGGCACTCTTTGCCAACGGCGAGGCCGCGACCGGCTTCACCCTGATCCGCTCGGTCGAGGGTGTGACGCTCGAGCCGCAGGCGGCGGAGCTGACCGTGGGTGAAATCCTGACCGTAAATGCGGTCGTGCAGCCCGCAGACGCAACGAACGCGAATGTTTCCTTCACCAGCAGCGCCCCGGCGGTCGCCACGGTGGATGAAAACGGCGTTGTGACCGCTCTGAAGCCCGGCCAGGCCGTTATCACCGTCACTACGGCGGACGGCGGCTTCACCGCAAGCTGTGCCCTGACCGTCAAGGATGCACCTTGCAGGCATGAACACACGACGCGCGAGAACGAACAGAAACCGACCTGTACGAGGGACGGCTATTCCGGCGATCTCGTCTGCAAGGACTGCGGCCAGACGCTTGAAAAGGGCGAGACCCTGCCCAAAACCGGCCATAAGTACGTTAACGGCGTTTGCAGCGTCTGCGGCCGGAAGTTCGGGGCGCCCACCACGGCCGACGGCTTCGCGTTGCCGCTGACGCTGGCTGCGGCCATCGTGAGCCTGATCGCGCTGGCAATCCTCATGCTTGTCAGAAAGCGCAAGGACACGGTTTGATAAGTGTGAAATAAGAAACGAACCACACAAGCGCCCTGCCGGAGTTTCCGGCAGGGCGCTTCAGCCTGTCAAAAAACTACCAAACCGCTCTTGTTTCTGCTATAATAGAAGAAACAGGGGTGTTTTCATGGAAGGGTGGAGAAAAGACGCACGGTGAGAGCCAATCATTGTAGATTTGGATGCACTGGTGCCGAAAGACCATCTGCTGCGAAAAATAGAAAAGGTCATGGATTATGAATGGCTGTATGAACGGTTGGCTCCGTACTATTGCCATGACAACGGACGACCGGGGACGGACCCGGTCGTGCTGATCAAGATGGTGCTCATTCAACATCTGACTGCAAGCGCTTTCCGGACGAGCTGACCAGTGAGATTTTTGAACATATTCTCAACAAGGCACTCAATCACCGTATGGTCGACCCGAGCACAATTTTCATTGACGGCACCCATATCAAGGCCAGTGCCAACAAGAAGAAGTATCAGAAGGAACAGGTTGCGAAAGCGGCAAAGGTCTATTCCGGACAGCTGCGCAGAGAGATTTATGCGCAGCGCAAAGAAACCGTTGAACGGGTCTTTGCAGACGCGAAAGAGAAACACGCGATGCGTTATACATACCACAGAGGCTTGGCCGCCGTCACACGATGGGTCAGGCTAAAATTTGCTGCCATGAACCTGAAAAAGCTGGCAAATTGGAGTTGGGAGCACTCCTTTTTCGCTTGCTTTTTCTCTCTGTTTCCCCGATTTTTGAGGAAAACCCATGCTCTCGCTTCTTGAAAGCATGGGTTCTTTGACACACTGAGGCGCAGGCGGGTTCCCCGTCTGCGCCTGTTTCATTTTTTTTCCGCAAATCACAATAGATCAGCCGCGGCTCTTGCGGGCGGCTTCCTCGCGCTGGCGGGAAATTTCCGCCCAGCTCGGCAGCTTTGCGCAGATCTCTGCAAAGTCCTGCATCGCGCCGGGAATATCAATCCCCTGCGGGCAGACCTGTGCGCACTGGCCGCAGCCGACACAGGCCGACGGCCGCTTGTCCTCCGGCAGCGCCTCGATCGCAATGCCGAGATTCATCGACGGCTGGAACTTCGCGTCGTTGTAATATTTCAGCAGCATGGGGATGTCCAGCCCCATCGGGCAGCCGTCGCAGCAGTAGCGGCAGCCGGTGCAGGGCACGCCCTGATGCAGCGCATCGGCCACGCGCGCCAGCAGCGCGACTTCTTCCTCGCTGAGCGGCTCGCCGCCGCTGAAGGTCGCGACGTTATCCACCATCTGCGCCATATTGGACATGCCGCTCAGAACCATCTTGACATTCGGCAGCGTCTGGAGCCAACGCAGCGCCCACGCCGCGTCGCTCTCCTCCGGGCGCTGCTCCCTCAGCTCGCGGTCCAGCTCCGCCGGGAGCTGCGCCAGCTTGCCGCCGCGCACCGGCTCCATGACCCAGACGGGGATGTTGTATTTTTCCAGCAGCTCGTACTTGCCCTTCGCGTCCTGAAGCGTCCAGTCAAGGTAGTTGAGCTGGATCTGGCAAAATTCCATGTGCTCGCCGTAGCGGCGGAGGAAGGTGTCCATCGTTTCGACGCGGCCGTGGGTGGAGAAGCCGAGGTGGCGGATGCGGCCCAGCTTTTTCTGCTCGATGAAGTAGTCAATAATGCCCCACTGCGGATCCATATAGGTATGGATGGAGTTTTCATAGACGTTGTGCAGGAGGTAAAAGTCGAAATAGTCTACACCGCACTTTTCCAGCTGCTCCTCAAAAATCGCCTTGGGATCGTAGCGCGCGGCGAGCTGGTGGCCAGGGTATTTGGTCGCAAGGTAGAAGGACTCGCGCGGGTAGGCCTTGAGCACGCGGCCGATGACACGCTCGGACCGGCTGGCGTGGTAGGGGTAGGCCGTGTCGAAATAGTTTACACCGTGCTCGATGGCATAGCGCACCATCTCCGCGACCTGCGCCTCGTCGATGTCGGCGTCCGTTCCGCCGGGCAGCAAGGGCAGACGCATGGTGCCGAAGCCCAGACGCGACAGCCGGAGTCCTTGAAATTCACTGTACTGCATTTTGCGCACCTCCGTGTTTGTTTCTTTTTTCATTATAGCAGTTTGTGCCGGGCGGTGCAAGCAAAGGCTAACTTTTCTATAAAAATGCCGGGGAGCGGATGCTCCCCGGCATTTTTGGTTGTTTACTTCTTACTGCTCTTACGCTTTTTGCGTGCGATCAGGAAGATGATCAGCACGATCAGCAGCGCAAGCACGCCCAGAGTGCCGTAGAACAGGCCCTTATTGGCGAAGAAGATGATGAACAGATTGCTCGACACCGTCACGCGCTCGTACAGCTCGTCGCAGACGTTGGTCGTGCCGTCGGCATGGGCCGCGCAGTCGCCGCAGATCAGACGCACCTGATTCTCCAGTCCCTCCGGGACGGTGAAGGTGATCATGCCGTCATGCTCCTTGAGGTAGTCGTGCAGCTCGTCGCCGGACAGGTCGAACCGGACGCTGATGTCCTCACCGGCCGCATTGCGCAGCGGCGTCCCGTCGGAATCCAGCACCAGCGCGCGGAAGCTGTTCAGCCGTCCGCCGTCGTCCGTCGGGATGACGGTGACGGTTTGCTCGGTGGTCTGGTAACGGCCGCCCGTTTTCAGGCCGCTGACCGTGAGGACGGGCGCGGTCTGGTCGACCACGAAGGAGATGTCCAGGCTCTTGACGTCGCTGTAGGCGACGGTGTTGGTCTTATCCGTGGACTCGACAACCACGTTGTAGCCGCCCTCGGTGACAAAGAGGTTCTTATTCAGGGTGTAGGTGCGCAGCGCCCACTTGCCCGGCTCGGTGGTGAGGGTGGTGGTGTAGTCCGTTCCCTCGGTGAGTTCCTTGCCGTTGAGCTTTACGGTGTAGTGCTCGACGGGATCGACGTTCGTTTCGAAGATCACGACGTCATTGCGCACGTCGTAGGTATAATACTGCTCCAGCAGAGCCGCGGTGTTCTCGTCTACCGAGAAGGTAGAGCCGTTGCGGTTGACGGAGAAGCGGATTGCCTCATAGGACTTGCCGTCGCGCAGGGCGAAGGTCTTCTGGACATTGCCGGAGCGGTCGGCCACGGTGCAGGTCAGGCTGTAGACCGCATCTTCCGTGAGGTTCTTGACCGTGATGCGGTATTCCTCGCCGGCCTTGACGACCTCGGCGGGGTCGAGCTTGACGGTCTTGGTGGCATACTTGCCGTTCTCGTCGCGGACGACCGCGGTGAGGGTGACGGTCAGCGTGTCGGGATCCAGATGCGCATCCTTCGCCGTGATGACGAAGCCGAAGGGGGTGTCCTTATTGGCAGAGTCCGCATCCACACCGGTGACGGTGAGCTCCGGCATGGTGGTGTCGACGATGAGGGTGTCGGAGACATAGTCCTCCATGACATTGCCGGAGCGGTCGGTGTAGCGCATCTTGACAACGTACTCGCCCTCCTGCGTCAGGGAGAAGGTGCCGGTGTGCAGGTCGGCGGAATTGTTCGTCCAGTTGGCGCTCACGGGATAGGCCGCGCCGTTTCTCGTGACCTCAAAGACCACGTCTTCCGCGTAGAAGTTGGCCTCGTTGACTCTGGCCGTCACACCGGCAGTGCCGGCGTAATAGGCGGTCGTGCCGTCCTTGCGGGCGGGGTCGGTGAGGGTGACTTCCACCGCCGGGCGGATGGTATCGACCACGGTGCGGCGGCCGTCGGTGTAGGAGGCGGCGTTGCCGGAGCGGTCGGTCGCGGTGAAGCTGACGGTGCCGTTGAATTGGTTGGCCGCGGTCAGGACCGCCTTGGGGATGGTGAAGGTCGCGGTGAAGGTGTAGCCGTTTCTGCGGATGCGGGCGGCGGAGATCGCATCATTCAGCAGCTCCGCGTTCACGCCGCTGACGTTCAGGGCCTTGGCATAGCTGTAGAGGATGCCATGCACGCCGGAGACCGTGTCGTCGGCGGTGAGGGCGACGGTGACGGGCGCATTGTAGTAGCCGAAGGTCACGCCCTCAAGCACGCGGTCGAGAAGGCTCGTGCTGTAGGAGATGCCCAGATCGGACGGCGCAGTGGCGTCGACGGTGAAGGCATCGGGGCCGTAGTCCTCCGCCTTGCGGTCGGCAAGGTCGGTGCAGGCGACGGAGAGGGTGTAGTTGGCTTCCACAGGGAAGCGGACCGTGATGGTGTGCTTGCCGTTTTCATGGCTCCACTTCTGCGCGTCGTGCAGGGCGGCGAGGAAGTCCTCTGTGGCGATGTCCTTGCCGGTCACGTCCTTGGCCGTGACGGTCAGGGTGACGTTCTCCGCGGAGAAGTTGGCTTCCGTGATCTCGATGGTTGCGGTCTGCTCGCGGTCGAAGTAGGAAATGCCGTCGACCGTGTTCTTGACATCGGTGTTGCCGTAGATGACGTTGATCACCGGGGCAGTCTGGTCGATGACAAGGATCTTGGGCGAGGTGTAGGGGGTCATTTCGTTCTTCGCACGGTCGTGCGCGGTCATGGTGAGGGTGTGCTCGCCCTCGCCGCTGACGGTGCAGCTCGCCGTCCAGACGGTCGGGTCGGCTTCGTCCTGCGTCCAGACAAGGCCGGTGATCTCTGTGCCGTTGTCCATGACGGTGATGTCCGCCGGGTCGAGGTTGACGTCCGTGACCGTGAACCGGGCTTCAAATTCGCCGTCGTAGTAGTCCTTTTCGTCCGTTCTGCTCTTCGGCTCGGCATACTGCGCACCGGCGATCGGCGCGGTTTCATCGATGATGAGCTTCTTGGAGGTAAAGGGCTCCATCTCGTTCTTCGCGCGGTCCAGCGCGGTCATGGTGAGGATATGCTCGCCCTCGCCGGAGACGGTGCAAATTGCCGTCCAGACGGTGGGTCTTTTTCCCTCCGGCTTCCATTCCAGGTCGGAAACCACTTCGCCGTTGTCCATGACGGTGATATCCGCCGGGTCAAGGTTGACATCCGTGATACTGAGCGTCACTTTAAACGCACCGCCATAGTAGAGCACATCGTCCGTGCCGCCCATCGGGTCGGCGTACTTCACTTCGGAGACCGGCGGCGTCTGGTCGATGATCAGCAGATTGGGAGAGGTGTAGGGCTCCATCTCGTTCTTCGCACGGTCGTGCGCGGTCATGGTGAGGATATGCTCGCCCTCGCCGGAGACGGTGCAGACCGCCGTCCAGACGGAGGCATCGTTTGCATCCTGCGTCCAGGCGAGGTTGGCGACCACTTCCCCGTTATCCTTCACGGTGATGTCCGCCGGGTCAAGGTTCGTGTCCGTGACCTTGAGCGTTGCCGTAAAGGGACCGGCATAGTAGAGCGTGTCGTCCGTGCTGCCCATCGGGTCGGCATACTGCGCACCGGCGATCGGCGCGGTCCGGTCGATGACCTGCGGCTCGGTAGTAAACTCAGGCATTTCGTTGCCCGCTGCGTCCTTGGCGGTGACGGTGACGGTATGTACGCCCTCCTTGGTGAAGGTGATCGTCGCAGTGGCGGTCTTACCGTCGGCGCTGACCGTCCAGTCGACCGCCGTTTCCGCACCGTCAACCTTGACGACCGCGTCAATCTTGCCGTCCGTGAGCATCAGGCGCTCGTCATCCGTCAGCGTGAGGGTAACGGCGGCGTCGCCGTCATAATAGCGGGTCGTGCCGTTTAGGGAAATTTCCTTGGAATACTCCGCGCCTGCGGTCAGCGCCGTCCGGTCGATGACCTGCGGGTCGGTGGTGAATTCGGGCATCCGGTTGCCCGCTGCGTCCTTGACCGTAACGGTGACGGTGTGCGTCCCCGCCTCGGTGAGGGGGATGGTGGCTTCGGCGGTCTTGCCGTCAGGACTGACCGTCCAGTCGGCTGTGGTTTCCTCGCCGTCGACCTTGACGGTTGCGTCGGGCTTGCCGTCGATGAGCATCAGGCGCTCGTTATCCGTCAGCGTGAGGGTGACGGTGGTGTCGCCGCTATAATAGCGAGTCGTGCCGTTTTGGGAGACCGGCTCTGCATAGGCCGCGGAGGCGACCGCGTGCGTCCGGTCGATGACGATCGGGTCGGAGGTGAAGCTTCCCTCGTTGCCCGCTGCGTCCTTGGCGGTGACGGTGACGGTATGCGTTCCGGCCTCGGTGAGGGTAACGGTCGCAGTCGCCGTCTTCTTATCCTCGCTGACCGTCCATTCGGCCGCGATTTCCGCGTCATTGACCTTGACGGATGCGTCGGGCGTGCCGTCCTCCTTGATCATCAGGCGCTCATTGTCCGTCAGGGTAAGGCTGACGGTGGTACCGTTGCCATAGTAGCGGGTCGTGCCGTTCTGGGATACCGGGTCGAAATATACCGCTTCGCAGACCGGGGGAGTCTTTTCAAGGACGATCTCGTTGCCCTGCATCTCCACGGAGCAGTTGCCCGCGGCGTCATAGGCGACGAAATGCAGCGTGCCCTTCAGGTCGGGCTGAACGACAAACTCCGCCTTTCCTTTTTTGTCGACAGCAACCTCACCGCCCTTGCCCTCAACCACCTTGCCGTTCTCGTCCACGAACCAGTATTCAAACTTCTCCACGCCGGAGGTGGCATCCTGCGCGGACAGCTCATAGTGGATCTCGGCATTGAACAGACCAAAGCTGAGGATTTCAAGAATCTGATCGCCGACCTTTTTATATGCGCGGCTGGAAAGTCTGGTGGGCGCGGTCTGGTCGATTTTGATCTCGCGGCGCTCGATCGCGTCCGTGATGTTGCCGTTCATGTGGCGCAGGTAGATATTCTCTTTGGCATAGGTGCCGTCCGCCGTGATGGCGGGCAGCGCCTTCGTCCACGACGTATTGCCCCACAGCTTATTGCCGATGGCGGAAAGCTCCCAGCCCTCCGGGGCGGAAACGGTGACGGGGCCGGTGTACCAGCCGCTGTTGTTCTTCGTTTCGCCCGTCACGACATAGGCCGGGTCCGGGGCCTGCGCGTAGGAAATCTGTAAATAGAAATTCTTCGTGACCGCCTCGTATTTTTCATCCGCAGCGCGGGTGAAGGAAATGGTAAACAGGCCGGTCGCGTTATCCTTCAGCAAAATGCGCAGTCCCTGATCGGTGAAGGTCCAGCCCAACAGTCCCTCCGGCAGCCCGTTGGTCAGGCTCACATTGCCTTCATGGCCGTCCGGCTTGATGTCATACTCTTTCTTGCCGTAGATCACCTGCGCCGGGTTTGCCTCGGAGGTTTCCACGTCGAAGGTCAGAATGGAATCGTCCTTTGCGCGTTTGACCGTGAGGGTATAGGTGGCGGAGCTTGCCTCGTAGCGGTCGTCCTTCGGCGTTTCGGCCCTGACCGTGATCTCGCCGGAGCGGAGGATGGTCATCTGGCCGTTCGCGCTGTCGATGGTCGCAATCGTTGCGTACTCGCCCTCCGGCGTCGTCTGCTTCTCGATGGAATAGGTGACGGTGCGGCCCAGCGTATTTTTGGCCGTCTGGCGATACGTCTGGGTGGTATACCGCGGATCGACATTGACGACGATCCACGGGTCGGTCATGTCGAAGCTGATCGCCTGCTCGTCGCGCACCACTGGGAAGGTATAGCTATCCGTTGCCGCGGCGAAGACACCGTCGTCCGGCGCGGAGGCCGTGATCTTGATCGTGCCGGGCTTATTGAAGGTGACATAATACTGTCCGTTTTCCTGTTTGATCTCGGTCGTACCGTCGCCCTTGATATATTTAGAGGTAATTGTCGTAGCGCCTTCCACACCGGTGGTCGCCACGAGCGCCTTCTCCTGCGGGACTGTCACCGTGCCGATGGGCTCGGAGAATTTGAAGTTCCGCTCCAGCCGCGCGGAGGCCGCGACGCACACCGTAACCGTCTGCTCGTAGGCGCCGTCGCCGTCCCAGTCAAATTCCCAAGCCTTTTTGACATCGTGGAGGTCCTTCGCGCTTTCCGCGTCCGCCGCAAGGAGAGTTTTGACCGTTAACTTTTCGACGCCGATTTTGGTGCCTTTCTCGGCCCCCTTCTCGCGGTACTGCGCCTTTTTCTTGGCGCTTCCCGGCTTTGTGATCTCAAAATCCGCAAACCAGCCGCCCTGCTGGTGCGGCACCGTGGAGGTTAGCGCAAGCTCGACCTCGGGCGCACACGCCACGCCGGTTCTGTCGTAGGTATAGCCCTCCGGCACGCTGACCGTGCCGTTGCTGTATTCCCACGTGCCGTTATAGACGACCTTGCCGTCCTTTTTCAGGGTGAGCACCTGCGCGGGCAGATTCAGCCTGATTCCCTGTGCGCGATTTTCCTCGCCCTTCCACCAGTAGAAGCGGTAAATCATGTAGGAATTGCTGCTTAAATTCGCATATGTATGCGCAGTCTCCTCGTCGATAAAGGCCCAGAGGGTGATCACATTGTTCTCCCCGTCCCGCGCGTCCTTGAAGGAGATCTTCTTCGACTCTGCGCCGTCAAAGCGCTGGGTCGTAAAGGCCGCCGTTTCCGGGTCGGCGCCATCGGGCATCGTCACACGGATGCCGATCCACCAGCCGTCCTGATTGCGGCCGACGCTCTCATCCTTCGGATACCATTCAAGCTCGAGCTCTTCAAAGTTGAAGGCCAAGTCGCCAATGCTGCCGCTGCCAGTCATCTCCGCTTCGCCTGTTAAAACTTCGACGTTGTTGGCTACCGTGACCGCCGAGGCGCGCACCGGCAGCAGTGACAGCACCATCACCAGCACGAGCGCAAGGCAGGACAGGCGTCTGCCAAGGTTGGAGTTCCAGAGTTTTCTCATTCGAGTGACCCCCTCGTTGATTTTTGCGTTCTCTCTCTTTCGGAGGCTCTGCAAACGCGGGCAAAGCTCCGGCCATTCAGAATACAATGCAGGCAGAAGGTAAAAGATACCGCCGCCAGAAGCACAAAACAGACATAAGCCGTCCGGGTGATCCACACAAGCGTGACGATCAGCGCGATCAGGCTCAGTGCAAAGACCGCGTCCGCGGCGGCCGCCAGCGGATTGCGGAAAACGCAGAGTAGCCCCGGACGCCGCCGGACGGGATGCGGCCGTTCCGGCGCACTGCGCTCGCGGCGTTTTAAGGCGGATGCAAGCGCGCACTGCGCGGCGATGCCCAGCAGCAGAAACAGCCAGAACACCGCGCCGGCGAAAATGCTCCACCCGCGGCCGCGGCTGCCCAGCGGCATCAGAAGAATCGCGGCCGACATCAGGAAAAAGCACAGGATGCTTCCCCGAAGCAGGCGTTTTTCCTTCCTCACGGCGTCCCCTCCATTCCGGACGGCGGCGCGCAAACGGAAACTCCGCTGCGCGTCGACTCAATCCTTGTTCAATTTATTATCGCAAATCTGACAGGCTTTGTCAATTCCGCTTTCCGTAAATCTCGCGGCAAATCCCGTTTTTCCGTGTCAGATTCGCTCCTGCGTATGCACAAAGGTGATGTCAAATTCGACCGCGATCGCGGGCGGCTCGGAAAGCAAGGTCGTCTCGCCCTCCTGCGGCATCTGGTTCTCTGCCAGCAGGGTCGTTGCATCCGCAGCCTGCTCCTGCAGGAGCTCCTGCGTGCTGATCTTCGACGTGATGGCGCCGGGGCCGTAGGGCGTGGGCGAGCGCTGGATGATCCGCCCGGAGGGGGTCATCCGATCTGTCAGCCTGCCGCGCGCGGCATTGACCGGGCTGCTCCTGAACACCTTGTCGCCGGTGCTGGCGTTCTTTTCGCGGATGCCGCGGATGGCCTTGCGCGCCGACGAGCCGCTCAGGTCGCCGATGAGGTGCGGCACCTTAAGCAGGAAAAACAGCAGCACGCTGACCGCCAGCATCACGCCGCAGGCGACCGCTCCGGCGATGAAAATGATTCGATAGGTTTCGTAGGTCATAACGCATCCCTAACCTTTCGACGTTTCGACCCGGCGGATGGTCGCCGCGATCTCATCCTGAAGCTGCCGGACGGTATCCTGCAAAACCGACAGCTTCACCGTTCCGGCCTCGTCCGAGATCTCTTGGAGCAGGCCGGCGATCTGATCCGCATCTGCGACCTCGAGGAACTGCGCGGCGTTGCGGTCAATCAGGCGGTTGATCTTCGTCCAGACCTCCAGCCGGGAATCGACGCTGTCGAAGCCGTCGGCCTGCGCTTTCAGCTCCCGCAGCATCCCCCACAGGCGCTCATATTCCTCGTACATTTTTTCCGTCTGCTTGATCTTTGCGCCGTTATACTGGTCGATCGTGTCCATGCAGGAGGCGATGCTGCAATAGATCTCCGCGACGGGGTACTTCTCCGTCGCCTCGGAGAGCCACTTGGCCGCCTTGGTGTAGGAATCGCGGTCGTCCGCGGTGTCGTAGTAGAACAGGAAGGACTCGCCGATGCGGTAGCAGACCTCCTGATAGCCGTCGGGATTCTTCTCCTTCAGCGTTTTCAGGACGTCCACGCGCTCGGAAAAACCGTTGGACTTCTCCTCGTCCAGACCGGCCTGCAGCTTCAGAAGCTGCTGGCCCTCCTCGCCCGTGAGCACATGATCCTGCGTCAGAAGGTCGGCAAGCTGCTCATAGGCCTCCGAGCGGGAGGGATCGGTGAGGATCGCGTCGTAGCAGTCCTGCGCCGTCGACGCAGAGCGCAGCATCAGGTCGTAGTTTTCGGTTTTTTTCTGTTCGCCCGAAAGGTAGCCCCACAGTGACGCCGCGCCGAAGGCCAGCGTCAGACCGGCGCTCGCGAGGAAAAGCCCCAGCTTTCGCTTCTGCTTCTTGCGGTATGCGTCGTCGATCTTTTCATAATTCTCCAGCGCGTACATCAATTCCGCGCAGGACTGGTAGCGGTCGTCGGGATTGCGCTGGGTGCATTTCTGGATGATGCGCTCCAGACCGCTGGAAAGCGCCGGGTTGACCTGCCGGATGGGCAGGATCTCATAGGGCGGGTCGCAGGGGTTGCGCCCCGTGACCAGATGGTAAAGCGTCGCGCCCAGACAGTAGATGTCCGTCCGCGCGTCCGTCTGGCCCATGCCGCCGAACTGCTCCGGCGCGGCATAGCCCACCGTGCCGAGGCAGGTGGTGTCCGCCAGATTTTTTTCCTTGAACTCGCGCGCCGTGCCGAAGTCGATCAGGCAGATGTTGCCGTCCGGCTTGAGCATGATGTTCGCGGGCTTCATGTCGCGGTAGATGATCGGCGGGGTGCGCGTGTGCAGATATTCCAGCACGTCGCAAAGCTGCTTTGCCCACTCGATCACGTATTCCTGCGGCTGCGCGCCGTATTCCTCCAGCGCCTTGCTCAGGGGGTTGCCCTGTATGTAGTCCATGACGATCAGGAAGGTGTCCGGGCCTTCGATCACGTCGATGATGCTCGGCAGGCTGGGGTGGCTGAGCTTCTTGAGAAGATCCGTTTCCGCCACGAGGCCCTGCTTGACGATCTCAAAATCTTTAACGCCGTCCTTGCGGACCTCCTTGATCGCCCACTGCTTATTCGCTTTCTCGTTCATGGCCAGATAGACGACGCTCATGCCGCCCTGACCGACCTTATTCAGTATCTTATATTTTCCGTCAATCAGCGAGCCGATCTCCAGCATTCCGACCTCTCCTTAAAACGTGCGCACCAGCGCAACGGAAATATTGTCTCTCTCGCCGCGCTGCATATCGCAGTCGACCAGCGCGCGGGCGTTGCACTCCATCGTCGCGCTGTCCGGCAACACCGCCGGCTGCAAAAGGCCGAAGATTTCCTCCGGAAAGATCTCATGCCGGAAGCCGTCCGAGCAGAGAAGATACACCGCGTTTTCAAGCGTCCGGCCGAAAAAGAAATCCGGCACGACCGTTTCCGACGCGCCGACGCACTGCAAAAGCACATTTCTGCGCGGATCCACGCGCGCCTGTTCCGGCGTGAGAAGTCCCTGCGCGACCTCGCGCGCGACAACGGTATGATCCTGCGTGATGCAGCGGATGCCGTCGGTCAGCTCGTAAAGGCGGGAGTCGCCGACGTTCAGCGCATAAAACCGGCTCTGCGTCAAAAGCACGGCCACAACGGTCGTGCCAAGACGGATACCCTGCCGTGCGCCATAGGCGCCGATGGCTTTATTCTGCGCGGTGACAAGCTCAGTCCACTGCGCGCGCACCGCCGCATCCTCAATCGGCCCCGCAGCGCAGAGCTGCGGAAGCTGCTCGAACATCCACTGCTCAAAGGCGCGCACCACGCTCGCGCTGGCGACCTCGCCCTTTTGCAGGCCGCCCATGCCGTCGCACAGCACCGCCAGCACCATTCTTCCCTGACAGGTCTGGATAGTCTTGACGGTCAGGCTGTCCTGATTGGTCTGCTTGGTCGTGCCGACATCCGTCGTCGCAGAAATGATGAAATTCACGTCATTCCCTCCGATCAGTACGTCAGGAATTCAAAGCTCTCGTTGGCAAGCGTGATCTTGGCGCCGTGCGTCAGCTTCGTTTCCACATTGCTCTGGATCATAACGCCGTTGACGTAAGTGTGGTTGGTGGAGTTGGTGTCGACGATGTAATACTCGCCGTCGCGGTTGAGGATGTTCGCGTGGCTGCGGCTGATGGCCGTGTTGTCCGCGATGAAATAGTCCACAAAGCTGCGCTCCTTGCCGATGCGGAAGGAAGGCTTGTTGATGGGGATGCGCTCATTGTTCTTCACGCGCAGCAGGTAGGGCTGCACGGGCGCGGCAGGCGTGCCCACGCCGAGAACGGTCGTTTCGCCGGAGGCTGCGCCGCCGAGGACGGTCGTCTCGCCAAAGCTCGCGGGCTGCACCTGCGGCACGGGAGCGGCAGGCTGCACGGGTCTGGACTGTGCGGGTCTGGATTGCACCGGCGCGGCTGCCTGCACGGGAGCAGTCTGTGCGGGCGCCGGGGCAGGGGATTGGGCAGGCGCGGCGAAGCCCTGATGCGGCTGGCCGGGAACGGCAAAGCCGGGCTGCGGGCGGCCGGGTACGGCGAAGCCCGGCTGCGGCTGACCGGGTACAGCGAAGCCGGGCTGCGGGCGGCCGGGTACGGCAAAGCCCGTCTGCGACTTGCCGGGAACGGCGAAGCCCGATGCGGGCGCTGCCTTCGCCCCGGCGGGGGCGGGCTGGCCGGGCTGCGGCACAGACTGCGCGGACGCAGCTTCCTTCGCCGCCTTCTTCGCGGCCTGCTGCGCCTTATAAAGCTCCTTGTTTTCCTTGCTGTAGTGCATCAGCAGGGTGAACATGGAGATCTCCTTTTCTCCTTCGGGGCGGGGCTGTGCCGGCTGCGCGGGCGCGGCCTGCTTCTTCTCCGCCTTCTTTTTTTTCTCCGGTGCGGGAGGGGGAACGGGAACCGGCTGCGCGGGCGCAGGCTGCTGCATCTGCGGCGCTGCGGGCTGCGGCGCCGGAGCGGGCTGCTGGACCGGCACCGAAGCGGGCTGCACGGGTGCGGCAGGACGCTGAACCGCCGCCTGCGGCTTCGCGGACGCGGCGGGAGCCGCGCCGTCCAGCTCCTCAAGCAGCCTGGAGAACTCCGCCAGCGAGAACACCGGAGTACCGTTCAGATAATTGATCAGGTGCGCGACATAGTCGCAGTTTTCCGTCTGGTCAAAGCGCGTATGGAATACAAGGTCGCGGAAATACTGACCGAAGTCCACCGCCGGACGCCGCTCGTCCGCAAGGGGCAGGCAGATCACCAGCGTTTCCGCCGTGGTAACATCGACAAAGATATAGTCGAGATTCAGAAGGAGCATCGAGGGAGCAATCATGTAGTCTTCCGCAGAGAGAACCGCGCGGACAATGCCCCGGAACACGCCGAGCAGGCGCTTCTTATTCACAACGCCCTCGAAGAGCTGTGTCGCGCTGATCTTCGCAGAGACATTGTATTTCAGGAATTTCTGATCGTCCATCTGGGAATACAGCGCAGGCGCCAGCCCGGCGATGCGGTTATTGACGATCATTCCGAGGCAGGTGCTGTCCAGCGTCTCGCCAGACACCAGCGCACAGACCAAATAGGTGTTTGTTCCCTGATTTTCGAAGGAAAGCTTCATTCCGTTACGCTCCTTTTGATATCTTTAATGATTGTACTGATACAGCGACAGGCACTGCCATTCCGAGTCCAGCTCGACAAAGACATTGCCGGAGGAATTGAAATCTCTCACATCCTCAAACTGCGGCGCAATCACCATGTTGTTTTCCAGATCAACAAAGCCCCATTTTTCGCCTTTCTTGACGGCGGCAAGCCCATTGGAGAAGCTGCGCGCGTCCTCATACTGCAGGGGAATGACGACGGCGCCGTCCTTATCGACAAAGCCCCATTTTCCGTTCTGCCGCACCGCCGCGTAGGTCGTGTCGGCAAAAAGCCTTGCGTCGTCAAAAGTCTGTGTTCCGATCTGCGTTCCCGTGGCATCAATCATGAGATATTTGGTGCCTTTTTTGGCAAACAGCCGCTCGTTGCGGCACACGACCGTTTTCTCATCCTGAACAATGCCGTCGAACACCGGCTGTGTCAGGGCTTCGCCGGAGCCGTTGATCAGGCCCCATTTCTTCCCCTGCTTGACCGCGGCGACGCCGTTGCCGAGGCCGGAGGCGTCCTCATAGCCGCCAAACAGACGGGTATCATTTTCCAGGGAGTAAAAATCCCACGTTTTTCCGTTATAAAGGGAGTAGGTCGTTCCGCTGACAATGCCCAGCTTCCGAACATTCTCCACACCGCGCACGACATGCTTCTTGTTGCCGGAGGCGTCGATAAAATAGACGCTTCCGTCCGGCTCCATGACCGGCGCCAACTCAAACAGGTAGGCTCCGACCTCTTTGAATTTCGCGTCAACGACCAGCTTGCCCTTCTGGTTTACATAACCCCAGAGCTCCTTGACCTTGACGGGACTCAGCGTTCCGCTGTAGATGCCGGCATCGCCGAAGCAGGCGTAGCCGAGCGTGAAGGTATACTCGATTTCCCTGTGGATCTCCTCCAGCTTTTCGGAGGTAAGTTTATTGCCGCGCGCCTTCTCGTACACGCGGAAGCACTCTTCGAAATCTTCGGTCGACCGGTAGACCTCCATCAGATATTCATAGGTACGGATGTCCTTCGGGTACTTTGAAACGAGCTCCTTGCCCCATTCCTCGGCCGTGCCTTTGAGATTGCTTTCCATGTACATCTCGCCGAGCTCCAGCCCGAGGCTCGCCGACGGGCGGATCTCCAGCGCTGCCTGATACTTCTGATTGGCGTCAACGACAACGCCCAGACTGCGGCATTCCCGGGCTCCGGCAAGCAGCGTGTCATATTTCTGCCGTGTCGCGGAGCGGTCGGAGTACAGCTTGTAAATCGAAAGGCCGAACAGGACGACCAGCACTACGGGCACGAGAAATTTATACTTTTTCATTCTTGTCGCCTCACATTCCGGTCAAAAAGACGGACACAAACGTCCCCAGGACGATCGCCGGGGCGAAGGGGATCACATCTTTTCTCGATTTCTTTTTTGTTACGAGAAGGAACACTGCCAGCAGGAAGGAGAGGACCAGCGAGGCAAAGACCGCGCCCCAGATCCCGTCCAGCCCCAGCATCAGTCCCATGACGATGAAGAGCTTCATATCGCCGTAGCCGATCGAATTCTTTGCACAGAGGCGGCAGAGCATCGACGCCAGCAGCAGCGCTGCCGCTGCGATCCCTTCAGAGAGCAGGCGGCGCCAAATCCCGTCGTACTGCACGAACAGCTCCGTCACGAAAATCCCCGCCCAGCAGATCAGGCCGAAGAGGATGAAGCGGTTCGGGATGCGATAGGTCTTTGCGTCGATCAGCGCCAGCGGCCACATGACCGCAAGCAGGCTCAGGCGCTTCAGGCTGAAGCAAAAGCTGTTTGCCTGATACAGAATGCCGAAGGCCACCGCGACGCCGAGCGTCAGGACGATCATCACGGCGCTGTAGAGGATGACCCATTTGTTCAGCACTTTGGGTGCTTCTTCCTCCTCCGCAGGCGGATTGGCGAGACGATATGCTTTCAGATCCGTCAGCATCAGCCAGAAGCTGACGCCGCAGAGCAGAGCCGTAATACCGATCAGAACCCAGTCCAACAATCTCATAGCGTTCCCCCTTTTCTGTTCTTTCCGAAGTGCGGGCAGACTAAGCCAGAAGTCTGCGGCGCGGCGGCAGGATCGCCGCCGACTTTGCGCCGCCTGCAATTTTACTGTTCTCGCAGCCCCAGGCGTCGGTAGCCGAATAGTTCCGGAACGTCATTTTTATGTCGATGTTCAGCAACTGAATGACCTGCACCTTGTAGGTAAGAACCAGTTTGATTCTTCCCACTCCCTCGCCATTCGCTGTGGCAAACTTAATATAAGTACTGTTAAAATTCAGGCCGCTCTCGCCGTCAACCACCCGGTAGCGTTTCAGGAAAGCCTCCGGCGTATCGCCCTCAAAGTCGGAGAGGTGCTTTTTCAAGAAGGCTTTTGCAAGTTCACGCGTAGCCGCATTTTGCCCGTCTCCGATCAGGGCTGCAAGGCCGCCCTTGGCCACGCCGAGGGCAAAGGCCTTTGGATCCTTGACAATTTCATCTATAGAGCCCTTGATGCTATCATAGCTTTCTTTGCCCTGATTGATCGTATTGGACATATCGCCTTTTTTGAAGGCATCAATGAAATCCCCGACGCCCTTGGCGATGGTATCCACCTTTGCACCTGCATCGGCTCCCGCCGCCATCATGCTTCCGACCTTTTTGTCGAACTCCCCTTTGAAATACAGGTAAGAATACTGAGAAATCTCCCTTGCCGCCGTATCCAGCGCGGTGCTCATCTTTGCCTGGATATAGCAGATATTCACAATGGACAGGATCGTGAAAATAACAAATATGAACACCGAAAGAGAAATGGTTGCCTCGACGACGATCGCGCCGTTTTCGTTCTCCTTTCTCATGTCCTCACCTCCGAAAATTGTTGTTTTCTGGGGTTACTCCGCCTGGAAGGGAATGTTGTTCTCGTTTGCGAAGGATTCTGCATAGCTGCCCGCCGGCGCATAGATGGTAAGGTTGTCGCAGCCCTCAAAGACCAGTTCATCGTCAATATTTGTGAGTGTCTGCGTGAAGTGGAGTTCCTTCAACTTGGTGCAGTTACCGAAGGTGCCAATGCCTCCCAGTTCCTGGAGGTCCTTGCCGAAGATGACCTGCTGCAAATTAGAGCAGTTGCCGAAGGTCAGCCCCAGCGTTCTTGTCACACCCTCGCAAATGACCAGTTCCACCGTTTCATTGTTGGTAAATACCTCTTCAATTTCTTTAACGCTCTCCGGAATCAGCACCGCCCGCACCGGGGAGTCATTGGCAAATACATAATTATAGAGCGCCGTAACCGGCTTGCCTTCAATCTCCGCCGGGATAACCACCACGGTGTCACTTCCCGCGTAGCTTTTGATCTTGATGCCGTTCTCTTCCACGTCATAGGTGAAGTCCTCTGCCGGGGCAGCCGCGTGGCTGCGGAGCAGTTTTTCGGTGATGGGGGCGTTCGGATCCACCTTTTCACTCGGGGTGTCCGTGCCCGGCTCGTCAGAGCTTACGGAACCGCCGGGCTGCGCGGGGTCGCCGGAGGGTTTGGTATCGCCGCCGCAGGCCGTCAGCGCCAGCAGCAGGCAGAAGATCAGAATCAGTACGGAAATTGTTTTTTTCATTTTGGTTTGCTCCTTTGCGTTGTTCGTTGGTAGATGGGCTGGTTTATATATATCCTCTGGTCATCTTGACCGTGTAGGTGCACCAGTCGGTACGGCTTTCCATATCGCCGGCTTCGCCCTCGAAGAGAGGGAGGGTGACCATCAGCGGCCGCACACGGATCTGAGAATTCAGGCTGAAATAGACCTTGGAGTTTTTCATGCTGAAGTCCTCCAGCCCCTTCTGGCGCAGGTTAGCCTGCATCAGCTCGCCGGTACGCTGGATCATGGCGGTTTGCAGCTTGCCGCCATTCTGCACACCCAGCAGGAGGAATACCGCGATGTAGTCGCTATAGAAAATGCCCTTGTTGTTCTTGTTTTTGACCAGCTTTTCAGGCTTTCCCGTTAAGATGTCCGCGAACGCTCCGAAAGACTTAACTCTCTTTAGATTAATCACCCAATCGTCCGCCTTTGTCTTATACAGCTCCACCGGGAAGCCATAGGAGAGGCGCAGATTGTCGATCGCGGTCTCCGCTGCGGTGTACATCAGCAGCAGCACGACCTTGAAAGCTGCGGGCGGAATGATGCCGAAGGTCGCCGCACTGAGCGCCGTAGCAATAAAAACAATGGTTGAATTGTTCCAGAAGTGCTGGAAGCAGGACACCAGATTCAGGGTATAGCGGATCGTATAGATATAATCAAAGGCCTGCTTGACGTTATCCTTGTTCGATTCTTTGCCGAAAAGGATGTACTCCTGCTCCGCCAGGTATGCGCGGTTGTTCTCCTCGTTGATCATCTTGCCGGTGAGGGATTTATTATAGCTGTCCTGGTAGCGCTCACTGAGCCAGGTGTTCGGCTCCGTGGGGCCGCCCTTGACTCCTGCGTAGTAATTCTGGAAGTTTCCGCCATCCAGTTCCTTCTGCTGCTCCTTGGTGAGCAGGCGGAAGGCGCCCTCCCGGTCGAAGGTCGCACAGCTGAACATCCCGGTCATGTAGGTGAGGAGATAGAGCTGATCGCGCATCTCGGAGAAGTTGCCGCTGACCAGATTGGAGATCGTCCCGGCGAGTGCGCCGACCAGGGAGCTCGCCTTGAAGCGCGCCCCTTCGGAGTAGTCATGCTGTATATCGTGCCCGTCAGGGCCGCGGTATTTGCCGGACTTCTCCTTTTGCTCCTTTGAGAAATCGTCTACCTTTTCCTTGGCTTCCTCTTTCTCCTTCTCCTGCTTGTCAAACTCCTTGAAGTTCTCCTCATTCAGATGCTTCCACTGGCTGTAGAAGAAGACGAAGAGATAGGGAGTTTCCTCCTGCTGATAATCCGGATCCTTGGGGTCAATATCCGGGTTGTAGTCGTTTGATGCGGTATCCTTGAGCTGGGTGACCTTGCGCTCTTCCTCCGGCTTGGGGGTGAAGTGCTGATTGAACATTTCCTTTGCATAGGCGCTCAGTTCCTGATTGTTGCTCGCGCTGTCGATCCGGCTCTTGCCGATGGTATTTCTGGCCTTTTGAACCAGATTATCCGCGCCGAAGAAGCTGGCGAGCCCCGTGTCCAGATAACTCATGTAAGAGGGATCTTTTTTCCCCTCGCTGAACTGAACGCGAGCGAGGATCTCAAGCTGCTCATGGATATTGTTCAAGCGGGTTTTCAGAATCTCTACCGCTTCCTCGTTGATCTGCTCGGCAAATTTCAGCGTATCATAGTGCTTCTTTCTGGAATCCTCGTAACCGCCCTCGATCTCCCTGCGGTCCTCCGCGCCCATCTCCGTATCACTGGAATAGGCCTCGTCCTTCCAGGCGTGGAAGGTCTCACGGTATTTCTTTGCCAGCTCTGCCAGCTCATCCAGACTGCCGTTGCCGATACCGTCCGGGTCGCCGTCGACGATCTTGGTCAGATTGTCCATGCAGGTCGTGAGCTGCGTAAGCTGCTCCGTCATCTTTTTGCGGATTTCTTCCTCCGCTTCGCGCACGGTATACTTTGAGCCGCCGATCAAGATCATGTCCTCTTCGTGCTTGGAATCCGGCGTGAGGCGATCTGCGTTCTCCTTGCAGATACTCTCATAAGTGACGACAAGGGAAAGATATGCATCGAGATTACTGCCGCTGTTTTTGCTGTAGGTTCTGTTGCCGGAAAGGCACTTATCGTATATCTTTTTCAGACGGTCCGACTGCCTGGTGAAATTATTCTTATTTTCGGTAGACACGTCCTCGTCGAACTCGCAGTTATCTTTCGCCGACTTCAGCTTGGCAAGCGCCTTGACCAGCGCCTCGCCGGCATCCTTCACAGCGGCCTGCTTGGTGCGGGTCGCTTCGTCCATGCGCTTCCACCACTGCACCGGGTTGATCTGTCCGTCGCCGTAACCGATCTGATCCTTCATTTTCATCATTTCGCCTGCGGCGGTCACCAGCGCCTCAATGCTGCTTTCAAAGGTATCTCCCGCGGTTTTCGCATTGCTCACCAACTGCGTCAGCTTGCTGTTGGAGATATAGTAGACGGTTTCGCCCGAATCATCCTCTTCCGAACGAGAGTAGACCTGCGTGAACTGTCTTCCGTCTTCCTTGAATTGCCCATCCCAGAATTCCATACGGTCTTTCATAACGAGCAGCTCATAGGGCTTGAGCCCCTTCGTATTGACCATGTGGCGCACCAGGACTTTATTGATCTGGCGGTAGGCTTCCTTATAATTCTCCAGATCGTTGAGCATCTGCGCCGGGGTATTTTTGCTGAAGCCGAACTCCTCAGCCTTGTTATAGTAGCGCATCAGGGCGCGGTAGGTCTTGAAGGAGGCGCTCAGCAGCTCTCCCTCAGCCTCGTAATATTTGCTTTTCTTATCCACCAGAGGCTCGTTCTTTTCTACCTCGGTGACGCCCTTTGAGCTGGGATCGTTCTTGAGCCGCTCGATCAGACCGGTGACCAGCTCGATGGGCGCACGGTATTTCATGAATTCCGTGATCTCCGCCTTCATCATCGCGGCATTCGTCAGATCCGCGTCGCTGACCTCGGAAATCTCAGCGGAGAGGCACTCCATCATCAAAAGGTTCGTGACGTCTCCGGACAATTCGCCGCTGCCGGAACCGGTTATGTAATCATAGACGCCGCCCATCACGTCGCCCAGTGAATCGCTGCTAGTGTTGCCGCCGCCGATCAAATCCTGCGACGTTACGATGGAGAGGAAATAATTCTTCGACTGCGCGTAGAATTCGTCAATATTCTGGCAGGAGGCAACCATGCCGTACCAGTCGTTCAGGTCCGTGTCAAAATGCGCCAGCAGCGCATTGAGTGCATTGTCTGCCGCAGACAGCGTGTCGCCCTTGGCGAGCTCCACGCGGCTGACGTCCACAAAAATACTGGAGGCCAGCAGGCAGGGGACCAGAATCAGCACCAGAAAGACGGAAACGGCGCCGCGTGTCTTCTTATAGCTCTTCATCCCGCGTCTCCTTTCTTAGGAAAACCAGCTCTTGACTTTATCCGTCACCTTCGAGATCGCTTCGGTCACACCGAACTTATTCAAATAATCTCCGACGGTGTCTACAACACGGATAAACTCCGGCGTATCATAAACCGGTGCGCTTGTGCGCGAATAAACCGGCATTTCGATCATCGTATCTTCTCCCAGCAGGCGGATGCCCATGGGAATTTTATATTCTGCCTGTACCGTTATGGTGGAGCCGAGAATGCCCCATTCGTATTTGACCGTGGCGATGCCCTTCGGCGTCATACCGCTGAAAAAGCCCGTTCCTACGGATTTTATGCGGGTTTGCAGCTTGCCCTGTGCAGCGGACGCAACAGAATTGCCGTAGCCGGGAAGCACATAGCGGTAGGGCTTGACATTTACGGAGCCGACGCTCGGCAGGCTGCCTCCCTGCACCATGGTGAGCAGAGGATCGCCGGCTTCCGCCGCCGCTTCCAGCGCGGTCTGCGTTACATAGCGCTCAATGCAGGATTTCTCATAGTAGGCGTTTCCAAGGAAAATCAGCACAAAGATCACAAGGAACATCACGGGAAACACAATGGAGGCTTCCACGATGACCATGCCGCTTTCCGCTTTCTTTTCTTTTCTCAAGTCCTATCACCTCGTTTGTTCTGTGGAACTTATAAAAAACTGTAATCAACTACAGAGGATTTCATTGCTGCCTGGGGGCAATGGCAGTAACTGCCATTGCCCCGCTTTTGTGGTTTGCTTCTTCAGGAGACGGCTTCCTGAGCCTTGCCGGAGATGGTCTTGATCAGGCTACGCAGCAGCTTGGAGATCTCGTCCTTGAAAATCAGGGCAAGAACAACAGCGACACCGATCAGAACAACAATCGCGACAACGTTGACATCGCCATTTTCCTTTTGGAAGAACTTCTGCACCTTCGCCTTCAGGTTGAAATAGATTGCATTTGCCATCATTAACATGGTATTTCCTCCTCTCTTGAATGATTGAATTGTTTATATAAATAACGATCAGGCGCCCAGATTCGTGAAAATCGGGACAATGACCATTATTAATATACCGACAAACATGATGACCACCGGGATCAGCAGACGGCTGGCCGCCTTTTCGCCCTGACGGTGAATATCCTGCTTTTTCAGCATCCAGACCTCGCGGCTCTGCGCCTGGAGCATCATGGCCAGCTCGTTGTTGCCCTTGACCAGACCCTGCACGATCGTGGAGGAGAACTTCTTGATCTCCGGGATGATGCAGCGCTTGCCGAAGCGGAAGATCGCGTCGATCTCGGAAATGCCGTTGTTCATTTCTTCCACAGAGGTCTGCATTTCTCTGTAGATCGTCGTCTCGCCGGAGAAAGCAATCTCCGTCCAGGCCTCGCGCAGGATCATGCCGGCGTTCGTCAGAAGGGCAAGCTTGGAAACGACATTGGAGAAGTCCCGCAGCATTTCCTCCGAGCGCTTCAGGATCCGCTTCTCGGTCAGCGTGCCGAAATAGTAGTAGGCAAGGCCGGCAAAGATCAGCAGCACAACCAGCACCGCAATATCATCCGCCACGCCGTAAAGCGCAAAGCCGAGAATCGCCAGCGTCAGGGACATGGTGATCTCCTGCGCGTGTATGACACGCAGATAATACTCCGCGTATTTTTCTCCGAACAGCACGCTCAGCTCCTTGCGCAGCTTTCGGTCGTGCTTGCTCTTATAGCTGTAGTGGACCAGCTCCAGCGCCGCGTAGCCGACAAAGTAGATTTCTTTCAGGGGGAATTCCTTTTCCGTCAGCGCGTCGAACAGGGAGGCGTACTTCAGGCCGGTGAAAAACAGCACCAGCCAGATGCCGAGGAGAACAGCGCCTATGCCAAAAACGATATAATCCTTTATCTCCAGCACGTTTCTCCCCCCTTAAATCTTGATGTCCAGGACGATCTTGCCGATGTAGTAGGCCGCCACAAAGAGGATCACCGCGACCGTTGTGGAGATCACGCCGCTCAGCGTGGTGTAGTTTGCAGCGAACTCCGGGCTCATCATCTTAATGACGCCGATGAGCGCGATGGGCATGGCGACCATGATCTTCTGCTCCGTTTTGTTGGAGGTCACGATCGTTTCGATGTCCTCCGTGATCTCCATCTTGTCGCTCAGGATGTCATGGGTGGTGCGGATGGTTTCCTTGATGTTGCCGCCCTTTTCGTAGCAGATCTTAAAGACGTTGGCGAAGCTCGCAATGTCCTCGCAGCCGCTGCGCGCGCCGAAATCCTGCAGAAGATCGACCAGATCGACGTTGTTGTTCATGCCGGAGAGGATGATCTCCAGCTCCTTGAGGATGAACGCGTCCTCCTCGTACTGGATTTTCAGATCCTCGTAGGCGCTGCGGAAGGCGTCGGTCACATTGTTGCCGGCGCTGATGGAGGTGCTGATGGCCTCCAGCATATCGCGGAACTGATTTTTGAGCATCCGCTGCCGCTTGGCGATGATGGCCTTGCGGCGGATGGGGACGAAGCATCGTCCTGCGACAAAGCCCGCCACCCCGCAGAAGAAGAAGTTCAGGATCCAGGTCAGCGTTGTGGGATTGCCGAACTCGTCCACGCCGATGCCGCCGTAGAAGAGGTAGCCCACCGCCGCGCCGACCACGAAGGCCGCCAGAAAATACAGCGCCTTTTCCAGGGGCTTCATGTGATATACCTTATAATTATAGGCAGGCAGGTTGGTCGCGGAGCGGTAATACTGCGGCTCTACGGGCTTCTTTTCTTTTTTTGCCATCTTCTGCACCTCAGATCTCGGTCTTGTAGCCGGATATTCTCAGCTTGAAGTCGTTCTTCATGGGGTTGTTCGTGCGTTTCAGCGAGCCGGAGACCTTCTCCAGCGTGCTGTTCTCGTCCTCCTCAAAGACATACAGGGGATTGAGGAGAATTTTTCCGTTTTCGTAGCCCACAACCTCCGTGATCTCCATGGTTCTTCTGGACTTGTCGCGCAGACGGGAGAGGTGGATGATGATGTCCAGCGCCGAGGCGATCTGCTGGCGGATGGCTTCGAGCGGCAGACCCGACGAGCCTTGCAGCACCATCGTTTCCAGACGGCTGAGCATATCCTGCGTGGAGTTGGCGTGGCCGGTGGAGAGCGAGCCGTCGTGGCCGGTGTTCATGGCCTGCAGCATATCCAGCGCTTCGCCGCCGCGGACCTCGCCGACGATGATGCGCTCCGGGCGCATACGCAGAGAGGATTTGATCAGGTCGCGGATGGTGATCTGGCCGGCACCGGAGGCGTTGGCGTTTCGTGTTTCCAGACTGACGAGGTTCTCGACGCCCTCGATCTGAAGCTCGGCGGAGTCTTCGATCGTGATGACGCGCTCGTCTTTGGGGATGTAGTTCGACAGGGCATTGAGGAAGGTCGTCTTGCCGGAGCCGGTACCGCCGCTGATGAAAATATTGTACTTCGCGCGGACGAGCAGCTCCAGCTTGTCGGCGATCTCCTGCGTGATGGAGCCGTAGGAAATGAGCTTCTCTATGGTCATGGGGGTCTTGGAGAACTTACGGATGGTCAGCACGGGGCCGCACAGGGCGATGGGCGGCAGCACCACGTTGACACGCGAGCCGTCGGGCAGGCGGGTATCGCAGATGGGGTTGGCCTGATTGACCTCGCGGCCGGCAAGGCCCACGATCCTCTGGATGACGTCCTCCAGACGGCGCTGGCTCTCAAACTGCTTATCCAGCTTGAACAGACGGCCGTTCTGCTCGATGAAAATATGCTCCGGGCCGTTGATCATGACCTCGGTGATGGTGTCGTCGCTGATGATGGAATCCAGCAGGCCGAAGCCGCGGATGGAGCTGTAGATCTGCCGGACGATGGAAAGGCGCTGCTCGATGGAGCAGTACTGCCCGGCAAGGCGCTGCTCGACGATGTCCTCGATGCGCTCTTCCAGCTCTTCATCGGAGATCTTGCTCAGCGGGAGGTTTTCCGTTACATATTGCTTCAGCTCCGAAACGAGCCGCTGTTCCAGATCCGGACTCATATGGCCTTTCCCCTCTCTGCCGGTCAGGCAAGAATCTTATCGAAGATGCCCATGGCGGCAAGCTGCTGCAATAGCTGCTGCGGTGTGGCGTTTTCAAAGCGCTGCGCGCCGCCGATGTTCTTCAGCTCCACGCCTTGCAGAATACGGCCGGTCTTGCTGCTGAACTTGTTGTAGGCAAGCAGGACCCGGCTCGTCAGCGGCAGATCCGCTCCCTGCTCCAGCGCGGAGAGCGCGCGGTAAGCAGAGAACAGCTTGTCGTTGGCATTGACGGAACCGTCGCTCACCAGCACCACCGCGGCAGCACGGCGGAAGAAATCAAGCTGCGCCTTGTCCATGGTGAAGTCCATGTCCACGATGATGTAGTCGTAATCGCCCAGCGTCTTCAGCTCGGAAACGAGCTGGTTTAAGTCCTCGCTCGTCAGCTCCATGCGGTCGAGCGCCAGCTTGGGCCGGGAATAGAAGCACACGCCCGAGGCATCCTGCCGGACGCAGCTTTCCAGCTTCAGGGGGAGGGTGGCGCGCCGGGTCTTGACGGCGTAGATCACATCGCTGAGGTCGAACTGTCCCTCGCCGGAGAAAAACACGTCCGCCGCACCGAAGCGCTCAAGATTGAGGTAGAGGGTCTTCAGGTGCTTGGCGGCGAAGCTCATCGCACAGGCGGCCGCCATCGTGGAGGTGCCCACGCCGCCGCAGGGGGAGGAAAACACCACGATCTTGCAGCCGTCGCCGCCGAATTTCACGCCGGAAATGCTTTCCGCATTTTCTGAATAAATATTGAGCACCTGCTTGTAAATCAGGTCGACACGCTGGAATTTGCAGATGACCTTCTGACCGCGCAGCGACTCAATGTCCGGCGACTCGACCAGATAGGCAAAGCTGCAGCGGCGCGGCAGCGCGGTGGTGTCGATCTCAAAGCGGTCGCTTGCGACGAGCACGTCGATGCGCGCTTCGTCCAGTATTTGCAGCGCCGTTTCCAGGTTCGTGAAGGAATAGGTTTCGATCTGATCGGCATACTTCATGTTAAACGCCGATACGATATGGCTGAGATAGTTTGCGTCCTTCTCCACAATGGCCAGCCTGATCTTCATTCGGTTATCCTCCTGCAATTCGTGAATATTCTTCCAGCATATGTCTTGTAGTTAGACGCAAAGTTTTGTAAAGACTCCCAATATTTGTAAGTTGTTCAAAATGAGTATAGCAGGTCTTTCAAATTCTGTCAATAAAATTTGTCGCTTTCCGATTATTCTTCCCGTTTTGGCAATAACCGCTGAATTTTTCCCGCGGCGGGTGGACTTTCCCGCGCGCTGAGCATTGACATTTTTGTGCAAAAAGGGTATACTGTCTTTGTGACATAGACTAATCCGTGTTTTTCGTCTATATATCGCGCACATTTGTGCGTATTCAGGGAGGATTCACCATGCAGGAATGGATGGACGCCATCGTCAAACCGGCTCCCGCCGAGGGTCTGGAGCTGCGGCGCGTCCCCGTCCCCGTGCCGGGGCCGGGCGAAGTGCTCATCAAGGTACACAAGACCGCCATCTGCGGCACGGACGTACATATTTATAAATGGAATCCGTGGTCGCAGCAGCACGTCCGGCCGCCGCAGGTCATTGGTCACGAGTATGTCGGAGAGATCGCCGCGCTGGGCGCGGGCGTGGAGGACCTTGCCATCGGCCAGCGCGTCAGCGGCGAGGGCCACATCACCTGCGGCCGCTGCCGCAACTGCCACTCCGGCAACATCCAGTGGTGCAAGGATCACGTGGGCGTAGGCGTGGACCGCGACGGCGCCTTTGCCGAATACGTCTGCATCCCCTCGCGCAACGTCATCCTGATCGACGAAAGCCTGCCAGAGGATGTTGTAGCCTTCTTTGATGCCTTCGGCAACGCCACGCACACCGCCCTGATGTTTCCCCTCGTGGGCGAGGACGTGCTGATCTCCGGCGCGGGGCCCATCGGCATCATCGCCGCGGGCATCTGCAAATACGCCGGCGCGCGCCGCGTGGTCATCACGGACATGAACGAATACCGCCTTGACCTCGCGCGGAAAATGGGCGCGGACGCCGCCGTGAACATCAAAAACGAGGACATCCACGAGATCATGCGCAAGCAGGGCCTGACGGAGGGCTTCGACGTGGGCCTTGAAATGTCCGGCAGCGGCGCGGCCTTCCACCAGATGGTCTCCGTCATGCGCAACGGCGGCAAGATCTCCCTGCTCGGTCTGGGCGACGGCCCGATCTCCGTGGACATGAACCGGATCATCACCAAGGGGCTGACGCTTCAGGGCATCTACGGCCGCAAGATGGATAACTGGCACCAGATGTCCTACATGGTGCAGGGCGGGCTTGATCTCACGCCCGTCATCACCCACCGCTTCCACTACACCGACTTCCAGAAGGGCTTCGACGCCATGCTGAGCGGAAACTCCGGCAAGGTCGTGCTCGACTGGACGAAATAAGAAAGGGGAGAATTTCGTGAAAACCGCACTGAATGAGTTCCGGAAGGAGCTGGACGCCATCCGCGCCGCCGGCACATGGCGCAGCGAACGCATCATCACCACCCCGCAGCAGTCGCGCATCGCCACGACGGAAAAGCCCATGGTCGTGAACCTCTGCGCGAACAACTACCTCGGTCTGTCCGACCACCCGGCGCTGATCGCCGCCGCGAAGGAAAGCTACGACCGCTGGGGCTTCGGCCTGTCCTCCGTGCGCTTCATCTGCGGCACGCAGGCTATCCACAAGGAGCTGGAAGGGCGCATCGCGCGCTTCCTCGGCACGGACGACGCGATCCTCTACTCCTCCTGCTTCGACGCCAACGGCGGTCTGTTTGAAACGCTGCTCGGCCCGGAGGACGCGATTATCTCCGACGAACTGAACCACGCATCCATCATCGACGGCGTGCGCCTGTGCAAGGCAAAGCGCTACCGCTACAAAAACAACGACATGGACGATCTGCGCCGCCAGCTTGAAGACGCCCGCGCCTCCGGCTGCAAAAAGATTATGATCGCCACGGACGGTGTATTCTCCATGGACGGCTATATCGCAAATCTGCGCGCCATCTGCGACCTTGCAGACGAATTTGATGCGCTGACCATGGTGGACGACAGCCACGCCGTGGGCTTTATGGGCGCGCACGGCAAGGGCACGCCGGAATTCTGCGGCGTGGAGGGCCGCGTCGACATCCTGACCGGCACCTTCGGCAAGGCGCTGGGCGGCGCTTCCGGCGGCTTCACCACCGGTAAAAAGGAGATCATTGATCTGCTTCGTCAGCGCTCGCGCCCGTATCTGTTCTCCAACACCGTCGCCCCGGCCATCTGCGCCGCGACGCTGAAAACGCTCGATCTTCTGGAGGCCTCCACCGAGCTGCGCGACCGCGTGCACGAAAACGCGCGCTATTTCCGCGCGGAGATGGAGAAGCTGGGCTTTGACCTGCTGCCCGGTGAGCATCCCATTGTGCCGGTCATGCTGTATGACCCCCACGTGGCGCAGGAGTTCTCCCGCCGGATGCTCGACAAGGGCGTGTATGTCATTGGCTTCTGCTATCCGGTCGTGCCGAAGGGCCGCGACCGCATCCGCACGCAGATCTCCGCAGGCCACACGAAGGAGGATCTGGACTTCGCCGTGAAGGCCTTCGGCGAGGTCAAGAGGGAAATGGGCATCTGATAAATACCTGTTTTCCTCCGATTTCAATTTCCAGCTTTACGCCATAGTCCGCCGCCCACGCAGGACACTTGCTGAGCAGGGCCAGGATGTGCTCATCCGGCTCCCGGCCAAGGAGCACACGCAAGATCACGGGCCAGCCCCCATATTCCTTTTGAAATTCCTCGCTCTGGGTGTGGTTCAGATAGCCCTCCATCTTGTCGAGCAGGGCCTTCTGCGTTTCCGGGGAGCCGTCAATGAAACCGTTGCAGACGAGGACCATCAAAACTTCCTTTGTTTCAGGTTTTTCCGCCAGAATGTCGATCTTATCCAGGTCGCCAAACATATTTTCAATGGACATTGTTTTCACCAGTCCCTTTCTCGGATGGCCTCCTCAATATCAATCGGAATGCCGAACCACTCCAGAATGTAGGCCACAGTGACTCCAATACAATCCCGGGCCACCGTTTCGATCTCGCTGTCGTTCTCGTAAAATTCGTCCTGGAGGTCATTGATGCCGCAGACAGCCTCATCCAGTTTTTCCTGCACCACTTCGGTGTCGGTTTCGCCGCTCTCCAGCAGGTCGATGACCTTCTGTAGTTCGTCCTTTACCTTGTCTACCAGAAAAGTAGGATAGTAATTGTCCTGATACATCTCGTCCAGCAGCTTGTAATTGGGGTCAAATGCTTTCATAGGGATTGCTCCTTTCCTCGTGTATGTCAGTCACGCTCAGCTCTCATGTGTGATACAGAAAATCTCCTTGTTCAAATCAAAGTAGATTACCATCAGTTCGTCGGTAATCTCCGGGTTAAAGGACAGATCCAGAATGAAAACTTGCTGGTTCATCTCGCTATCCACCAGACTGCCGAACCGCTTGAGCTTCAAAAAGTCAACCATCTCAGCAAAGGACAGTTTGGCTGGGTCGGTTCCCGGAAAAAGTTCCGCCACAATATCCGGGCCTACATCGTCCCGATGGAACTCCATGAAAAATGTCACAACGCTATGGTAGCGGCTGTCCTCGTCTGCCAGCGCCGCTTTGATGGCGGCTTTGGCCTTCTCCGCCAATTTCTCCGCCTCATCCAGCATTTCTCCCACCGCATCCATGACAGCAGGATCGCCGGTCAGTTCTTCCTCTACATCGAAGATAAAGGGTAGTCCCGATTCCTCGGGAAAGTTGAAGATTTCCTCGCCGGGCGTATATGTAAAATCAATGCATTTACAGTTCAGCTTCATCTCTGCGCCTCCTTACCCCTCAATGTTGGCAGCTTTGAGGCCCTTTTTCAAGGAGCCGTAGACCGTCACAGCATGGTCGGTGAACATCTCGTCGCAGTCAAACCAGGCGGTGAAGCTGCCGCCGGAGGTGACGGATAGACTCGTCAGGCTGATTCGCCGGGCAAGTTCGTCCTCTGTGATGGGGTCGGTTTCCGGATTGCGGGGGTTTTCCTCATCTTGGGAGAGCCAGTTGTTGGCCAGCTCGGTCAGGTTCTTGGCTGCAAGCTCCCGCATGGCCTTATCCCAGGTGTCACAGTCGGCCAGCAGCTTTTTGGCGGCGCTGCGGGCGCGGGTCCAGGAGGGCTTGCTTTCGGCATTGACCTCCAGAGAAAGGCTCACATCCTTTCCGCACCACTGGATTTCGCCCTCGAAGGTATCATAGTCCTTGTCCAGTGTCAGTTCTCCCAGCACCTGGTCCTGGATCACCACTGGCTTGTGGTACTCGTCCAGAACGGCCTGGAGTTCCGGGCAGTCCTCGTGGGCCTTGACCACCTGGGAGATACACCAGGGCTGCACCACCAGATCCTTTGCCCATTCTTCCTTCATCCGGCGGATCTTCAGGCGGCAGATCTGCTCGCTTTGAAAGCGTCCCCAGCCCTTGTCGCTATTGCGTTCCTCATCGGTAACCGGCCAATCCAGCCGCTCCTCTTTGGTGCTGACCTTGCCGGTGTCACAGAACACCATGCCCAGCGTCACAACGGTCATTTCCCAAAAGTTGCCTTTCCAGTTATATCCGCCCCCAATGCAGCGATTGATCAGAGCGACCACTTCCTGCTCCTCGGGCTCGTACATCTCATAGAATTCTTCAAACATTGGTGCAGTCCTCCTTATCCCGCCGTCTGGCTGCGGTACTTCTTCTCCAGCGCGGTGTACCACCGTTTCAGCATGGTTCCCAGACTGGTTTTCCCCTTACGATCTGTAAAAACAAGGAACTTCTGCATCAGTCTGGGGAACAGATATTTGCCCGCTTCTGTCAGGTCCTGATTGAGATAGACCATCCGCAGGATACGGCCCTGCCGGTCCAGAGGGTTCTTTTTCAGCAGCTCCTTTTCAAAGCAGAAGCGCAGAAACTCCACATTCTCATCGTAAAAGTCCTCCACCACAGCCGCGCCAATGCTGGTGTAGGTGATGTCGTACACCAAACGGCTCCAGTCAAATTTCTCAGCATAGAGCAGTTTCAGCGCCTTCGCCCAGTGTTCCTCCGGGATCACCAGCATCCTGTGCTGGGCGGTGCTGGAGTAGCCGTGGTAGACGGGTTCCGGCTGCCCCAGCAGTTCACTCACACTGTCGGCGTAGACGAAGCACAGCTCCTCATCGAACAGGCCGCCGATAAAGTTGCCGTTGCAGTACAACATATAATTCTTGGACTTGGCCGGAGAATAAGAGAGGTTATATTCCTGCGAGTCCAGGCTTTTATGTACCTTGTTCAGAAAGTCTATTGATGTCATGGCTGTGCTCCTTATTCCAAATCCAACTCGCCATTGCAAAGCATTTGCAGAAAACCCCGAAAAGAAGGGGCAACCTCCGTTGTATCTTCAAACTCCGGTTCTTCTCCGGTGACAATAGTTCCATCTTTCAGGCAGAGGGCATAGTAGTAGCGCAGGACTCTGTTGTCGTGCAGACCATCAAAAGAGCCAATCAGCG